>Ga0210040_10002788_pt1 | contig 24239 bp, 24 predicted proteins | sample CryGeyCG12114_NA_FD_185462 | JGI IMG/M metagenome (GOLD analysis project Ga0210040, IMG submission 185462) | Groundwater microbial communities from aquifer - Crystal Geyser CG19_WC_8/21/14_NA (SPAdes) (version 2) | ecosystem: Environmental > Aquatic > Deep subsurface > Groundwater | place: USA... | reverse complement strand
GATGCCGAAGACCACGCCCCCCATGATCTGCGAGCGCGAGGTCTTGGGGTTGATGATCTTCCCCGCCGCCACCGCATCCACGATCCGGGTGATCCGCACCTGGCCCAGTTCCTCGTCCACCCGCACTTCCACGAACACGGCGGAGTGGGTGAAGGAGCCGTAGCGCATCTGGGTCAGCTTGCTCGGGCTGGCCGTTTCCTCCGCCTCGATCTTCTCCACGCCGGCCGCCCTGATGGCATCGGTGAGGGTGACGGAACGGGTCGGGTCGGAGGCGAGCGCGATCCGCTCGTCCTGGAACACCACCTGGGCGATATCGGCATTGGCCAGCGGCGAGCGGTCCATGCCGCGGGCGTGCTTGAACAGGGTTTCGCGCACCGTGTTGCAGGCCAGCTCCACCGCCGCGCCGGCCGAGGCCGCGGTCCAGGAGCCGCCTTCCACCGGGGACTTCGGAAGCGAGGAGTCGCCCAGCTTCGTCGTCACCTTCTCCATCGGCAGGCCGAAGGCATCGGCCGCGATCTGCGTCAGGATGGTGTAGGTGCCGGTGCCGATGTCGGCGGTGGCGCAGGCCACCTCCAGCCGCCCGTCGGGCGTCAGGGTCGCGCGGGCGGAGGTTTCGGTCATCTGCGCTTCCCAGGCGCCGGTGGCCATGCCCCAGCCGATCAGCTCGCGCCCTTCCTTCATGGAGCGGGGCTTCGGGTCGCGCTTCGACCATCCGAAGCGCTCGGCGCCGAGCTGGTAGGCGGCGCGCAGCTCCTTGCTGGTGTGCTGCTTGTTCGTGGATTCATCGATGTCGGCGTAGTTGCGCAGGCGAAGCTGCACGGGATCGATGCCCAGCTTGTGCGCCAGCTCGTCCATCGCCGATTCCATGGCGAAGAGCCCGGTCGGCGCTCCCGGCGCGCGCATGTCGGCGGGGGTGTAGAGGTCCGTCTTGGCCAGCTTGTGCGTCGTGGTGACGTTGTCGCAGTGGTACAGCATGGCCGACCAGTTGACCGTCGCCTCCTGGTAGTCCTCGAAGGTGGAGGTGTTGGCGATCAGGTCGTGGCGGATGGATTGCAGCGCGGCATCCTGGCTGGCCCCCAGCGCCACGCTCTGCAGCCCGTCTGGCCGGTAGCCCATGGTGAACATCTGGTCGCGCGTCAGCACCACGCGGACGGAGCGCTTCAGCTCCAGCGCCGCCATGACGGCCAGGAAAAGCTGGTACTGCGGGCGCAGGCCCGATCCGAAGGCACCGCCGATGAAGGGCGAGATCACGCGCACGTCGCTGGTGGGCAGGCCGAAGACGTTGGTGATATAGGACTGGCTGTTCTGCGCGCCCTGGATCTTGTCGTGGACGGTGATCTTCTCGTCACCGTCCCAGACCACGGTGGTCGCGTGCGGCTCCATCGGGTTGTGGTGCTCCACCGCGATCCGGTACTCGCCCTGCACCGTCACCGGGGAGGCGCCGAAGGCCGCCTCGGAATCGCCGCGTGGCTTGGGTGGGGGCGAGATGCCGTTGCGCTTCACCGGCGGCACATAGGCCTCGCCCTGCACGGCCGCGAGATCGGTCTCGTGCCGCTCCACCTCATAGGCCACGCGCACCAGGGATGCGGCATAGCGGGCGATCTCGAAGTCCTCGGCCACCACGAGCGCCACGGGCTGGCCGCTGTAGACGATGTGCTCGTCGTAGAGGGCGCGGAACGGCTTGCCGGGGGGTGCCACCTCGTCCTGGTAGGACTTGCTCCGGAACGCCGTGCGCGGGCGGTTCTCGTGGGTGAAGACCTGGATCACCCCGGGCACGGCGAGCGCGTCCTTCGTGTCGATGCTCTTGATGCGCCCCTTGGCGATGGCACCGGAAACAACATAGCCGTGCGCCAGGTCGGGCGCGGTGAACTCTGCGGCATAGGTCGCGCCGCCCGTTACCTTCAGGCGTCCGTCCACGCGGTTGCGGGGGGAACCGAAATGGGTCTCGTGCATGGTGCCGGGCCCTCCTACTGGATGCGCTTGTCGGTCTGGGACTGCGGCGTTCCCGCCGCGGCCTGGGAAAGGGCGCGGACGATGGCGCGGCGGGCGAGCTCGACCTTGAAGTCGTTCTCCCCGTGGCCCTTCGCGCCCTGGAGGATGCGCTCGGCCACCCTCTCGAAGGCGGCGCGGTCGGGCACCTTGCCCTTGAGCATCGCCTCCGCCTCCGGCACGCGCCAGGGCTTGTGGGCCACGCCGCCGAGCGCGATCCGCGCCTCGCCCACGGTGCCGCCGTCCATCTCCAGCGCCGCCGCCACTGACACCAGGGCAAAGGCGTAGGACAGGCGGTCGCGCAGCTTGAGGTAGGTGTAGTGGGTGGTGAAGCGTGGCTCCGGCAGATCGACGGCCGTGATCACCTCGTCGGCGCCGAGGTTGGTGTCGCGTTCCGGCGTGTCGCCGGGCAGGCGGTGGAACTCGGCGATGGGAATGCCGCGCTCGCCCCTGGGCCCGGAGACGCGCACCACCGCTTCCAGGGCCGCCATGGCCACCGCCATGTCGGAGGGGTGGGTGGCGATGCACTTGTCGGAGGTACCGAGAATCGCGTGGATGCGGTTCACGCCGTGCAGCGCGGGGCAGCCGCTGCCGGGCACGCGCTTGTTGCAGGGCGTGGAGGCGTCATAGAAATAATAGCAGCGCGTGCGCTGCATCAGGTTGCCGCCGGTTGTCGCGGCATTGCGGAGCTGCGCCGTGGCCCCGGCCAGGATGGTGGAGGAGAGCAGCGGATAGCGCTCCTGCACGCGGGGGTCGTAGGCGGCGGCGGTGTTGGTCACGAGCGCGCCGATGCGCAGCCCGCCGCCCTCCGTTTCCGTGATCTCCTTGAGGCCGGGCAGGCGGGAGACGTCCACCAGATGCGTGGGGCGCTCCACGTTGTACTTCATGAGATCGACGAGATTGGTGCCGCCGGCGAGGATTTTGGCGGCGGGGCTCGATCCCACCTCCCGGATGGCGTCGGCCACGCTGCCGGGGCGGGCATAGGAGAAGCGGTTCACTTCGCGGACTCCTTCGCCAGCACGTCGCCGATCGCGTCCACGATGTTGGTGTAGGCGCCGCAGCGACAGATATTCCCGCTCATCTGCTCCCGGATCTCCTCGGGCGTGTGCGCGTGGCCTTCCTTCACCAGGCCAATCGCCGAGCAGATCTGGCCGGGGGTGCAGTAGCCGCACTGGAAGGCGTCGTGCTCGATGAAGGCCTCCTGCATCGGGTGCAGGGCGCCGTCCGGCCCGGCCAGGCCCTCGACCGTCGTGACCTCGCAGCCGTCGCGGCTCACCGCCAGCGCCAGGCAGGAGTTGATGCGCTGCCCGTCCACCAGCACGGTGCAGGAGCCGCACTGGCCGTGGTCACAGCCCTTCTTGGTGCCGTAGAGGTGCAGGTCCTCGCGCAGCAGGTCCAGCAGCGTGGTCCAGGGCCGAACATGAAGGTCTCGTCGCTCGCCGTTGATGGTCAGGGTGACCGGAACCTCGTCCGGCAGCCTGGTCGTGGAGCCGGCGTCCGGGGCGAAGCCCTGCCGGGTCGGAAGTTCGAGGTCGGCCATGTCGGTGTCCTGGAGAAAGGCTTGGGCACCAGAGGCGACCCGGTGGGTACCGGGCGAACGACGAAGAGCGTGGCGACCCGGTCCTGGCCGGTGCGCTGCGCGTCGGAGCCTCCGTTCCTTGGAGGGGGGAACGTGAGGACGGTTCGCGCAGTTGCGTCGGTCGCTCTTCACACAGGTGAAGCCCGCGGGCGGCGCGTCAGGCGGTGTGCCGCCCCAGATCGGCGCCGACGAAGGCCCCGGTGCGCTCGTAATGCTGGGCCAGCAGGGCGGAAGCGGCCGGGGCATCGCGGGCCAGGGTGGCGCGGGCGATGGCCGCGTGTTCGGCCGCCACGTCCCGGTCGGGATAGGCGACCGTGTTGGCCACCGCCCGGTAGCGCCCCGCCTCCTCCCGCAGCCGCTCGCAGAAGGCGACGAGAGGGGGCGCCCCGCAGGCGGCCAGCAGGGCCCGGTGGAACTGGCGGTGGGCAGCCTCCCATTCCGGGTTGGCGGTGAAGCGCCCGGGGTCCAGCGAGCGCGCCACGCGGTTCAGCCGGTGCTCGGCCAGCACCAGGGCGTCCTCCCATGCCGCGTCGCCCCGGCGGATGGCTTCCGAAAGCGCCGCGCATTCGGCCAGGACCCGGGCGCGGATCAGGCCGGCCAGCTGGCCCGGCGCGGCGGCGGCCACCCGGAAGCCGCGGTGTTCCAGCCGTTCCGCCAGGCCCTCGGCCGCCAGCTTCGACAGCGCCTCGCGCATCGGGGAGGCGCCGGCGCCATAGCTTTCCGCGAGGTCGCGCAGCTTCAGCTTCAGCCCGGGCGGCAGGCGGCCCGAGAGGATGTCCTCCCGCAGCCGCCGGTGGACGGCGGTGGCCAGGGTGGGGTCGCGGCCCGGGGGAAGCAGTTCGGCTTCGGACATGCCGCCCGCATATTCGTTAAACGGCAGCGCCCCGCAAGTCTGGCGACGATCCTGCTTGACGTGCGTGGAATTTCGACAAAATCTCCGCGCCATCCAAGGGAGGATACGCTGCGTGCGACTGATCGCGTTCGAGCATGAGGGCCGCCCGGCCCTGGGCGCCCGCCTGGGCGATGAGGTCGTGGCCCTGGCCGATGTTGTGCCCGGCCTGCCCGCCGATATCCTGCCCGCCTTCGCCGCGCTGAACCTGCCCGAGGGTGCCGCCGCCCTGGCCGCCAGGCTGGAGGGCGCGCCGCGCCGGCCTTTCAAGGGGCTGAAGCTGCTCCCCCCCATCCCGCGCCCGGGCAAGGTGATCTGCATCGGCCTGAACTACGCGCTGCACGCGAAGGAGGGCGGCAACGCCATCCCCGATTACCCCGCGGTGTTCATGCGCGGCCCCACCTCGCTGGCGGCCCACGGACAGGCGCTGATCCGCCCGAAGGTGTCGGACAAGTTCGACTTCGAGGCGGAGCTGGTGATCGTGATCGGCAAGACCGCCCGCCATCTGTCGGAGGCCGACGCCCTGTCCTGCGTGGCCGGCTACACCATCATGAACGAGGGCTCGGTGCGCGACTACCAGCGCAAGGGCGCCCAGTGGACCATGGGCAAGAACTTCGAGCAGACCGGCGGCATCGGGCCGGAAATCGTCACCCCCGACGAGATCCCCCAGGGCCCCAACGCGCTCCGCATCACCTCCCGCCTCAACGGCGAAACGATGCAGGACTCCAACACCTCCGACATGATCTTCTCCGTGCCCCGCATCCTCGCGATCCTGAGCGAGGCGATGACGCTGGAGCCCGGCGACGTGATCGCGACCGGCACGCCCAGCGGCGTCGGTTATGCCCGCAAGCCGCCGGTCTTCATGCGCCACGGCGACACCATGGAGGTCGAAATCGAGGGGATCGGCGTGCTCTCCAACCCCGTGCGGGACGAGGCCGCCTGATCCCATGGCAGGCCCGGCCGTCACCCTCACCTTCGACAACGGCCCGGAGCCGGAGGTGACGCCGGGCGTGCTGGACGTGCTGCGCCAGCGGGGGCTGCTGGCTACCTTCTTCGTGCTCGGCCACAAGCTGGCGGGCAACCGCGCGCTGGCCGAGCGCGCCCATGCCGAAGGCCACTGGATCGGCAACCACACCTGGAGCCACGCGCAGCCGCTGGGCCAATTGCCGGACGATCCCGCGACGGCGGAGGCCGAGATCGGCCGCACCCAGGCGCTGATCGGCGATCTCTCCCACCCCGACCGCCTGTTCCGCCCGGTGGGCGGCGGCGGCGTGCTGGGCCCGCACCTGCTGAGCGGCGCGGCGCTGGACCACCTGGCCCGCGAGCGCTTCACCTGCGTGACCTGGAGCGCCGTGCCCGGCGACTTCCGCGACCCCGGCGGCTGGCCGGAAACCGCGCTGGCCCAGTGCCGGGGGCCGGATCCGGTGCTGCTGGTGCTGCACGACCTGCCCAACGGCGCCATGCGCCAGCTCGACCGCTTCCTGGGCCGGCTGGCCGATGCCGGGGCGCGCTTCGTGCAGGACTTTCCGGAACGCTGCGTGCCGATGCGCCGCGGCGTGGCCCGGGCCACGATGGACGCCTACGTGACACGGGGAACCGCCTGATGACCATTTCCTCCCGCCGCGCCCTGCTGGGTGGCCTCGCGGCCCTCGGTGCCGCTCCCGCCCTCGCGCAGGCGCCCTGGCCGAACCGGCCGATCCGCCTGATCGTGCCCTTTGCCGCCGGCACCACCACCGACATCCTCGGGCGCATCCTGGCGGAGGCGCTGGGCAAGGAGGCCGGGCAGACCGTGGTGGTGGACAACCGCGCCGGCGCCGGGGGCAATGTGGGTGCCCAGGCCGTCGCGCGGGCGGCGGGGGATGGCTACACCCTGCTTCTGGGCACCAACGGCACGCATGGCATCAATGCCAGCCTTTTCGCCGACCAGGGCTTCGACCCCATCCGCGACTTCACGCCGATCGCGCCCTTTGTCACGACGCCGACGGTGCTGGGCGTCGCGCCCTCCCTCGGCGTGTCCTCGGTGACGGAGCTGGTCGCACTGGCCAAGCGCCGGCCGCTGACCTTCGCCTCGGCGGGGAACGGCACCACCGGGCATCTTTCCCAGGCGCTGCTGAACCTGCGCGCGGGGCTGGAAACCGAGCACGTTCCCTACCGGAACGCCGGCCAGGGGGTGACGGACCTCGTGGCGGGGCGGGTGGACGGGATGTTCTACCATCCCCTCGGCCTGAAGCCGCAGATCGACGCGGGGAACCTCCGCGCGCTCGCCGTCACCTCGGCCCGGCGGGTCACGATCCTGCCGGACGTGCCGACCATCCAGGAAGCGGGGCTGCGGGACTTCGTGGTGGAGGGCCGCTGGCACCTCTTCGGGCCTGCCGGCCTGCCGGCCGAGATCGTCGCGCGGCTGAACAAGGCCACCAATGCCCTGCTGGCGGATCCCGCGTCGCTCGCCAACCTCCGCACGCAGGGGGTGGAGCCGCTGGGCGGCACGCCGGAGGAGCTGGCGGCGATGACGCGGGACGAGATTGCGAAGTGGCGCCCGGTGGTTGCGGCTGCCAACATCAAGCCGGACTAGCCGGCGCCGCCGCGCGCCAGGGTTGAACACGCCGGGGAACCGCCGCCGAGACCGGCCCCGGGGAGGAGGATGACGAGATGGCCGACCTGGACCAGAACACCATCACCGACGCGGTGATCGAGCAGATGTCCACCACCGCCGACCCGCGGATGAAGACGGTGATGGAAAGCCTCGTCCGCCACCTGCACGACTTCGCCCGCGACGTGCGCCTGACGCCGGACGAGTGGCTGAAGGCCATCGGCTTCCTCACCCGCACCGGCCAGACCTGCACGCCCGCGCGGCAGGAATTCATCCTGCTGTCGGACACGCTGGGGCTTTCGCGCCTGGTGAACCTGATGGACGACAAAGCCAACCGCATGGGCGACGCGACGGAGGCGAGCCTGCTCGGCCCCTTCTACCGCGAGGCCTCGCCGACCTTCGCCATGGGCGAGAGCATCGCCGTGCATGCCAAGGGCCCGGAGATGATCGTCTTCGGCCGGGTGCTGAACGAGAAGGGCGAGGGCGTGCCCGACGCGATCGTGGAGGTCTGGCAGACCGACGCCGACGGCTACTACGACCTGCAGGCCAGCGATCCCAGCCAGATGGACATGCGCGGCCAGTTCCGCACGGATGCCGAGGGGCGCTACGCCGTGCGCACCCTGTTCCCGCTCGGCTACTACATCCCGATGGACGGGCCGGTGGGCGCCATGGTCACGGCGCAGGCCCGCCACGGCTGCCGCCCCGCCCATATCCACATGCTGATCGGCGCCGAGGGCTACCGGGAACTGGTCACGGCACTCTATCTCGGCAACGATCAGTACATCGATTCGGATGTTGTCTTCGGCGTGTCGGAATCGCTGGTGGTGCGGCCGGAAACCGGGGTGGAGGGCTCGCCCGACCCCTCCGTGCCCAGCGTGCACTACGACTTCCACATCGCCCGCCGCGCCGCCCACGACAAGACCGGCCGCGTCGGCGCCGACCCGTCCAAGATCGCGGCGGAATAGCCGTTCAAACCGGCCACGGGCGCCAAGCCCGGGCCATGCAGGAGGTGAGGGTTCATGACGGGTATCAGCAGGCGGGACATGGGCCGCCTGGCTCTGGCGGCCGCCGCCGCCGTGCCGGCGACCGCGCGCGCGCAGACCGCGCCCTCGGGCCCGCCGATCCGCATCGGCTATTCCATGTCGCTCTCGGGCGGGCTGGCCCCGAACGGCCGCCCGGCCCTGACCGCGCACAAGATCTGGGCCGAGGACGTGAACGCGAAGGGCGGGCTGCTCGGCCGCCCCGTGGAGCTGGTGAACTACGACGACCAGAGCTCGGGCGCGCAGGTGCCGGGCATCTACACCAAGCTGATCGACGTCGATAAGGTCGATCTGGTCGTCTCCGGCTACGCCACCGCCATCATCGCCCCGGCCATGCCCGTGGTGATGCAGCGGAACATGTGCTTCGTGTCCCTGTTCGGCACGGGCGTGAACACCGACTTCAAGTACGACCGCTACTTCTCGGTGAACTGCACGGGCAGCCAGGTGAAGGAAACCTTCGCCAAGGGCTTCATGGACATCGCCATGTCGATGGACCCCAGGCCGCGCACCATCGCCCTGGTGAACCTCGACAGCGACTTCCACCAGCGCACCGCGGAGAGCGCGCGCTTTCTCGCGAAGGAGCGCGGCCTGCGCGTGGTGTATGACCGCGCCTACCCGCCGAGCACCGTGGATTTCGGGCCCATCATGCGGGCGGTGGCCGCGGCCCGGCCGGACATCGTCTTCGCCGGCTCCTACCCGCCCGACACCGCCGGCCTGCTGCGGGCCGCCAGCGAGCAGCGCGTGAACTTCCAGATGATGGGCGGCCCGATGATCGGTCCGCACGCCACCGCGCAGAAGCTCCAGCTCGGCCCCATCCTGAACAACCTGGTGGTGTGGGACGTCTACGCGCCCGAGCCCACGCTGCAGTTCCCGGGCACCAAGGAGCTGATCGACCGCTACCAGCCCATCGCCGCCCGCGAGAACACGGACGCGCTGGGCTATTACGTGCCGCCCATGGCCTATGCCCAGATGCAGGTGCTGGAACAGGCCGTGAGGCGCGTCGGCAAGATCGACCAGGCGGCGCTGGCGGCGGACATGCACGCGAACCAGTTCGACACGGTGATCGGCCCGCTGCGCTTCGACGCCATGGGCGAGTGGACGGAGGAGCGCAACCTCTACACCCAGTACCAGGGCGTGCAGGGCAACGGCATCGAGCAGTTCAAGCGCACGGGCACCCAGGTCGTGCTCTACCCGGCGCGCTACAAGTCGGGCGAGCTGCGCAAGCCCTTCACGGCGGGCGCCTGATGGACCCCGACCTCGTCCTGCTTCTCAACGGGATCGTCTCGGGCCTGCTGCTCGGCGGCCTCTACGCCGCGGCGGCGGCGGGCCTGTCCGTCTCCTTCGGGATGCTCGACGTGGTCAACATCGCCCATCCCGCCTTCATGGTGCTGGGCGCCATCCTCGTCGCCCTTCTCTGGGGGGCGACGGGGATCGACCCGCTGATCCTGTCCATCCTGCTGACCCCCGCCTTCTGGGCGCTGGGGGCGGCGCTCTACGTCGCCTACCACCACTTCTTCGAGCGGCGCGGCGACGAGGCGATCCAGGGCCTCGCGTTCTTCTTCGGCATCATGTTCATCATCGAGGTCGGGCTGGTGCTGACCGTCGGCCCCGACCAGCACTTCGCCGACGCCTCCTACGCCAACACCACCTGGCGCATGGGCGAGGTGGACCTGCCGCTGCGGATGCTGGTGCCGGCCCTGGTCGCGCTCTCGGCCATCGCCGGGCTCTCGGTGTTTCTCCGCCGCACCTTCATCGGCCGCGCCATCGCGGCGGTGGCGCAGGACCGGGAGGCGCTGCGGCTGCTGGCGATCAACCCCACCAGGATCAAGCGCCTGGCCTTCGGCATCTCCATCGCCTTCGCGGCGCTGGCGGGCGGGGCGCTGGTGGTGGTGCAGCCGGTGGATGCCTGGTCGGGCCACGTGTTCATCGGACGGGTCTTCGCCATCGTGATCATGGGCGGGCTGTCGTCGCTGGGCGGCTGCGTGCTGGCGGCGCTCGCCTTCGGCGTGGTGGAAAACGTGACCGCCACCTTCTACGGCCCCTCCTGGTCGCCGGCCGTCGCCTTCGGCTGCCTGCTGCTGGTGCTGGCGATCCGTCCCCAGGGCCTGTTCGGGAGGGCGGCATGAGCGACACCACCCTTCCCGCCGTGAAGCTGGCGGCGCCGCGCCGCATGGGGCACGGCACCTTCTGGCTGGCCTCCGCCGCGGTGGCGCTGCTGGTGATCCTGGCGCTGCGCGGGATCGGCAGCGAGTACGCCTATTTCGCCGCCACCTTCGTGCTGCAATACGTGGTGCTGGCCACCGCCTGGAACATCCTGGGCGGCTACACCGGCTACGTGAACTTCGGCGCCGCCGCCTTCTTCGCCACCGGGGCCTATGCCACCGTCGCCTTCGGCAAGGCGCTCGGCCTCGGCCTGCTGCCCTGCATCGGCATGGCGGCGATCGTGGGCGGGGCGCTGGGCTTCGGCACGGGCGTGCTGACGCTGCGGCTGCGCGGCGCCTACTTCGCCATCGCCACCCTCTGCCTCTCGGTGGTGCTGGAAACCATCGTGGTGAACTGGTCCTATGTGGGCGGCTCGCGCGGGGCCTATGTGATGCGCCCGCGGGAGGTGCCCTGGCCCTTCGACACCTATTCCGGCTTCCTGTGCGCCGTGCTGGTGGTGCTGGCCGCCGCCTCCGTCGCCATCGCGCGCACCATCGAGAAGTCCCGCCTCGGCCTGGGGCTGGCCGCCCTGCGCGACGACGAGGCGGCGGCCGAGGCGGCGGGCGTGCCCACGCTGCGGCTGAAGCTGGTCGCGACCAGCATCAGCGGCGCGATGATGGCGGTGGCGGGCGCCCCCCTGCCCTATCTCGGCTCCTATATCGAACCCGCCTCCGCCTTTGGCCTGGCCTACGCGGTGAACGCCATCGCCATGCCGCTGATCGGCGGCACGTCGAGCTGGGCCGGGCCGCTGATCGGGGCGGTGCTGCTGTCCTCGCTCCAGCAGGCGGCCACCGTCACCATTTCCTCGGCCGGCAACCTGATGATCGTGGGCGTGGTGCTGGTGGTCTTCGTCTGCGCCGCGCCGCACGGGATCATCGGCCTGTTCCGGGGGCGCCGATGACGGAGATCGTCCTGCGGGCCGAGGGCGTGGGCAAGCGCTTCGGCGGCTTCACCGCCCTGTCGGGCATCGATCTGGAGGTGCGCGCGGGCGAGCGACTCGGGCTGATCGGCCCCAACGGCTCGGGCAAGAGCACCTTCACCAACTGCCTCGCGGGCGCCTTTCCCAGCCATGACGGCGGCTTCACCTTCAAGGGGCAGAAGCTGGCCGGGCTGAAGTCGCACGAGCGCGCGCGGCGCGGCCTGGCCCGCACCTTCCAGCTTCCCCGCCCCTTCCGCGGCCTCTCGGTCATCGACAACATCCGCGTGCCGCTCGCTTATGCCGGCCGCGATGCCGCGACGGACGAGCGGGCCATGGAATGCCTCGAATCCGTGGAACTGGCCGCCAAAGCCAACCGGATGCCCAAGGAGCTGACCCAGGTGGAGCTGCGCCGGCTGGAGCTGGCCCGCGCCACGGCGCTCAAGCCCGAACTGCTGATCGCGGACGAGGCGATGGCCGGGCTTTCCAACACGGAGGTGGACCAGATCCTCGCTTTGCTGTTCCGCCTGAACGCGGGCGGCACCACCATCATCATGATCGAGCACGTCATGCGCGCCGTCACCGAGTTCTCCCAGCGCCTCGCCGTGCTGGTGGCCGGCAGGAAGGTGGCGGATGGGGACCCGCGCGCCGTCCTCTCCATGCCCGAGGTCGAGGAGGCCTATCTTGGCCGCTAGCCTTCTGATCGAGGACGTGGACGCCAGCTACGGCGCCGTGCGCGCGCTCGACGGCGTGTCGCTGCGCGTGGACAGCGGGGAGACCGTGGCGCTTCTCGGCACCAACGGCAACGGCAAGACCACGCTGATGCGCTGCATCCTCGGGCTGCTGCGCCCCACGCGCGGGCGCATCAGCGCCACCATCGACGGCACCACGACCGATCTGGTCGGCCGCTCGCCCGAGGAGATCGTCGATCTCGGCATCGCCATCGTGCCGGAGGGGCGGCGCCTCTTCCCGCGTCTGTCGGTGGAGGAGAACCTCCTGCTCGGCGCCTATCGCCGCGCCGCCCGCCCTGCCATCCCGCGCCACCTGGAGTTCTGCTACGACGCCTTCCCCCGGCTGAAGGAGCGCCGCAGCCAGGCGGTCGGCAGCATGAGCGGCGGCGAGCAGCAGATGGTGGCGCTCGGCCGCGCGGTGATGTGCGCGCCCAAGATCCTGCTGGTCGATGAGCCCTCGGTGGGCCTCGCCCCCATCCTGGTCGCCCGCACCATCGAGAAGATCGCGGAGCTGAAGGAGAAGCTGGGCCTCACGGTGCTCATGGCCGAGCAGAACTTCCATCAGGCCATCCGCATCGCCGACCGCGGCTACGTGCTGGTGCACGGCCATGTGGAGTTCCAGGGGGACAGCCCCGCCGCGCTCGGCGACAGCGACCTCGTCCGCAAGTTCTATCTTGGTCTCTGAGAGGGGGCTCTGAGCATGGCTGCACTGGAGGGCTGGAAGCTCGGCTGGATTGGCGTCGGCCGCATGGGCACGCCGCTCTGCCAGCGGTTGATGGAGGCAGGGGCCGCGCTGTCGGTGACCGATACGGACCCCGCGCGGCTGGCGCCGATGGCGGCGGCCGGGGCGAAGCCCGCCGTGACCGCCGCGGCGCTGGCGGAGGAGGCGGATATCCTCCTCTCCATGGTGCCGAACGACCTTGCCCTGCTCTCGGTCGTCACCGGCCCGGGCGGCCTGGTGGAGACCATGCGGCCGGGGCAGGTGCTGATCGACCTCAGCACCGTCTCCCCCGCCGCCTCCGCCCGGGTGGCGGAATGCATGGCGGCGCGCGGGGCCGACTACCTGCGCTGCCCGGTTTCAGGCAGCACCAGCACGGCCGCCGCCGGCGCGCTGACCATCTTCGCCTCGGGCCCGGATGCCGCGCTCGACCGCTGCGCGCCGCTGCTCGGCGTGCTCGGCCGCGAGACGCTGCGCTGCGGCCCGGCCGAGGAGGCGCGCGCGGTGAAGCTGATGGTCAACATGGTCGTCGCCATGACGCCCGCCATCATCGGCGAGGCCCTGGCCTTCGGCGGGCGCCTCGGCCTCGACTGGCCGGCCATGGTGGACGCGCTGTCGCACAGCGTCGTCGCCTCGCCGCTCCTGGCCTACAAGGCGGAGATGCTGAAGAACCGCGATTGGACTCCGGCGGCCGACGTGGACCTCGTCGCCAAGGACCTCGACCTCGCGCTCGCCGTCGGCCAGAGGGAGGGCGCGCCCATGCCGCTCTCGGCCATGGCCCGCCAGTTCGCGGCGGCCTACCAGGCATCCGGCGAGGGCGGGCTCGACTTCTTCCGCGTCGCCACCTGGCCCGAGCGGCTGCTCGCGCCCAATCCCCGCTGAGGACACTCCCATGCAGGACGAGATCCGCGCGCTCGAGGCGCGCCGCTATGCCGCCATGCTGGCCGGCGACACGAAGGGCCTCGGCGCGCTGCTGTCGGACCGGCTGGTCTATGCCCATTCCAACGCGACCACGGACAGCAAGGACAGCTACCTCGCGACCCTGACCGACGGCAGCCTGAGATACCTCCAGATCGACTTCCAGACCGAGACGGTGCTGGAAGCCGGCCCCGGCGCCGCCGCCGCGCTCGGCCGCATGAGCGCCCGTGTCCACCGCTATGGCGGCGAGCGCGAGATCGCCGCCATGACCCTTGCCCTCTGGGCGAAGGAAGGCGATGCGTGGCGGCTCCTCGCCTACCAGCCCACATCGCTTCCCAAGGCCTAGACATGACCAAGACCCTTCTCCCCACCACCGTCGTCGGCAGCTACCCGCAGCCGGACTGGCTGGTGGACCGCGCGGTGCTGGCGCAGAACCTGGTGCCGCGCGTGCGGATGAAGGGCATGTGGCGCGTGGCCGAGGACGCGCTGGAAGGCGCGCAGGACGACGCCACGATCCTGGCCATCCGCGACATGGAGCGCGCCGGCATCGACATCGTGACCGACGGCGAGATCCGGCGCGAAAGCTACTCCAACCGCTTCGCCCTCGCGCTCGACGGCGTGGACCTGGACAACCCCGCCCGCACCATGGGCCGCGCGGGCAAGGAGACCATGGTGCCCCGCGTGGTCGGCCCCATCCGCCGCACGCGCCCCGTGGAGGTGCGCGACGTGGAGTTCCTGGTCGCCAACACCGACCGGCGCACCAAGATCACCCTGCCCGGCCCCTTCACCATGTCCCAGCAGGCCCATGACGAGCACTACCGGGACGAGGAGGCGATGGCGATGGACTACGCCGCCGCCGTGAACGCCGAGGCACGCGACCTCAAGGCCGCCGGCGTGGACGTGATCCAGATCGACGAGCCCTGGATGCAGGCCCGCCCCGAGGCCGCCGCCCGCTTCGGGGTGCGCGCACTCAACCGCGCGCTGGAGGGGATCGAGGGAGACACGGTGGTGCACCTCTGCTTCGGCTACGCCGCCGTGGTGAAGGACAAGCCCTCCGGCTACTCCTTCCTGCCGCAGCTCGCCGACTGCACGGCGGCCCAGATCTCGATCGAGGCCGCGCAGCCGAAGCTGGACCTTTCCGTGCTGGACGAGCTTTCGGGCAAGACCATCATGCTCGGCGTGATCGACCTGGGCAGCGCCGAGGTGGAAACGGCGGAGGTGGTGGCGGGGCGCATCCGCGCCGCGCTGAAGCGCCTGCCGGCGGAGCGCATGGTCGTCGCCCCCGACTGCGGCATGAAGTACCTGCCCCGCGACCGGGCCTTCGGCAAGCTGCGCGCCATGGCCGAAGGCGCCGCCATGGTGCGGCGCGAGCTCGCGGGCTGAAACAGGGCCGAAGCGAACCAGGGCTTGCGGCCGGCCGGTTCGGTCGCAAACTCTTCCCCGGCCGTTCCGCCCCGATGGCGGAGGGGCGGGAGACCTGGGATGACGGACCTCCGCGCGCGCTTTGAGCAGTTGAGGCGGGATGCGCCGCGGCTCCGCATCCGCGATGCCGCCGCGGCCCTCGGCACCACCGAGGCCGCGCTGGTCGCCATCGGGGCGGAGGGACCGGCCACCCTTCTCCGGCGCGACTGGGCGGCGCTGGTCGGCGCCCTGCCACGGCTCGGCCGCATCATGGCCCTGACCCGCAACGAGCACGCGGTGCACGAGCGCCACGGCAGCTTCGCCAATGTTTCCGCCGGCCCCGGGCACATCCTGGTGCTGGGCCCGGAGATCGACCTGCGGCTGTTCCCGGGCGCCTGGGCCAATGCCTATGCGCTGGGCGGCGAGCGCCCCTCCATCCAGGTCTTCGACAAGGACGGTGAGGCCGTCCACAAGGTCTTCGCCACCGGGCACACCGACCGCGATGCCTGGGCGAGCGTTCTCGCGGAGTTCGCGGTGGACGAGGCGCCGCCGCCGCCCGCCACGCCCAGCCCGCGCGCCGCACCCACCGAAGGGCTGGTGGATGCCAAGACGCTGCGCGAGGACTGGCTGGCGCTGCGCGACACGCACGACTTCATCACCCTGCTCCGCCGCCACAAGGCAACCCGGCGCCAGGCCTTCCGCCTGGTGGGGGACGACCTCGCGCGGCGGCTGGACACGCATGCGGGCTCGGCCGCGCTGCGCCTGGCGGCCTCGGGCGAGGTGCCCGTGATGGTGTTCGTGGGCAACCGCCACGCCATCCAGATCCATACGGGCCCGGTGCAGCGGCTGGTGGACATTCCCGGCTGGTTCAACGTGCTGGACCCCGACTTCAACCTTCACCTGCGGGAGGGGGGCGTGGCGGAGGCCTGGCGCGTGGTGAAGCCGACGGCCGACGGACCGGTGACCAGCATCGAGTTGCTGGACGCCCATGGCGCACCCGTCACGCTGCTGTTCGGCGCACGCAAGCCCGGCCAGGCGGAACGCGAGGATTGGCGCGCGCTCGCCGCAGCCGTGGCGGAGCGGCCGATCGAGGCGGCCGCATAACGACGCCGGCTCATTTCGTATCGGTTTCGTTTCTTTTCGCTGGCCTTTATGCCATGCTCCGGGACATGACGGGGACAGCCAGAACGGCCGGAGCATCGGGGCCGCAGAAATGCCGGCGCGCCGCATGAAGGCACTCGGCATCCTGTTCGTCGTCCTGCTGATCGGCACGGCCGGCTTCACGGCCCTGCAGATCACCGGCGCACGGCATGCGGCGGGGGAGAGAGACCGCTGCGCCGAGGCGACGCCCGGCGCATGGCAGGCCTTCGAGGCTGGACCGGCGGGGCGGGCCGGTCTGCGGTTGGAGGAACTCGGCCCCGCCCAGCGGGCGGAAATGCCCGGGGCGACCCGTCCGGGCCTGGTCCTGTGCCGCGCCGAGGCGCGCTTCGGCAATGGCGCGCGGGATACAATGTGGTTTGCCCTGTTACCCACCGCGGACGACGGACGAGGGCGCTTCGTGGTCCACGCCGCACCCGGCGACCTCGGCCGGCGGAGCGTGCTGGCGGTGCGCTGATCCGCCTCCGGCGCAAGGCGGGTTAGGGGCGAGTCCTTGGGAAAGGCCAGGAGGCCCCGGCAATGCCGGTGCCTCCTGGAGATCACGCGATCAGCGGACGATCACGGCCGGGCTGGAGGGGGCCGGCGCCATCATCATCGGTGCCGGAGCCGGCGCGGGCGTGATGACGGTGGCGGAGGGCGGCGGATTCGCGGGCGCCGTGTTGAGCGTGCAGGCCGTCAGGGCCATGGACGCGGCCAGGGCCGCCAGCACAGGAAGCAGTCGCATTCTTGACCTCCGTTGAGGAATTCAACGGTTTGGTAACTTCGATCCGCGGGCTTCGTATCGATCGGCATTCGATGACAGGTCGGTGATCATTCCACAGTGCGGACCGGCGCTCAGCGTCTCCGCCGTGCCCCTGCCAGGAGCGGACGCATGTCCGGGCTCAAGCCTCCAGCACCCGACCGGACTTCACGCACAGGGCCGCTTCCTCACTCCTCAAGCATCTGTCGCAGCACAGCCGCGGGCACCGCCACGCCTTGGGCCTGGCCTCGCGTGACGGCCACGGCAACACCCGCCACCGCCCATCCCCCGCCCCGCTGCCCCACCAGCAGCGGCGCGCCGCTCGCACCCCGCGTGCCCGCGCAGCCATGCACCAGCAAGGTTGTCCTCTCCCTGCGCCACAGGCCGAGCACCTGGCAGCCCGTATCGGCCATCAGCACCTCGGGCCGGTCCTGCTGGTAGCCACCGAGCAAAACGGGCGTGCCCGCCGCCGGGATGTCCCGGAGGAGCGGCAGCGGGGCACCGTGCCCCGGCGCCACGTCCAGGGTCAGCAGCGCCCAATCCGCTGATGCAGGCGAGCGCGAACCGGCGTCGAAGCCCGGGCCGGACACAAAGGACACCGCGCGCGCCATCCCCGTCCAGGCTCCTTGCCGGTAACCCAGGAGGAAGTGCACGGAGGCCGGCCTTACCCATCCGCCGGATCGCGGCGACACGAGGCAGTGCGCGGCGGTGAGCACCGTGCGCGGGGCGATCAGCGTGCCCGTGCAGCGGCCCCCGAGTTCGGTCTGCACCCGGCCCAGCGCGGACCAGGGCATGCTGGCGGAGTCCACGGGGCGCCGCGGGTCTACCGAGCCGATGCCGGGGAGTTCGGCACGCGGGATCACGGGCTCGCGGGCCGAGGCCGCGCTGACCGGCAGGGAAACAAGGAAGGCTGCGCGGAACCAGAGGGCCGCGCGCGCCGTCAGCCCACGCGTCGGACGCAAAGCTTCCGCTCCTTGCCGCAGGGACGATGAGGGAACGCAATACCCACGGAGGGGAATGGTGCCGGGTGCGAGAATCGAACTCGCGACCTATCGATTACGAATCGATTGCACTACCGCTGTGCTAACCCGGCCCTGTGCCGCGCGGCGGATCGCTCCGGCGCGACGCGGTGCGGCGCCTTCTAGCCGCACCCGCGCCGCGCGGCAACACCGCAGCGCGGGTTCGGCCAAAGACGGCGCTATCCGGCGGCCGTCACCGCGCCCTTCTCGGCCTTTGCCGACGCCGCGCCGGTCCATTCGATCCGGCCCGGCGTGCCGCAGGCCTCGCAGAGCGGCTCCCAGGCCGAATGGCCGGTCCCGCACGAAAGGCACTGCCAGCGCGGCTCCGGCGGGGCGGCGGCGGCGGCGCGCAGCCACTTGGCCTCGGCCGCGCGGCCGACGGCGCTGTCGCCCAGCTCCACCGCGTCCATGTCCACCATCGCCAGATAGGCGCGGCGGTCGGCGGTGCCGGAGGAAACCAACCCCTCCAGCTCCGCCCGCGCCCGGCCGGTCAGCCCGGCGGCCAGGGCCGTGCGGCCCAGCACCAGCCGGCTCTCGGGATGGGCGCGGTTGTCGTGCGTCAGCGCCTCGGCGGCCTTCACGCGGGCCAGCGCATCGGCCTCCTCGCCCAGGTAAGCGGCGGCGAGATCCGGGTGCGGCGCCACGGTCCAGGCGGTTTGCAGCGTGGTCTTGGCACGGCGCGGGCTGCCCTCCGCCGTCTGCCGGCGGGCCACCGCCAGGGCGGCCGGGGCGAAGCCGGGATCGGCCGAAAGGGCCTCCTTCTCCAGCGCGGCGGCCTTGGCGGGCTCGGGCTCCTGCAGGGCGGCGGAAAGCGCCAGCGCCGCACGGCGGTGCCCGCTGAGCTGGCCGGGGGGCGAGAGCGCCAGCGCCTCCCGCCAGTCCCGCGTGCGCAGCGCCAGCGCCGCGCGCTCCTCCTTGACCCAGGCGGCACCCGGCTGGGCGGCCTCGGCCTCGCGCGCCAGGCGCTGGGCGGCGGGCCAGTCCTCGCGCTGCATGGCGTCCCGCAGCAGGCCGCGCAGGCCCAGGAACTTGCCGTCATCGCGCGCCGCCAGGGCGCGGAAGGCCTCGTTGGCGGCGTCGTTGCGGCCGGCCATGCGCTCGGCCTCGGCGGTCAGCAGCAGGGTGTGCGGCGTGTCGCCCAGCAGCCCGCGGGCGCGGCGGATCTCCAGCCGGGCCTGGTCGGGCGTGCCGGCGGCCAGCGCCACCAGGGCGCGCGTCACGGCGGCGTCGCCGTCGCGCCGGTGCCGCTCGGCCCGGCGGGCGCGCAGCCGCGCCGGCCAGCCGCGGATCGACTTCCAGGCGGAAAGGATGCCGTGCAGCACCACGAAGCCCACCACCAGCACCAGCAGCCCCAGCCACACGGGGATGCCGATGAAGGTGCTGCCGACGCTGATCTCCACGGTTCCGCCCATCTGGCGGAGGAAGAGCGCCGCCCAGACCCCGACGGCGAGGAGGATCAGCAGCCAGATCGCGCGAAGCATCAGTTGCCCCCCGCGCCGAGGTCACGGACGGCCGCGCGCGCTTCCACAAGCTCCCGCGCCTGGCCGATCCAGCCGGCCATGGCGTTGCGCGATGGGTCGGGCAGCTTCTCCAGCCGCTCCACGGCACCGGTCAGGTCGCCCGCTTCCAGCGAGCGCCGCGCCCGCTCCAGCTCGCCCGAAACGGCGTCGCCGACCACCACCTGCTCGCCGCGGCGAACGGTCACGAGGCCCTGCAGGCGCGACAGCGCGGTATCGGCCACGGATTGCCCCTGCGGCTCGGCGGCCAGGCGGGCGGCGCGCGCGGCATCCTCGAAGGAAAGGCGCAGCGCCGATTCGGTGGGCGGCGCGGCGTCGCGGTAGCGGCTGAGCGCCACGGGCGGCGTGCCGGGCAGGCCCGACAGCGCCTGGCCGAGCGGGCGCCCGGCCTCCAGCGCGGCCTGGATCGTGCCGCGCGCCGCCAGCGCGCTCAGGCGCCGCTCGGCGGCCTCGGCCTGGGCCAGGCGCCCCTCGAACTGCTGCACGCGCTGGGCGAGCGCCGCCTCCTGCCGGCCCATGCGCTCGTTCACGCCGGCCTCGGCGGCGGAAAGCCGCTCGTCCAGGCTCTTCCCGGCCGCGTCCAGCCGCTGCGTCACGGCCTGGCCCGCGGCCTCCACGCGCTGCTTCAGGGCGGTGTCCAACGCCTCAAGCCGCGGCGCGAAGGCCTGCTCGGCCGCGGTCACGCGGGCGGCCAGGGCCTGCTCGGCGCCGGTGAGGCGGTTGGCGAGCGTCGCCTCGGCCTGGGCGATCCGTGCCTCCGTGCGGCGCGCGTCCTCCTGGGTGCGGGTGTCGAGCGCCGCGATGCGCGCCTCGGTACGCCGCGCCTCCTCCTGCGTGCGGGCGTCGAGGGCGCCGATGCGCTCCTCCAGCCGCTGGCGCGCCTCGTTGGCGGCGCTGCGGGCCGCCTCGGCGGCGGCGTTGGCGGCGGTCAGGCCGGCGCGGGCCTCCGGGTCCACCATCGGCTTCGCGCCCAGTTCGCGGACCGTGGTTTCGGCCGCGTCCAGGCGCCGCTCGGTCGCGGCGGCGCGCTCGGCCAGACCGGCGGCGGAGGGCCGGGTCTCCAACGCCGAGATCCGCTGGTCCACAGCGCTCATCCGCGCGGCATCGGCCTGCTGCTGGGCCACCGGCGAAGCCTGCTGCTCGCGCGGGCTGGAGAGAAGATAAGCCACGGCCCCCACCAGCACGATCAGCGCGGCGCCGATCGGCAGGATGGCCGGCTCGAAGCGCTTGGCGGGAGAAGCGGGAGGGCGCGGCAGGGGCGCGCTGGTGGCGGGCATCGTGGGGCGTGCCGCCGAAGGAGCGGGCGAGGCCGGGGACATGCCCGGGGACGCGGTGCCGGCGGACGAGGCTCCGGCAGGCGAGGTTCCGGCAGGCGAGGCCCCCGGTGGCATGCCCGCGGAGGCCGCGGCCGCGGAGGAAGCCGACGCGCCAGCCGTGCCCGTGGAGGAAGCGCCCCCATCGGGCGAGGCCATCTCCGCGGCCGTGCGCACGGGCTGCGCGGGCGCCGTCGCGTCCTTGCCGGCCGGATTGCTCGCGCCGCCGGTCTTGCCGCCCTTGCCGAGATTCTCCGACCCGGTCCGGCCCTTTGCGCCGGGCCCCCCGGCGGGGGTGCTGGGCTTGTCGCTCATGAGGTCGGGGTCATCCTTCTGGTCGGGCGTGGGAGGCCAGCGGGGGCGCGGGGCCGAGCAGCCCCAATAATGCGTCGTGATCCGGTCGCGATGCCACGTCCAGTCCCCCCCAGGAGAGACCTTCCGGAAGGGCATCCAGGGCACGCGCCACGCGGCCGCTCAACGCCACGGCGCGGATGGCGGTTGCCGCGCCGCACAAGCCGGCCTCCCGCAGCAGCGAAACCGCCGTGCTGGCGCTGCGGGGCGAAAGAAACAACGCCGCCCGCACCCGCCCGGCCGCCAGCGCCACGCGCGCCGGTCCGGGGAGGTCCCGGGCGTCGCAGGCGGCGTAGGCATCCCGCCGGATCACGTCGAAGCCGCGCGCCGCGAGGGCCTCGGCCAGATCGTCGCCGTAGCCGCGCCCGGCCGCCAGCAAAATCGGCCCCTCCCCCGGTGCCAGGCGGCTGCCGGCCAGCGCCGCGAGGGAATCCGCGTTGCCGGCCGCGGCCGAGACATCCGTGAACCCGGCGGCCCGCGCCGATTCGGCCGTGCCCTCCCCCACCGCCAGCAGGGGAAGGCCGGGCGGAGCGGCCGCGGCCAGGGAAGGCATGGCGGCCGTGCTGGTCACCAGCACGGCCCTCGCGCCCGGGGCAGGCTGCATGGGCAGGGGCGAGAGGTGCAGGGCCGGCGCGAGCACCGGCCACCAGCCCAGCGCGGCAACCCGCGCGGCCGTGGCGGCGGCACCGGGCTCGGGCCGCGTGATCAGGCAGCCGGGCGGGCCGGCGCCCGTTTCAGGCAAGGGCTTCAGCCAAAGATGTCCGCCGGGCTGTCCGCGCGCAGGCTGGCGCCCAGCTCTTCCCCGATGCGCTGGGCATCGGCGGCAGGCCCATGCAGGCTGCGCTTGAGCAGAAAGGTGCCGTCCGGCCGCGCGACCAGGCCGGTCAGGTGCAGCCGCCCGTCCGGCAGCAGGCGCGCGTGGCCGCCGATCGGCGTGCGGCAGGAGCCGTCCAGCGCCGCCAGGAGCCCCCGCTCGGCACGGGACACGGCGCGCGCCTCGCGGTCCTCGATCCCGCCCAGCAGCTCATGCAGCTCCGTGTCCTCGGCGCGCACGGTCACGCCGATGATGCCCTGCCCGGCCGCGGGCACCATGGCCTCCGGGTCCAGCACCACCATCCCCTCCGGCGAGAGATCCATGCGGCGCAGTCCCGCCAGCGCCAGCAGGGTCGCGCCGGCCTCGCCCTCGGCCAGCTTGCGCAGGCGGCTCTGGATGTTGCCGCGGATCATGCCGACCTTCAGGTCCGGGCGGACGTGCAGCACCTGCGCCTGGCGCCGCAGGCTGGCGGTGCCCAGCCGCGTGCCGGCCGGGATGCTGCCGATGGGGTCCGCGGGGTCCAGCGCCGCCATGCCCGGCCCCGGGATCAGCACGTCCCGGCTGTCCTCGCGCTTGAGGGTGCAGGCGAGCACCACCCCCGGCGGCATCTCGGTTTCCAGGTCCTTCAGGCTGTGCACCGCGAAGTCGATGCGGTGGTCCAGCAGCGCCTCGTGGATCTCCTTGGCGAAGAGCCCCTTGCCGCCGAGGTCGGCCAGGCGCCGGTCCTGGATGCGGTCGCCCGAGGTGTTGATCACGTGCTCCTCGAAGGCATTCGCCGCGCGGAGCACAGGGCAGAAATGCGTCACCATGCCCACGAAGCAGCGGGTCTGCCAAAGCGCGAGCGGCGATCCCCGCGTTCCCACGCGAAGGGGAAGGGATCGCACATGCGGCCGCACCCGCGGGGATTCCGGGGCCGGACCGCCCGAAGAGGCAGGGCGAGCGAGCGACATGCGGCCTCTTAGAGCAGATCGCGCGTGCCCGGAAACGGCCCTCGCACGATTCTGCCGCGCGTCGATGGACTTATCCGGCCCGGCGGATCCTCCCTGGGGCGAAAATGCTCTAGAAGCCGCCCCTCATTCGTGGGGGCATGGCGGATGGACCTTTCCGGTCCGGTCCTGGGCATCGAGAGCAGTTGCGACGAAACGGCGGCCGCCGTGCTGGCGCCCGACGGCACCATCCTGGCCGAGGCGGTGTTCAGCCAGACCGAGGACCACGCCCGGTTCGGTGGCGTGGTCCCCGAGCTGGCGGCGCGCGCCCACCTGTCCCACCTGCCGGGGCTGGTGGCCGGCGTGATGGAGCGCGCGGGCGTTGTGCCCCGCGGTCTCGGCGGGGTGGCCGCCACCTCCGGGCCGGGCCTGATCGGCGGGCTGATCGTGGGCGCCAGCTTCGGCAAGGGCATGGCGCTGGCCAATGCCTTGCCCTTCGTGGCGGTGAACCACCTGGAGGCCCATGCGCTGACTCCGCGCCTTCCCGGGTTGCTCCCGGGCGGCGCGGCCTTCCCCTACCTGCTGCTGCTGCTCTCGGGCGGGCATTGCCAGTGCGTGGCCGTGGAAGGGCTGGGCCGCTACCGGCGCCTCGGCACCACGCTGGACGACGCTGTGGGCGAGGCCTTCGACAAGGCCGCCAAGCTGCTGGGCCTACCCTGGCCGGGCGGTCCGCACCTGGAACGGCTGGCCGCCGGGGGCGATGCCGCCCGCGTGCCCCTGCCCCGGCCGCTGCTGGGGCGCGCCGGCTGCGACTTCTCCTTTTCCGGCCTCAAGACCGCAGTGGCGCAGGTGGTGGCCAGGGGCACGGCCGACCCCGCCGACATCGCGGCCGCCTTCCAGGCCTCCGTCGCCGCCGTGGTGGCGGACCGGGCACGGCACGCGCTGGCCATGGCGCCGGGGGCGACGGCCCTGGTGGTGTCCGGCGGGGTCGCGGCCAACGGCGGCGTCCGCGCGGCGCTGGCGGCGGTGGCGGCCCGCGCCGGCCTGCCCATGGTCGCGCCCCCGATCCGCCTCTGCACGGACAATGCCGTGATGGTGGCCTGGGCGGGGATCGAGCGACTGCGCGCCGGCCTCACGGACCCCTGGGACCACGCCCCCCGCCCGCGCTGGCCGCTCGACGAGATGGCGCCGCCCGCCGCGGCGCCCGCTCCATGAACTACCGGCACGCCTTTCACGCCGCGAACTTCGCGGACTGCATGAAGCACGCCCTGGTGCACGCCATCGTCGCGGCGCTGGCGCGCAAGGCCACGCCCTTCCGCGTGCTCGACACCCATGCCGGCATCGGCCTCTATGACCTGCAATCGGAGCAGGCCCGCCGCACCGGCGAGTGGCGTGACGGAATCGGCCGGCTGGAAACGGTGAGCGAGGG
>Ga0210040_10002787_pt1 | contig 24242 bp, 20 predicted proteins | sample CryGeyCG12114_NA_FD_185462 | JGI IMG/M metagenome (GOLD analysis project Ga0210040, IMG submission 185462) | Groundwater microbial communities from aquifer - Crystal Geyser CG19_WC_8/21/14_NA (SPAdes) (version 2) | ecosystem: Environmental > Aquatic > Deep subsurface > Groundwater | place: USA... | reverse complement strand
GGGTCATCCGGCCCGGGGCGGTCTGGGGTGCGTTCGAGTAGGGGTCCTGCGGGCCGCCGAACCCACCCTGGCCGGGGTAGCTCTGGTAGGGCTGCCCGTACTGAGGTGCTGCGGGGGTGAACGCGTCCTTCTTGGAGAGGATCGGGTTCGAGCTGCGCAACATGTGTTGAGGTCCTCCTGGTGAGGCGCTCTGGAGCTTGCCGGGGAGGCGAACCCGCGCGCCGTTCTTCCAGTGTATCCAACGAACGACCCCCGGCCTCGTGTTCCCCCGGCGCTCCGACCCTGGATATTCCCTGGTCAGACGCATGTTCGGGCTGTACGAAGCCTCTGGCGGAGCGTCCTGGGCGACCCGGACGGGACTGGTCGGACGTGCCCCCGGCGGGATTCGAACCCGTACTGGAGCGGGTTTAAGCCGCCTGCCTCTGCCGTTGGGCTACGGGGGCCGCGCGCAGCGGCGTGCGCGAGCCTAGTGTCCGGGCCGGGGCCGTCAGCGCGCGGTCGGTACGGGCGTGGGCGACGCGGTCTCCCCGGCCAGCCGGCGCCGGGTCTCGTCGGGCAGGGCTGCGACGTCCCCGGTCTCCGTACGCCGGTCGATGACCACCCGCCCGTCGGGCTCGAGGTGGACCGCCTGCACGCCGGTGACGAGCCCGGTCGCGACGTCGGAGAAGTAGAAGTAGGAGTCCGCCCGGACCAGCGGCGGGCTGAACGGGGTGCTGAAGGACGCCAGCGTCGGCTGCTTGACCCCGCCCGCGGTGCCCTGCTGCATCCCGACGGTCCAGGAGCCGTCCGCGTGGGTGACGACGGTCGGCCCGACAGCCGCGTGCATGTGCCCCCACAGCACGAGCGCGGCGGGCAGGTCGGGCGCCGCCATGATCTCCGCCGCGGCCGGGGGCTGGTGCACGAGGATCGCGTCGACCGCGCGGGGGCGCGCGGTCTGCACCATGCGCTGCCCCAGCTGGGCCTCGCTCTCGGGCCGGTCGAGGGTGCGTTCCACGCTGAAGGGCACCTGGCGCTCCGGGTCGTCGTCGCCCAGGACGTCGAAGACCCCGACCCGGACGGGGCTGCCGTCGAGGACCGTCGCGCCGGCGGCGCGCAGCTGGGCCTCGGTGACGTCGGAGTCGTGGTTGCCCGTGGCCACCGCGAACGGCCGCCCACCGGCGATCGGCACCTCGCGACGGATGCACCCGCGCTCGGCGGCGGTCCCGTTGACGGTGTCGTCCCCCGAGTCGAGCACCACCGAGGGGGCGGTCACCGCGACCAGGCGCGTCATCATCTCGGTGGTCGCCTGGTTGCAGTGCAGGTCGCTGAACCCGTACGCCATCGTCTCGCCCGCGCGGGGCTGCGGGAGCAGGGCGAGCTGGGCCGAGAGGCTCTGGGTGGCGGCGTCCTCCCACGTCTCGACCGACGCCTGCTGGCGGGCGCTGAGCAGCCGGATCCCGGAGATCCCGCGGCCGAGCAGGTCGGCGAGCAGCGGGCTGTCGACGCTGATGGTCGGGCTGCGGTCGGGCAGCTGCAGGGCGACCGGGATGCGCGGGCCGTCCGGGACCGAGGGCACGAGGACGCCGCCCACCAGCACGGTCGTCACCGCGGCGTACACCGCCAGGGTGCGGCGCCGCGTCACCCGGCGCACCACCCACGGCGCCAGCAGCCGCGACCGCAGGCTCCACCCGGCGAAGCCGACGAGCAGGACCGCCTCGGCCCCCGCCGCCCGGATCAGCGCGTCCTGCTCGAGCCGTTCGACGACCCCGCGAACCGCTTCCTCCGGGTCGGTGTAGAGCGCGGAGTAGACCTCGAGGGTCTGCTCGGAGAACAGCGACCCGAGCGTCGACCCGGCCTCCCCCACCCCGCCGACGGTGACCTGGAGGCCGACCGGGGCGTACGGGCTGGCCAGGTAGGCCCGTCCGAGCGGACCGAGGTCGATCTCGATCTCTCCGCTGTAGTCGGTGGCCAGGCGGACGCGGTTCGGGCCGAGGTAGTCCGAGACGGCTGCGCGCCCGACGCCCCAGCCCGCGGCGAGCGGGAGGGCGAGGACGGCGGCGACGAGGGTCACCCCGAGGGCACGGGCCGTGCTGAGCAGGAGCGTGCGACGCGACCGCACCCGCGCGGCCTCCCGCGCGAGCACGCTGCCGAGCCGCTGCGTACGCACGGGTCAAGTGTGGGGCGCACCGCGTGACTCGCTGAATTCTGACGACTCGCTGCGGGACCGCCACCCGCTCAGACGAGAGCGACCGACGAGCGCGTCGACGAGCAGTCAGAGTTCCGCGACCTCAGGTCGGGGCGTCGAGGTATACCTGGCGCGCGTGCAGGGCGTGCGCGCCGGCGACGCGGTCGAGGAACAGCAGCCCCGCGCAGTGGTCGATCTCGTGCTGCAGGGCGCGCGCCTCGAACGCGTCCGTGACGACGTCGGTCTCCTCGCCGCTGCCGGGCAGCTGGCCGCGCACCGTCACCCGCGTCGCGCGCTTGACGTCGCCGGTGAGGTCGGGGACGGACATGCAGCCCTCGCGAGCCCGCTCGTTGCGGCTCGACTCCACGACCCGGGCGTTCACCAGGACCACGAGGCCGTGACCGGTCCGCGTCTTGGGGTGGTCGGTGACGTCGACGCAGAACGCTTGGGCCGCGACCCCGACCTGAGGGGCCGCCAGGCCGACGCAGCCGGGCGAGACCCGCATCGTGGCCACGAGGTCTGCGCAGAGCTGGACGACCTCGGGGTCGGTCGGGTCGACCTGGCCGCCGGCGGTGGCCAGCACGTGGTCGGGCGCGCGGACCACCTCCCGCACCCGGCCGGGCGGCAGGGTGGATGCATCGAAGCTCACAGCTCGTCGTTCTCCAGCGGCCGGAGGGTCGCGTCGACGCCGAGGTCTACGGCGACGCCGTCCAGGCGGGACCGGAGCGCCTCGACGTCGGTGTGACCGGGCAGCGCCACCTCGGCCAGCAGCACGTACAGGTTTCCCGACAGCCGCGTGGTGAGGTCGGTGACGTTCGCGCCGGCCTCGGCCACGACTCCCACCAGGCGCGCGACGATGCCCAGCCGGTCGGCGCCGTAGACGGTGACCAGGTGCGTGGCCGTGGCGGCCGGCACGTCCGGGTCGGGCACGACCTCGCGCACGGCGACGTCGAGGCCGGACGCGGCGAGCGGCTCGAGCGCCTCGCGCACGGCCCCCGCGGGAGTGTCACCCGCGCAGACGAGGGTCATGGCGAAGTGCCCACGCAGGAGGGTCATCGACGAGTCCTCGAGGTTCATCCCGCAGGTCGCCAGCGCTTCGGCCGCGGCCGCGATGATGCCGGGGCGGTCGTGCCCCACCAGGGTCACTGCCAGGGAGCTCATCGGGGCAGTTTGTCAGGTGGTCTGCGCTTGTCGTGGTTCCGTCTTGGTGTCGAGCTCGGTGCCGGGTGTCCCGCGTACGGCGGCGCCGGGCAAGGGGCACCCTTTGACGCTCGGTCCATGCTCGCGCAGTACGCCCCTGAGCCTGTCGAAGGGCCTCGACGAGGTCGGCGCGACTGCCAGTGCTCCCGCCCCGGCATCCTCACGGCTGCGGCTGGAGCGCCGGCGACCTGCGGGGTGAGCCGGCCTCGGCGACGACCACGGGGTTACGCGGCTGGGGCGCTCAGGAGCTCCAGCGCGATGCCGTCGAGGATGTCGGACTCGCTGATCACGAGGTCGGCGACGTGGAGACGGGCGGCGACGCGGGTGGCGATCAGGGCGCCGGCGGTGACGACGTCGGCGCGGCCGGGGTGCATGGAGGGCAGCGCCTTGATCTGGTCGACGTTCATCCGCGACAGCAGGAACGCGAGCTCGTCGAGCTTGGGCAGCGGGATCGTCGAGCCGTGGACGCGCTCGCGGTCGTACGCCTCGAGCTGCAGGAAGACCCCGGCCAGGGTGGTGGCCGTGCCGGCCACGCCGACCCAGGTCCCGACGGAGCCGAAGTCGACGCCGGAGGAGTCGAGCAGCGCGTCGACGTGCTCCCGGGCGGCCTCCAGCGCGGCCGGCGCGGGCGGGCCGGCGCCGAGGAAGCGTTCGGTCAGGCGGACGGAGCCGATGTTCAAGGAGATGGCCGAGGACACCTCGCCGGCCGCGGTGCCGACGATGAGCTCGGTCGAACCACCGCCGACGTCCATGACCAGGACCGGCTCGGCGCTCGGCCGGATCCGGCTGAGCGCTCCCGCGAAGGAGAGCCGAGCCTCCTCGTCGCCGCTGATCACGTCGGGCCGGACGCCGACCAGCTCCTCGATGCCGGCGAAGAACTCGTCGCGGTTGCGGGCGTCGCGCGAGGCCGAGGTCGCGACGAACCGGGTCCGCTCAGGCGGCACTCCGGCCTCGCGGACCCGCTCTGCGAAGCGCTTCGTGACCGCGAACGTGCGCTCCAGGGCCTCGGGCGCGAACTCGCCCGTCGCGTCGACGCCCTGGCCGAGCCGGACGATCTCGGTCTGACGGTCGAGGTCGGTCAGGGCCGGCCCGTCGGGGCCGCCGGTCCCCGGGCCGGCCAGGAGCAGGCGCAGGGAGTTGGTGCCGCAGTCGAACGCCGCCACGGTGTCGCTCATCGGGTCTCCTCGGGTCGTGCTGGTGCTGGTTCTCGGGCCTCGTCCGTGGCACCGGGTTTCGGGAGCGCCAGCGAGGGGAACCCAGCGGGGGGTGTGGGGGGTCGTCCCCCCTCGTGACCGGGTTCCGGGAGCGCCAGCGAGTGGAACCCAGCGGGGGGTGTGGGGGGTCGTCCCCCCTCGTGACTGAGACAGGGTCGCTCCCACCACGCCCCGACGCTCGCCAGCGTCTCGTCCCCCAGCGGGTTGACGCCCGGGCCGGCCGCGAGCGCATGGGCCGCCAGCGCGTGCAGGCACTTCACGCGGTCCGGCATCCCGCCCGCGCTCACTCCCGCGATCTCGGGGACGTCCCCGTCGCCGGTCTGCTCCCCGATCGCCCGTCGGGCGGCGAGGTAGGCCTCGTGGGCCGCGGCGTGCGCGTCGGCGAGGGCGGGGTCCTGGCGCAGCCGGGCCGCCATGCTCGCCATCACGCCGTTCGACTCCAGCGTCGAGCAGGCCGAGGCCGCCCGGGGGCAGGTCAGGTAGAACGTCGTCGGGAACGGCGAGCCACCGGGCAGGCGCGGCCGGGTCGCGACCACGTCCGGGCGGCCGCACGGGCAGCGGTGGGCGACCTCGACGGCGCCGCGCGGCGGCCTTCCGAGCTGGGCCTCGACCGTGGCGGTGTCGTCCTCGGACAGGGCGTCGGCGGACAGGGCCGTGGCACTCAGGGCACGGTCGGCGACGGGGGTCGAGGTGGTCGTCGCGGCGTCGATGTCAGGACCGCCGTCTCGTGCCGGGGAGCGCGAGCGTCCGGATCGCGGGCGAGACCCAGGTGATGATCACGGCCACCATGATGAGCCCTCCGCCGAAGAGGAACGTGCTCGAGGCGCCCAGGCCCTGGGCGGAGATCCCGGTGAGCGAGAAGCTGATCGGGTCGCCGAGGTAGCCGGACAGCGCCACGGCGGCCATCACCCGGCCGAGCTGGCGCACCGGGGTCATGACGACGAGCGCGGCGTTGACGAGCGTGCCGAACAGGCCGGTGCCGATGCCGGTGAACGCTCCGCAGGCCCCGGCCAGGATCATCCCCGACGCGGGGGCGAGGTGGAGCCGCTCCACGAGCCCGAGCGCGATCAGCCCGACGCTCATCACGGTGAGCCCGATCGCCGCGACGACCCCGGCCTGCACCGTGGGCCGCCGCCACGCCAGGACGCCGGCCGTCAGGACCGCGCCCACCCCGAACCCGCCGATGATCCACCCGATGCCCCCGGGGCCCCACCCCTGCTCCGCGGCGAGCAGGGGCACCCCCGCCGTGGTGGGACCGGCGTAGCCGAAGTCGAGGATGGCGAAGACGGTGACGATCACGAGCAGGCGGCGGTTGGAGACGATGAGCCGCAGACCGTCGCGGATCTCGCCGAGCACGCTGGGCGGGGGGTCGTCGGCGTCGCCGTCCCCGGGCCTCGGCCCGTGGTCCGGACGCCGCATCCGGGTCAGGGACAGGACCAGGACCGACACGGCGAACAGGACCGCCGCGAGCGTGAAGGCCGACGCCGTGCCGAAGGCGACGAGCAGGGCGCTGGCCAGGGGCGCGCCGACCATGGGCGCCCCGCGGTAGACGACCGTCCGCAGCGCCTGCAGCCGGGTCTGACCGTCGAGGTCGGTGACGAAGGCGGGGGCGGCCCCGACGGCCGGGAGGAAGAAGCCGTCGACGAAGCCGAACACCGCGGCGAGGACCCCGATGAGGACGGTGCCGGTGACGCCGACCCCGAGCAGCACCGCCGCGCCGACCATCACGAGGGTCCGCAGCACGTCCGAGACGATGATGACGCGCTTGGGACCGGAGCGGTCGACGAAGACGCCACCGGCCAGCAGCACGACCGCCCGTGGGATCGAGCCCAGGACGAGCACCAGACCGACCTTGGCCGGCGACATGATCGAGACCGCGGCCCAGGTCAGGGCGACGTAGAAGATCTGGTCGCCGACGAGCGAGCTGGCGTAGCCCGTCAGCCACAGCCCGCTGTCGCGCGTACGGGGTGCGGCCCGGCGCGGCTCGGGCGGTCGACGAGAGACACGCTGCGCCTGCGTGCTCGGACCCGTACCGCTCAGCGCCGCTCCGTCCTCGTCGCCGGGCTCCTCGAGCCCGTCCGGTGCCCGAGGCGTCGAGCAGCGCACCGCTGATCTGCTCCTGACCCCGCGGTCGTGCGCGGCCCACCTCAGGGAAACCTACAACGCTCCGCCGTTAAAGTCCTGCCATGGAAGCGATGCAGCCCGCGGCTCGCACGCCGGCCGGAGCGGGCGCGGTCGTCGTGGTGGGGAGCATCAACGTCGACCTGACGGTCGCGGCGTCGCCGCTGCCCCGACCGGGCGAGACGGTCGTGGGCACCCGCTTCTCCACGGTCCTCGGCGGCAAGGGCGCCAACCAGGCTGTCGCCGCGTCCCGGTCGGGCGCGCTCACGACGATGGTCGGGGCGGTGGGGCGGGACACGTTCGCCGCCCTCGCCCTCGACGCCCTGCGTGCCGACGGCGTCGACGTGGCCCGGGTCGAGCAGGTCGAGGGCGCGACGGGGGTCGCGCACATCCGGGTGGACGCGCGGACCGGTGAGAACGACATCGTCATCGTCCCGGAGGCGAACGCTGCGCTCACGCCCGCCCGGGTCGAGGAGGCCCTCGCCGCCACCGCCCCGGCCTCACCCGTCGTGCTGCTGCAGCTGGAGACCCCGCTGGAGGTCACGCTCGCGACCGCACGCACCTGCGCGGAGCTCGGGCTACGGCTGGTGCTCGACCCCGCCCCCGCGTCCCCGCTGCCCGAGGAGGTCTGGCGCGGGGTGTGGCTGGCCTGCCCCAACGAGACCGAGGCGGAGGTCCTCACGGGCACCCGGGTGACCGACGTACGGTCCGCCGAGCGTGCCGCGCGCTGGTTCCTCGAGCGCGGCGTGCGTCAGGTGGTGGTCACCCGCGGCGGGCGCGGCACCGTCGTGGTCGGCCCGACGGGCACCACGGACATCCCTGCCTTCGGCGTCACGCCCGTGGACACCACCGCCGCCGGTGACGCCTTCACGGGAGCGCTCGGTGCCGCGGTCGCCGCCGGTCTGGCGTGGCCCGTCGCTCTGCGGCGCGCCGCTGCGGCCGGGGCCCTGGCGACGACGAGGCACGGAGCCAGCCCGAGCCTGCCGACCGCCGCCGCGGTCGACACCTACCTGTCCGGCCGCTGAGGGTCAGCGCGGCTTGGTGTCCGCGCCCACCGGCGTGCGGTTCCCCGGGTTGGCCTTCGCCTTCGCCGGCTTGTCGGCGGCCGCCACCGAGCCCCACATGCGGTCCCACCACATCGCCTGGTTCTGCTGCGGATCCGTCTGGCCCGAGGAGTCGAGGGTGAGCCCGCCGCCGAGCGGCTTGCCGTCCGCCCCGACGACCGTGTAGCCGGTCTCCCCCGGCACCAGCCAGCCCAGCCGCTCACGCGCCTGCGCGGTCACGTACGCCGGGTCGTCCCACCGGGTGAGCTCGCTCTGCAGGTCGGTGATCGCGGCCTGGCTCTGCGCGATCTCCGCCTTCGTCGAGGCGATCTCGTGGGCCTGGGAGAAGTAGATCCGCAGCGAGGTCGCGTACGAGATGGTCAGCACCAGCACCACGACCACCAGCGCGAGCGCCCGGGCCGTGAGGTTCGCGCGGACCGCGCGGTGCAGCACCGACGCGGAGCGACGGCCCACCGCCGACCGCGTGGACAAAGACATGGCCGTGGCACCCGCCCTGGCCTTCGTGGGCGGTCGGGTCGACGCCCTGGTCGACGCCTTCGCCGGGCCCGACGCCGGTCCCCCGACCTCGAGGGCCACGGTCGGCTCGTTCGCGAGGTCGGACGAACCGGACCGTTCCTTCACCTGCGGCCGGGCGCGGGGCTTCCCGCGGCCGGGACCAGCGCCCGGCCGCGCGGTCGGACGAGGTCCCGACGGCGGCACTGTCTCTCCCCCGAGCCCTACTTGGCGGTGAAGCGCGGGAAGGCGGACGCCCCGGCGTACCGGGCGGCCTCGTCGAGGTCCTCCTCGATGCGCAGGAGCTGGTTGTACTTCGCGACCCGGTCGGTCCGCGCCGGGGCACCGGACTTGATCTGGCCGCAGTTCGTCGCGACGGCGAGGTCGGCGATCGTGGTGTCCTCGGTCTCGCCGGAGCGGTGGCTCATCATGCAGGCGAAGCCCGCGCGGTGCGCCAGGTCGACCGCGTCGAGGGTCTCGGTGAGGGAGCCGATCTGGTTGACCTTGACGAGCAGGGCCGACGCCGCACGCTCGGTGATGCCGCGCTGCAGCCGGGTGACGTTGGTGACGAAGAGGTCGTCTCCGACCACCTGCACCTGGTCGCCCAGCTGCGTCATCAGCCCGCTCCAGCCGGCCCAGTCGTCCTCGGCCAGCGGGTCCTCGAGCGACACGATAGGGAAGTCGCGCACCCACTGCGCGTAGATGGCGGTCATCTCGTCCGCCGACTTCGTCCCGCCCTCCCAGTGGTAGACGCCGTCGGAGAAGAACTCGCTGCTCGCCGCGTCCAGCGCCAGGCCGATGTCGGTGCCGAGCGTGAGCCCGGTCGCCTCGACGGCGGTCGAGATCAGCTCGAGCGCGGCCACGTTGGCGGGCAGGTTCGGGGCGAAGCCGCCCTCGTCGCCCAGCCCGGTGGACAGGCCCTGCTTCTTCAGCACGGACTTCAGCGAGTGGTAGACCGAGGCGCCCATCTCGAGCGCCTCCTTGAACGTGGCCGCACCGATCGGCGCGATCATGAACTCCTGGATGTCCACGTCGGAGTCGGCGTGGGAGCCACCGTTGACGATGTTCATCATCGGCACGGGCAGGACGTGGGCGTTCGGCCCGCCGACGTAGCGGTAGAGCGGGAGGTCGGCCGAGTTCGCGGCAGCGTGGGCCACGGCGAGCGAGACGCCGAGGATGGCGTTGGCGCCGAGCTTGGACTTGTTCTCGGTGCCGTCCAGGTCGATCATCGCCTGGTCGATCAGGCGCTGCTCGCTCGCCTCGTAGCCCAGAAGCTCGGGACCGAGCTGGTCGACCACGCCGAGGACGGCCTTGGTGACGCCCTTGCCGCCGTAGCGGGAGCCGCCGTCACGCAGCTCGACCGCCTCGAAGGCGCCGGTGGAGGCGCCCGACGGCACAGCCGCACGACCCTCCGAGGAGTCGTCGAGGATGACCTCGACCTCGACCGTGGGGTTGCCCCGGGAGTCCAGGATCTCGCGTGCCCCGATGAACTCGATACTCGCCACGAGCACCGCCTTCCGCTGCTGCCCGCGCGTCAGCGACGGGTTCGACCAGGTGTCGTGGCCACCCTAGCGGCGCGACGGCGTGCGGCCCCCGCGGCGCCCCGGCGGTTCGCCCGCGGTCTCGGTGGTCGGCCGGCGAGCACGGTCAGGCAGCCGGCGGACCCGGCCTGGCCGCGCCGCCGCGCTGCTCCCGCAGCCGGTCGGTCTCGGCCGTCCTGCGTGCCGCAGCCGCTGACCGCCTCGTCCGAGGATCGCACCCGCGCCCCTCGTACGCCCGGTGCGGCCTCCGCGCGTGCGACCGCCGCTGCGGGGTAAGCGTCCGGCATGAGCATCGACGCATCCGCACCGTCCGGAGACCGACCGTTCGCCCTCGTCACCGGAGCCTCCAGCGGCATCGGGCTGGAGCTCGCGCGCCAGTTCGCCGGCCACGGCTACGACCTGCTGGTCACCGCCGAGGACACGACCGTGGAGACCCACGTGGAGGAGCTCCGCGCCCTGGGTGCGGACGTCCGCACCTTCGTCGCGGACCTGCGTACGGGTACGGGCGTCGAGTCGCTCTACGCCGCCGCCGTGGCCGGGGGCCGCCCGCTCGCCGCCGTCGCCCTGAACGCCGGCATCGGCCGGGGCGGCGCGTTCGTCGACAACGGGCTGGAGGACGAGCTCGACGTGATCAGGCTGAACGTGGTCGGGACCGTCCACCTCGCCAAGCTGGTGCTGGACGACATGGTGCTCGCCGACGCCGGGCGCGTCCTCGTCACCTCCTCCATCGCCTCGGAGATGCCGGGCGCCTTCATGACGGTCTACAACGCGTCCAAGTCCTTCATCCAGTCCTTCACCGAGGCTCTGCAGTCCGAGCTGGCCGAGACCGAGGTCGTCATCACCGCGCTGATGCCCGGACCGACCGACACGGCCTTCTTCGCGCGGGCCGGCATGGAGGACACGCTGATGGGCCAGGGTCCCAAGGACGACCCGGCCGAGGTCGCTCGTCAGGGCTTCGAGGCGCTGATGGCCGGCAAGGACAAGGTGGCGGCCTCGTCGGCGGGCACCAAGGCCAGCTCGCTCCTGGCCGCCGTGCTGCCCGACAAGGTGAAGGCGCTGCTGAACAAGAAGGCCGCCCAGCCGAGGGGCAAGGACTGAGCCCCACCGGGTCGGGTAAGACTGCAGCCATGGAATATCGCACCCTCGGATCAAGCGGCACGGCCGTCTCCTCCCTCTGCCTCGGCACCATGACGTTCGGCTCGGAGACCGACGAGGCCGGCTCGTTCGAGCAGCTCGACACCTTCATCGCCGCCGGCGGCACGTTCGTCGACACGGCCAACGTCTACAGCGGCGGTGCCTCGGAGGAGATCATCGGGCGCTGGTTCGCCGACCGGCCCGCCGACGTGACCGACCAGGTGGTGCTGGCCACGAAGGGCCGTTTCAGCCGGGAGTCGGTGCCGAACGCCGCCGGGCTCTCGCGCCGCAACCTGACCCGGTCCCTCGACGCGTCGCTGACCCGGCTCGGCCTCGACCACGTCGACCTCTACCAGGTGCACGCCTTCGACGCGTGGACCCCGCTGGAGGAGACGCTCCGGACGCTGGACGGCTTCATCGCCGAGGGCAAGATCGGCTACTACGGCCTGTCGAACTTCACCGGCTGGCAGCTGACCAAGGCCGTGCACACGGCCCGCGCCCTCGGGCTGAACGAGCCCGTCACGCTGCAGCCGCAGTACAGCCTGATCGTCCGCGAGATCGAGTGGGAGATCGTGCCGGCGGCGCTCGACGCCGGCATGGGCCTGCTGCCGTGGAGCCCGCTGGGCGGCGGCTGGCTGTCGGGCAAGTACAAGCGCGACGAGCGTCCGACCGGTGTCACCCGCCTCGGGGAGAACCCGGAGCGCGGCATGGAGGCGTACGACCGCCGCGGCACGGAGCGCACCTGGAACACGATCGACGCGGTGCAGCTCATTGCCGAGGACCGCAGCGTCTCCATGGCCGAGGTCGCTCTTTCCTGGGTGACCGACCGGCCCAGCGTCACTGCGACCATCCTCGGCGCCCGGACCACCGCCCAGCTCGAGACCAACCTCCTCGCCGCCGGTCTGCACCTGACCGACGCGGAGACGGCCGCCCTCGACGAGGCCAGCGACCTCGGCGCGGCCGACTACCCGTACGGCGAGCTCGGCATCGGCCAGCGCAGCCGCAACCTCGCGGGCTGACCCTGGTCTGAAGGACCCGCTGACTCCCGACCGCCGGAAGCACCACCGCGGTGGCGGGGGTCAGCGTGTTGTCCGGGATGAGCCGGATCTCGACCAGCTCGGCCGTGCGCTCCGCGAGCTCGCTCGGAAGCGCAACCTAACCCCGCTCGGCCTCGCGGACCCTGGCCTCGAGACGTCGTACGGCGGTGCGGGCGGACTGCTCGGCGTCGAGCCCGGACGCCTGGGCGCGGACGACCAGGTCGAGCAGGGCGTTGCCCAGCGCCTCGTCGGTGATCGGCTCGACCTGCTCCGGCGACTCGAGCGGGACGCGCCGCGAGCGGGCACGGGACAGGATCTTGGCCGCCCGGGACAGGGCGGACAGACGTTCGGGGATGCCCTCGAGCGCGGACGTACGGCCCTTCTCGACGGCCTTGCGCTGCTCCCAGCTCGCGTGCAGGTCGGTCGGGACCTCGTCGGCCTCGAAGACGTGCGGGTGCCGGGCGACCAGCTTGTCGGCGATCCCGGCGGCCACGGCCTGCAGGTCGAACGCGTCGTCCTCGGCAGCCAGCTCGCTGTGGAGCACGACCTGCAGCAGCAGGTCGCCGAGCTCCTCGCGGAGGTCCGCGCTCGTCCCGGCCTCGATCGCCTCGACCACCTCGCACGACTCCTCGACGAGGTACGGCACGAGCGAGAGGTGCGTCTGCTCCGCGTCCCAGGGGCACTCGCGCCGGAGCCGGTGCATCACCGCGACGAGCCGGTCGACCTCGCTCCCCGCAGGCTCGGACCCCTTGGCCGCGGACGGCACGACGGGCGTCGTCAGGGCGTGGGGGTCGGGGTGGGGCTCGCCGCCTTGGCGAGCGAGCCGGACTCGTCGGTGACGATCAGCTTCTGCTTCTCGTCGAGCACCCCGTAGCGCGGGTTGACCGTCACCCGCTGGGCGGCGACCTGGTCGAGGTAGGGCTGGGCCCCGACCTTCTGGGCCACGATCTGCTGGTCGGCCACGTCGTACGCGACCTCCTTGGCCCCGGGGATCGGCAGCAGCGGCTCGAGGTTCGAACCCCGGAGCGCCGCGTCCCGCTCGGCGTCGGTCACGGTGACGTTGTTCTTGGCCGCGATCTGGTCGGCGATCACGCCGTGGATCAGCGCGTCGAGCACCGCCTGCGACGAGACCTGCTGACCCTGCTCGACCGTCTGGCCCACGCCCGCGACGGCCGCGTCGAGCTGTGCGGAGGTGATCGAGGTGCCGTCGACGTACGCGGCGACCGACGGGCTGGCGTTCGCGCACCCGGCCGTGACCCCGAGGGCGACGAGCGCGAGGGCAGCAGCGGCGAGGCGGGACCGGCGCTGCGGTGCAGCCGGGGACCAGGGACGCATGGGACCTCTCGAGACGTAGGGCGGAACGTCCGCGATCCTAGCCCCGCGCCGCTTCCCCGCCCGCGACCCACCGCCCGACGCGGCCCGCGTGCTCGGGAGTTGGTCGCACGCGGTCAGGGCAACCGGTCGGAGCAGCCGGTCAGGCGAGGAAGATGTCGCGGACCACCGTGGCGCACCAGCGCAGCAGCGCCACGTCCTCGACCGTGGGGCCGCCGATCGTGCTGGCGAGCGGGCGCGGCACGAGGATGTGCCGCGCGGTCTCCTTGATCACCGTGCGCGGGTAGAGGCGCTTGAGCCGCAGCTGACGCGAGTCGAGCAGCTCCGCCGGGCCGAACCGGATGTAGCTCCCCTGCGAGACGACCTCGGTGATGCCCGCCTCCCGCGCCAGCAGCCGGAACCTGGCCACCTCGAGCAGGTTGAGCGTCGGCTGGGTCGGCGCGCCGTAGCGGTCGTGCAGCTCGGCCTCGATCGCCTTGACGTCCGCCTCGGACTTCACCTCGGCCAGCCGCTTGTACATCTCCAGCCGCAGGCGTTCGGACTCGACGTAGTCGGTCGGCAGGTGCGCGTCGATCGGCAGCTCGATCCGCATCTCCGGCTCGGGCTCGGCGGCGTCACCGCGGTACTCCGCCACGGCCTCGCCGACCAGGCGGATGTAGAGGTCGAAGCCGACGTCGGCGATGTGCCCGGACTGCTCGCCGCCGAGCATGTTGCCGGCGCCGCGGATCTCGAGGTCCTTCATGGCCACGGCCATGCCGGCTCCGAGGTCGGTGTGCGCGGCGATCGTCGCCAGCCGGTCGTACGCGGTCTGGGTCAGCGGCTTCTCGGGCGGGTAGAGGAAGTAGGCGTAGCCGCGCTCGCGACCGCGTCCGACACGTCCCCGGATCTGGTGCAGCTGGCTCAGACCGAGCTGGTCGGAACGGTCGACGATGAGCGTGTTCGCGGTGTTGATGTCGAGGCCGGCCTCGACGATCGTCGTGCAGACCAGCACGTCGGCGCGACGTTCCCAGAAGTCGACCATGACCTGCTCGAGCCGCTGCTCCCCCATCTGGCCGTGCGCCGTCGCGACGCGGGCCTCGGGGACCAGCTCGGTGATGCGCTTCGCCATCTTGTCGATGCTCGACACCCGGTTGTGCACGAAGAAGACCTGGCCCTCGCGGCTGAGCTCGCGCCGGATCGCCGCGGTCACCTGCGCCTCGTCGTACGGGCCGGCGAAGGTCAGCACGGGGTGCCGCTCCTCCGGCGGGGTCGCGATCGTGCTCATCTCGCGGATGCCGGTGATCGCCATCTCGAGCGTGCGCGGGATCGGCGTCGCGGACATGGCGAGCACGTCGACGCTGGTGCGCAGGCGCTTGAGCTGCTCCTTGTGCTCGACGCCGAAGCGCTGCTCCTCGTCGATGATCACCAGCCCGAGGTCCTTGAACTTGATCTCCCCGCCGAGCAGGCGGTGCGTGCCGATCACCACGTCGACCTTGCCCTCGGTCACCCCGGCCATCGTCGCCTTGATCTCGGCGGCGGACTGGAAGCGGCTGAGCGGGGCCACGTTGACCGGGAACCCGGAGTAGCGGCCCGCGAACGTCTGGAGGTGCTGCTGCACGAGCAAGGTCGTCGGCACGAGCACGGCGACCTGCTTGCCGTCCTGCACCGCCTTGAACGCCGCCCGCACGGCGATCTCGGTCTTGCCGTAGCCCACGTCGCCGCAGATCAGCCGGTCCATCGGGACCACCTGCTCCATGTCCCGCTTGGTCTCCTCGACGGCGGCGAGCTGGTCGGGGGTCTCGACGAAGCCGAACGCGTCCTCCAGCTCCCGCTGCCAGGTGGTGTCCGGGCTGAAGGCGTGGCCGCGCGTGGCCTGGCGGGCCGCGTACAGCTTGATCAGCTCACCGGCGATCTCGCGGACGGCCTTGCGCGCCCGGGTCTTGCGAGCCGCCCAGTCCCCGCCGCCCATCTTGTCCAGCGTCGGGTTCTCCCCGCCCACGTAGCGCGTGACCTGCTCCAGCGCGTCCATCGGGACGTAGAGGCGGTCACCCGGCTGGCCGCGCTTGGAGGGCGCGTACTCGATGACGAGGTACTCGCGCGTGCTGTCCTTCCCGACGGAGCGCTGCACCATCTCGATGTAGCGCCCCACCCCGTGCTGGGCGTGCACGACGGCGTCACCGGCGCTGAGCTCGAGCGGGTCGATGGTCTGCTTGCGCCGGGCCGGCATCTTGCGGCTCGCCTTGTCGGGAGCCCGCTGGCCGGACAGGTCGCGGGCGGTCAGCACGAGGAGCTTGACGCCCTCGGCGACGAAGCCGTGCGTCAGCTCGCCGCAGACCACGGTCGCGATGCCCGGGGCGGGGTGGTCGGCCAGCGCCTCCAGCCGGCGTACGGGCAGGTCCTCGTTGGTCAGGACCTCGGCGAGACGTTCGGCGATGCCCTTGCCCTCGGCCATCAGCAGGACGCGCCAGTCGTCCTTGATCCGCGCGCTGATCTCGTGCAGCGCCGCCTCGGTGTCGCCGCGGTAGCTCTCCACCGGGTGCCCGGCGATGGTCCGGCTGACGACGCCGGCCTCGCGAGCGACCGAGCTCAGGTCGACGAGCTCGCCGTCCTCGGTACGCACGTTCCCCGCGCCCCAGCCCTCCGCCGCGCGCGTCTCGCCGTGCCGGGGCCCGTCGTCCTGCGAGCCCGCCGCAGGGGCTGCGCCCGTCGACGAGCCCCCCGGACCTGCGCTGAAGGGCGAGAGCGTCCACCACGAGAGACCGCGGGCCAGCGCCGTCGACCGGACCTCGGCCAGCGCGCGGTAGGAGGACTCGCCCAGGTCGATCGGCGCCTTGCCCCCGCCGGCCGCGGCGGCCCAGGACGCGTGCAGGAACTCCTCGCTCGTCCGGACCAGGTCGATGGCCCGCCCGCGGACCAGCTCGGGGTCGCACACGAGCACCTGCGTGCCGGTCGGGAGCAGCTCGACCAGCAGCTCCATGCCGTCGACGAGCACGGGCGAGAGCGCCTCCATGCCGTCCACCGCGTGGCCCTGGGCGATCTTGTCGAGCATCTCGATGAGCTCGGGGTGCTCCTGCGACAGGGCGAACGCGCGGCTCCGCACCTCGTCGGTCAGCAGCAGCTCGCGGCACGGCGAGGCCACGACGTCGGTGATGACGATGTCGGTGGAGCGCTGGTCGGCGACGGTGAAGTAGCGGATGTCCTCGATCGTGTCGCCGAAGAAGTCGATGCGGACCGGGTGCTCCTCGGTCGGCGGGAACACGTCGACGATGCCCCCGCGGACCGCGAACTCGCCCCGGCGCTCGACCAGGTCGACCCGGTTGTACGCCGCCCCGACGAGCGCCGCCGCGAGGTCGCTGGTGTCGAAGTCCTGGCCGGTGACGAGGCGGACCGGGAGGAGGTCGGCCAGGCCCTTGACCTGCGGCTGCAGGATGCTGCGCACCGGGGCGACGACGACGCGGGGCGGCGGGAGCTCGTCGTTCCCGACGATCCGGCGCAGCACCGCGAGGCGGCGGCCGACCGTGTCCGAACGCGGGCTCAGCCGCTCGTGCGGCAGAGTCTCCCAGGCCGGGTAGTACGCGACGGCCTCGGTCCCGAGCAGCGACTGGCACGCCGCGGTCAGGTCCTCCGCCTCGCGGTAGGTCGAGGTCACCAGCAGGATGGGACGGTCGGCACCGCCGGCGGCGACGGCCGACGTCAAAGCCGCGGCGATCATCGGCCGCATGGCGGACGGGGCGGTCAGGTCGAGGGCCGGACGGGCCCGCGAGCGCGCGTCAGCGATCGTCTCCGCGACGACAGGATCGGTGCTGAAGAGGCCCACCAGGCCCGCAAGACTCACTGGTCAGACTGTACCGAGCGGGGCCAACCGCCGCGGTGCCGCGAGTCGGCTCGTCCGTCCCTCCCCGAAAGTGGTCGGTCCGGCCCGTCTGCACGGCGTGTCGCAGGCTCGACCGACCACTTGCTGGGAAGCAGAGGGCCGGCGGTCAGGAGTTGAAGGTGCTCTGGGTGCGCTCGAGGCCGACCTGCACCAGGCTCTCGACCGCGTCAGCCGCGCGCTGGACCTCGATCTCGACGTCCGTGCGGGCCGAGGGCGGGAAGTTGCTGAGCAGGAAGTCGGCCGGGTCCTGACGTCCGGGCGGACGACCGACCCCGACGCGTACGCGGTAGTAGTCCCCGGTGCCCAGCGAGCTCCGGATGGACTTGAGGCCGTTGTGGCCGTTGTCGCCGCCGCCGAGCTTGACCCGCAGCTGGCCGGGGTCGATGTCCAGCTCGTCGTGGACGACGACCAGCGCGGCTGGCGCGACCTTGTAGTAAGCGAGCAGGCGCGACACCGGCCCGCCGGTCTCGTTCATGAACGAGCGGGACTTCGCGAGGACCAGCCGTGGCTGGTCCGCGCCAGGAGGACCGACGCGGACGTCGGCCGTGTCGGCGCGCAGGTCCTTCGCCCGGGAGAAGCGGGCCCCACCACGACGGGCCAGCTCGTCGACGACGAGGAAGCCGACGTTGTGCCGGTGACCGGCGTAGGTCGGGCCCGGGTTACCGAGCCCGACCACCAGCCAGAGCATGCGCGCTCGTTCAGGCCGAGAAGGAGGATCAGGCGTTCTCGGACGGGTCCTCGGTCGTCTCGGCCTGGGCCTCGTCGGTCTCGGTGTCGTCGGCCAGCGTCGGCTCGATGCCCACCTCGGCCTCGGCCTCGGCCAGCTCGGCCTCGACCTGGGCAGCGGACGGCGCCGCGCTCAGGTTGACGATGAGCGCCTCGGGGTCGAGCCCGGAGAGGGTCGAGCCCTCCGGCAGCTCGAGGTCGCCGGCGGTGATCTGGGTGCCGACCTGCAGGCCCTCGATCGACACGATGATCTGCGTCGGGATGTGGGTCGCCTCGGCCTCGATCGGCACGCTGGAGGCCACGAGGTCGACGAGCGCCTCGGGCGACGCCTCACCCTCGAGGACGATCGCGATGTCGACGGTGACCTTCTCGCCGAGGCGGACGAGCACCAGGTCGACGTGCTCGATGGTGCGCTTGATCGGGTCGCGCTGGACCTGCTTGGGCAGGGCGAGCTGCGAGCCGCCGTCGATCTGGATGGAGAGCAGCGCGTTGGCGGTGCGCAGCGCCAGCAGGGTCTCGTGACCCGGCAGCGTGATGTGGACCGGATCCGTGCCGTGCCCGTAGAGGACGGCGGGGATCTTGTCGGCACGACGGATACGGCGGGCTGCGCCCTTGCCGAACTCGGTGCGCGCCTCGGCGATGATCGTGACCTCAGGCACGGACGAACTCCTTGCGATTTGCTTCGAACGACTGCTTCGAACGATGTGGGGTGGACTCGGATGTCAGCACCGGGAGGTGCGCAGCGGGCGACCGCAGGCCGGCCCGCGCGGAGCCGGTGCCCTGTCGATCACGGTCTGCGACCCTCGCCGAGGCAACCTCAGAAGACTAGCCGACCACAGGGCGTACGCCCGAATCGGTCGCTCTCTCCACAGATCGTCGCGACACCGGCACGTCGGGCGCGGGGAGCACCATGCTCCCGTCGTGACCGGCCTCGTCGACCTGTGCAGCCGTGCGCGGTTCCACGTCGCCACCGACGCGGTGGTCGACGGCGTCACGGCCCTCCACCTCCACGGCGTCGAGGTCGGCAAACCACTGCCGGTTCGCCTGACCACGGCCACCACGGCACAGACTCGGCGCTTGGGCGTACGACTCAGTCGTGCCCGTGCGCTGCCGGCGCAGCGGGACGGGTTGGCAGTCCCGGTCGAAGCGTGGCGCGCTGCTGCCGTCGACCTCGATCTCGTCGAGCTGGTCGCGGCAGGGGACGCCCTGATCCACCTTGGGCTCTGCACGCTGGCCGAGCTCGTCCGCGTCGGGACCTCGGCCACCGGTCGTGGGTGCCGCTTGCTGCGCTGCGCCTCGTTGCTGGTGCGCGAGCGCGTCGACTCGATCCCGGAGAGCCGGCTGCGCCTGTGCCTCGTCCTCGCCGGCCTGCCCGAGCCTCGCTGCAACGTCGTCCTCGACCACGCCGGGCGGGTGGTGGGCCGGGTCGACCTGCTCGTCGAGGAGTTCGGCCTGATCATCGAGTACGACGGCGACCAGCACCGCGACCGGGACCAGTGGAACAACGACCTCGACCGCGACGGCGCCTTCACCGAGGCCGACTTCTCCACGATCCGTGTGAACCGGGACCGGATGCGGAATCCGCGACAGCTGGTCCTCAAGGTCCACGCCCGCCTGGTGGAACGTGGCTGCCGACGGCCCCCGCCCACCTTCGGCCCCGAGTGGATCGCCCACTTCGAACGCTGAGCGTGACGGCGCGCCGAGGTCCCCTGCCCTGATGCCCGGCGCGTCGTCACACTCGCTGCTGCGGCACCCGGGCTGCCCAGGCGTCCGCCGGACGGCTCAGCTCTGGCCGTCGAACAGGCTGGTGACCGACCCGTCCTCGAAGACCTCACGGATGGCCCGCGCGATGAGCGGGGCGATGGAGAGGACGGTGAGCCCCTCGAAGCGGCGGTCGGGCGTCAGCGGGAGGGTGTTGGTCACGATGACCTCCTCGATCGAGGAGGTCGTCAGCCGCTCCACCGCCGGGCCCGACAGGACGGCATGGGTGGCGGCGGCGATGACAGCCTTCGCACCGCGGGCGACGAGTGCCTCCGCGGCCTGGCAGATCGTGCCGGCCGTGTCGATCATGTCGTCGACGAGCACGCAGACCCGGCCCTCGACCTCACCGACGACCTCGTGCACCACGACGGTGTTGGCGACGTCGTGGTCGCGGCGCTTGTGGATGATCGCCAGCGGGACGCCGAGCCGGTCGCTCCACATGTCGGCCAGGCGTACGCGGCCGGCGTCGGGCGAGACGACCGTCATCTCGGACTTGTCGTAGCGGCTCTCCACGTAGTCCGCGAGCACCGGCAGCGACCACAGGTGGTCCACCGGACCGTCGAAGAAGCCCTGGATCTGCGCGGCGTGCAGGTCGACCGACATCAGCCGGTTGGCGCCGGCGGTCGCGAAGAGGTCCGCGATCAGGCGGGCCGAGATGGGCTCCCGGCCGCGGTGCTTCTTGTCCTGGCGGGCGTACGGGTAGAAGGGCGCGACCACGGTGATCCGCTTGGCGGAGGCCCGCTTCAGGGCGTCGACCATGATCAGCTGCTCCATCAGCCACTCGTTCACGGGAGCGGCGTGGCTCTGCAGGACGAAGGCGTCGCTGCCGCGCACCGACTCCTCGAAGCGGACGTAGATCTCGGAGTTGGCGTAGGTGACCGCCCGCGTCGGGACGATGTCGACGTCCAGGATCTGGGACACCTCCGCCGCCAGCTCGGGGTAGGCACGCCCCGAGAACAGCATCAGGTGCTTGACGTTCGGCCGCTTGAAGCCGGTCACGACTCCCTCTCGTCGGTGTCGGGATGGGTGGTTCCGGCCGAGACGACCGTCTGGTCGCTCAGGGGGGCGTGCACGACGTGGCTCGGTTCCGCTGAGCCCGCCGGGTCCTCGGCCGGTCCGGTCTCGCCCGCGGGCTGGGCCCCGGCCGCCTCCGCCGCAGCCGCGGTCTTGGTGCCGGGCCGCTTGCGGGCGACCCAGCCGGGGACGTTCCGCTGGCGCCCGCGGCTCACGGCGAGCTCGCCGGACCCGACGTCGCCGGTCACCGTGGACCCCGCGCCGACGTAGGCCCCGTCGCCGATGGTGACGGGGGCGACGAGCGTCGAGTCGCTGCCCACGAAGCTCGCCCGGCCGACGCTGGACCGCGCCTTGGTGACGCCGTCGTAGTTGGCGAAGATCACGCCGGCCCCGATGTTCGCGTCCTCGCCGATCTCGACGTCGCCGGCGTAGGTCAGGTGCGGCACCTTGGCGCGGGCGCCGATGGTGGCGTTCTTGGTCTCGACGAACGTGCCGATCTTGCCGCGCTCGCCCAGGACCGTCCCCGGTCGCAGGTAGGCGAAGGGGCCCACGCTCGACCCGGCCCCGATCACCGACAGCGAGCCGTGGGTGCGCACGACGGTCGCCCCGGCGCCCACCTCGACGTCGACGAGCGTGGTGTCGGGCCCGATGGTGGCACCGGCGGCCACCGAGGTGGCGCCCTCCAGCGACGTCCCGGGGAGCAGCGTGACGTCCGGCGCGAGGTCGACCGAGGCGTGCACCCAGGTCGTCGCGGGGTCGACCACCGTCACCCCGGCGCGCATCCAGCGGTCCAGCGCGCGCCGGTTGACCTCGGCGTTCATCCGGGCGAGCTGCACCCGGTCGTTGACGCCCTCGGTCTGCCAGGCGTCCTGCGTCACGTACGCCGACACGTCCCGGCCGGCCTCGCGCGCCAGCCCGACGACGTCGGTGAGGTAGAGCTCGCCCTGGTCGTTGGTCGGCCGCAGCTGGGCCAGGCCCTCGCGCAGCGTCGCCGCGTCGAAGACGTAGATGCCGGAGTTGATCTCGTCGATCGCCCGCTGCGCCTCGCTGGCGTCGCGGTCCTCGACGATCGCGAGCACGTCGTCGCCGGTCCCGCGGACGATGCGGCCGTAGCCCGACGGGTCGGCGACCCGGGCGGTGAGGACGGAGACGGCCGTACGGGCGCCGCGGTGGTCGGCCACCAGGGCGACGAGCGTGTCCGCGGTGAGCATCGGCACGTCGCCGTAGGTGACGAGCACGTCCCCGTCGAGCTCGGGCAGCGCCTCGAGCGCGACCTGCACGGCGTGGCCGGTGCCGCGCTGCTCGGTCTGGACGACGGTGGTGACGTGCGGGGCGATCTCGGCCAGGTGCGCCTCCACCTGCTCGCGCAGGTGGCCGACGACGACGACGACGTGCTCGGGCTGGACGGCCGTGGCGGCGTCGACCGCGTAGCTCAGCATCGAGTGCCCGGCGATCTCGTGCAGCAGCTTGGAGCGCGACGAGTGCATCCGCCGGCCCTCGCCGGCGGCAAGGATGACGACGGCCGAGACGGCACCCTCGAGGGTGCGCGCTGGCACGGGTCTGCTCACGGGCACACGCACGTCCTGTCTGTCCTGAGCTGGGCGGCAGCCGCCCGCGAATGGCTCCCCGGGTAGGAGTCGAACCTACGTCGCTGGTCCTGATTCAAAGTCAGGCGGGCCCTGCCGGCAGACCAACCGGGGATCGTTTACGCGGCGAGGCCCTGGCCGTCACGAGACCGACCGGGGACCGGCCGGCACCAGGGTACGCAGAGCGGGGCCTGGATCTCCACACGCCGGGTGCCGTGGTCAGCGTGCACGGTCTCGAACCCGGCTCCACCGTCGTTCTGCGACGTTCCAGGAGAAGCCCCCGAGACCGCCGCCTGGTCGGCCTCGGCATCCACCACGCCATGGCCGTGCCGGGCCGTCCTGTGCGCGGGGATCGTGGCCCTCGCCGCGACGGTGCCGCGCGCGGACGCGACCTCGGCCGACTCTTCGACAGGCTCAGGGACCTTCGGCAGGCGCTGGGGACGTGCGGCCGGGTTCTCTCGACGTCGAGACGACGACGCCCTAGCCTGACCGCGTGAGCGAGGTGGAGGACGAGGTCGACGAGGTCGTCGGCGCGTGGCGCCGCGAACGGCCCGACCTCGACACCTCACCGATGGAGGTCCTCTCCCGGGTCGACCGGCTGGCCCGGCACGTCGACCGGGTGCGCGCGAGCGCCTTCAGCCGGCACGGGCTGGAGGGCTGGGAGTTCGACGTGCTGGCGGCGCTGCGACGTTCCGGCGAGCCCTACCGCGCCTCCCCCGGCGCGCTGGTGCGCGCCACCGGGGTGACCTCGGGGACGATGACCAACCGCGTCGACCGGCTGGTCGCCCGGGGGCTCGTCCACCGCGACACCGACCCGGACGACCGCCGCTCGGTCCGGGTCGAGCTCACGCGCCAGGGCCGGGCCACCGTCGACGGCGCCCTGGTCGACCTGCTGGAGGCGGAGCACGCGCTGCTCGCCGGCCTCGAGGCCCCGGACCGCACGAACCTCGCGAGCGGCCTGCGCCGCCTGCTGGCCTCGTACGGGCAGCACTCCTGACTCAGCCGGCGGCGCGGGCTTCCGCCGGGGCCGCGGCGGCGGCGGCGAAGCGCGTCTCGACGACGACCAGGACGGCGAGCACGGCGCCGGCGAGCAGCTCCGAGAAGGCCAGCGGCGTCGCGGCCAGCACGATCGCGGCGGCGCCGAAGAAGGGCAGCCCGGCGCGCCAGGAGGAGTCGTGCAGACGCAGGTGCACCGCCCACATCGCCAGCAGCAGCACCGCGACCGGCACCGTCACCGCGGCCGAGGTGACCAGGTCCAGGTGGGCGTCCCCCGGGTGCGCCACCTGCTCGGCGCGCGCCGCCAGCCCGGCTCCGACGGCAGCCGCGGCCGCGTAGATCACGTAGTGGCCGAAGCCGAAGAGGTACTCCACGTGCGTCCCGTCGCGCCGCGCCCGCCCGAGGACGTCGGCGGCGTCGCGGGAGAAGTAGAGCCACCACAGGCTGAAGACGATCAGCACGCCGCCGAGCGCGACCGCGGCGACCGCGAGCCGGTGCTCGGTCTCCCCGGTGAACGCCTCCTGCACGGCCAGCGTGGACGACAGGATCGTCTCCCCGAGCACGATCATGAAGAACAGGCCGTAGCGCTCGGCGATGTGGTGCGGGTGCCAGGTCGTCACGCCTGCACGCTCGGCCCAGGACGGGACCACGAGCTCGCACGCGACCAGGACGACGAAGAGCGGGACGACCAGGCCCTCGACGTGGGTGGCCGGGTAGTAGGCGACCCAGCCGAGCTGGACGACGACGATGCCGACGGCGTAGCGCAGGCAGGTCCGGCGGTGGGCCGGCTCGTTGCGGGCGGCGCGCAGCCACTGGAGCACCAGCCCGACCCGCATGATCACGTAGCCCACGATGATCAGCCCGAAGTGCCCGTCCCCGCCCTCGAGGCCCTCGGAGAGGGTCACGATGCCGCCGGCCAGGGTCAGCACGCCGACGATCTGCAGGATCGTGAGCAGCCGGAACCCGACGTCGTCGTTGTCGTACGCGGAGGAGAACCAGCTGAAGTT
>Ga0210040_10002785_pt1 | contig 24244 bp, 18 predicted proteins | sample CryGeyCG12114_NA_FD_185462 | JGI IMG/M metagenome (GOLD analysis project Ga0210040, IMG submission 185462) | Groundwater microbial communities from aquifer - Crystal Geyser CG19_WC_8/21/14_NA (SPAdes) (version 2) | ecosystem: Environmental > Aquatic > Deep subsurface > Groundwater | place: USA... | reverse complement strand
AATTTATTTACATTCTTATGTTCAGGGACAATAAAATAAGTGTTTGCTTCTCTACTCATGAAATCCGATTCTGAGCCAAGATGGAAGCTCAAACAAAATAAAAACACGATAATTATGTATATTAATGCATAAATGGTGGGCAAAAATTTCAGTGCCTGAACCATGTTTTGTGTAGGAAGTCATTTTCCGAAACCTCATATTTCGATTCACATGTGGAAGCATTATTTTTAATTTTCAGGACATTTTAAAGAACTTACTTCTGGTTTTCCATTTCATCCGTGAATAATTTAATAAAAACTTTGAATGCATGAGTGTGTTTCGTTGCCCCGTGATGCTTATTGATAATGACATTATACAGCATAACCCAGCATAACCACTGTGTCCAACCAATGAATACGAAACCTGCGTAGTTTGTTCCACAGCACAGAGTGGTGTAGAGCGTATTCTTTGGTCAAACCTATTTCATGAAAGTACAATAAGAGTTGCCTATTATCCATGCATTTGTTGTGCTGCTCCATGGAAAGTAAATGTGGATGGAAAAATAGGAAAAGTTATTTTCCGAACTATTTGAAAGTTCTATTTGGTTCTACTATGCTACAATACATGACTGACACATAATCAGCTAAAAACTATGAGTACCTCTTAGGACAACTAATTTTATGTAGCTGGGACACGATATACTGACGTATAGTGGATGAATCAAACTGAACAAGCAAACAAGTACCCACCTGGGAGTTCCATTTCAGTTTTCTGTCTGGAGGGGGCCGTTCATTTACTTCATTCCAATACAATGGGGACCAGTCAGTAACAGAGCTTGACAAGGAGACACGGAAAACAATTGCTCCATGTGCAAAATACGAATTTCTGTGCAGTATTTAGAAATTAAATACTCTGCAACCCTCTGCTGCGATGATTCCAATGGCTATATGTTGGGATATTATTATTTTTAATTTTTCCGAGTCTAACGTTGGAGTAAATATACTTTTGACAGCCATCTAAAATACGCCATTTTTGTTTCCGTGCTTTTTTACCTCATATAGTAAGTATTCCCAGTTTAAATACAAAGCTCCACTGTTAATGCAGATGACGGATACTTTTGGAACTAACATATTAAAACTAAAGAAGTTTCTGTTTTCTGTTTTCATTTGAATGCCATCATTACAGCCAGCCTTGGTCAATATCTTGATTTAATAGGGTAAATGCAGATGTGTATAGTCGTGTAAATAAAAGACAACCTGAGATGTCGAACTGCTGGCAATAATACAAACATGCAACAAACAAATTGAATGGGGCAGTAGTAAATTAGATACACGTGAGTACGTAACATCATTGAAACTTTGTAGGTACAAAAAGTAAGTAAGTTAGGTATAGTAAAGTAAGTAGGATTAAACATATGGATTTGTTTGTGTCATTGACTTTGCACTGAATTTAAACTCTTGACTTAACTTCTTCTTATCTACATAGTTTTGCGTACGTAACTTGCACCGTATGCATATCAGTTTGTATTTAGTCTAACTAAGAGCCAAAAAGTTTTATGAATACTTGCATCTTTCATAATGCTAAATGCTATTCCATGTTAGAAATGTAGTAGCGACAGAAAGGTGTAGACAAGACAGTTTTAATAAACACTTTTAAACAATTTTTAAATTTTAAAGTTAGATAATATGCTCTAATTAGTTGCTAAATTTTATTTTCCTTACAACTTGTTGTTTGGTTAATCCTAACGTGAACCCTTGTTCAATTTTCTTTGAATCATCACAATCGCCATGAATTATTCCAGTGAACTTTCAACTGATGAAGAATATTTAAGTTTTCGGTCAACAGTCCCTCTCAGGAAAATTGCTGTAGAGGCTGCTGACACAACGAAAGTAAGTTTTTTACACTATTAAATCTGCCTACGTACTTTTAGTCAGTTTAGTGCAAGAATTGGAGGGCATGACTGTACATAAGCTAAACGTTATTTCCTTTCGCTACAGTTTTGGAAAGTATACGATGCTGGACCGAAATCTGTGAAATCTCCCCTAGTCTTTCTGGGGCCTGTTAGTGGAACTGCAGATGTGTTTTACAAACAGATTCTGAACTTGACAGCCCATGGGATTCGTGTTATATCTGTGAGCGGCCAGCGATTCACAAACTTTCTTTTTATTGGTGTCCTCTTATGTGAAATGCTGACGCAGTACTTTAATGACTGCTTTTAATATTATTGTTTCAGGTTGAAGGCCCAGTGTACTGGACAGTTGAAGACTGGTGCGAGGGACTTAAAAAATTATTTGATCTGCTTGGACTAAATAAAGTTCACCTTTTTGGAGCATCGTTGGGTACACTGATAAAAAAAGACTAATAACTGGTCTCAAACAAATAGAAGCATTAAGTAATCCATTGAAAATCCTTTTTTGGGGTTTATTAGGTGGATTTCTTGCTCAAAAGTTTTGCGAACATACTTATCAGTTTCCCCGAGTGGCATCCATAATCCTGTGCAATGCATTTTTGGATACTGCAATTTTTAATTACAATGAGACTTCTTCAATGTAAGATATTACCCAGCAGGGTTATACTACTACCATTTAATGATATGTGAAACTTTTCATTGGGGAATTATGCAACTTTGCCACAGTTTCTGGATGATGCCTTCATTCCTGTTGAAACGACTGGTACTTGGAAACATAATGACTGAGACGCTTGATCTTTCGATTGTAAAGGCAGTTGATTTTATGAATGAAAGGGTATGGTAGTCAGTTATTTTAGATTAGTGTCTGTCGATTAAACTAATACCATTCATAAGTCCAACTATTTTTTATTTACCATTATTAGTTGGACTCTCTTACTCAACAAGAGCTTGCCTCAAGACTGACGATAAATTGCACTAATTGTAACGTGGATTCTTTCAAACTAAAAGACTTGAAAATGACTATAATAGACGTTTTCAACGACACAGCACTTTCTACTCAAGCCAGAAATGATCTGTATGCAAGCTACACGGATGCAAAACTTGCTCACTTGAAACGCGGTGGTAATTTTCCATACTTGAGTAGAAGCGAAGAGGTCAACATGCACATTCTGGTGAGTTATTATTGATTATTCACCATTTAAAAAATTACATGTCTCAGGAAAAAACATTTTTGAAAATAATTTTCAGATTCACTTAAGACAATTCAAAGATACTCGTGTTGATCCAGGAAACAAAAATGCCAATACTACAGATGGTGAAAAAAATATCACAACGGCCAATAAATGATTCTTAGTTAGATCATTATACATTCTATGTTCATGTGTGTATTCCAAAAAATGTAAAAAAAAGTTTCGAACTAGAAAACATATTCAAAAAACGATAATACGCAGCTTTGTGAATACATAGATTAAATACTCTCCATGAAAAATATATGCCTCTGATCGAAACGAATTGCAGTTCTGTGCAAATCAGCTTATAGAAATGCAATAAGTTCATAACAGAACAGACAATACAATGTACGCGCTCATTCGCTGAAATCCGTACAACGGTGCAATAAGGTTATTCTTACTTCTGTTTGACACAAAATAAACGATAAATACTTATTTATTTTTAAAAAGTGAAAAATGACTATATACTATAATCATTGTTTACTCTACGACTGCTTCTTATCAGATTTATCCATTTGACGATATTTTTCTGCTTCCTCTTCATCGCTATAATATTCTGCATCATCGTTCGTAGCGTTTGTATTCTCATTGATTTTTTTCAAACTTTCAGCATCATTTCTTCTGGACAGCTCTTTGTATATGCTCATGGCCTATTTAAAATAAATCAATAGTCAGAGATGCTCACTCTTCGTATTTGAATATAAAGACGAAACTAAGTACCTGTGTGACCATTCCGGTGACATTTGAAGCATCAGAGGGCAACAATAGCGTGTTTGATTTCTTTGCTAGTTGTTGAAAAGCTTGAACATATTGTTCTGCAACAATAAGGCTTCCAGCATTTTTACCACTTGAACTTTCTAAGGACTTTCCAATAGCTTCCACACTTTTAGCCCTAGCCAAAGCTTTTGTTAAAAGCGCTTCCGCTTCACCTTTGGCGTAGTTAATTTTCTCTTGCATTTCAGCCTCTGCAAAACAAAAGACTGTATCTTTTCTCGATTCCAAATACCCAAAATCGTTAATTAAAACTGGTTTTACCTGAATCCAGAATTTTCGCTCTTTTGTGTCCTTCAGCAACATTGGTAACAGCCTCTCTCGTTCCTTCAGAATCTAAAATTTGGGCTCGTTTTTTTCTCTCGGCTTCTACTTGCATTTGCATAGCTTCCTGGACTCTTGCGGGCAATTTTATATCACCTGAAAGAAATAATCGCACCACATTAAAATTAAATATTAGTTTCTATCTTTACTGTTGTTTTGTATGCTACGCAGCATAACATGCATACTTTTGCATTGCGTAAAATTAGTAAAATATTTAGTCAACTTACGGATTTCATAACGAAGACATCTAATACCCCATGCATCAGCTGCCTTATTAATCACTTCTACTATACATAAATTAAGGCTTTCTCTTTCTCTGAATACATTGTCTAGGGAAATTTTTCCCAGTTCGGATCTAACAAAATTACAGTCACACAATTACAATCATGTGCTACTGTACGCATGATTGAAATGACATTGCTGCTTACCTCATAGTAGTTTGAGCTAACTGGGTAATGGCAAACTCAGGGTCCTCAACCCCATATGATGCCTTAAATGGATCAATGATTCGTAGGTAAAGAACTCCATCCAGTGTAAGGGTTACATTGTCTGTAATATTTCATAAAATAACGAAAATTTTTAATGACTACTATCCCAGATCATTAGCCATCTGGACTGCAGCTTGAAAACTATCATAACCTTTGGTTATAGCACTTTGTTGGCCAATATCTATAGCTATTTCTTTCAGGCTGTTGACGTACTTAACTCGGTCAACTATTGGAAGCAAAAAATTTAAACCAGGATCCAAAATGCGATGAAATTTCCCCATTCTTTCTATGATCCAAGCCTGAAAGCAAACCAAGTAGTTATGCCATAATATGCGATGATGATAATGTAAAAGTATGATTTTATCGTTTTCAATCAGCAGATCACACAACACCATTCAATTTGTATTACCTCTTGTTCGGGGACAAACATTATAATGGTATTAAGTGGTGTTTGAGATCGATATGTTGCTGGGCTAGAGCTAAAATATCTCTGAAAGTTTAAAACAATTTATATGGGTATGAGATCAAAATACATCAGATTGCATCATCTAGGTCATATCATTGCATGAAAAATATATTGTGTAATATAATATGAATGAGCATGAAACTTACGTGCACAGGGACGGCCACTGTCGTTTTTATGGTATTGCAATTGTGGATTGACTTGAAAGCAACAGGAGGTCGCAAAAATCTAGAAGCAAGGGTTCTGAGAAAGGAAGAAGTGGGCCGAAAAGCCATCCTAACTTTCCGTCAGCAACCTCTAATAACACTCGGGGCCTCTGGACAAGTCACTAATTGTTTGTATTATTGAGTTGCAATAGTATGTCCCTTTAACAAAAGTATCTACAATCAAATAAATGCCAGAAACTTTAAAAAAGAAGGCTTGGATAGTTCAAAAATCACCACAGATGAGGCTATATTTTGATTTTTAACCGGTTCCAGAAAAGAATTTTTGGAGAACTGGAAAACACAGAACTTGCTCACGTAGTGTAGTCAATAGTCAATGTTCAAATTTCGTGCTTGTAAAAACTATGCATTATGCGGTTCACCGCTGGTGGGTCTTCAAGTCTTCACAACTTCACATTGTATTCACAAGCCTCAGGACCATTTCCCGATTCCATACAAATTGCAAAGTTCTGTTTAGAAATTTCCATGGAAAAGGGACGTTGTGATTTTGCTGCCAAATTGGTCAACAGCGGCATAACGCAGTACTTTCTCTGTAATTATCCGTGCAGATTTTAACCTATAGTGCTTAATTTTTTATTCCAACATCAATTACCATAACAAGGAAAGGCAGTTTAGGATGGCCTAAATATCTCATCAACAAAACAAAGATTGAAAAATGAAAAAATTAAACAAATAACGCAATGCAGTCCAGTTTTCTTACAAAAACACGCACACATACTGAGAACTGTCTGGACTTTTTTCATTCCGGCGTCTCAAAAACAAACACACAAAAACGAGAACTGTTTAGACTTATTTCATTCCGGGTCTCGAGAAAAATTCACACAAAACATGGACTGTCTAGGCTTATTAGAGCCCGCGCCATGAAAACCTAACTGCAGTGGTTATTTTAAAGTTATTTACAGAAAAGTGTTAGGTGATGAGATTAAAACGGCTATATTCATTTAAATAAAAAAGAATAAATTTCATCCAAACCCCGGGATTTTGGATAACTCAGATGACCTATGACCTATAGTCATCTATTCATTTAGGCTTTCATTCATTTTTCATTATGTAGCAGGGGTTTGCCTATCCTGCTTATCCATGCAAAAAATTTAAATGGATAAAATGCCAAACGTGTTATGATTATTTCAGGAGTTTTTTTTTGTTCTGTCCGAGAACGGAAGGCATATTTTGAAAAGTAAATTTCCATAACATGAATTATACAATATATAAAAACCATGCCGCACTCCTTGGTTTTTTTAAACACCAATATTTAGTTTATTCAGTTTTATTAGTTATTTTTTCCTTTATTTAAGGATCTGGTTGAATTAAATTTCTATTTAATTTTTATTGTGGAAAAAAATAAAAAATATTGCACATGCAACGCAATTAAAAAAGACATTGCATACAGCCAGGGAACAATTAAGGGTTAAGAGAACGAAGCGAACAATTATATTAATATTCTTGCTTCTTGCTTCAGCACAAATCAAAAAGATCAAAAGTTATATTTTAAATATCAATCAACATCGACACGATAAAAATTTTTAAACATAGTTGATTTGTTTGGTGTAGGTAGAGGTAGAGAGTGTAGCCGTAGCCCTCCATTTTGGAGGAATGGATTGGAGAGGAGGCCTCAAAAACTGTAATTATGCCGTGGGTCAAGTTTTTGGCGCGAAAATCATATTTATTGTATTCTATCTACGAGCAACAGTGAAAGTTTCTCCATGTACTCCTTGTCCTTCTCTTCACTGTTTACTGTTTGGTCTACTTGGTCCTGGTGAAACTTATTTAACTTTGATTTTAACGTATAACTGCTGTTGCAGTTATATTGTAACTCGTAAACTGTCGCAGAAGTGTATATTTCGTGAGCTGCCTTGCCCTGACACTAACTTCAAAATGTCCCTTAAACTCAGCAACAAATTATCATTTGCTTTGAAGAACGTAAGTTTCTGCACTGCTTATTTAACTGATATGTAGCAAACTAACTATGTGAATGTGATGTGTGAATTTCTAAATGCAGTCCATGTTTCAAATTTTTTCTATATAGTTTTTTCACCACAACAATTGCTACTCCTCAAGAAGTGCAACTTCCAAGACAAACGTTCGAAATGTTGTTTTCTACCGACTTAACAGTCTCCTCCCAACTTTATGCTCACATTCGAAAGGATACAGCACCAAAAGTACAGACGAGAAAGCAGACTTCAAACCACATTGCAATGTTGGAACTATTGGTCATGTTGATCACGGGAAAACCACATTAACGTCAGCCATAACAAAAGTAATGGCGAAGAATAACTTATCGAAATTCACAACCTACGACGAAATTGATAAAGCGCCTGAGGAAAAACTGCGGGGAATAACAATCAATATAGCTCATGTCCAGTACGAGACAGAAAACCGTCACTACGCACATACTGATTGTCCAGGTCATGCCGACTACATCAAAAACATGATCAGTGGAGTGTCGCAAATGGATGGAGCTATATTAGTCATTGCTGCTACAGATGGACAAATGCCTCAAACAGTGGAACACATTTTATTAGCTAGACAAGTAGGAATTGAGAAAGTAGTTGTATTTATAAACAAAGCTGATATTGTGACACCAGATGTTCTGGAGCTCGTTGAAATAGAAGCCCGAGAATTGCTGACAGATCTAGGTTTTGATGGAGATGAGACTCCGGTCATTTATGGCTCTGCTCTACTTGCTATGAATGGAGACGAAAGTGAACTAGGGGAACCTAGCATTTTGAAGTTATTGAAGGCTATGGATAATCACATTCCTTTGCCTGTTAGAGATAACCAGTCACCATTCATGTTACCAATCGGTAAATCTAAAGCATTTTCATCGTATTGCATTTTAAAAATAAATTAAGGGTTTTGAATACATTTATAGTATTAGTGAACTAAAATATATTTTTCGCGCAGATAATGCGTTCACTGTACCCGGGAGAGGCACTGTCGTAGTCGGAACTATTCGAAGAGGAACGATAAAAAAGAACGCCGAGTCGGAATTGTTAGGATTTGGAAGCAAACTAAAAACTTCTGTTGGCGATGTTCAAGTTTTCAAAAAATCAGTACCATTAGCTCAAGCTGGAGATAATGTAGGAGTGCTGCTGAGAGGAATGAAACTGGAAGTCATCCAAAAAGGCATGATGTTGTGTGAATTCGGAAGTGAGAAAATTTCAAACCGTTTTGAGGCCAAAATATATTTCTTGTCAAAAGCAGAGGGTGGAAGATGGAAACCTATAACTTCCAAATATATTCAGCAAATATTTAGTCGTACATGGAACATATCATGTAGAATTGATATAAAGGCCCCTCAAACCATGATAATGCCTGGAGAACATGGTATGGTAGAACTAACCTTACTTAAATCTATGATTATGACTATGGGCCAACAATTTACAGTCCGAGAAAACAACATCACTGTTGGAACCGGTATTATAACTAAAGTGCTAGATGATATTTATATTTCTAAATCATTAGGGAAACTTAAAATCGATAATACTTCTCAGTAGTTGGAAGGACCTTAAATGTTGGGTATCACTGTATGACGAAAAAGAGTAACACTGTTATGCTGAAAAGAAGGAAAAGTTATGTTAGCGGTTAGTTATGTTACGGAAAAAGAAATAAAATGTTTATTGCCAAGCTCCTGCTGCTCGCAACATAAATTAACTTTTCAAAATTATGGGGACGAACAAATATAAATTATAAAAGGGTAATTATATTTTACTGCTTAGTTTCTTTGTTTTGGTGATGCAAGTTGTGGAGCACTTTAATAATTGCAGGGCTATCTTTACTCTTTCTGGCATTTATTGCTGCCAATTTTGCTCCTAAACTTTCCTCTTCTTCCTCTTCTACTTCTTCTTCATCTTCTACTTTCTTGTGATGAGGGGCTGGATGAGTTGGGTGAGCTGGATGTGCTGGGTGGGCTGGATGTGCCGGGTGGGCTGGATGTGCCGGGTGAGCTGGGTGGGCTGGATGTGCCGGGTGAGCTGGATGTGCTGGGTGGGCTGGATGTGACGGTTGTGCCGTATGAGCTGGATGTGACGGTTCTGTCGGGTGAGTTGGATGTGACGGTTCTGCGGGGTGAGCTGGATGTACCGGGTGAGCTGCATGTGCCGGGTGAGCTGCATGTGCCGCTTGAGCTGGATAAGCGTGTGGAATGTGATGATGATGATGAGGGTGATGTGTTTTATGATGTTTATGCTTCGTCTTGGTGACAGTTGGAAAAGCATGTGTGTCTTTACTGGCTGAAGATGCTTTATTGGCCGATTGCTGTTTTTTAGGTGCGTCTTTTTCGTAGTCATCTCCCAGATCGAACATATCTTTTATTTTGGTTCTTTGTGGGGAAAATATGCAGTCGGATGGTCCGGTAGGATCATAAGTTACTTCCACGTAGGCCTTCAGTATCTTGGCAAACTCAGGATACATGACAGCCATATACATGATGTCCATTTGGGAAAATTCCAACACTTCAGTTGTTTGTTCTGCTCTGTACGATTTTTTATAGCATTCATCGTGAAATAGTGCAGGAAACTTTCCAAACACATCGCCCACTTTGTATAAAGCCTCCAGTTTTAATGTATTTGACGTGTCGATTGCATATGCACCAGAAACTTGACCCTTGTACACAATAAATAGGCTGCTTCCAAGATCTCCTGAAATTTTTTGGAAATTTGATACTGATGCCTTCCAAAACTGTTAGTTTAAAAAATTTAGAATCAAGATGATAAGTTATAGTGAAGTTAAAATTACCTTCTTTCACAATATGAACTCCTGGAAGATACACCGAATGCGTGAGACACATTGCTACTTGTCTCAAAAACATTGTTTTGTTTGTTAAATCAAAAATTTTCACCATATTCAGTTCCGACTCATATAGGGAGTAAGCCACATCAATTTGCATTGACATGGGAAGAAGTTGTAGAGAATGATGGTATGGAGTTCCCCTACATCGTTCCCAGGTCATCAAGAAATGTGCAGCAACTTGATCTTGTCTGTGTTCAGACAGTCCAATGTTTCTCAAGTATTTCTACAAAAAAAACACAAGCACTTCATTTTAGCCGCCCCATAGTTATTACATTAGTTTCTGTGATACACTTATCCGTGTGTATACATTCTAGGTAAATTTAAGGTATGGTTGTAAGGTTAGTGTTTTTATAGTACTATTCGTATATGCTTCTGTTTCTATGATTTACCACAAGCAATTTGACTTGATAAAAGTATTCTCTGTGTGCTCTTGTTAATGACGCCATGCCGGATGTGAAATGGCTAAGAATGATAGACAAAATGAAAGCGCCAGAAAACACACAAACAATTCCAATAATCATTTCACGGATATTCTGTGGAGTGATATCTCCTGAAATTAATAAAATTAATCATTTTAAGAATATTGTATTGCCAAAGAAGTTGCATTGGCCTATGCAACATGTATTTTTTACCGAATCCAGTAGTTGATATGACAGTTACGACCCAATAAAGGGATCGAATCCACCTAATGGGGTGATGCAGATTGATTAAAAATAGGGTAGAAAACAGGGTAGAGAGAAAAGCAAATGGGTCTATTTGATATGAAGTGAAAGATCATACCATCTCCAAGGGGTCATTTTCTCTGGAATCTGCCATATCTGATCTTGCTCGGCAACTGCAATTTTAAATTTTATTCGTTCATTGTCTTTCAAGTTTTCCATTATTTTTTATTTATTACTGAACTTTTTTTAAAGCCACTTGCATTCATATGTCCAAGTAGGCAGTGGGGTCTTATTACAAGGATTGTACGTATTTATTTGCCCATTTACAAGATCACACTCTATTAATACAAAAAAATTAATCATTTAGGCTCTGCATAAAAAATTACTCTGCTGTGAGTTAATTTTATTCTTTCTGACACTGACCCGAAATTAAGTAGAAAATGCAGCTGAGAATATGAGCCAGAAGACAAAATGATGACACTGAAATTGTGATCTTAAACCGAAAAGTACTGATGGAGAGATTGTCTTTGTCCGCTAAATGATGTTCGTAATACCGGTACTAAATACAATGCAATAAATTATTAAAATAGAATACATGATGACAACACTATAAACCATATTTACACCATTTACACTTACCAATCTTAAAAGTCGTAGCAGGAACACATATGGATTGTGCGTATGTAAAAATAGCGGAATGCATGGCACAAAGTCTAGCCAGAATCCAGTTGGAGAAGAAATGTACCTTCATACAAAGTCCATAGAAATAAAAGCACAATTCAATTGGAGATTAAACTTTAACATCAATATGTACTGTACCTGATTGCAATGCTTTTGATATTTTTGCATAGCAGACCGTTCAACTCTTTGTAAGGGGTCAAAAAGTTTACCACCACATAAGTGAGCATAATGTACTCCATATAGGTGGAAAAATTGTGAATGGTAGCTCCAATACTTCCCACTTCTTCTGGATGCGCTACTTCAATGCCCGACTCATCGTGTACAGCGGAGGAATAATAATTTTCAGAAAATGAGACCTCATATACGACCAATGCAGACGTCATATAACAGGAGACGTAAATGAAAATGAAGTAGTAACGTAAGAAAGCACAATTCGGATGAATCAAGATTGGCAAATTATGATTGATACTATTCCTGCAATTCAATAGTGATGGTAGTTAGTGTAGCTGGTAATATTTTTTTTAATTGCTTTCTGCATACTTATGAAAAAACTGAAAGTTACTTGTTTCCTTTCGCAAAATACAAGAATGGCAAATAATAGTCCCTCCTTCCTGAACTAATGCATTTCTTAAAACATCTGGACAGTATATTCGGTTTTCGTTTAATATAGTCTGTTTCATCCATGGAAAGAATTTCCCGTGTAGCAAGTAATTTTTTCACTTTCTCTGTTCGTCTCTTCAAACTTTTGATCAACAGTTTTTGATGTTTTCTAGACTTGAGGTCGTACATTTTTTCAAATCGTTTCCACACTTTTAGTTCGAATAGATCATGAGCTCCATTATTGATTTTTGTGGCAACAACATCACGAACCCCAGGATATTTGTCTAAAAGTTTGTTAAAATCAACTGATGCTATTGTTAATACTTCCACTTCACTTGCAGCTATTGCAGTGAAATTTCGAGCTGAGCCACGTAATAAATTGGATTCTCCAAAAGTTCTGAAATAATGCACAGAATAAATACAATAGTCAATGTTGGTAAACGTCCCATCCCATGCATGCTGTTGCAAAGTTCATAAGCTTTACGTACTCGCTTTTCCTCAAAGTGCATCCGTAATTCAATTTATCATCGGCAATCCAAACTTTCCCTGATATTAGTATGAACAGTTCTGGCTCAATATTCCCAAATCGGGTTATTCTTTCCCCTTTTTTGAAGTATATTTTTCGAACATATTGACACAGAGTTCGCAAAGTATTTGGTGTGAGTCCTTGGAAGAGTTCAACCTGAGAATATCCTAAATGTCATTCTACACATAAAACGCAAAAGTAAACTAACTTTCGTACCTTTTTTAATTCTTCTCCAACAAAATGTCTAAAAACATCAGATCGCAAAGATGGATGTAAATCTCCAAAGATATCCCGAGGTTGTAGGCCTTTGCTCTTTGCCCAAGCGTGTCTCAAATGGCCCATGACATTGCTATTTGACCAAAATAATAATTTTGAACACAACAAGCTCATCCAGTCATCCAATTGTGAAAAATAATGAATTTGCAAACAATCATACCTTATGAGTTGACCAGATACTCGCTCTCTCGTCATAATCAGTTCAATTGTTCGCAATTGTTCAGTAAACCTATGACGAATTTCATCTGAGTCTACTTCAGCAGCGGTTAGATCAGCAATCACACATCTGTGATGGTAAATATAATGAGTTATTCAGTACATTTTAACAGGCTTCGTTATTTATGATTTGGGAAATTACCGCATGAAAACGAATCCAATGACAGACATTAGAATCAGTAGCAACACTTCTGCATGAGCTAAACTTGTCATGTCTCCAAACCTAAAGAAAATTAGTAATGATTTTAGTTCTCAGCTTCATATACTTTCTCTCCACCCCTTCTGTAAAAATATTATATTGCTGAGTTACCCAATGACTAGAATAACTTGGCTGACATAATATACACCAGCAACCCAGCGCCTTGACATATCTGTTAACACTTCGGCATCTGTAGTTTTAAATTTGCATTATAACTAAAATTTCATATCAGTAGAGTAAAAGTTTATAATCTGAATCTGACCGAATTTAATAGTTGTCCACGAATCATTTAGACACAGAGGAAGTCTATATTCATCCCCTTCTATCCAAAATGAGCCATCCCAAGGACATCCTAAACACAAAATTTTGTATGATTATTTCAAAGTCCTCTAGGATGTAAAATTTTTAAGTCCACAAATACATAAAAATATCCGGTACCAATGAATATAGCAATGGACGCAAGCATAGTACACACAAGCAATGTCATCAGTACATAAAGTGTAAACCTGTAAAAAAATGAGCAATTTATTTAATTTTTCAATGATGTTTCTCTAGACGGTAGAATATCTTCCCATTTCTTACAGTATAGCATTTCTGTTTTGGAAAATGGAATGAGAGATTTGGAATATGAGATGAATCCGTTTGACATGAAAAAACCGAATCCACCTCAGCTTTGTGTACCATGCAGCCACACTACCATATCCCAAGAAACTAGATGCCCCAATAAACCACAAAACCAACTCAAGAGGACCAGAGCAGAATATATCCTGAAAAAACGACCCGTAGAAGATATACATTGCAGAGGTTTTCAGCGAATGGGCGATCAATATCCCTTGTTCTGGTACATAGTACCCCCAATGCAGCTTAACATATCTATAAAGAAAAGAGGTACAAGTTATTTAATTAGTAATTAGTAAAACCAATTGAGAAGGAAAAACTAGTGACTCCATACTCTAATTTCTTACATATCAACGTAGAAAAAAAAATCAAGAAACCATTGAACGGCTCGAAACCAAGGAGCCCTCAGTAGCATAAAAGTTTCAATCAGAATTGTCAGAAACGATACAGCACTGATCACACTTAGCAAACTACACCAATAATTTGCAAATAGTCCGACTGGATGAAAAGCCCGAGGCATTAATGCCCATCTAAAGACAGAAAAACATTAGAATTGCTTGTTTTATTTGGTTGAAAAAGTATTTTCTTACTAACTTGACAATCTTATGAAACCGAAATTTGAATAGTTCGTTATATTCTTCAGTTTCAAGTGAAGGTTTCTCATCTGGATCTTTTGGAGGCTGGTAGTCGATAACACTGGGTATTGTTATAGGCTGATCTTCCGCTGTGACTTGCTTTTTGAGTTGTGCGTACCGACTGTACATAAGTTCAACTTCATCCTTGACTCTGGCTCGGGCTGTTTCAATAGCATCCATCAAATCCTCATCTTCTTCAAATACCTCAGCGAATTGCTCATACTTGATTTCGTAAATGAAGCAAAAGCTCAATGTCTTGATGTAGTAATGACAGGGTTCTCCAAACAATAAATCTCGGATCCCAAAATGAGCTGAGGCGGCTAATATATTTACTGGCTCTACTACTTCTTCTTGAAAAATCTGGGTTCCATTAAATAATGGCATCATTTTCAAGGTATTTAGTTAGTGGTGTGTTTTATAAGTCGACTAAATTTACCCCAACTGATCCCTTTTTGATTAGATACATTGCTCTACGCACTTCCCCACGGTGCAAAAATACTACATTGGACGGAATTAGATATCTTCTCATCATACCAGATAGTTTGATCACTTGCTTTGGATCACATTTCTGCAAAACGCATTGGATTGAACTGTTGCTTTACAATTTTCTTCATTTTGCATGTAGGGTGTGTTTTGAGGGAGAGAGTATTCAGCTAACTGGCTAAAACTTACCGAAAATATGGGTATGCCATCTAAATGCAAAACTACGTCAGTATACAAAACATCAGCTTGCAGATATTCTGGGGCATCGTACAAGAAATGGACCACTCCAGGAGGCAAATTAATTCCGTATCGTAATTGATTCTAAAAACCAATGGGGCATGTTGAGACGTTCCGTTGTACAAGTTTAAAATGTAAGATTTGAAAATAAAATTAGACTGCTGTTGACATTTAAAATATTTAAAATGTATTTTCCATTCATGAGTAGTTTAGCTTACTTGAAATTTGTAATGATCGATAACTCGTAATTGAAGAGTTTCTTTGAAGAAATGATACTGCATAAATTTCTTAATGGACACGAGTTTTTGCTGGAACTCCAAGCTGTATTTGTAAATACAATTTTCATGCAAACGTCAACAAATCCATACATTAGATTATGACTGTGTGGCAAACCTCGGTTTCACGATACACGACAGAGCAGAGGTCAGTACAGAAGTATAGTAGCCGATGATGAAGACACCAATAAGTTGGAAAACAATAGTCCATAACATTTCCTCAATATTTTGCGGATTGAAATCTTTGAGCAATTAATGGTATAAAAATAAATTGTTAATACAGCTAGTACATAAACTACTAACACGGTTTAGAAAGAAATTACCTCCAAAACCAGCACTTGTCAGGGTTGCTGCAGAGAAGTAAAAAGAAAGCAAATATGGCGCTTTATGAGCTAACGTTTTCACTTGAATATCCTCAGTAATAGGTTGGCCTCCTAGCTTGGCCCCTTGTTCATAAGAAGCCAACCAGGAGACATCTTCACAACTCAAAGACACGTTGTTTACTTCCAATCTGAAAAATGTTTGCCAACATTAGATTTTTTAATTTGATACTATTCATTCGCAAATATAATATAAAAAAGTAATTACCCAGATGGGCAAGCGGCAATGAACATGATGCAGGCAATATAATGTATTCCGTACATAAGAATTAAAATCGTTTGTAGCAGACGAAACCAAAACAAATCCATAGGGTACACATTATCCATATAGTTAAGATATCTAACGACCTAATCGATAAAGATATGAAATTAATATTTTCCTACTTTTACATTAAGATCTGACATTGACTTTTCTTGAGAATGCTAAACTTACCTTCCATATTTTTAAAGATTTTGTTACGGTATTAGCAATATGAAGAAAATCTTGTTCATCTGTAGTATTGATTAACTCAATCGGGAGTGCTGCAAATACATCAAGCCAAAACATGACCTCGTATTTTTTCATCTTCCATCCGTCCCAAAACCTGTAATAAAGACCTGAACAAAATTTTGTAGTATCATTCATGGGCGTTTTTAGCGTAAAAAGAAATTGTATCATAATAAAGCTAAGATGAACCTGCTACAGGACATGCTCCAATAATCTCAACAAACACATCTGCTATGTACATAATCAAATTGAGATACTCAAAAGCCTTGGTCGCATCGCAAATATAAATCTCGAGTTTTGATGACTGGGCAAACGCAAGGCAATATGGAGCAATGAATGCATAAATCAAAGCAAAAATCATTATGATGATGTTCCACCATTTGATCCATTCGAGTTCAGATGTCATAATTTCTGGTACGACGCATGTAGTGTACGGTGTGGTATGATTTTTTTCCACCTCTTTTTTCGTGCATGGGGTATCGAAAATAACACAAACCTGAAAAAATACAGTGATATCTTTGTATTCGAAAACTAATTACCTAACATTACAGGCTAACAGGCAATTTGGAATTAAAAATTCACCTCTGTATCATTGATGACGTCTTCAACCACAGGTTTATTTATTCCTGTTCCCCTAAATGAATTTAAAATAAAACCATATAGTACAAAGAAGCCGAAAAAAATTCTGTAAATTTTCTGTTCATGCGCAGTACTAACCATCGCATAGTAACCCTTGAAACAGTTGAAAGATCAGTTTTAAATTTAGGATCGACATCAAATTTTTTTTGAACCCAACACACAGGATCGATTCCATGTTTTTCGTACGCAACATGCATATGGTTAACTTTTGCCTGTATTTTTTGCAAAAAGATATACATAATGATATGATGGGAATATTTTTACCTATAGAAACTTTTTGAGCGGTTTTTACCTGAGATCGAGAGCGCAGGACATTTAATTCATTTGGGAACTTATTCAATACCATCATTAGATCTTCTTTCTGCAGAATTATAAACTGACAACACGTTCGAGTTTCTACTGAAATAGTGTATGGAGATGAGAAGAATAAATTGGTCTCCCCAATGATGGACCCAGCTCTTAAAATTGCAGCTGTCTTGGAAGATTCAAACTTTGACATAGCTCTGCATTCTCCTTGCAATATGTAGTACATTTGATTCGCATAACCTCCATATCGGCAAAGAATCATGTCAGGGTTATAGAGTGCAACGCTCACAATTTTGGAGACTGCACGCAAACAAGCTTCATCCAAGTCGTGGAAAAGAAAGGATTTGTGAAACATTTCGCGACAGATATCAAAGTACATGTCCTCTTGAAATGACAGAGGTAACTGGTCCATGATCGTTACTCGGTTGACTCCCTCTCTGAATCATCACGAAACAAAGTTTCAGAAAACGAAGTTATAGTCATAGCATGTTGTTTTAGATATAGCTTTTTCAGTGAGTAGAATATGAAACCTGTATGTCCACAGACACTTGTAATATTGCTCAACTTTAGAAATAAAAAACGCCGTAGTCATCTCCGACTAAAGCAAAATAAAGATAAAAGAAGTATAGAGTTTAAAATTATTCCGGTTCGTGGCGACTGCAAATACAGGTGGTTGTTGTGCTGTATGTCACTGTGCATAGCGTACCAAATTTTGCTTGATTCCATGTAAGCGAAAGAAAAGATCGAATCGTGCTCCATCAGACTCCAGCAAGAAACTTGTTAACTGACTGGTGAAATATCCAGAAAGAAAAATAGCGCCAAATAACATAATGACGATGCACCACATCATTTCTTGCTCCGATACAGCAAATAAATCTCCATAGCTAAAAAAAAGTTGAAAAGACCAGTTACTGAATTCAGCTAATACAGCTAATTAATAATCTTGACAATTTCACGTTACACGCATTTACACAACATGCAACAGCGGCAAAAAGCTCAGCTTTGCGATGCTACAAGTCGTGCAAAAAGCTGGCCATTAAAATGATTGAATTTTAAAAAAATTTGTACCCGACTGTTGTTACTACTGCTGTGGCGAAATTCGTAGACAAGACATATAAATCCCAAGGGGAATCCTCAAAATTGCGTTTTTTCAGCGAAAAATTTCTCATCCAGCAATCATCAAGTAATGTCAGATTTCGGCGCAACAAAAAGTCGATAGGAGTCTACAAGCATTTTTTTTTCAAGATTAATTTACAAAAAAATTATGAATTCATATCATATGCATGGCAAGTTTTAGACTTACTATACTGGTTAGCCAGAACAACAAGCAGGATACAGCGTGAATAAAGGCCAAGTAAAAGTTCGCAAAACGTAAAACAAATAGCAGTTGCTCGTTCAGTCTCTGCTGTGTTTTCAGGATGTCTATTTTCGTGAAATGTTGGATTTAAAACAAATAGTTTCAGAATAATACGGACACTATTATATAAAACTCACCGAAGAAAACATAAGTTCTGTACATTCGTATGAACCTATTGAACCTGGGTATTGTAAAAAACCAAAGCACAGCCATTAGCCATAGCCACCGACCGTGTTCATCAAAAATTATATGCAAACAATTGATTTAAAAAATTTATTCTTACATGAAAAAGTCCATTTTATTGAGCTGACTCAAACTATTGGAGCCCAAAAACAAGTAATAAATATCTTGAATTGGGGTAATACTGATTATATCCATGATGCAATAGCTGAATCTATACGGGACTAGAAGATCAGTTTCATATGCAATTAACAAATGTTGACCAACTTAATTTTTAATTTTTTTAAATTTCAATGCTCATGCTGTACTTGAGAAAACGACAACTTGTGTTTGTGAGAGAAAACGCCATTCCTCCACACAAAGCCGCAGAAGTACATCAATGAGAAATATAACGTCATTGAAGAAGACAAAATCCCAAATGGCTGCATCGTAATACGAGAAGAACGCTGCGTAAGTTATCAAGACATATGACAATGCCGCAGTGACATACAGGATGACCTCCCAAATCAAACTGAATCTTGCCAAAAAATGGATAACCAATGGCAAGGAAATGCGTACAACTGTGTATAAGGATTCCCTTTCCTGATGCCGACTACCGGGCTTGAACAAATCTTTGATGTGAAACACCATTTCAGGTGATCTTTAAGCAACTACATTCGACAAATAAACATTACTTTCTAAAAGGATAAAGCTACTTTCTTAAATAAGACAATAAATTTTAATTTAAAATGTTCGACGAGTTTAGGAATTTATGTTCGCCCTCGCGGATGAGATGACAAACGGCAAATGAGGTTGCTGAAATTGAATCTTTGATCAATCCTTGCATAAGGCTTGAATTCTCCATAGAAACAGCATGATGTTATTCATATAACTGAAAAAATTGGGCTTAAATGATTCAAAGTATTTGCCATGGCGCTAGATGTCAATAAAGCTTAAGCTTACACGCCATGTTTGCTCGAGAAAGCTCGATGAGTGGGATGAGTGCATACAGTGCATTGCTTTCCACCGAGTGGCTGAAATGCATTCAGTGGCGGCAAAAATATTAATAGCGGAAAGGGAAAACATCTCAATTTTGATGTTGACATTTTTGTTTGTTGATTGTTAAATTTTTAGATTGATACTTTTCGGATGGCCACGTTCGTAAATGCTTGTTAAATAGTCAACTTCCAAGTCAAAGTTTCGAAGCACCGGAACTGGGAGAGCGCAACCGTATTTCAGCAGGAAATAGCGATTCTTTTTTCAAACATTTAGAATCAGAGAGCAAGATGTCCCAAACTAAAATTACTAAAAGTGAGTATAACTAGTCCAGTATTTTATTTGGCTGTCTATTAATGATTAACGGCTTCACTATTATTTGATCCTTTGCAGACTGTTTAGACAAATTGAATGGATTCATTGATGCATTTCACATTAAACTTCATCACCACAAACATTTACACTCTTTAGCAGATTTAAATGCATTCACTCTCTTGCAAATATATTTTGCCATTGAAGGGAAACCACTCAGCAAAGAAGACAAAAGTAAAAGAGACAAATAACATGCAATTCTCACCGAAAATACATTTTTCCACGGTCCCCTTAACATTTTTGTGTCTTATTTGTTCCTAAAGAAAAGTATCATAGAAGCGATGAGCTTAAAAATATGACGAGAATAATTCTGGCGTTGAAATCTAAGGATCGAAACTCCTTTAATCATTTGAAACCTCAGTCCATTGTAGACAAGGATCCTGTGCAAATTATGTTTTTGCTAGAAGCTTTCGATCTTATGTACTCCCATTACAAATCTAAGAAAAAGTTCTCATTTTCCGCTGAACCGTCGGGAGACGAACAGATTTCGGACAGTCAAAGTAGCATTGCTACGCTAATCCGTGACGTTGTATCAGTAGATGGGAACTCAACAAACGGTAATGCAAATAGTTTCATTTGATACTGAATACTGATTGTCAACCTAAAATTATGGTCCTCAATTCAATTCGCATCATGCTTTCTATCTAGATGAAAAAAATTGGTCTGGGTATACCGTAGATCGTCATTCGTTTTCGGAGTCCGTCGACTCGTCGGCAGCCTTTGCTCCTAACGATTACCAAAACCCAAAGGATTTAGATACGTCAAGATCAACCCTTGACCAACATGCTTTCTCTCAAATCCTTGACCCTCAAAGTCTCTCACAATGCTCAACCTCTACTGAAGCAAGTAAATCATCACTGAGATTTGATCAACAGCAATTTCTCAATGTATATTGCCAAAAGAGATCCAAAAATAAAAGGAACAAAGGAACTCAAAACGACCATATTTCTTCGAACAGTGATTCTAATAAAAGAAAAGGAAAAACCTTGTTGCAAAGGAATTCATCAATTTTGTGTACAAATGATGCACAAGAAGGGCCGAATTTCGGTAAAATAAATGATAAAAATAAAAATAATCGGTCTCATATTTCAACTTATAGAGAAGTTTTAAACCTTTAAACTCTTTTAGACAATGACTGCCAAGTAGCTGACTACTATTTCCCTACTGGAAACTTCTCTCATGAGTCTTCCTTTTCAAGTTGTAATGGAATTTCGCCTTCTAAAGGTGCTACACCTACTGCATCTGATATTGCACAGCCAATTCTCAAAACTTATAAAAGAGATAAAAACAAATACAAGCACAGTGATCACAAAGAAAATAAGAAGCCCAAATCAAGACATGGTGCTAATCAACATCAGAAAAGTCGCCGACATTCTGAAAATAGGAGGAGATATTTCTGTTCCCAAGCATCAGATCTAGAGCATGTAGGCAATGATGAAGTGGATAATTGTGATTCAATTGAAACTTCTGAATCAGAGATTTGTTGTCCTTCTGAACATCCTAGACCAGTTTCCAGCTGTGCTTCTGTCATTGCGAATGTCGTTTCTCTGCAAAATGCTCGGAACGAAGAATTTAAGGATTATATAAAGCGAGAAATGCTGAGCATGGATAAAGAAATGGCGAACTTGAAGACTGGCAGAAAAAGCAGAATGAAATGTCAACAAGCAAAAAGAAATCAGTCTGCTTTTCCACTATCTCGAAACCCTGTATCTTCTCGTTTTCCTGAACACTGTTCGGGAGTAATTATTCCTAAGTGCAGGAATTGTACTGGGCCTTCCAGAAAACGCCAATAGTTTCCACAATTTCACATAGTGATTAACATTTGACAGTGTGACATTTGTGTAATAGTGTCAAGTGTAGCATATTTTATTTTCATATGCTGATTCGTTGTAAATCAACATTTAATTCCATTCAATTACTATTTTATCCTATTCTGAATGTAAAATGTTCGTTCGTGAGGATCTAAATATGCGTATTACTTTGATGTGCAATAAAGATGAGGCAAAAGAATTTGTACCTTAAATTATGAATACAGCTCATCATGCTAATTTATTCGTCTGCATCTCTCGAACACACCGTGTATGTCGAAAAATAAGCTACCATTGGCAATAATGGCTTTTACCACGTTATGGGTGTTTGCATAAGGATCATTATTGTTGTCACAGTTGGAACTCATATCTAGAAACGGAGCTAACTGTTGTCAGTTTTAGAGCAATTAGTTTTAATAGTATTCCACCCACACAGCCTAGTTTAAAAGTACTGCACCTGATGATCATGCCTCACCTATTCATTAGTAAATATGGGTCTCCGATACAGCATGCAGGTTTATATACTCTCAGAAACAAGTTATTGTGCACAACAAACAGCTGGATGCTGCATTATTATCACCCTCCATTTGAATTTGAATTGCAAGTCTTTGTTAGACACGCTGTAAGAAAAGCAACTATTTATTAAGCCTAATCAAGCTACACATTGCAAAAATCTTCAATGAACTTGTGTACAACAAATGGTAATCCTTACTATAAACTATAATGCATGCGCACACCTTAAAGCTAAAAGTTGTGACTGCTTGCTTTGCTTACCCATGTTAAGCCTGCATGCCTGATCAGATACTTGCGTTGCGTATGGACTATGGAGTTGCAATTTTCATCTCTCATGCAGTACACAACGTATTAGACCCCATTCATTCTTGGATTATAATCATATGCAAGGAAGCATCTTGGATGATTCTATCCCAGCTGTATATTTAGTTAGTTAGTTAGTTAGCTTGGGTCTGTACCGTTATTATTATTAGTTTAAGTATGGTGCAGGCAGGTGTGTTTGAAAGAAGGTCATTGTGACAAACTACAGAATCCTGAAGTCCACTGACTAACTAAAGCCAAACATATTTATCTCTTTTGCCAAGCTAATGTGTCTTCTTTTGTACTAGGCGCATTTTTTTCAGTGAAAAGGTGTTAGGTAATTTATTCTTTGTGGGGGGAAGGGAAGCGTTACTTACTATAACTATGCCTAAAGATACAGCTTTTCATTACTTTCATAACTACAATAAATCTATGTACCACATGTTGTTGCTACTTTAACAAAAAGTTTTTCTGTCATTAGTTAGTACATATGATGCGTGCAAACCTGAAATATTGATGTCTATCTTTATTTATTGGATTTGATTTCAGTGATTTATGCCTGAATATGAGAATGCAACATGGTACCATGAACATTGAACATGACTTTACACTTTTTGAATTTTAAACTGCATTGCATGTACAATATAAATAAAATACGCTTGCACTAAAAAATATTTGCTCAATTTTAATACCGGACATGAATACGCAAGATCAAGAAATCCCTTTGTATAGTTTCCTATTAAAAATCTTCAAATAATATTCTATATACCTTGCTAAAAACGTGAACTGGCACTTTTCTCCAAACTTGCATTGTCCCCTAAAAATACCGAATCATATTTCCCTATAAATTAAACTCCAAGCGCAAAAGAATCTTGACAAGCTAACTTCTTACCATGCACTCGTTTAATTCATCATGACAATTATAATTGAGGCACAGTTCCCAAGAATAGCCTATTCTCTAACTAACTATTATACCCACAGATAATCTCATTCTACCTCCCTACAACAAGGATTACGGGCGAACATATAGCCAAAGCCGAATTTAGATGAGGAAGTAGCACAACAAAACGCAGACTCAAATTCCTGCCATCCTTTTTTCTAATGAAGATCTCCCTGTCCATTCACTCCGAATATAGTGATGCTTGTTTTTGATAAAATTGCACCCCTCTAATCTAACTAGCTCCGATTGTAATATCATCATCGTTGCACACATTCGTTGCGTATCGCGACGTCGTTCTCTTTAGGTCGTCTTACTCTACGTCGCCGTTTTTAGGTCGCCGACTCTTTAGGTCGCCGAATCTTTAGGTCGCGGTTCTTTACGTCGACCAGAAGGAAATTGGC
>Ga0210040_10002784_pt1 | contig 24253 bp, 16 predicted proteins | sample CryGeyCG12114_NA_FD_185462 | JGI IMG/M metagenome (GOLD analysis project Ga0210040, IMG submission 185462) | Groundwater microbial communities from aquifer - Crystal Geyser CG19_WC_8/21/14_NA (SPAdes) (version 2) | ecosystem: Environmental > Aquatic > Deep subsurface > Groundwater | place: USA... | reverse complement strand
TATTAGGGAGTTTGCGCTTTTACAAGTCAACTGACAAAACAAATACGAGTCCTATCTTGTTCACTTTAAGTTACAACTGTTTAATGTGAACGAGATAGGACTCGTATTTGTTTTGTCAGTTGACTTGTAAAAGCGCAAACTCCCTATTATAGAGCTATGTCAATTGCACTGTCTTTGCTGCACCTTTAGATCGCGAGAAGACTACCCATAATATGCAGTCCACGTTTTTCTCGCCTAGTATGAGTATGACTAAAGACATCAGGGATTAAAATAGCAAATGCTTAAACTGTAAACTTCATAAGCTACCATAAAATTAATTATTTGGCAAATTAAAGACCATCAATCCTTTTCCGAATGCCTGCAGTACGGCAAATTTATTTCGGTATCCGTATCAGGTCTCTTGACATCAAATCTCCTGGCTATCAAATCTCTTGGTATTACATGTCTTCTCAACAGATCTCTTTTGACTTTTCCAAAAAAAGCTTCAATTTTCTTATGAAATATGAACAAATCTCTTAATCTTTTATTTAAAGATAGTTAGTTAGCTATGTTTAGCTATTATATTCTATGATTATCTTGAACTGTAAATAGCATTATCAGAATGCATATGTAATGGTGTTATTATTGCATATCAATCATGTTATTATATGCACTTCCATTTGTTCCATTGCATGAAATTTACAATGCATTTAATTTATTGAAACAAAAATCCATTGACTATCCTTCGCTAAATTAATTTGTTAATTATGTGTTTGCAACATTTTTTGGAGATGAATATACTTCTCCAATGTTTTCATCTACTTTTTGAGTGTATTTCAACGAGTACTGGACAATATTCCAAGAACCAACAATGCTGTGGAAGGATGGAATAACCGTTTCACTCAGACTACAGGGACCAGGCATCCAAAATTTTTAGTTTTTGTAGATCAACTGAAGAATAAACAGCAAGAAACAGAAGACGATATCGAAATATCAACATCAGCCGTGGAGAAGCGTAAAAAAAGTGCTATGCCCGCTACAATGACCAAATTCGTGTTTTAGTTGAAAAAATTAGACAGTCTGACTATAAATTGGAGGAGATATTGAAAGGATTAGCATATGGTTTACAAACTTCAAGAAAACGTAAAAGAACAAGTATGAAACCAATGAGTACTATAGATGAAAATGTTGCCGAACCTGAATCACAATCTTTAAGTTATCACCCAAAAAACTACTGCAACTTCCTCCGCTACTCCTCCTGTGCGTTCTCCCAGAGTTTTTAGATCAAGAAAAAATGTAAATTATAGAATTTAAAAACATTAAATACCTATTTATAATGACCATATTGAAATAAAAGATTAAGAGATTTGTTCTTATTTCATACGAAAATTGAAGCTTTTTTGGAAAAGTCATAAGAGATCTGTTGAGAAGACATGTAATACCAAGAGATTTGATAGCCAGGAGATTTGATGTCAGGAGACCTGATAACACATCCATTTATTTCTGCACACTATATATAGGGCTATATTCCGTTTCGGAAAAGGGAATAGAATAATCATTGTGGTGATGGATCTTATAAGACGTTATGTGATTTGTTGTGGAGTCCCAAACAGCACGGCAGAAGAAGAATGCAATTTCTTGTTAGATAATGTTTTTTGTATATTGTTATAAAGCGAGCAAGCTTTGTATTATCAAATATCACGCTCAGAATTTTTATCTCATAATTATGCCATCTTTACATTTGTTAATCATGAGTAAAGTAATAAATGTTGCTCACATATTCCCACTCCCACACCACACGAAAATTTAATTGACGTAAACACGGACGCTAAAGCTGAATCCTCCGAGTCACTCCAAAAAAGTTAAGAGCGTAGACGGCGCGCGCTAGATGAACGCAAAAAACAAATGTTCGCTAGGCAGCAAGAACATTTCGAATTAATGCACACGCTTCACGCCGAGATGGCGAAACGTAACAAAGACCGTCGGAGGTCTCGTGGCGTTCAAATAGACACAGAGGAAAACGTAAATAGAGAGGACAGTATAACCCCGCACCAGCAGCGAAGCTCCGCGAACATAGGTAATAGTTTTGCGGCGGCTGCAGGCCAACCATCCTCCATGAGGCCCATGTTCGTTAACTTTATTCAACAAAAAGAACTTAAAAGTTTCTCGAATCTCACTAACGAGGACCCAAGAGAGTTCGCAGAGCGCTACGAAAGACTTAGCTCTCAATGGGAAGATAGGCCCAAGATAGAAAATTTTGCAACGTATCTACAAGGAGCGGCGCCCGATTGGCTTACAGTCCTTAAATTCAACTACACGAATATTATGACGATTTCCGACGAAGGAATTCAGTCAAACAGTTGGCTCGATTTAAAATGGCCCGAGTTGAGGCGACTCTTCGAGAAAGAGTTCGCAGAGGAGCGAGCAAAACAGGTTTTTTAAGCAAATCAGAGACCGGGAGAAACTGGCCTTAATTTCTTCTACAGGATGCTAAACTTACAAGCACAGTCTAAACTAAACTCATGGTCCTTATCAAGCAGCACCTTAACGAATTGTACATTGAGAGGTTTAAGTATAAAGACTTCCGAAGAATTGAGGCTTTCCACCATAGTTTGAAATCATTCGACGAAAAACGTGCACGAGAGCTCGCGACGCAGTCCGAGCGGATAGCCGCTATGGCCCCTGTTCTCGCCGATTTAATGAGTAGTAAAGATCCACTTATTGAACTACGTCTAAAAACCCTTGAAACTTCTTTCAATACGCTCTCTGAGACCCAAGCCTCCAATTTGAAACAAATTGCTAATGTTGCTACCGGCAGTGATGCAATTACTTTGACAACTTCCAACGACAATAAAAAGGACCCTGATCCTTTGAAGAACAAAAACACACGAAAAGGCTACGCTCCTTGCTCGTATTGCAATCGACCAGGCCATTTTTGGCGTATTTGTCGCGTCAAACAAACAGATGACGAAAATCAAAGGCGTAAAACCCAAAACATGATAAACGTCGATTTAAAGATTATCGATTTACTCGCGGCAACGAGCCAGGCAGCGCGAACGACGAAAAGCCAGCTGTATGTAATAGCGGGCCAGAACGCACGCGCGAACCCTCTAAAACCATCAGGGAGAAAATAAAACGACAATGAACTCCGGAGATCATTGCCGTAACCCCAAACCTCCGGTCTGCGTTACATATACAATAGGAGAAGAAATGCAAATCTTTTGTAAATTGTTTGTAAATAAGAAGCCTAGTGAGGCAATGATTGATTCAGGGGCATCTCTGAGTCTTATCGATGTGACCATAATTAGTAGTATGAGGAAACAGATATAACCTCCTGACCCAAAACTTCGCCTCGTTGGTGCAAACGGTAGTCCTCTCTCTCTTCTTGGTTCCATAAAAATACCTGGGCTATCGGAAAGTTGAAAATAAATCCCAAGAAAACAAGTCCTTGTTGCCGGAGATATACCTCGCGGTACGTTTATCTTGAAAAATGATCTTTTGGGCCGCTATAAACTTTCTTACTTTGATGTGTAAAATTACTCTGATAAAACTTTTGAATTCACGGGTTCTGGGATTTTTAATGGTTCTATAAAGATCTGTCTACTGGGAATCCAAACTTGACTAAACCAACATGTCTACTAGCTGCTGGTGTGGGACAAATCTCAGACTGCCTTACCATCGGGCCATCATATTAGCAGTTTGTTCAATGATTCTGGAGAATCATTGACTGTTAATTGTTTCAGGACGGACACGGACGAGGCTTGCTCGAAGGGTGATTATTTAAACATCACAGATCCGACAAGTCTCTTGGCAGGGGGCACTCCCTCGGAACAAGGGGTGTCGCATAATGTACAAAGCCACTGTGGGTCTTTTGTCTTCAGTGAACGGGCTATGCTGGTCACATAGTGTCTCTGGATTCGTCCAACTGTTCCAGGCAGTGAAGCCGTGAGTCCGACGACGCCTGTTCTACTGCCGAATCCGTACGGTTAAGAAATGCTCATGAACTTAACACACAACGCCGAAACTATTCGACAGCGCTTGTAGACTAGATACTCTGCAGAAGAAAATAATGTCATTAAAGAGCAAATTACAAACATGCTCAAATGTGGTGTTATAGAGCGTACTAACAGTCCATAGGCGAGCAATGTAGTTTTGGTTAAAAAGAAAGATGGAAAAATTAGGTTCTGGTCCGACTTTAGGAAGCTAAATGAAGTGACAATCTTACACACATCCGACACATATCCGTTGCCAGAATTACCGACGTGATAGATAGTCTGAGTGGTAGTGACTATTTTTCCTGTCTTGATCTTATTTCCGGTCACTGGCAAATAGAGATGTGAAGTGAGAATGGACGCGATCTAAAGACCGCTTTCATCACTGGAGACGGCATTTTTAAATAAAAACGCATGCCTTTCGGCGTGAAAAATGGCCCGCAAGAATTTGTTTATGGACAATACTTTCTCTGACATTCGGTTGGAATTGGCATATTATATGGATGATTTAACTCCACATGAAGCTACAGGCGCGATACATAATCATCGCTTAGAAAAGACATTAGCTAGAATACGTGCCATCAATACGAAAATCAAAACAAGCAAATGTAGGCCCTTATACACTAAGATTACTTTGCTAGGATTTGTTATTAATGGAAACGGCATAAGGCCTGACAGTAGCAAGGTAGAAAGCGTATTTAACTAGGCCCAACACTGTCACTAAACTGCGCTCGTTTTCAGGTATGATAAATTTCTATAGAAAATGCATGCCCAAATTAGCTTTTGTCGCTAAACCATTGTATCAAATATCAAAGCTAGAGAAAATATCGCTATGGTGGACTAAAAAGCAAACTTCTGCATTTAACAGACTGAAGGAAATGCTGTCGGTCTCCCTTATTTTAGGCCAGTTTAATGCGAGTTTGCCCGTCGAAGTTCACACAGATGCTTGCAATTACGCAATAACCACTGTTCTGTTACATTGCGTCATAATCGAAAACACAGAAGGTACTAAGAGAGTGAAACGCTAAACTCCTGTCCAGTATGCTAGCAGAATTTTAAAAGGAACAGAACTACGATGGTAAATCTCCAAAAAGAAGCTATTGCTCTCATTTTACCTAAGATATCTATCGGCCTTACCTTGTACTTCGTAAATTGTGTCTGTGTGGCACTGTGACAAAAGCAACGGAAAGTCCATCCCCTAGCCCCGAATTCTACTTTGACTCCGGTAAAAGCGTTGTCCTCTTGGCTAACAAGACAATCACGGCTAACATCGACGTCCTTCCCAAATCTGGAAAAAGAATGGAATTCAAGGATCTGTCTCTTCCCCTTCTTTCAAGAGTCCGAGTGTGTACTCGATGGAAGAGATGACGTCTCAAGAAACAATGATGGGGATAATACGGGAAATGAGGCACTAATACCGTATCGATTACGCAGTTCAACTTAGCCGCAGAGGATCGGTTCTAACCCCAGACGCTGCTGACACTATTGTAGCCCTCAGAGATGTCATCACGTCTCCGGTAAAATCATTGATTGGGGGTCTCTTCACGTCCACTTTCCTCAATGCCCGATTCACCAACCTAGTACAACGTACAAGAGAGAGACTAGGAGGCGCCACGGTGTACCAACCCGCTACGCGACAACCAAAAAAGTTTATGAAGAGACCCCTGCCCGCAGCTTCTGTCGACCCACTACGAGACTTCACGACAGCAACCGATCAGGAAAAAGCCGCACTTCTGAGCTTCACCGAGAACCGCTACAGTACCATCCGATGAATGAGCGTTACCCCGCAGCCAGCATAACCCCACCATCACCAACTAAATTATTCATAAAATATAAATATATAAAATTCGAACAATCACTAATAATACCAACTGTATTCCATACACATGCATAGCCTTAGCTAATGCATTGTGGTCCTTTAAAGAAATCGTACCCATGTAGAATGTGTTTCACTCTATCATAGACGAAAAATCATTACGGTGTTATCATCTAAATCATAAAATGCAAACGTTCTATTCCTTTCTGCTTCATTTTTTCTAACTATTTTACTTCATAAAGGCTACAATCATAACCCATCATCGCCAATATAGGGCGTTCCAACCACTAAACTGGAGAGTATTTTTCAAGACAATCCGTCTTAACAACGGTACCATATATGATAAAAACATCTTGCACCAACAAGACGTCAGCCCGGACAAGCGGGCCATACATCAGAACTACCTCACGCATGTGAGAACCTTTCAAAACGCTCTTGCAGAGGCAGCAACCCGGGACGCAGCATCGTCGAACCCACAACTTAACACATTAGGAGACTTATTGATTGCGATGGGATTGCGTAATAATAGAAATGCTCTAATTTTAGTTGTGTGTAAGTAATCAAAGGAGCTAATATAAATTAGTTCGTACTTACGCTAGGATTATAATAGTAGATTTAAGGGTACATTTTGTAGTAGCTGGGTGAAATACACATATGAATGTGTAAATCAAAAAACATTATTCATTACTATTTTGGTCTTCTTGCTGCTTGGAAGTTCAACACGAATAAATTCGAGTAATTCGTGAAGTACGAAAATTTTGCATAAAATTGAATGATTTTGTTAATAATTACATCATCATCGAACTTCCATAAAACAATATATATGTGTTTCAGCGGGGCGCTGAAAATATGGAGGGGGAGATGAATTATAGTCAAAGTATACAACAAAGGAAAATACAGATTCCTTATTTGGTTATTTGCAGCTTTTAGTGTTTCCAGGCTTGCTTTTAAAATAGTCTAACCGACTAATCCGCCAGCTAAACCACTAACATACCGAAGCCAAATGAAACACTGATTGCAAAGCAATACAAATCTATATATAAATGACAATGCAATGTCATATTCCAATGCTTGCACGTATCAACGAATCTCTTTAATCCGGGATACCATTAACAATTAACCAAATGTGGCTAATAAAGTAACATTAAAAAGAGATTCCGATGACACTAATGAACATTGTAAGAAGGATAAAAGCTCGAAAAATCAATGCTAAAGTCAGTCTGATTTCCGACTTCTATCTTCCAAATTTTCCAAAAACCACACTTTATTAAAAAAGTACTAAAAAGTTGTAATTATTGCCAAAATAAAAAGTCCTGCCGTGGCTGGACCACGAATATTAGGCAGGGTGGCGATGGGCCTAGAGTTACCCATCTAGGCCTCATTCATCAGCTAGCGCTAAGATCCCCTCCTTCTTTCAGTTTTTAGGGTAATAACAGTACCAAGAATAGGAATAGGGTAGCGACTTGTTAAGATGTAAATGCGTGGGCGGATAAGAAATTATGATTATTATGATTTGAGCTTTTGTCTTGGCATCTTTTAAAAACGACAATTTTTCAGTTAGCTAAATAAATCGTCTAACTAATTCTGATTACTACCGTTATTTTTGGTTTTTGTTTTTGATTCGCATTACAATCGAAGTACAAAATTTACACCACAAAAGCACTACGTGATACAAATACTCTACAATACCCAGTGACAATATCAATAAGTCCAGTTGGGAGGGTGTTATATAGCGCAAGCTTCGCTTATCTTAAATTATGTCATTTAGCAGAAATTATATTTCATAAAACTTGCGATTCTTTTTCATTGCTCATAATCATGAGAAAATGTCATGTTTTGCTGCATGAACTTTAAACTTCACATCACCTGGATAAGGCAAGACATGATAAAAATATGATAAGAAAATTGTCATGTGACAATTATTGCCTTTAGTTTGATAAATTATGCGTTTGCATTTTTAATAGTAGCTAAAATTAGAATTCAGTTTAAGCTAGAGTCAGCATATTTTCGGTGTAGAGTAGTTAGTTAGTCAGTTTAAATGTGTTTGTGATTGTTAACAGCAATTGTTAGTCAATACAGATAAAATCTTATAACTAGATTTTTAGTTGCATGACTCATGATCCGAATATATATCTATACTTCTAATTTATCTTTTTCTTTTAAACTTCAGTATTGAAATCATTTGTAACTTTAACTATTCTCGAGTCTACATTCTTCGTCTGGTATGTGTAATAGCCTGCGTAGGTAGGATGCATTCCTGTTCATTATATTATCTGAATTTATTGTGAATAAACTCCAGCTATTATAAAAAAAATGAAATAGGAGATTTTTAAGATTTATGACTATGACGGCAAATATGAAGACTTGTTCACTAATTTTCTCACATATACATTAAGGATCCACCCGAACGGCTTTAAGTTCGTAGATGTGTAGATTAGTAGAATTTACTCGGTGGGGCCAAAAACGCTAAATCTTCATTGGGTACTTCGATCCTATTCGGTAACTGTGCAGTGTGCTTTCACGCTTCTGCGTACTTTTGTTAAAAATGCTACTGATAAGTCCATTCAAGTACGCAGCTACGCAAAGTACGCAAGTACGAGCTATTGTTTTATGCTTAAAAATGTGTATAAGTAGCAATTACATAGTTATTTAGACTACACTTCTGTAATTTTAGTAAGTTAGTTAAGACTGAACTGGGTGACTGAAGCTTCTGATTATCAGATTATGTTTTTGAGAATAATCGAATCGAGTTTATATCGTCAACTTTGCTGCTAATTTTTTTGACTTGATTAGTCCTACAAATCAACTGCAATAACCATAAAACAATACATACCATCAGTATAACAATGACAAACTTTGAAGAACTCTTTAACATTCGCTTATTTTCTCCTTATTTATTCTTATTTCGAGAGAAAGGCCGCCCCTTGGCTAGTCTACGTTGCGCAGCATATGCTATAACGGCAAACCCCATAAATACTGTTTGTTTGATAAAGCATTTTAGTATCAAAACTCATTTTCCTTATCTGGTCTTAAGCATAAGCTTGCTTCAAATTATACGATCAAATAAATTTAGCAGGAACTGATATAAAATTCTGCTTCTAAGCTGAAGAAATTCTGTCTCTGCTTTGGCTGTCTGAATTTGTAATGTTCTTCTAGAATTAACAAGTATTCTGTATTGATCTAGCCCACTAATTTGTAATATTTTTCAGCTGTACGACAACAGTTGCGTGGACTGATGAGTTTTAAGTACAAATTAGAATATATATTTTTTAAAGGTGACTGGTGAAGGTGGTGCAGTGGTAATTCAAAAATTGACAGATTTGACTACTTATAACTATATTGGGTTATCTACTGTGGGAACAAAGAATGTACCCGCATTAGGATAAGTTGTTGACAAATGTTATATGAAATTATAGTATCGGTATATGTATAATGCTGTATTTTATGAGGTGACTGATGAGGAAATTGATACCCTAAAACTTCTAGTGCTCTGGGCGAAGTAATAAGCGAAAAGCGAACACTTGTGATTTGACTTTCGATCAGACTGCTTGGATGGAATAAGTAAGAAAGTATATAATAAATTCGAGCTTTCCAAAATTAAACAAAACTACGACCATTTCACAAATCATGTTTACACTAACCATAAACTATATAAGTCGAAACACAACAATATGTGCAGTCACGATTGCGTTTTAAATCGCTTCTTTTCCTGCGTAAGATCCATGCTCAATGCTTTTTAAACAAACATTAGCATTTTCCTTCTCCTCATTGATTTCTTCTTTTGTTGGTGTAAATCTTTGCCCGCGACATTTCTGAATGAGAATGAATATGATTGGAATGGCTGGGGTCATCATAGAAACCGCTACCGGTAGAACTGCAATTTCAAAAACACAGAACGTATTTACATTTTCTCTTAATTTTAGCATTTAGCATGCAATGAACACACTGAAATCCTGTGCTCACTAACCCGTAGTTAAATCAGCTTCTGGCTGTGGAAGTGAAAATCGTAATGCAAAAATTGCCAATCCCGTGTTTTGAACTCCAGTTTCTACAGCAATAGCAACAATATCCCTCCAGTCTTGTTTTAAAAGCCAAGCCGTCCCACCGCCACATAGGTAGCCACACCAAGGCAGTAGCATGCCTGCGACCAAAATCTACACCAAAATGTTTCATAGTGAAAAGGATAACCGCAGTGTATACAATTTATGTTATTTTTTCAAAATACTTTCAACACACACACCTGCCAAGTAAATAGTCTGAAGATATACAGATTGGTATAGATGGCAAAAATGACAATGAAAATTATTAGGCCGAAAGCTGATGGTTTTAAAATTCTGACGAGAAATTTTGCAACTTTTGGCAATTTAAACTGAATTAACACCCCAACAGCTAATGGGACGACCAATGACATGGCAAACATGGCAATTTTTGAGTATGGGACCTGCACATTCGCATCTTCAAATATTGTTGCACCCAAAGTAAGTATCCACAGTGGCATCATTGCTGCAAGAAACAAATTATTTGATCGAAATATTCTTAAGTTGACTCGGCTTTACTGTTATTATGGTAATGATACATACCAAATGAAGCAAATGTAGAAATTGTAGTCATAGTTATTGAGAGATCAAGATTTCCACCCATAGTTAGCGTCCAAATATTGGATGCGCCACCTCCTGGTGAGCAACCAGTAATAAAGAGACCCAATTGAAGATCTGGACGACGAATCAAAAGTTTTGCAAAACAATAGGAGAGCTACAGAAACACAAATCAGGCTTCGTAAAAAACAATTACTCTTGTTTGTCGTTTGCATATAGTAAAAAAACATACCAATGGCATAAAAACAAATTGTGTAAAAAACCCTATGATCGGTCCAATAGGTTTCTTAATTGTGGCTTTGAGAATTTTTTGGTCCAGTGCGGCTCCCATATTGATATAAATTATGGTAACTAATGTTGCTACACTCACAGTGAAAGCCTTATCTACAAATCCAGCCTTTCTGATGACCGACAACTCCAAGCACCCCAGTGTAGTGCTCACATCTTCATCATATATGCACAAACTTGTACGCCCCAAAAATTCCCCTGTTAAATTAAAATGAACAACTTTTGCCCTGTCGGTATCTCCTGTGTTTTCTGTAGGAACAGGATCGATTGATAGGGACGCCACATCTGTATCGTATAAATGAAACGCTAATTTTGACCTGTCAGGTGAGTTTTTTGGCTCATTGAATGTCATCTGCAAGTGCAAGAAGAAATTTTCAAAACTATTTTCTGAACACTAAGTTATTTGTAATTTATAGCTAAAATTATTATAGTCGACTCACTTGTACTGCTATAGATTCACCTACAGTCAATTGATCGATACTATCTGGTGTAAAGGTAACTTGAGGGAGTGCAGATGCCGCTATTCCTAATGCATGGAATGAGATTATCCATACAGGGATCACAAAAAACATGTACGTCAGTAGGCAATGAGCTGGCCATAATGGACACATTTTGGGCTCGCCTAGTTCACTATAAAGATCAACAAGAAATTAGAAAATTTGGTTAAAATTTCAACTACTCACATGGCTAAAAGTCTAGTCTGCAGTAAAATAGATGAGAATGCAGGAGGTATGAGATATGGATAAATGCAAACTCTTTCCCATTGTATTTTAAACTGAACGATCTGTTTTGGTTAGATGAGCACACTCATTTTGATGATTGTCAATCCTATTGTGGGAAGGTATATTAAAATGATGGTTATGAAAAACTGAATGCTTTTCAATGTAATCATAATTTTAGCCCTCAATATTCATTGAAAAACCTGAGGCTGTGTGCTACATAAGGTACATACAATTGGTCTCATTACATGCAATCGGAAAAAAACTCAAGGACAAAACATTCACAGTATAGTGTCAATGATTAGGAAAATAAGCAGCATGTGTGAACAAATATTAAAAACGAACGCCTTATTAAATCATCAGATTTTATCACCGTAGACCATTAATCTGCTAAATTGTGTTTACGTAATATGTACTGCTTATTATCATAGTCAAGGCATGGGGGTGCCTTTTGATAACCAGAAAAATTTGACAGATAAAGTCTGGATTCTGGATACGGCACATGACCTGTCGTACTATTTGCATGTTTGGATAAGAATTCATTCATCATTTAGACAATACAATGAAATATTACATAAGTGCTCATTATTGTAGTAAGCTAGTATTATTTAACACACTTATCAATTGCCTTAATCTTGGATTTATTTGGGGTTAAAAACATGTTGCTTGTAATTTAAGATAAAATGGAAATATATCGCACGATAGAGTACTCCGCTTTTGTGACACAGCTTACCATGCAAACTTAATTAGGAAAACCAATTTATTGCGAGATCATCAGTTGATGACAATCTATTAGATATGAAATGAAATTGTTATATATTACTAGAGAGAGAGACTACACGAGCCATTTGAAGGACAAAAACTAACTTTGCTTTTAATGAAAGTTTTTTTCAGATTTTGATAATGGCATTAGAAAAGGCTAAATACTGCTTTTATCTTCTATAATGTACTATTTACACTTGTGTATTCCTGGTTAGTTAATGACAATAGACTATTATAATAAACCGCGTTAAACGAATGCAGGAATGGTTCTATAATTTGTTTTTGTAGTTAACTTTAACGCAAAAAATTTCCCTTAAAATTGATGAACTCAATCACAGACATTCATTAATTTATTTATGATAATCTACTCATGGAAATGTGGTGAACAAACTGATGTGCTCAAAGCGTCATTTTATCAATCATGTATTAGTTTTTGCAGCTGAAAAGAAAATTATTTGGTCAATAAATTGTGTTCCACAGAGTTAAACAAACTAATTATTCATGAAGTTAGATACACGAAAAAAACAATTTTTGTAATTTTTTAATATAGTACTAAAGGAAAGGACAAACTGTTTTTTCTCCAATCTCTTTCAGGTTTCAGGACCAGAGGAGGATAAACAAAACTCATGAATGAATTAGCTCAGTTTGGATGCCATGTTTTAGTTGAGATTGGTATAAAAATTTGACTATAATATTTCCGCTATGCTATGCTGAAATTCCGGATACGGTTCATTTGGATAATCTAAATATGAGGAACTATCAATAATGTATGGATAATGGGTGTGTACACTAAATTTGACCATTTGAAATAAAAATATCATACCATACCTTTAATCCGGATTTTGCTCAATCAATCATTTCCGTTTTCATTTTTCACATTAAAAACGTTCCAGCAAAATATATTTTTAGTGTTGTAACTTCGTAACCAACATGTCACATTGTCTCTATAGTATGACCGCTGATCACTGTCTATACGACGAAAGTGAATCTGTTGGTCCACGAGTCAATGAATATGTAAATGAATACTAACTAACTAACCAACTATGTGTCCTTGTTACAAGTGCACGTTTTGGTTGTGCTGCACTAGCTCAATGTAATGAATGGATGCACATATCACAATGTATATTCGCATTTGCACTCACTCAAGTCACTCACAATGCATAGTGGTGCCTACTTCTCACAATTACATGCACTGTTCCTGTGTTAAAACTGAAGGTGACTGGCTGGTTAGTTAGTTAGTTAGCAATTCCTGCTAACTTACTAAACTAACCAAACCATTTCCCATGCAAGTTTTTACGAATATTCACTCACTAATGATGATAGTTTGTTTGATAGTCCGATATTACGTGAACACGCTTGTTCAAACACGGCTACATTCTGCGATTTTAAATTTAGTAGATGTACTTGTGAGCCTTTTTGCTGCTCTCGTTCTCCAGGCAGAAATTGTAACTAACTGACTGACTGAAAATAAGGGAGCTCCAAACATTCCACTTCAACTTTATTGCTTGCATGTGCATAGGGGGGCCTACTGTTTGAAACCATTTTTTCCACGAAATGAAACCCATCCGTGGGTTATAGGTTTTGCGTCTAAAACCAAGATTAAGCACATTCATAAATATCATCTCAAAGACTTCTTTGTGCAACTGGATCCAGATTTGTACTCAGAAATATATATAAGTGAAACCGGAGAGCGCATGGGGTCCAATTTCTTTCGTTAACATATGTTTGGACTAACGGGACAAAGTACGTACAAAATGTACTGATTTAGTAGCTCCTCAGAAAAAAAACATGTTTATTAGTTTATTCGAGTCAGCAAGTTAGAAATTGTGTTTCAAATTGTTTCAAGATATACATTGTTGGAAAAAGTAGCTATACTTATTGAGACTAGTTTGTACTACTCTTTTCAATAGCCCTTTTATTTATTGGGAATCCCAGAACAAGTTGTGAAAATGGACCGTAGCCTTCAAACAAACGATTGCATTATACTCAATGGACATATGTGTATATTTATAGTCTCAATATAAATCCATACCGTACCAGGCTTTCAAGTTGTTTACTTTTACAACTTAACTAGGAATGTGCTAGTTTTACATGCATCATAATGTTGTGTACAAATGAATATGTTCCAAGTGGCAATAAAATCATGCTTGTTTGTTCTTGTGACATTGCATTTTGTTATCATTGTTTAGCAATTTGATTTAGAAATTTTTCGAACATTGTTTGCCTCTTTTTTCAAGCCAAATGATCATTTGGACATGTTTTATTTCAAGATATACGATTTTGACATGGGATCATGGGACATTCCATTCTGACGTTTTTATTTTGTCTAGAAAAATATTTGCTTCTCCAGACCACATTTTGCAATAACATAAGCGATAAGGATAGTGTCTCATGAATTATTAACTATGAAAGATAATATGTGACGCTCTAGATTTGATACACATGGTCTAAACACTTCTTGAGAAATATGCAAACTCGAGCCAGTCATGTTGAAATCCAAAGCTTATTTAAGCCACAAGTTGTACCACTTGATACACACAAAAAATGATTTAAAAGTCATACGGTATATACTCATAACAACTCTTTATTACTTATACTTTCATTATTATTCCATTTGTCAACCCTACACACTATATTCACGTCTCGATATGAAAATAATAATGTAACCAGGTCCTACAGTTTTTGTAGCACATGTTTTGGTAATCCATTGTACACACATGAAATATTTCTGACGAGATTCAATAGTACCGGTAAAACGAAGCTAAATACAAGCATACAAAAAACAGTATGTTGTACACACAACTACAAGACCATTATATAGGAAATTTGGTCACCATTAGACCAATAAGGAACACTTTTTGCTTTAATACTATACAACATGTATTGAATATATTTTGTACAACAATATCGCAATGTCCTACTTTGTTTGTTCGACAATTACAAAGTTGTTTCCAAATTCACTTTGGGTTTCAATGCCTCCATAGCAGATATTGAATTTCGTTTGTTCATCTGGGTAGCTTGCAATAACTTTTTAAAATCCACCAAAGAGGTCCTGCCAGGCACAAACCTGGGCCCAATTTTACTACTGGATGAGGCAGCGAAGGATGCCCGACTATAAGGCATTCTAGAAAAAGCACTGATTGAATTATTATCATTCCCACTGGTTGTGTCCAATCGACCAAATTCTTTACTCAGGTTCAAAGTCGCGTCTTCATGATGGCCAGTAGGAACGCAAACGCTCTTATCACTATAGTTACACATATTGTTGACAAGATTACTCCGACTGGGGAAAACCCTTCTAGTGGTTCCATACAAAAAGGAGGATCTAGGGGGAGGGGGTGGAGCAGAATTGACATTCCTTCCACAATTTGGCACAGGTCGGTCATCATAGTATTTTAGAATCGATGGGGTGTCGTTAAACTTGACGCTAGTTTCAGATTTGCGACTTCCCCATGGAAAACTTCGTGACGTTTTCAACGAGCTGGCGGAGCTCACACTTCGTTTCACGGGAGTAGATGCAGCACATGGTTGTGGTGGGGGGGTGGTAACTTTTTGGAGTCGCGGAAACCCTTCTGGAATTGTTCCCCTGGATTTTGGCAACTCCTGTAGAGATTTTTTGACACCCACAGATGAGGAAGAATTAGGAGGGGTCTTCAAAAGTTCGGAAGTAGACGCATTTGGCCGAATATTGAATTTCTTACGAAATCGGTAAATCTCCTTGGCTATTTCGTCCATTGTAGGAGGGGAGTCTGTTATTTAAAGGGGAATGGAACTTGTTACATTTTATAATTGAATGGTTTGAATAGACTTTACAAACACCATGATGTGTTAATGCCATCTTGTGAAAAATGTGTATGAAAAGTGAGTATTGTGAGCGAGTTAATTGGATATGGTGTGGTCTAGTGGTCTTGACGAAATATGCAAAGGTTTAAACAAGGAGCAGTGCAAATGAAAGTGTAAATCCAAGGAGTTATTATGAAAGCAATGCTTGGAGGCAAAAAAATCTATTGTGATATGGCAATGGCAGTTGAACCAATATTCTATTGCATTGATTGTCAAATATGTACAAAATTGTCATAGTCTGCCGTACAATATTAAACAAAATGTATACACACACAAAACGGATTGCTTAAAAGTAGTCACCTTGTCGTTACATAAGCTGCGTGTTAAAGACTAACCAATCTTAGTTTTTCATCAGGCTGTCTCCTTAATTGAGGAGTGCATGACGAAAAAGTTAAAAAAAACAATGTTTAAAGCACAGAGAGTGAAGGATAAACTATTTACAAATGAATGTACATTTGTCATTAAGCTACAAATACAGACATTCAATTGAACACAATGCTATAACTACAAATACAAAATGACTTTCAAAAACCAAAAGACTATATTACAAACGTTGGCACCGTCTAAAACGTATATAACTTATACACAAACACATAAAACCAAATATACATACACACTCACTCACTAGTGATTATTACAAGCATGCAAAAAAACATCCATTTGAAATTTTCATCAAGTAATGCAAAAAAATTAGTACAGCTAAGAGAATTAGACTTAAGATGAGATCATAAGTTCAATAGGCAATGGAAGGAAATGCAATATTATAAAAAAAATAGACAACGCATGCTTTGAAAAATCCAATTTGTGACATTTGAAGAATGTGGCTGTGAATGGACAAAATAAAGTGTAGACTTTAAAAGCGCCACGAGGTAAATGAACAAAATAGGAATTTGTCATGCATGTCCCACAAGACTGTTCACACCAAAACTCATCAGGGTGAAAAAAAGATGCAACCAAATGAACTGCATGCATTTCAACACAAACCAAAAGCAGAGTCAGTCAGTTAGTCAGTCAATAGTGCAAGTATCATGTTGAGAAGTGAATTTAATAAACCAGAGAAAAAAGTAAACAAAGAAAACGTAAATAAAAGCCATCCTTGGCTGTAATATCCCACTGTTAGTTAGTTAGTAATCATGTAGTCTAGATTTTTTGTTAATAGTGTATAATTAACTCCGATGTGTACTAAAGCTGTAAAAATATTTGAGTCTACCGAATTGCATTGTACGAAACGAATTATTTTGGCACCTAGATGTGTAGTATTATATACAAAATGAAAAATTCAGTTAGTCAGTAACTTAGTTTAGCTTTTCTACCAAATATCAGTGCGGAACAATTTACCTCTCCTAAGGAAAGAGGGTTTGTCTTCTGGAGTGAGAGCAAACTTGGACAATGGGGATTGACGCCTCATTGGAGACGAAATTGGACTCTTCACTCCTCCTGGACTGTTGCCATTAGAATTAGCAGTGCCAGTATTACTACTTCCATTGGTAGACGCTGCAGCATTCAACATTTGTTGAACAAAGACGGGATCCTCTTCAGGAATATCTCTTTTCTTATTAGGCTCGAATCCGCTTCCCAAAAACTTCATTTTCAAGTGGTTCTTCTCGTTGTAATGAAGCAAAGATAGAGGAGATCTTCTGGCTGCTCCACCATCAATCTTTTTCCGATTCTTTTGTTCCTGAATTTCATCAGTGTTGGCGATCCTATAGCTCTCATTCCGTTTTAACCTATCCTTGATTTTAGGCAGATTTTTCAATTCAGGCATCTCAGGTGGGATCGCCGAATCCAAATCCGTTTCCAAAAGGATATTCACTTTTGCACGTCCAGTACTGCTACTGCAACTGCTACTAATGGTTCCCGAACTCCCGTTAGAGGCTGAAGATGACGCCCGTTCTGTAGTTACACTTCCGCCACTCGTTGGCACAGTGGATTCCTCCGATTCTAAATTCATGAATGGATCTTTGGCTTTCAAATTCTGTTTCCGAATCTCTTCAATGCATTCATAGAGCTTCTCATTAGGTTTCTTGATCACGTCATATACGGACTCCCTAGTTGTCCGGGAGTAATTCGAGATGGCGTCATATTCTGCATTCTTTACAGCAGAGCCCGGGTCGAATGATACTTTCTGTCGCCTTTTTCTTTTCAATGTTTCTGATGAAAATATGATCTCCCCATTGGCATCCAATACAACCCTTGCACCTCGAACTCGCCCCGAAGTGGCCACACCCATAGAGTTTCCGTTTGTGGCAGAAACTTTAGTTTTCCTTTGTTCAGAACAGTCACTGCAACTAGATCCGGACCGTTTATTGTCCATCTTGGCTTCATCGTCGTCATCAGATCTGCTGAAAATTTGCTGCTTCTGACAAGATCGACTTTGCTCTTCTCCAGAAGAGCCCAAGAGGACTGTATCCAATGAAAAGTATTCCCGGTTTACATCCAGTTTTGGAGTGACCCCTTTGGTGCGAATTATTTGTACATCTGGGATCACATCGGGACGTGGTAGAGTGCAACTGGTCATGGTCAATGTACTGCTGCTGTTACTGCTAGTACAAAGTTTCATGTCAGATGAGTCTGTAGTGTTCCCACCATCACTTAGATTCTCACTGGATCCAGTGTGCAGTTCTTCGGCTTTCGGCGTGATCCTACCACTGTCGGAATCATCATCGTCCAAAGGTAGGGACATTTCCTCCGAAGTGATGCTGCAAGTCATAGGATCATCTCGATGAGAGGAAGGAGGTGGACTTTCTGAGGAGCAAGATGGCGACGGCGTCACAACGGTCAGAACTGGAACCAACTCAATCAATGATTTCCGTTTCACACGTTCTTCCCAGCCAGAGTCTTCGTTCTGCATGAGAATAAAATGTGGTTAGTTTAGAAAACAGCAGACTCGAGGCTCATAAGTATTATTATTTGTTGCGTAAACCATGGGATCATGATCGTAAAAGAATAATCATAGTAGTTAAACCGCAATGTGGTGCCATACTTTTAGTTATAGAACCACGGTACGCATATAGTTTTTGAGCACCACAGATACATTATCATGATATTCATTTATTTAATCCGGTTTCTCACACTAGCAGCAGGTACGGGAGCACATTACATTATTTCCATGCATGAGTGAATGCAAGGTGAGTAGAATTAAGGATTTTTAGTACGCATTTCGAAACCCATTGTAGTCAGTAAATCATGCGGGATAGGTAAAACTCATGTGTTAGAATTTTTCCATCATTAACTGACGTAATTTCCTAATAGTGTTGGCGTTTCCCTCTTGTTTCAGCAAAATGGCAAATTATTGTTATTCCCATTCGCCAAATCAATTACTGAGTCCAGCTGCTACACGAAATTTCACAGTGGGGCAACCGTTTGTTTAGGTAAAGCAGTGGAGAATAATTCGGCAGCTGTTATAGCCATATATAAAACACGCTTAACAATCTATTATGTCTGACTACTTGGAGCTAGCTAAAGCTGGGAAAAAAAGGAAGCTGCATTTGTAGGAACTCGAAGGGTTACTTAGGGGAATAGGAAAACAAGGATCACGTAATACGTGTCTTCACCAAAGAACCTAAATATGCAGGGCAAACTAGCCAACTTCCTTTTCCTTAAATGCTCTGTGACATATAACTTACACAGTTTACGCATCAATGACAGAAGTTGAGCATAGGGAATTGTGTTGCAGATAAATTCCCATACGTCGCATACATATTATAATGCTAAGCTGTTTCACGGATGGTTTGCAGTGTGGACAAACCGTGAATATCAACTAAAACTCCTGTGTTGCTCAAAAAACTGTACTCTGCACTCTGTACCAATGCTAACTACTAAAGCGAGACATGACCGTTTAATTCATGACCAAAACCAATAATCCAGACTGATTTTTTATCGTTCGCTGATTTTACGCAACTTACGGAAGATAGATTTTTCTTGTCATCCAAGTGATGGTTCAGTATATTCGCATCGGTAGAAATATTATTATGGGAGATGGCTGCAGAGGAAGTGCGTGCTGGTGGTTCCGGCTTCCGTAAAACGACGGTACCACAAGAGCTGGCCGTAGTGCTTGTGGAACCCTTCCCAAAAAGTTCATACTCATTTTCCGTGAAAGACGTCGCAGTGGAACAAGGTGACGTCTCTTTGATGGCTGGCAACTCATGGGGATGATAAGGAAGCTCGGTTCCCTTGGCACTTAAAGTGTCCTTGGACAAAGAAGACTTTTTGGATTTCGGGAAACCACATTCGTTCCGGAAGGATGTAAAGTAACCTTCTGTGTCAACAGAATCTGAGTCGGAAACCAGTCCATCCTGTGTAAGAAAAAAGTGGCTTTAAATCTGTGCCTCTTCCGTTTAAACATTAGTGGAGTTAACTTAAACACTTGTTCTGTCTGCCATTTAGAAGTGCGTAAGCACTAACTAACTAAAAACTGAAGAAGAATTGAACAATTGTGCCCATATTTCAAACCAGACCAAGAAATATTCTATATTAAAACTAATATGGCACTGGTGAACACGTGCCGACTAAAACCATTAAAGCCATATGAAATTTAGATTGTAAGTGACTATAGCTGACTAAAGGCTCTCACAACTGTCAACTTCCTTCGCACTAACTAATTAGCCACAATGTTTCATAGTATAGGACATCTGCTCACACATATCATTATAATAAAAACTTCCCACCCAGATTACAAGATCCCAAGTAAGGGAAAAATTGTAAAGACAACGTCAACCCTCTCCTATTCAAATTAGTCTCTAACTATTCCAAATTATCATAATTTATAACATGGAATAAGAATTAGCTGCCTACACACCACAATCATCTCTTATTCGTGATAAAATTTCGAACACGAGAACGCTCTTATAATTATGTCGTCCGATTATCTTGGGAAAGCGACCAAACTAACTTTCATTACCCAAAAAAGGAATGCTAACCATATACAAATCAAAATATGATAATAACAATTACAATAGCAATCTTTACCTTCAAATTTTCCAGTTGTGGTGTGAGAGAGCGATCATCGTCAAAAAGGAAATCCGAGGACGTCTCTGACAAAGAATTCGGATCCCATGGAGAAGGCGCACTAGTCGAAGAACTTAGGGGCAAAGGGGCTCCCCCTTGCGCTGAACTCGTACAGCTACTCCAATGACCAGAGTCCACTCCATATTTCTTTTCTGTCGGTGAAACAACGGATGAAAAGCTAGTTTGGATTCCACACCTGATCAAAAACGAATTCGAGTTAACAGACATCCCAATAGCAACCACCAAATAATAGTAAACTTCAAGACTCCACGACTAACTGAAACAAAAGTACTCTTGAAATTCCCTTTGGATTGGAACAACTAAAGTAAGAATTCTGGTCATTTTCACTAAACTAACTCCCAGAGAGCGGCCAAGACTGACAAAACATGGCCACAATTCAACTTTTTAGTGTTTAGTCAAACAAGCCTTGCCACATTAAAATTTCCCTCGGCATTCACAAAATATGACAAAGCGTCGCTCAAGTTGTGCATTGCATAATGATAATGAATAATGAATGAGTAGGAATGCAACTGCAAGCTGCACTAAACAAAAGGTTTCACTTCAAATATAATGAAGGGGAATAAAAGATGTTCCTTTTTCACATAATCGTTCCACAATAGCATTAATAGTTTAGTTAGTTAGTTACAAACCAACTTGCATTGCATTCCATTTTCTCCAAAGGTGTAAACTTTAAACACCTGGAATATGTACATACTAATTGCTATGCACGTACAACACCTTGTGTATGTGACTCGACTGGCAAATAATGGAGTTGAGAAAAAAGGTCAGCTGTAACAATGTAGCCACCACCCAAAAGAACATAATTTTATATCTTCCTTAAAAGGAGGCGAATAATAATAACATAATTCGAATTCTCAATGGTGGCATACTCTTTGTTGGGCATGGATCCACAAATGGTATTTCTCCTCTTCTTGGACCGAATTCTTTTTGTGTGGATTATGAGAGATCTTCTGTTGGCCTTTTGTCGATCAAATCCTTTTCCTGTGATGTCCACGCGGATTAATTGACTGGGGAACGGGGAAGACAAGGCTCGGCTCAAGTCTTCGGGACATTTCTTTTTGGAATCCAGGGTGGCTATCTTCTCATCCAAGTAGTCATCCAATTTCCAGTCTCGGAGGGCTGCAAAACTTGCCGGCTGTGGGCAATCAGAGTGCAGGAAATGAGATAAGGTTTTAATAATAGACCATGCCAAATGAATATATGTGGTAGACTTGATGAATAGCTAAGATAATTAGTTATCATCACATTTTTTTGGTTTCTGAGCCGTAAGATGGAATATAAAGGGTGCAAGAATTCATTCCGGACTACTATCATTAGCTTTTGATACACAATTTTTATTCTATAGGGAGATATAGAATGAAAGGTTACGTAAAGTACGTGTGAAAGAATATGGGGAACAAAAATTTGACAGCGGCCACATCTGGTCTCGGGAACGTGTGCATGTTTTTTTCTGTGTGTAATTCTTCCGCCCTCAAAAAGTGCGTTTATCTTGAAGCAGATATCACATATGAATGGTGGGTGCTCACGAACTAACTAGAAATTTCAACCCTATGCAATCCAAATACTATAAAGCCGTATAATATATGTTTTCTGTATACTTTGCCTGTTCTGTAGCAAAAGTCGCACTACTGTTGCACCCTAATCTATAAATTTCCTATTTTTAGCAAAAAAACAAAGTGTACAATCCCATGAACAAACTTAGGATTAATTAGCGTTGTGTAAATGTCGAAAAATATTTAACAAGCCACCCAGGGTTTTAAACTCCCATAAAGCTATCATAATACAGTCTCTTAGTGTTCAGCTCACTTACTAACTAACTAACTAACTAACAAACCAAAATAATAAACTTGAAAACTTGCTAAAGTACTCCTGCACAAAATGCATCCACTAACTAACTAACTAAACTAATGGAAGAAAGGGGAAACCCTAACTAAATTTACACACGCATTTTCCTCCCTCCACTCATAAACAAAGTGTCTACGACTTTAGTTTGTTACATACTTGAGCCAGCCAAAAACAGAGTAATTAATGAAACACACGTCTGCACGCATCGATGAATTTGTTTTATGCTTCTTGAAACCCATATGTAGGACTAGCCCAATGTATTTTTACACCCACCCGTTCGCTTATTATTGTCTCAATGTTGTCAACATTCCTTATAAATGGACAGTTAGTTATTTATTTAGTTCCTTATTCCCCCAGAAATAGAAAAAAAACTTACCCTTTGATTCTCCATGGAACGACGGCGTTTGCAACTTTCATCTTCAGTTGTGATAGGTGAATGTGGGGGAAAATTCGGGTTATGGTTGCCCGCCTTAGTATACAAATTCTGCAGGAATCGAGGTCGAGTCAAACTTTTGAAGATATTTTCATCAAAAATAGTTTGCTGGAAAACTTTGCGGGAAAGTGAGACATCTTCCAAGCATCCCTCAGCTGCAAAAAAAAAAATACACAAAAATTTTACAAACTATTCATGGCCAAGTTAATAAATCGGAAGTCTCCCTCATAATTAAATCGATAAAACTTGACAATTTCTTCAGATTCGTATTGCATACCCCATGCTTACATAATCGCTATGTCATGTCACAGTGGAAGCAATGAAAAACAACTTTTAGTTACTGCTATCTTGTATAGTACAATTAAAGTCTACTGTTAAATCTTGTACTGTTTTACATGATAATAGAGTAAGCCGTGCCACAGTAAATTTTACGAGCCGTGCAATAAAAGACGATAGAGATTATATTTGCTATTAAATGACCGTTCTGTTTTTTTCTCAGCCAGTATCCGCTGTGCACACCTGTGAAGAGCTCATCTCATTGCGAATCACACGTGCACTATATGACATATGAGATTACAAGGGTATCATTTATTCACTTGGATTGTGTTCCCATCCAAAGAATGTTATTGGCTAGTTAGTTAGCCGGCGCTTGCAACTTTATATAATTACAACCTCTTTGCATCATTAGATGGTAAGACAGACATTGATTATGTAACATTGTTTTTGGAATGCTCAGAACGGCCACCCTCTGAGAAAAATGGAATGCCAGTGTAAACAGTTGCTTAGAGGAAAAGTTTTCCTTATGTACAGAAGGAGGGTTGAAAATGTGTGCTAACAATAAATCCTTATTGCACCATATTATTTTCAGTTGATAGTATCTTTGTGCACACATCCATTATATTATTTGGGTATTAGTTAGTTAGTTAGTTATAGTTAGACATTATGAAATCCTG
>Ga0210040_10002783_pt1 | contig 24255 bp, 15 predicted proteins | sample CryGeyCG12114_NA_FD_185462 | JGI IMG/M metagenome (GOLD analysis project Ga0210040, IMG submission 185462) | Groundwater microbial communities from aquifer - Crystal Geyser CG19_WC_8/21/14_NA (SPAdes) (version 2) | ecosystem: Environmental > Aquatic > Deep subsurface > Groundwater | place: USA... | reverse complement strand
TACTGTCCGTTTCAATGAAATACGGAGTTCCTAATGTTAAATTGGCTATCTAGGCTTGTTGGATGATCACCGTGAAAAAGGCAAATTTCGTAAAAATTGCCTGGGCAACCAAAATATGTTCTAGATTTTAAGTCCCCATGATGAGATTAAGACGAATTTATTATTATTATGTATTATTTATTTTTTGCTCAATGATAAACAAACTCTGCCAGGTAACCATTGAAAAAAGTTACTCCGTATTTCATTGAAACGGACAGTAGTTTCTTGAATCTCAAGGAAAGGTCATTTTGTCTTCATTGGTTGATTTGTTTACTACTTGATATAAAGTATTCGGGAGTCATGGGAAATAAATTAAAGTATTTCATATCAAGTAATGGTATTTGACTAACTAAAAATTTTGTACTTCATATGAAGTATTTGGGAGCCAAGGGTAATGAAAAAAATACTTCGTATCAAGTATATGGTAGCGTAAGGGTATGTTATGTTTTTCAAACAGCGAATATTTCCTCCTTGTAGGAATACTGCATACTTCGGACTTTTAAAACTTTGCGAGCCCAAACCAGGAAATACCTTGCTAGTGACATCAGCGGCAGGAGCAGTCGGCAGTATTGTTGGACAAATCGGAAAAATTAAAGGCAAATATGATTTAAACTATTTTGTTTATGTTTCGTAATAATATATCGTGTAAATGATATCAATCAACAGCGTATCTGTGAAATGACGAAATCATATACATGTTTTACAAAGGATGCAAGGTGATTGGATTCGCTGGCTCCAAGGACAAAACAGATTGGCTCAAAAATTCTTTAGGTTTCGACCAAGTATTCAACTACAAAGAAATTGATGTCGGGGCTACGTTGGCTAAAGAAATACCGCAGCGAGTGGACTGTTATTTTGACAATGTAGTAAAATATGTACACAAGTTATGAAAGAAATTTAGATTTGTGTATACAATCTGTAATTATTATAAAATAGGTGGGAGGCGAATTTTCATACCATGTGATGAAAAACATGAAGCCACTCGGTCGTATTGCATTATGCGGAGCTATTTCAATGTACAATGATGATCCAACGAAACCTTTGATGAGTTAGTTAGCTCATAATTTTAATTTTACTATAGATGATAATTTGATTACTGCACACGTTGAATTATTTTAATCGGATCATGCTATAGTTCCATTCGACTACTATTCCATGATTTATACCAACGTGAGAATGGAAGGTTTTATGGTCACCAGATGGAGCAGTGAATGGTTTGATGGGCTTCATCAATTACGTGACTGGATTATTGAGGTTTGATTTTTTCAGTGAAATGGCTTTGAAAAGTACAAATTTAAACCTTAAAATAATATTCCTGATTTTTTTTAATACAGGGAAAAATCAAAGTAGAAGAACGAGTTACGCAAGGATTTGAAAATATCCCACAAGCTTTCATTGATATGCTCGCTGGAAAGGGAAGAGGCAAAGCTGTCATCAAAGTGTAATTCTAAACAATATGTCACTAACCAACCGGATGATTTTTTCGCAAATAAAATCTTCAGTTTTTTGGTTTTATTTTCATTTAAATATAGATAAAATCGATTAAATCTATGAGATTACTCAAGACAATTGTTTTTTTGCAATTTAATTGTGCATACAACAGTCTTTTTTTCGAAAGAATTTTTAAAACACAAAGTTCAGTACAATAAGATATTAATCACAATGCATTCAATACTCCAGTTTACGTATTAAATTTCAATTACCAGCGCCAATAGCAAACATCACATCTTCTGTAGGAACATTGAGCATAACTCGTCTGTGCAGAGATGACATTTCTTTCTCTAACCCGATCAACTTGATTTGTTCTAGTCTAGAAATAGCATTCAAGAACAAGTCTGGTGTCCAACTGATTCCTACATATAAACAATTTTAAGAACTCTTAAAACACAGAACAATACAAACTGACGAGTGAACAGTAATAAACCCACAGCCCCCAAAATCTTAATCGTTAAAAAAAATACCACCGAATCCGGCTTCAAAATTAATATTGTCCAGTATGTCCATCAAACGGGTTGTTTCTTCCCCAGTTCGCTTTAATTCTTCACTGATCAATTTCAAGCACAGTTTTTCCAATTTTGAGCAAAACCTGCCAAAATTATAAAACTTGATTACTTTCTGTGATAACATAGACTACGGTAATACCAATATACAAACGTACTGGACACTTTGAATTTTGGGAGACGTAAAGATCTCCTTAAAAACAGTACTAACTGCTGCAACACAAGACGAAGTCGGCTTGTTTTGGAGAATCTCCAGAGCTCTTTTTGCAATTTCCAAAGCTCTTCTAGCATCACCAGATAATGCAGCCACTTTTTTGGAAATAAGCCGTATCGCTTCTTCAGTCAAATGTGCACCATCATCTATCTGATGTTTCAATGAGTTGGACACAATCAGTTCTAGTTCCTCATGTGAATACGGTTCAAACAAAGCCCTTGAAAATCCTGTTCTGGATTCATTCCTCTTCATGAGCACATTTTCGGGAATAACCATTGTATTGAAAATGGCCAAAAGGGAGAACATATTGGAAGGATGGGAGGACCATTCCAGCAGCTGATACAAAATCACTTGCCGCTTATCAAGTAACTGATCCAATTCATCCACAACCAAAACCACAGGACCTCTTTTGGTGGATTCGAAGTAAGACCTCAGTTTACGAAGTGCGGTTGAGGCTGAAAGCGTTTCGCCGGTCAACTCTTTGTAAAACTTTTTCCATATCTTATCCGGACTAGCTAGTTTAAGACCGTTGATGAAAACAAACTGAAAAAAAGATATATTTAAAACTGTCATTATTTATTTCAAATAGAACTGCAGAGTGCAGAGGAGAAGAAAATGCTTCTAATACCTTGACTTTATCATTTTTTCCATCATTCACAAGATTATTTATGCTTTTGAGCACAGATTCAACAATCACAGTTTTTCCTGCTCCAGGGACTCCATGGATATAAAGACAGCTAAAAAAATCTCGCTTTTTATCATTACCGAACCGTCAAAGCATCAATTTTGGACAGTAAAAAAATTGCAGACTTACCCGCTGTTTTTCGTTCGAATATTTTCATAAGCAAATCTCCAAATTTTCTGGAACTGTTCATCTCTACATGGCAAAGGACAGCTAGGTGCACCAGATTTAGATATGGCCTGATCTTCTACGTCTACCTCAGTAGCTTCTACAGCTTTACTCTTTTTCGTCAATTTCTTGGGATGTACATCTTGGAAGACATCTTCTTCAGTACTTGCATCTAAAATGGGCTGTTGAGTTGGCCTACGAGTACGAAGTGTTCGAGGAGTTCTCCCAGATCCTGATGGACTCAACGTTTTCTCAATATGGACTTTGCATATCTTAGAGGGAGATTTGATGTCTTGCTTACGGGGTGTCCGTGTCACTAGAGGACTACAGGGTGATGGTGCAGGTCTCTTCCTTAAACTCCTTGATAACCCTAGCCTAGGACTTTCTTCTGGGCTTTTGTCCAACGGTTTTGTCACAGGTCTTTTTCTGGGCGTGCTAGAAGTGGAGTTCTTACGTACTTTCGATTCACGTGAAGGTACTTTCTTACTATTAGAGCTAACAGTATCAACAGGGGACTTGCGTTTACCTCTGATAGGAGTAGATTTCTTTACAGAGCCAGTATCCGGAGTGATTTCCACAATTGACTCGCTAGACTCATTAGATTCTAGGGCTCTAGTGGATTTCCTGGTCGTCCTTTTTGGAATCGTAGTCTTTGCAGTCTTCAATTTCTTCACAAGAAGCGGTGATACTACCCTTTCGTTGTCATCTGTTGGGCTTTTTGTGCCAGTACTTTTCTTTTCTACTGTGTATGTTGCTGGTGATTTCACTGGTGAACTGTTATTTGTAGAAGCTCGTGTACGAATGCGTTCAGAAGGGGTTCTAGGAGTGCCTGCATTTTTTAAGGTATGTTGAGGATTCCCTCTACCGTTTTTTAGTTCCGAATATGTAGATGTGGTACGTCTACTAGCTCTGCCGACGGGAGTAATCTCTGAAGCTGGAGACGAGGTTTCTAGACTGAAACTGGCTGAGCTGTCCACAACATTTTTTTTAGTAGTTGTCTTTGCAACTCTTTTCTTTGGTTTCCGTTTCTCACCAGAGGAGGATGCAGTAGAAGCTGATGACGATCTATTTCTTTGTGTTTTATTTGCTTTCTTAGGAACATGTCTAGGATTTTTTCTTCCCATTATATTAGAAACTGAAACTACTTATTAGCAACAACACAAACTAAACTTTTGGAACTTTCCAATTTATATTCTGCGTTCTATTATTAAACTCACTCGAAGACTTTAACAGATTCAATTAAGCTCCCTTTATAAGGTTCGCGATTTCCGACCGAGCTAATGAACGAAGTTAGCTACATAAAAAGTGACAGCGAAGCGATCATGTTGCAAAATATAAACAAAAAGCTGCAGCAAATAAAAATAAATCCCGCCACGTTTCGCTACCTTTTTTTTTATTCAAGAAATGTTGGCTTTGCTCTATGCAATAGCTGCTCCAGTTATTCCTCTTTGTTCTGTCAGCCCGCATCACAGAATTAAATAGATATTTATGGTTGGTGCCTGATTGCAGCAATTGTTTCCGATAATTACGGGGCTATTCCAAAACCAAATATAATGGCCTAATGCAAAACAATAATAATAATAGCAGGGAAGCTGTGTGGAATTGCTCTACGTAGAAGATTATTTCACCATACCCCAAATTAGCGTTATTTTTATAGTAATAATAAATTTAAAAAATTTACTCTCTGAATCATTTATAGTTTTTATCCTTCGGAATAATCTGATTTGTATTCTAATAAAACAAAATTTAAAAAATGGTCTTGAATAGTAAACAAAACGCAACGTCATAAGGATTGAACGTTGAATTAATACAATTGGATGTCTGTGTGTGTAGGCAAAGTATGCACTGCAAAAGTGGTACCTTGTTCAAGCTCAAGGTTGCAATATTTTCCATACGAGTACTATGTGAATTTAACTGACGAATCATTTTTTGCTCACTCATATGTTATGTATTATGATTCTCTTCAATGTTAAAAGGTGGATGTAACAAAAATACGGTGTTTAACTACATCGTATGCATGATAAAATTCTGCAGTGCATTGCTGAACAGCAAGAGTGCTATTGTGTTTGTCCACTCTACAGTAGCTTTACTAAAACTAAAGGAACGAGTTATAGAAATAAATTCAGTTTTATCTCACTAGAAACTGAATCAAACGCTATTTGTGACAGATTACTTATTTGTACTACAATTATATATAACTCTTAGGGGAGGGGAAATGATTTCTCTTGATGTAATTTTGTATGTTCTGTGTGGACTTCTTGTTTACATTCTGCTGTCATTTCGACCACGCGCCAAAAACTTTCCTCCAGGTACAGTATATAAAAAATTACAGTACTTTAACGTTAACTCTTTTTTTTAATATGTGAAGTATCACTACGCATCATGTACCCTTAACTCTTCAAGGACCATGGGGTGTTCCTATCCTAGGACATTTACCTGCTTTAGGAACCGAACCTCATAAGAAAATGATTGAATGGAAAAAGAAGTATGGACCTGTTATTGGAATCAATTTTGGAAGCTTTAGAACTGTGGTCATTCATGGCCATGAGTTAATACGTGAAGCTTTCAACTCACCTTCATTTTCTGGGAGACCAGAACTGCGCCCATTTTTAGATCGAAGTGGAGGCGTAGCCAAAGGTAAACTTTATTTTTGCTGAAATGCGATTACAAAATTTGTGTATCAAAAATTTCATTATTGGTTAAATTTACAATTTGTTTCTTTTACAACACACGCAGGTGTAATTTTCACCGAAGGACAAGAATGGCAAGAACAAAGACGTTTCACTATGCGCAGTCTGCGCGACTTTGGTTTCGGCAAAAAATCATTAGAATCAATCATCCAGCAAGAGATTTGTGAGTTAATTGAAAATTTACAAAAGGAATGCCGTTCGGGGGCTCCAATTTCCACAACCAACAAATTCAATCCAGCAGTATTAAATGCAATTTGGACTATCATGATGGGAGAACGTTTTAAGCAAGATGATCCTGAACTAGCCAAAGCGATTGGAGTTCTCACAGCGTAATAATAATGCTAAAGTCTATCTTTAAAACATGACTAAACAATAATATTATCCTTGATAAATTAATTTTTTATGCACACAGTGATATTCAAGAAAACAATACCGCTTCAGCTGCATGCATGTTCATTCCATGGCTTGCCAAAGTGGCCCCTACATTGTCTGGGTACAAAAATATTCTTCGAAACGTAGAAACTGTGCTGGGATTCCTTGGGAAACATTTAGATGCTCATCGAGCCAATTTTGTTGAAGGCCAACCAAGGGATTTTGTTGATGCATACTTTCAAGAGATCAAAAACACGAGTGATCCTGATTCCAGTTTTTATCAAGAGAGAGGATGTGAGAAATATATTATTCATTATTTTTCCAAACCTTAGGTTAAATAATATTCTGTTAGATGAATTTGAAATTCATATCTAGTCAAACATTTTGCAATCCTACTAACCATCTCTGCCTACCATGTAGTCGATCATTTTGTATGGTATCTTAATTTAAGCGGTAATGTTTTCAATTTGCAGTATTGCTTTCCTATTTATGCGCGTGGCGGGAAAGCTATACAAAATACAAATAAACAATGAATGAATTATTCTTTATCTTTATATTCGTCTCCATTTTATTATTATTGCTGTCAAATAGTTAGTTATTACGTAAGAAGTTAAATTAATTTATTATTTATTTATTATTTAAAATTGTGTTCTTTGTTTTCAGATCATTCAGCTCTTTTTGTCGTGGTGGACCTATTTATCGCTGGAGCAGAAACTACAAGTACAACCCTAACCTGGCTATTCCTGTACATAGCCATGTTCCCCGAAAAGCAGGAAAAATTGCACCAAGAGCTGGACAGAATTGTAGGGAATTCAAGACTCCCCTGTTTGGCAGATAGACCTGATATGCCTTATACTGAAGCAGTCATTCATGAGACTCTTCGATTCTCCACTTTAGTCCCATTCAGTCTCTTTCACAATACTTTAAAGGATGTAGAATTTCAAGGATACACTATTCCCAAAGATACCATGATTATTCCGAATGTATACGAGGCCCATTTCGATCCTATTGTGTGGGGAGATCCGGAAAATTTTAGACCAGAGAGGTTTTTAACTAAAGATGGCAAATTCCAAAGACATGAAGCCATGATTGCATTCTCCGTAGGAAAGAGAGTGTGTTTGGGCGAGTCTTTGGCCAGAGATGAATTGTTCCTTTTTACAACGTCATTGTTACAGAAGTTTTCAGTGGAAATGGATCCCAATAGCCCAAGACCTAAGTTGGAATCCAAGTTTAATCAGATTGTGACTCCTAATCCTCACAAGTTGTTGTTCCATGCAAGAGACTAATGTTTGCTACATGAACTTTGTTTGTTATTTCAATTTTAAATTAGTTGTGTGAGTCAATTATAAATGTGTTTGCTTTTGCTGGAAATGAACGGTAACAGATTAGTGCTGTTTGAAGTCAAATATTTTTCATACTCATACATAAGTTTCTGAATTCACTGTTCTCAAGTCTGGACTTTATCAGCACGTTTGCAGCAGGAGATAGGAAAAATAATATTTATGCTATTATTGCTGACCTCTACGGCGAGTAGCATGAGTTTTCTTTTAACAAAAAAATTCAGGTTGATTTCATACGCGTTCAAATCAGCATTTAAAATTCCACACATGTAAATGATGATAGTATTAATCGTATATGTTAGCAAAGCAATCATTGAAGGACATTACTTTTTGCTGTCTGTAAAAGTGAAGCAGAAATATTAGGTTAGCATCAAATTATGTAAGCAGTATTCTCCAGTGACGACAGTTATAGCAAAGTCAATAGCCTGGAGTGACAGTCTAGTTTTAGCGAAAACAAATCTCTATACTCTTCAGTATAGTGTGTTACTAACTAGAAAGAAGCATAAAGAATTGCTTTTGACTTTCAGGACACATGCAATATAATCACAATACTATCCGAAACTGAAGTTCGAATGCTATTGAATGTATTCATTGAAAATTGAAAATGCTGTAGTTAGCATCGGATAATCTACCATTTAGAATTGATCAACTAAACAGTAGATAAAGACAGTTTACTCAAAGCAGTGCTGTACAGTGGATGAAAAATATCCATTTAGCTAAACAGTAAACAAAAAGGACGTTCTAAAATGACTAGATTGGAAATTATATTGACGGTCATATTCATAGTCCTCGCAATTGTTGTGCATTCATTGCGACCAAGAGTGAAAAATTTCCCCCCTGGTGAGCAAATTTTCAATAAACAAAATTACAAAAACGGAAATATTCCTTTCCTTTATTTTTATTTCATTACCGGGATCGGGATTTCAGGACCATGGGGAGTTCCAATACTAGGGAATTTACCAGGTTTGGGAGTCAGTCCTCTTAAAACACTTATGACATGGAAGAAAACTTACGGTCCCATAATAAGGGGCAAGTTTGGAACATTTACGTAAGTAATGTCATTCCGTTGATTCCAAATTTAATTTAATTTAGCACTACAATTACTACCGCGTAGCACTATCATATCATTGATATGCAGAGCTGTTTTCATCCATGATCATGAAATAATTCGAAAGGCATTGAGCTCATCCCATTTTGATGGTCGTCCTCGTTTACCCATTTTCATTGAAAGAAGTGGAAATGAAGCCAGGGGTAAATAAAAATTAATATGATGTCAACCAGGTTGCTGTAAATTAAAATATTAATCATGTTTTAAATGTAGGATTAGTAATAAGCAAGCGATGGTGCAGAATGGGTGGAGCAGCGAAGATTTGCGTTGCGAAACCTAAAAGATTTCGGATTAGGGAAAAAATCCCAAGAAACCATCATTCAGTTCGAACTGTCGGAACTAGTGGAACACTTAAGAATGAAAATTCAGCAAGACCAGAGAATTTGCACTCACAATGCATTCAATGCATCAGTTTTAAACGTCTTGTGGCTCATTGTCTTAGGAGAAAGATTTAGTCATGGGGATTCTGAGTTACACACTATCCTCGCTCTTTCAAAATCGTAAATATTTAAAAATAATCACAGTTTCTGTAGTAGTAAATCTGCTACACATTTCTAAAGTTCTCTTAAATTCCTAATCTAACTGTCTTAAAAATATACCATATTCCCTCCCTCCCTCCCAGATTGGTTCAAGAAAACAATATGCTGTTCAGTCTATGCTTGCTTGTCCCATGGCTGGCCAAATATTTCCCTAAATTGTCAGGATATACATCAATGTAGAAAAAATATTCCTCCTATGGTATCTTACTTTAAGAAAGTCTTGGATAAACGCATTACACATTTGAAGAAAACGGGAACTCCAACCTGTTTTCTAGATATCTTGATCAGAAAAGTGGAAAATACCACGAATCCTTCATCCAGCTTTTATAAGCAAAGGGGCTGTAGGAACTTATCAAATTTTTTAGCTTATCAATATTCAAACATCTATAATTATTTTTTTTTCCAATAACTTCATTTTTTTAATGTACTGATGAATCTGCGTTGTTTGCCGTTATGGATCTATTTGTGGCAGGAGCGGAAACTACAAGTACCACATTAACTTGGCTATGTGATGTCTCTACATGGCAGTATTTCCTGACAAGCAGAAAAAGTTGCACCAAGAATTAGACCAGATTTTGGGAAGATCTAGACTCCCAATGTTATCGAATAGAGTGCAGTTAGCTTATACTGACGCAGTTATACATGAAACCCTTAGATTCTCCACAATCTTACCATTCAGTTTGCTTCATAAAACTACTACTGATATTCACTTTTGGGGCTACGATATTCCTAAGGATACGATGATAGTTCCTAATTTGTATGACTCGAATTTTAATGCAAAAGTATGGGGGGATCCTGAAAATTTTAGACCAGAGAGATTTTTGACAGATGATGGGAAATTTATGAAAAATAATGCATTTTTCCCCTTTTCTGTGGGCAAGAGAGCTTGCTTAGGAGAAACTTTGGCTAGAGATGAACTCATTATTTTTGTATCAGGGCTTTTTCAAAAGTTTAGTGTGTCTTTGGACCCCAATCAACTTGTTCCCAGTTTAGAGGCGAAATTTAATCAAATTTGCTCACCTGATCCACATCAGCTGGTGATCAAAGAAAGGAATAGGACATATTGATGAATTCCATTTTATTTTTACTTGTTCAACCCACACGTGTATTTTGATACTAATATCCCTGAGGTTTTTTTTATCTCATTCTGCTGGTTGAATCAACTGATAGTTTATATGATTATATGATAATAAGGTCAAGGAAGGAAATTTTCAGCTTGGGATGACTCTATTGAGAATTTTATTGGCGTGTGTGTGAGAGCACCAGGCTCTCAACCATGTAATGAATACAAAAATACATGTTAGTGTCACCGTACATACAATTTAAAGTAATTTTCACACAAAATGAGTAAAAAAGAGGAAAAAAATAAACATGAAAGCTCTTTGTACTAAACTTAACTAAGCACATTATTTGTCACGTTAACATTCTTCCCCCAAAACACAATATTTACAACATAATTTAAACAAGAATCATGTTCTTTTATAACTTACAAATAGCATAACTAATTAACTACTACTACTTCTTGTTGTAATACAATGGTCTCCCCAAATTCATAATGCGAAACATGGCATTCCTGAATCCATCCCTCATCCAGAAAACTCGTTCCATGAAACTGTCCGCCATCGAATTGATGCCAGCCACAACTCGGGGAAACATGGGCAACATTTGAACTTGAACCCATCCCCCTTGATTCGTGAATCGGACTGGACTCAGATCTTGAGTCCTTTTGATAATATTTTTAATAAATTGGGGTCTTGGACGACCAACAAATCCGTAAGGACCCGGACCTCCCGGCGGTGGTGGTCCAAAATATTGAGGCATGGGACTGCAGCTGGCATTTTGTGCTATCAATATTATCGATGACAGTAATACAACCACTATTGTACTGCTGACACAAATGACACTCCTTTTCCTGCAACTCATGTCAGTCCATGAATTCTTCATCATTCTGGATTTTTAATAAAAATAGGTACAATCCAAATTATATAGGGCACTAGTAACCAACTAAGACTGAACAAAAGATGCTCGCTCACCTGTGCATAGGAAAAAATGGCCACACACTGACTGATAATGAAAACACTGTGTACACGTTTGATCCACAACTGACGCCATTGTTTATGTGTGCACTTTCTTTTTATAGACGAACTCCCAGTTCCCTGCATTGTACACACAATTTGATGAGGGGATTTTTGTGAACCCAGTGAATTATATGAGGCTATTAAAGGACAGCAGAGGACTCTTGTTGAGCCCACATCAGTCAGTTAGTTTAACTACGGGTAGGTTTTCTTAGTTAGTTAGTCAGTTACATGCAATGCGATTCTAGAGTTAAAGCACATCCGCTTCAACGTGCAATTCCATTTTACCCATGTAATGTGCCGGAGGAGGAGTGGGATTTTACGTTCAGTCATCCAAAAAGGAACAGCACAGATTAGGGGTACACCTGAAGCCTTGTATTTTCGTAGATTTCTACATGGCGTACACATCCCAGCCAATCGGATCAGTAGGTAGAGGTGGTAATCTTCTCTGATTGGCTGGGAGATGTACGCCATGTAGAAATCTACGATAGTACAGGGCTTCAGGTGTACCCCTATTATATAGTGCGCTTTTATTCACTATGGCTGCAATACTTTCGTGCATGCCTCTTGTTACCAAACATGTAAAACACAAATGGGACTGTAGGAAAACATATTTGTGAGTAGTTTTGTTTGTTAGTTATTGGGACACCCTCGCTGACAACTTTTACTTTCCTCCTTACTGCTAACTTACTAGCTAATTACAAACTAACTACCATCTTCTCAAAGCTAGTTAGTTACTACTTTACAACGTGTGTATGATGAGTGACTGGCTGCGTAGGTGGCAAAATGATAAAAACCCATTGATTTACATTCTTTAGCACAATTCCTGGGCTTTAGTCAATGCGTAAGTATCACAAGTCGACAATATAACATCTGCTGTCACACTATTATTATTTTAAAGTCACTAAAATGTCAGTCATGCATCCGCGTAAATGATGATCATATAAACTATTAGTAGTAGAAAAGTTATAGCGTTAGCCTTGTGTGCCATATGATGGTCATGATGATAGTAAGTTAGTTAGTTAGAAATAGTGATAATAATAAAATGCACAGTCATTCATTGTACGCAAATCTGTATTAAGACAGATGCGCGGGTTTGAACTTTGCTAACCTACAACCTAGTATGTAAGTAAGTAACAATGAACAAAAAGATTGATGAGAGTGAGAGAGAATCAAAGAATATTATTAGATGATGGTTCCCATTGTTATTCAATTCCTCCGAGGAAATGAAAGAAATGCACTTTTAACACTGATAATCAAATGAACATGAAAACATATGAGGGGATACAAAAGTTCATTTTGTTTCAATCAGCTGTACGTGCTACGTACACGTACAATTTATGTTTCTTATGATTTTCCCTCTGTAAACAAAGAGGATAGCTGTGCATTATGTGTGTGTGTGTCAAATTTTTTTCGCAGTTAGATAGTTGAGCTAGGAATGGGAATTTTTATTCATTTTACAGGTGTAGATTGCTTCACAAGACTTATTTGGATCACCCGCAGAGCTATTTAAAATCTTAAGGTGTGTGATGATGATAATGAAAGGGGGATATTATATAGGTTGAGATAAATTATTGAAGCTGAAATGGCTTGAACTATTGATGAGCCCTTGGATTCAAATCTAACTAACTATTTAACTAGTGAATCAAATGTTTGACCTTTCGGAAGTCTTGAATGAGGGTTTGAATAGATTCCGGTTCACTTAAGAAACTGGATTTAAATCCCAATGCACCACTTTCATTTACTGCATTGCATTTCACATTACACTATACACTACTTAAATCCCTTACAAACAAGGCAGGTAAAGTTAGACTTCACCATAAGATTTGCTTGATCATCCAGAAATTAAAAACAAATCATTGGCCCCAAAAAAATTGCCTGTTTAGATTGCCATATGACGCCATTGAATTGCGCATGTGCCATTATTGTAAATGACTGTTAACAAATGATTTTTTAAATTTCACTCACATTATTAATCATTTTGTGACTCAATGCGCACATACATAGCTGAAACATTCAGCTAAATACGAATTGCAAATACTTTAATATTTTCTTTCCAAATGCCATTTTGAAATAAATTTCTCACTAAACTACCTACAAAATTCATTTAATTAAACCAGCAGTTCAGTATATTCAGTATATATTCCGTAAGGAAAAAGTGTTGACAAATCAAAACGCCGTTTGCTCAAATACGGAACGGAATGAAAAGATTTCGAATCATATTCACGTATCTTGTGCACGGCGTTCGACTATAAAACTTGCATTTAAAATGTGGATACTCGCTGATGCGTGGAATATAACACACATTATTGTATTATGCAGATGTTATTATTATATTATTATTATTCACGTGTAAGGAGTGTATTCATTACGAGACCTACATGTATCATCATCTATGCATGCATACATGTGCATTTTTCTAACTCACACACACAGTTTGTTAGTTAGTTAGTAACCAACTAACTAAGAAACGAAAAATTCGCCTACCTCCACACACAGGGTTGGTTATTAATGAACATGGTGGTTGATTACTCTAAAATTAACTTTGAGCCTGACAATGAGATGAGCTAATTGTTAGTGAGTAGCAAGTTATGGTGTCATGAAAGTCACTTTCATTCCACAGGCTCAACTAACTTGCCATTGTTCTTGTCAATAGTAATAGTGTATGCATGTAGTTTCCAATTCCAAATCATTCACAGCTCCCATTTAGCAATTTAGCACTGGTGCTTCTGTACCCAGTGCATCTTCATCAAAACTGCTAATGTGTGAATTCAGATTCAATTTATTACCCTTGATTATGATGTTTTGGCAAGCCAGAGGGAATGACATTTGAGTGCTATTTATTCAGCTTGCGACGACTCAACTATGTATATATATTGCAATTCATTATTCTTGAGCATTAGAGGGAGCTCTCACTTCAATTTTATCAATTACTAACAAACTAAGTAAGTTAGTTAGTAACATGGGTTCCCACAAAAAGAAACTTTGTTAAATAACGAAACGGCAGCAAACTAACTAACTAATTTGTCATCTAGTAAAAGTTTTGTCCATCAAACCAGCTTTTTAAACCTTATGACATTGACCATTGGAACTTGACAATTTTATTACTTCCACACTCTAGTTGGAATTTGAACTCACCATTTTCTTTTATGCAATCTAGCACGAGCAAAGTGACATTAGCTTTTTTTTCGCATGCGATTTTTATGTAGCAATGATACAATGGACAATCCTTATCATAATAGGAGTCGGGCATTAAGTTTAATCATTTGCACTGACCGTGCTTCAAATTGTTCACCACTCTTTGGAATTGTGCGGCCGGTAATTTCCAGATCTCAAAGTGCACATGCTAGAAGCTTCATTTGTACAAAAGACTTGCACTTTTCATCCAATGGTTACAACTGCAGTTGAATTGTTAGTTAGTTAGTGGTGGTCAAAGTCCACCACATGATTTAATTAATGACAATAGTTTCAGTTGTGTAACAACGCGCAAGTCATATTCTGTCATTCTTATCCTTTCTCTGCGTTTGTTTGCTTCAATAAAGGAAACGCATGCAGGTCAATTTGTATATGTGAGTGTAGACGAGTGTAGATGATGAGTTTGTATTAGTCAGTCATATTGTTGACAAGTTCCGAATCAGCTGGACAGCATGTGCACACTCAAGTCTTGATTGGAGACCCATTGGCTTGAATCATAATAGTCTTCATCATATAATCATGTGTGCATGCTTTAGAAATACGTTTTATTGTTATAATTTTCTAGTTAGTTAGCTAGTTAAAAAGCTATCATATACATAGTAGCACTAGCATGCTAGGCAGTGTGCAAAATGTTAAATGTAGGAAATTCACAGCTACAGCTTCATGATGCTATTTACAACGATTATGTGCTATACAGACGTTAGAAATAAAAGACAGCTAATGATACAGTTAAAGCCCATGTTCATGCCCAATCTTGAAAAAAATACTGAACTATACTGTACTTTATAAGCTTTTTCAGCATTGTATATCTGGTTTGATATTCTGAATATGATCTATGACGACTGAACAGACTGACAGACGGACAGAGGTGACCAAAATCTCGATCAGATGCATTCAGTCAATCTGTTGTCACTACTATTTATAGCAGTTAGTTTTTTGTAGCTCAAAGAGACATCAAAACACCCTCCATTGTATGATTGTATGAGAATTTGTACACTATATAGCTTCTTAAGTAGAGTGACCGCAAGAATTCTTTATCCCAGCCTGGATAAATATGACTGTCCTTGTTTCCCATAAATCATTACAGTTTGGACTGTAGTGGAGTTCACAGTTGCTCAAATGGTGTATCACAATAATTACTATTTCCTCAGAGCCTGAAGGATAGTTTGCCGGCTAGACATTTTTATCTTCATCATGTACTAAGAGACTGTAAAAATCTTGATTTCATCTCAGTATTGTGGCTCATCACATTTATTTACAAAATGAACCAAATCAGGACAAGAGTAGTCATTACCTCACACAATGCGGTCATATTTTTGTTTGCCGTCGCTATTCTCACAAGGTAATTTTCCCTTTTACTTAACTAACAAATACATTAGTTTTCATTCGTCAGTTGGTCAGGGAAAATTCAAGCTAAGAATTAAAAAAAACGAACTAATAGTTATAGTAAAAGTTATCGCACTTGGTCTTATACTATTTCATTGACCTCTTACCATGGAGGATTAGTAGAGGGTGAAATTATAATTTAGGCTACATTTTTACTGCCAAACTTGAGTAATACATTGTTGTCTCATTTTCATACATGTATTGAGCAGCGAAACTCAATGCAGAAGAAGAAGAGGAATAATTTGCCCAGCTTGTCCTCCGCAGGGCTGTATGAAACCTAAAGGCTGTTCATATGGAGTCACTATGGACATTTGTGGGCACTATTTTTGTGCTACCGTAAGACTTTACACTATGAATTTACATTTACTACTTCGATGAACCACAAAATGAATTTTTTTTTTTCATTTATCAGGGCCCAGGATTAAGATGCAAAGTAGGACCCAATTTTAGACAAGGAACTTGCGGGGATGGATTATACTGTGCATGTGGTATCTGCACCGGCTGTTCCCTGTACACATTCGAATGTGTTGAGCCCAGTTGTTTTGTCTCTCACTGAACGGCAATAGAAATGCAGTTAGTTAGTTTGGTTAGAAACATTTGATTTGTGACGCTGTATTGAATTACATTTAAAAAATTAAAACATGATTTAACAATCGATTTGACTGATGACCAAAATGTATAAGAAACATACTATTTGTAAGCTCGTTAAATCTTCACATGGCAAATAGGAATAAACTCATTACAAACATTGATTACTTACTTACTATTGCTTGTACAATTAAAGTGCATTGTAAGTTTTTTTCTCGGATAAAATCCATCAATCACTCAATCAACTTGTATCAATTTAGTATCCTATAAGAATTTAAACAAGACAAAAAAATGTAGAGTGCAACATAGAAATAGATTATAATGCATGCATATGTATTTATACAGTGAGTGTACAAACAAATTATCGAGACAGGCAATGAAAAATTGTTTTTCAAAAAGAGATTTTCTTTTCTTTCGCGAAAATTATAAACTGCGAGGTCGAAAGGTCTATGAAAGCGGTGTTTTTGTTGTTGTTGACAAATTATGATGCTTCACTGTATCTGAGAGATTTGCAAGCTCCATGATATGCATGAGTTAGGTTTTTATCAGCCTGACTTTTGGAACGTACATATATTATTAACGACTGTTTCCATGCTCGACACACTTTGTTCAGAACGACTGAGGAAGTGCAGTTTGTCATGTGCAGTTATTTCAGCTCAGTGCACTGCCTATCATTTGTCAGCATGCATAAAAAATTCACCGTCATTTGTAACTTACCACCTATTAACTAGCAAACATATTTATGATCAACAACAAAACGGTACGAGGAAATTGTAGTGTCCTGGGAAAAGATAAGACAGTTTTTATCCCCAACATCAATCAGCATCGACAAAGTGATTATTGCATAGTTTTTGCAATAAGAAGAGATAGTGATATCTTATAGTGAGAACTAATTAGGCTAGAGTTTCATTAAGCTAGTTAGTTAGTTACTTTGATTTTTTTCATACTCTAGACCTTTGGCTGTTGACAAACCTAATTTTGTGGGATTTATCAATCAACGTTGTAGGACACACACTTTTTTGTAATGCTGGTTTCAACTTATGAGTTGACTAGTTGACTGCCAGTCAATCTTGAAGGATGTCAATAAATTGTGTATGTGTGCATGCCTAGGTTGCTGCCATCTGTGGCATGGGAAGAAGATTACATTGCGTAAATCCTTTTTGACAGCAAATTACAATTCGTGCGACTAATGAAAAGCGCGTTCTAGTCAACTAACATCCATTTTTAAGCAGAGAACATCGGATAAACGTAAAGACTGCCATATACGTGCTGCAATTTCATTCAATAAAATTCATAATCAAATATAGGATTCCACAATATGAAAACTTATTATTGTAAATTCTTGATAAAATTCTTAAAATTCTTGCCCGATAAAATTTAACGCTTCCAAACCAAATGCCGATTGTAATTTAAATACTTAAAAAACTAGGCCAGTGAAGTGAGGGTACAAAAATTGTTTTCTCATTTTTGCATTAGGACTTACAATGCTACTATTTGAAACAATGAGTATTCCAAAAAGGAAGGATACTGACTGATAACCGAATTCCTAAGCTAAGGAATTAAATTCCAATTTTGGAGGAACCCTTGCCGTTTCTGAATCTATTTCTACTTCAGCTGATTGTACTAACCAGCCAGATAGTGGCTACAGACAATGGACAAAAGTACCTACCAATACCAACCATTTAAATGTCATACACACTACCCGGAGCATAAATTTGTCCGTTAAAATTGACCACTCAAAGAATAATTACTTAAAAAGCAACTACTCCAATATAGTAAAGCTATTGGTCAAGGATTAGGTAACTACTACTATCGACGGCCAAAGCTGCTTCCAAAAAACATTTAAAATGGGACGCGCAGGTATACCCTCCTATGGAGTTCCATATGTGGCCATTGGAAAACGGATAGAGGAAGGAAGAAGACAATCCTATAAAGTCCAATAAGCCTCTACCGCTACCCAAACTTAAAACTTAAAAACCAATCCGTATAGCCATGCACACATTAACTAAAGGGTCTCAGCTGTTTTTAGCAATTTAAGCCTTTTGGACCTGGTCAATACCAACTAACTAACTAAACTATAGCATTAGAAACACTCCTCATGCATTTTGTGAATAACATTTCAAACACCATGTGATTTATGCATCCATATAATTTCATAACAAGCAATATGCATGACTATTTATGTTTTACTGGATTAAAGAAAGTTTTTGAACAATTTGACTAGTCATTTAATTTTTTTAATTAATGCAATAATACAAAAAAAATGAAAAAGACAGTACGCGCTGTATTGTTTCCATCCCAAAGCCTAGTTTAGAACGGGACGCCATTTTTTTTGGGCCCTGGAGGTTCACGAAGGTTTTTTCATGAGCCCAAAATTTCTGTATGCACGCATATAAGGGACACAGGAGGAGTGAGGAGCCAAAATGACGGTTTCTTAAAGCCCTTCATAGTCACTTTCTGCATACAACTGGATGTAGTACTTTCAGTAAGTGATGTACTACTGTAGTCAGTTAGTGCAACAAGCACCAAGAGTAAATACCTAGGCATAGTGGAAGGAAGGAACTCATCGCACGCATTATTTAAGTCCCGATCCTATAGCCTATACATAAATAGTACATACTTACTGCTTTGCTAATGCTTACAACTAAAACGTTTTAAAAGTGGAATCCACTTAACAAGTGTTGAAAAAATGAGTATCAAGGATACGAGCGGAGTATAAGTCCAACCCATGTGGATTTTGGGGGCAAAATAGGACTGGGGGATTTAATATTAACAAAGCCATTCGGTGCTGGTACTGACTGACTATGACTTGGTGACATGATGAGTGACTCAATAGTTTTAAAGCCCGAAAAAAAATGATACAAATCCCTTGGTTTTATGCATGTGCAGTAGATAGGAATAAGAATAGCATTGAGTTATTGCGTACCTACACATAGGACTTGTGTGTAAGCTTTTCACTGCCTCATTGCCAAATGGATATATGTGCTCCATAATTTTCGCTTCCTCTTTAAAGTGACCTCAAGTGATTTTCGTGCTGGTGTTCTTGTTTCACCTTTTTATGGAATTAACGTTTGCTAACTAAGCATTTGTGAAATTTATTAACCACTAAGGGTAGTTTGTTCCTCACGATGACTTTCAGTTCGGTTGTGACTTTTGATGTGAGCAGGGTGTGCAATAATTTTTAAGGGTCCATTGTTCTCCTCATGATTCAAGGGAAGGGTTATCGTCGGTTGTGGTCAACAATGGCAAGCGATTCGGATTCCAATGCGAACAATGTTGGTTGCGAATCAAATGGTGAACAGTTGGATAATTGCGATTGCTCGTCCAATTGTGGGAATAATGAGTTGTTCTGTTTGAAATACAAGTTGACACAAAAAGTGACACAATTGTCGATAGATGCGGGGGAAAAATGGAAATTGATCGAAAAGGAACAAGATACTTGCAATTATTTGCTGTTGAAGGTAGTTAGTTAGTTTGTTTGTGAAGTTATACGAAGAATCTTTTTTTGGAGAAAGTGGAGAAAAGATATTTGTTCAGAAGTTTGTAAATTTTGTTGATGAGTTGAATATATTTTCTTTTCAGCAAACGGAAGTGACCAATTCTTTGTCCTATTACCATAATTTGTGGCTAGAAAGGGATTTTGGAGAAGATATTTTCTCATTTGACACTTTTACGGATATCGAGGAACGAGTTGCTCTAGTCAATAGAGAAATGGAAGATTTTGAACAGAAAATTCAAAAAGCTGCTGAGGACCTGAAGGTAATTTAGTTTAGCATCCTTTAATTGCTTTAGTCGATAAAATGAACAATATTTACCAAATCGAAAAAAAATAACTCGAAGGGCACAATGATTCAATAATCAGACAAAGAGTCCATTGTGTCGGTTTTTTCACCTTTGGATTTGGATGGTATCGACGCCAGACCCAAAAGTTTCATCATAATGTAATTGTATCTGATCTTATGGAACATATTTTGTAACCTTTACAGAAACTGATAGTCAGGTTTAAAGAGACTTTAAAAACCATAAAAGCAATTGGAGCTGAATTGTTACAAATGCAAGACTTGGACGCTCTGAGAAATCTTCAAATCCCGGATTTTGAATGGTAATTTTTTTCTTGCGGTTAAACGTCGCTCACAAGACAGTTGACCATCCATTATAACGTCTGTTGATTTGATTCGAACTATTTTGTCAATATTTTTTAGGGTAACATCCCAGAATTGTCCAAACCTAGATGAGTTAGCTTTCGAGTACCACCAGTCAGGCTTTGAAAGCAAGATGCGATTTTTTATTCAACAAATGGAAGAATTACTGATGAATTCACAACCCTGAGCTGCAAATTAATGTTCTATTTTATGTGACGACAACTCATCCCAGTGCTAATTTAAACTAACTATAATGTATTAAGTTTTTAATCAACCGTTTTCAACAGTAGTATAATTTGTAACTGTGTATATACAGTCTTTGATTTTTTGTGAATTTTAAAGCTAACTAAGTTTATTAGCATTATTTTTGTAGCATGTGCGATGTACAAATTGTAACGATACACAATTGATTTTACACTATGTTGAAATCTCATCAGCTTTAGCATTCCGTTCGAAAATGGTGCTGTATTTTTATGCCCAGACTGATAATTTGTCATACAGCTAGTGTGTGACGAGAATTTGGCAACTTTTATACGAAGTTGTGAGCTCCAAGATCTTGTTTTTATATTATCGTTTATACCACAGTTAATGCTCTTTGTGTAATCATTTTACAGTGAACGGGGGTTTACAACCCAAATTTTAGGTGTGCAATTCACTTAAAATCTGGTAAATAAATCAAACTCATTTTATAAGCAAGGTTGACAATTAATAGGATTGAATGTGTTTGGTCATACGGCACTTAATAATGCATTTGTTAGTAAGGATTGGGGTAGGACGAGATGACAATGTGGCGTCCCTTTGAGGCCATGGACTGTGACTTTTTTCCCGAAGCTCCAGCTGTAGTGCCGTTGCCTACGGTGGACGGTGGACCAGCTTCAGGATATAAATGGGGTAGATGGTAGGTAGTGACAGTAGTAGTATGTAGTGGCTAAGTGAGTAAGTAAGCTAGTTAGTACGAGCTAGCAGAGCTAGGGTGCGGTTTTAGTTGTTGTAATCTATAAACTTACACTACAATTACAACTACTAGACTGCAATATTATTTTCTTGTTTTTTTCTTGTACATGATGCTACAAGCATACGAATAGAAAAAGTAAATGAAAAATTCTTCGATACTGGGCAAAAACAGATGGCTATACTAAAGATTTTAAAGATGTGTTCAAAAACTCAATTGTTGCTGATATCAGGAGAATTTTTGGTCTAAATAAGCTTTAAGCGGACTCACTGACTGCGTACAAACAAACAAGGGGCATACAATTGCTGCGCTAATCTAATCTAATCTAGTATTGTTAAAGTTTAAAGCTTTTTTTTAGGATTAACTTAAATGATGATGAATAACATACGAAATGAACAATTTAATGTTTCAGCAACAAAAATTATTTGCCATCTCGTTTTTTATTGTCAACAGTGGAATATAATTTACAAAAACTGGATACCTTAATTTATTATGACTAAAAAAATTCTGTTGGGGCCCTTTAGCTTTAAAAACTCTTCAAAAAACGGATGAGCTTCAACTGGCCTTACTGTTACGTAGTAGTACTACTGCCAAATTGCAACCAGTAAGACCAAGAGAAACGTTCAGGTTTTGTTCGATAATAACCTTTGTATTGTAGCTGCTCTTGCAAATTTGTTTTTACTTTATGCAGTGTATACATTAGTTTGTCTGATTATGTTGCATGAAATTCTACGTTACACCAATGAACTTTTGCTTGCTTGAAGAAAAAATTTGTAAACTTGTTTTACCGTGCAACAAAATTCTTCTTCGCAAACTTTTGTCTGCATAAACTGCGATTTCTTTTTGATGGACACTCTCTGCAATCATTATTGTACTGGATTTTCAAGGTTACTTTTCAACTTTTGCAAATTATGGACCCAACTAACTCAAATGAAACTACAATATCCCCAAGAGCTAATGGTGCATGCTACAGCTATGTAATATAATCTTTGATATTATATGAAACTAATAGCATCTTCATTTTACTTCGCTTATTCAACCAATAACAAGAATTAAATACGACTACTGGCTGCACCGAAATTAAAACGATCACCTTTATGTTATACAAACATGTATGAAAAGCCACAAAAAATATGTTTTCTGTCCCTGTGCCCCGTGTTTTGCTTGTCAAGTGTCAACAAAAGACAAAAATACGTAATACTTTCAACGCTGTACTTGTGTTTGCCAAATTATTTTTTTCAATCCGAGGATAATGTTAGCAATGCAAACATTGGTCAGTTTCACACAATACTACAAGTTTAGCGAAAAACTGATATTACGTACTGGAAAATCTCAAATAACTTCTTAATAACCAGTACTTCGTTTCTTGCTGCCCATACTGCATACATACCCTACACAGCCACAAACATTGTTGACTGACTCTGAATTTTAATGAGCCCGTCCAGGTAGTTAGTTAGTTAATGTCAGCACTCTGACTAATCAAAGTAAACAGAAGTAAAAAAATCATTTCACTTCTATAAACCCGTGTGGGCTACGTCTCTGCTCCAGTATTAATAGCTCATCTGCACAATCAAAAGGATATGCATAAAGTTAGCTAAAGCAGTTCATTTTTCAAGACTGCTGCATAATAAAACACCCGTGGTCGTGACTTTTATTAACTAATTAACTTCTGGCCTGGCTCACAATGCATTACCACATACTGACCAAGGTAACTTACGCAATGTAACTTTGTTTGAATCAGTTTATAAAAATCGTGCAATCTGGGTAATTTTTACCCTTATTTTCCAGATTCTCACCCTATGCCTACTATTAGGCTTAGCTGCTGGAGACCAAACTGTGAAATCTGCATCTTGGGAGTCCTCCGACGACGTCAGCAATTTTATTCTCCCAGTTCCTAATGCACAAGAAATTCAAGAGACTAATAACAATGGATTGAATTCTGATGGCGATATGGAAACATATCAATATGCCCCACAACATGAATACATTGGATATGTTCATCCGGAAGAGCATCAAATAGAGCCTTTGGAAGGCTCTGTTGATAATGAAGATATGGAGACTGCGGGAACATTTTTGTGGCCTTCGCGCCGCTATTATGGAAGAAGACGTTGGTTTCCCCGACGGCGGTACCGCTATTATGGAGGTTATCGACCCCGTTGGTAAAAAATTTAGGCTAGATTGAAAAAGTGTGGGATATAAGTTTTATACTGAAACCAACCATTAAAAATGTTTGAAAAGAATTAAATTTAAAAGCTTAGAATTTTTTAATGTGCAATAGAAAGTTTACCATAAAATTTCCAAATGGAGACAAGTATTATTATAAAAAACCATATAGATAATACTATAATACATTTAAGCAGTAAAATATTTTGATCAATTCATCATTGTTTGACCTTTAGAATAAATTTGATGATTTGCCAAACCAACATGTGTGTAAATATACTTATTATTTTTTCTATGTGACACTCTATTGACATAAGGGTGTTACACGCCACATTCTGGGGAGGATTCAGTAAGATAAATTAGCTTTGACGCAGTAAGCATGAAGTAGAAAACTAAACTACTTGGGCTAATTAGTCGGTTGATATATTGAGATGAAGTTACAGAGCTAATTAGTTAGTTAGTTGATAACAAAGAGAAAGAAAATAAAATATTTTTAATTTGTCCTACATAACGAATATAAAAGGATCTCCAGATTTCCAGGATTTAAAAATGTTTCAAAGTACTTTGTCACTGTATAGAAAATATTTTGAAAAGATGAAGTG
>Ga0210040_10002782_pt1 | contig 24258 bp, 9 predicted proteins | sample CryGeyCG12114_NA_FD_185462 | JGI IMG/M metagenome (GOLD analysis project Ga0210040, IMG submission 185462) | Groundwater microbial communities from aquifer - Crystal Geyser CG19_WC_8/21/14_NA (SPAdes) (version 2) | ecosystem: Environmental > Aquatic > Deep subsurface > Groundwater | place: USA... | reverse complement strand
ATAATGAAATGAAACAAAAAGCAAGGAAATCAAACTTTATTTTTTATAAAAAAAGTTTCAAAGTGAATAATATTTTGAAAACCGTCATGTTGTAGAAAAAATAATGCCGATTCTAATGGTGCAATTTTAATTTTAATTCATATTGTAGTTTTGTTGGAAAGCGTGGCAATGTATATTGAAGTGAGCGTTAGTAATATAGATGGAAAGCTTGGCAATTATTGAGCCCAAAGTGAGCGTTAGTATATAGATGGAAAGCTTGGCAATTAGTGAGCCCAAAGTGAGCGTTAGTATATAGATGTGATGATAAGTTAAATAAGTTTTGCTTTAGATGTCTAACTAAGAACATGAAAATGCTTTTTTACGATCATCGATGACATTGGCATATTTTCAACAATATTCAACGGGAGCATGTCAGTTAGAAAAATAATCATTATCGAAATTTTATTATTTATTGTTGGATGGATACTTGTACAGTTGAGCTTAAAAAATTCGGGTGACACAGACAATGTTTGACCGGACCTTGTGTTACAGAGGTCAAGTTTAGGCTCACAATCAATAAAATCAAAATCTTTAACATGGAATTCCCTATTTCGAAAAAACTAATTCTTAACTTTGAGATTTTTTGCATGTTATTTTCTGTAAGATAAATTAAAAATTTATTCTCGGTTTTCAAAATCTTTTTTGGATTTCAACTGGATCGTTGAATCCTAATATTTTAGATGGTTGTAATGTGAGACCCATGATCCATATACATCTTTAGGCCTTAAAGCCAAATTAAGGTGCAACAGGTTCCGGTCAAATATTGTGAGTAAATACTTGAAATTTAGAAGAAAGAAATAGATAAGCTATAATTCACGAAGGAGGCGTAACCACCCCGAATGGGGTAATTTGATTTCTGTGGAACTTACTTACTGTATTCCATATTTACGGTGATTTATTTGCTACCGTAAATCCGGTATTATAGCACCTGGTGTTATATTATTCGTATTCGCTGACCTTTTCCCCTGGAGGAGTAATGCAGGGCAAAGTTATATCGTAATCGTTTTTTGTACAAATACCAATTATTATTTCTGGTGAAGAATCGTTCCAACCACCCGTTTGCTTTTTATGACTAACATTTGCATTTTCTTTGTTGAAATATATTTCCGTTTTCGTATATCATGATCATTGTTCATAATACTAACGTGTGTACAGTTATATTTTAGTATTTTATAGACTTCTCATCCTCGAGGAGTAATATAGAATATAGGATGAAGTTTTTATTTCGGCTGAAGTTTTAATACTGGATTTACGATTCTCAACTCACTTGCAGGCTAAATGTCAACTTTTTTGCGATATCTCTAAAAGATGGGGATGGAGCTGTGGTTTTAATACTTCGAATTCAACGAGGTGCCAGCAACAACACTTTTGACGATGGAAGCAATAATTACTGCTTTTCAAGCTCCGCAGCCTTAACATGGACAAATCTTATTGCCTCTGCCTCTCTAAATGAGACAATCCATGCAGGTGAGACTCGTGAGACCTCATTCCTCCTCCTGCGTCCTGCATATTCCTGCAGTCCTTCTCCTGCACTACTGCTACAAGTAGATATCTTTATCATTTATAATTTTATGAAGTATTCTTAAAATTCATATTCAGGCAAATTCAACCAACATTTCGTGACTTTGGATACATTCGGAGGGCGTCGTATTGACCTTCGAGATTTGCTGATTGACCGAATGGACTTCCAGAATTCCGATTGGTTCATCTTTGATGATCCTACTGTGCTGTTTGCAAATGCTTGCTCATTAATTTTTACCATCAAGATTGAACTGATTCGTAAACACAAATCGATCAATAGTTTTGCATCATAAGTTTTATTACCTTAGGTGTAAACGTAATTTTCTTTAGGGGGGCAAAATTTGGGCCGCCATTTAATCCAAGAATCATGCCAATCACCAACTGAGGAAGAAGAAAAGAAAAAAGATGCCGACAAGGAGTGTACTACGCAAATAGCTATTGTAAACCCCACTTGTGTTTTTGAGATGAGCAAGATAATGTTTTCGGATGTAACTATCAAATGCAAAGACGAAAAATTTCGGGTGCACAAAATTATTCTTTCTCGTAAGTTAGCGTACAAGTGAGTGCCAGTGCAGTATACTATCTCTTTCCTCGTCGATTGAAAAACTTTTTTTTTATTTCAGAACAAAGTCCTGTTTTTGAAAACATGTTGCTTTCCAGTATGAAAGAAAGCAACGAAAATGTGATTGAGCTAGATTCCCAGGATCCTACGGCGGTCAAATTATTTTTGCGGTTAATATACGAAGGAAAAGCGGATTTGCCACTTTTTGAGAATTTTGCGATTCCTGTGACCTGCTTAGCTCATCAGTATCAAGTTAACACTATAATTGATTTGTGTGAATCATTCTTTATCCAAAATATTTCTCCCCGAGATTGTTTCGAAATTTATAGAATCGCCAAACTTTTCGAGCTCACTGATTTGATTTATACTTCATTCAAGTACATTCAAATGTAATATATATTGTTTTATAAGATATTAAACGCAATTTTGGCAAAAAATAGTATAAATAGTGCATCAATTTAATTTTTTTGCAGGAACTTGAAAAATTTAGTGACTGACAAGAAGGTGGGATTCCAACTGGAAACTGTATCAGTGGACTCTCCTGAAATTATATTGGCTCACATTACTGGACATAACTTGGATTAATTCTGTTTTTTCAGTTCTTTCAAATCGCTCTATTTTTTTAACTTTTTGTAAAGATGTTTTGAACCAGTTAAATTAAATGAATTAATTTCTACTCGATTTTTTTCTGGTTAGCAAATTATTAAGTCTTGACGAAATATTTTAGTATAGCTAATCAGAAATAGAAATAATTAAAAACCATAATTCATGCATCTCTTCTCTTCGATCTCTATTCACGTGGGTAATATAAATCTCATGGACAAGTTTTCGGTGCATAACAGGCAAAAACATAATTTTTTTTCGCTGTTTGCCCCACAGCTTCGAACTCCACCTTTGCTCTCATGCTACTGCATACCCAATGCACCTCGCTTTTTACCTCAAAGTTATTTCCGAGAGGCACTTTTTGTGATGTTTTGAATGGACATTTGTCGTTCTGAATAAAAAATGTCGAAGCAGAAAGTCCATGGCATTGGGTTCCAAACAGAGGGCTGAAACAGTGGAAAACGATGAAAAAAACTTTAGTAAGGATGACTGTCGTGTAATACTATCGCGTAATTTTTCTAAATATTTTATGTCCTGCATGTACAATCTTCGTTTCGTGGTACTGTGAGAGAGTACAGTCTTACAGTCAGAGCTGCCCAGTTATTTCTAAAAAAAGTTGAATCCAATCAGTGAAAACCGCATGCCACACCACAACGTGTCGTGTAATTTTTTACCTTTCTTGCTCGCAGCCTACCCAATATGACTTTTTAGCCACACCATAGAAGCTATGGTCTTCTTGCCAACATATTGCTTTCTCCCTGATGGCGAAAACATTCAACACATGCCTTCCTTTATGTATGCGGGACATCTCAATTTTGCGTGAAACACGCCATTCACTTCATCACCCAGCTGGCTTAATCCGGATGGATTAGCATGGACTCTGAAATGGCAAAATTAAATACAAAAAGTTTCTTCCTGTCTGTAAAGAAAACGTCCTACTAAATTGCCTTCCACTTCCATCGTGTAAAAAACATCGTATTTTTCTAATCCATACGTATAAGATAGAGACTATACATTTGTGTTCATATATAGTCTTAGCATTTTGCTAAAATAAATATACCTGCCATGAATCCAGTATTACAACATCTGGTGCTATAATTTTTTCGGGGACCTCTCACCCTGGAGGAGTAATATAGAGTGAAGTGATGATATGCTCTCTAGTTATAATAATTTATGTACTTAATCCAAATTCAATGATGACAGTTTTTTCCAGAGGTATCATACAAACTATTTCTGACCAAAAATCCTTCCAACCAGCCGTTTGATGCTTCGAAACGGTATCCGGTCATAAGACCTATACAATAAGGCCTATGACATACCTATGACAATAACACCTATGGCCAATTACACCTACGACAGTAAGACGTATGTTCAATAAGACCTATTAGGACTTATGATAAATATAACCTATGCAGTAGCAATTTTTATAGCTACTTTGCTTTATTCACTTGCGTATTCGTACAACGCTTGATACACACTAGAGTACATTTTGTACGGTTTCGAAAACTTTTTTCATGGTTTACGGTTTATTCAAGAAACGTAGACGCGATCACAGGGTCATTTTTAAACATAAGCGAAAAGTTTTTATCTACTTTTACAAATAGTCGCTATAAAGTAGAAAATTTATTAATCGTCAAAATCTTATAAATGACATCTTTTTGGTAAAATACTAACGAAGATGTACGAAGATAACGAAGTATTTTGGTTATGATTACGTACAAAGTTCTGTGTTTTTCGTTCTTTCATTCTTAATTAATATGTCCTCATCTCACAGTTTTTGTATTATAAAGTGATGGAAAGTTTAATTCATTCCTAGATCAATCCATATAGGTTTTTTTGGGCTACCTACCAGTATGGTGTGACCATTATGGTGTGCACGCTGTGGTGTGTACGATTCGGTGTAGGGATTATGTGGTGTTGGCTTTTTATGGTGTAGTACAATGTGGTGCAATAGTGCGATAAATTTATTTGCTCTTTATTAATTTTAGTGGCCTCAACCAGTTAAAAATTTTACGCAGGTTACTTAATTTTGGTAAATCACAAAACACCGGCAGTACGCTCTGTGGAACATTCGACAATTAAAGATATAAAGCACTGACATTAGTAACTTTAGATTTTTCCAAATTTGGATTTTTTTAAATTAATAATTTTATTTGAAGGCAAAATCCAAATTTACTAATGTCAGTACTTCATCTTTAATTGTCAAATATGTCACAGAGTGTACTGCCGACCTTTGTGATTTACCAAAATTAAATAACCTGCGTAAAATTTTTAACTGGTTGAGGCCACTAAAATTAATAAAGAGCAAATAATTTTATCGCACTATTGCACCACATTGTCGCGCGCCATAAAAAACCCGCACCATAGAATCTCCACACCGAATCGTACACACCACAGCTTGCACACCATAATGGCCACACCATTCTGATAGGCTCAGGTCTTTTTGAAGGTAGGTAATATTGGCCATATAGGTCTTGTTGACATTAGGTCTTATTTCTATAGATGTTATTGTGCATAGATATTGTTCTATAGGTCTTTCGTCCTAAATCCCTTCGAAACTACCATTTCCAATTTCTTTGTTGGAATAAATTTCAGTTTTAGTTATTATTTATCATTTTTCACAACATTATGGTATAGGGAGTTATAAATTAAGCTGGAGCTTTAAAATTTCATAGACCACTCACCCTGCAGGAGGAATAGTGTGAAGTTATGATGTACAACGCTGGAATGCTGGATTATGGACGGTATATAACATTTTACAATTGAAAATTCGTGTTTATCATCATTTAACAAATTCAAGTTAAATCTAAATTTGTTATGTTTGCTATTGAAACAAAGAAAATCTGCGTCGCTTTTGACTTACATAAACTTGATCATTCCACTTTCTTGGCTAGACAAGTATGTAATTAGGAATATCGTTGTTCAGTCATGCATTATCATGAAGCACATAATCTATTTTGAGTAAGGAACAAATCGAATCTTGGGGCTTAGGTAGGACCAATGATGCGCGATGCATCGCCCACCATGTTAGTACATGGTTCAGGTGAAGAAAGCTTTGAAGATGTGAAGGCCATGTTTCACACTTTACACTTTGACAGGGACTTAAACGTAACTATATTTACCAACTCGTATGACGCGTCTTCATGCATGTCTGCATGTACCAAATAGGACTGTTGAACAGAACTGTAGCGTGTTTCTTGAAAATCAAGCGCGTAGAATTCGCTGAAGACTACAGAAATAGCGTTTAGATAGTCTCACATGATCTTCCCGACTAATGAGCTTTACTCATTTCCAAAGAGATCCGGTGTCACAATCTTATTAAACATTCAGTAATACTATTCTCTAACACCCTGTGTTGTTGTCAACTAGTAGCTAGGATGATTTAAGAGAGTTTGGTGTGAAGCAGTCATGATTTCCTTTTCGACCTCCTGTAGTCACTAAGATTCGATAAATTTTCATCAAAACTAATCCCAGGGCTGTATACTTTCTTATTTTCCCATTCAGTCCGTCAAGCGCAACCAATTGTATCGTATTGCGAGTGTTGGGCACCTCTCGTTATTTTTTATTTCCTTCGCCCACCGTCTGTTTTCGGGATTGTGCGTGACACATGTTTGGTTAAACAATCTGCATCGTCTTGTATAAAAAGCCCTGAAAGTCGGACGGACCTGTACAGTTTCCCTGGGGTGCAAAGCCAACACACACTTGTTTGGAGGTTCAATTTCAACCCTTTTTTTTACAGTTTACAGTTCGTGTTCAATCGTTTCATAATATTTACTTGGTGCACTTTTTGGTATTCCAGTCATTATGAATTTCGCCTTTGCAGTCGTTACCTTGGCTAGTGTAGCCAGTGTTCACAGTGAGTTGTTTCTATTTACCGAGGTTTTTGAAATTTACCGTTTTTGAGCAAATTGTAAAAAATACGTGTTGTACAGGTCAGCAGGGTGAGAAAAGCCAATCGATTATCCCCTTCCCCCGTGTCGGAAGGTCTGACAGCAGATTTTATGCAACAGACAAAAGAAATGGAAATCAACCTGGATTGATTCCATTCCCCAGAATTGGAAGAGATGGCGGTGGTAACTATTTTTTACATGGTTTTAACTGATTGTCTCTCATTGCCGCAATGAAGGTCACGATATGTGCTATATTATAGGCTATAGCCGAAATAGTTCTTTTGGCTTTATTAATGCAGTGCTCACTTTATTATTGATGACAAGGAAAAAATAATTTTTGCACTTAGGATTTCATGAAGCTAAGAGACAGTTGATTCCATTCCCCCGCGTCGGAAAACGACCACATTGGCATTTCCCAATGGATCCTTACATGTTTGAATATGAGGACTATCCCTACGGACTCCCAGACACGAGTTTCCCAAGTCTAGCTGGAATGTCAGCCTCTGACGCTTCATCCAATGTTCTTGAACAAAATGAAGAGAAACGAGGACCAGCAGCCAATAATGGAGGCATGTGGTTTGGACCGAGACTGGGAAGGAAGAAACGGTCTTTGGAAACGGTCGACTCTTTGGAACATTCTAGAGAATCCTTAGACACTCGGACTTTAGTTAAAATTCTTCATAATTTTAATTGGGCTATTGTACCAATCAAGGGTAAGTTGACATTTTTGCAATAATAATGTATTACGTATATTTACTATATACTATGTACAGTAAGTCATTGCCACTGTGTTGTACAGTCATTGATCAGGATGACTGTTATTTTTGTTATCCAAATGAACGAGAATGGAAAATTAAGTTGCTTTGCCAATACCATGAAAGCGTCACATTCACATAACATAACAAAGCATCTTGTTCAAAAAGTTTAAAAAATTAAATAGAGATGGCGTGCAAGTGGCAATAATCAAACTCAATGTTGTAACTCAAAGCTCATTCATTACCTTTCTTTCTCATCTGAACAGAAAGAAGAAATTTCACTCCCAGGTTAGGACGTAGCTCAGAAGAAATGTCAATGCACCGACGATCTCAACCTATTTCCCCTAGGTAAGTTGAGTCTGCGTAAATTTTGTACACCATTTTTACTTCCTGTTCCGAATAAACTGAGCCATTCTTTTGGCACAATACTTCAGATTGGGAAGATCTCATGAATCTACAGAAGAGGGGGAAGAAGAGCCAACTCAACAGCCTCAAATGAGCGGTGCTCCAATTTCACCTCGTTTAGGTCGCGACCATTATTCTCCTCGATTGGGAAGGTCCGGTGAAGATCACAAGTAAAATATCATTGTGACAATACTACTTTTAACTTTGTTCAGTGTGTAAACAATCATTCTGTACCTCTTAAAGCAATCCATAATAATGTGGATATACATTTAGTAGTAGTCAGTTTCTCAGATTATATTGTTATCTTTTAAATTGCTCTCATTGTTTATAATGTGCACTTTGAAGGACTATACGATGAAATGAGTCTGTTTCATTCGTCTTCTACAGTGTACAGTAAGTTTTTCTTCGTTAGTTAGGGTGTAGTGCAGAATTTGTTTACTATTCACTTTTTTTATCGTGAGATGTGGTATGCCAGAAGGAGTCATTTTCTTAAATTATTATAATAAGACAGAAGTCTCAAGCTTTATGTAGTTCTTTTATGGTTCACTTAAGCTTATTCTGTGACGCATAAATGTACTTAATTTAAGGAATCAATTTTTTGCGTTTTTCTAAACTTACTGTTTGATTCATGTATAGATTTATGTAGTATCACGTTAATGAAAATGTAAAATTCGTAGAATAGATTCTTTCTTAAACAATTAGTTGCAGAGTTAATGGTTGCATCCAACTATTAACGTCAGTAACTTTGCGAGTATTTTGATTTACGTACCTAAGTAACAGTGTCTCCAATGTAGCCGGCGTATTTTTAATATTATTAATGTGTAAAGAGTGTAAACGCCACTTTGACTCACTCAGTTGGTCTCTGTCCGTCAATAGTGAGTTTCAAACATTTGTTATACAGGCATTACGCAAATAGTAAATACATAAATAAAAGAGTTCAAGAATATATGGTTTTTCTCGTCAACCTCTCATTATTATTGTGTTGATACATGAGATCAAAAATTATTCTTAGATTCATGAATATACCCTCTTAAAATTTCAGAATTTTAGTTTCTGTAAAAAAAATTTTAGAAAAAAGGCACCAAACGCTTGTACACAGAATTACGACGGCGAGACACTTTAATAACACGAAACTTTACTTTAAAGTGGAGCTGTTTTCCCCAAGGGGATAGTTGAGGGAGGATTGTATACAGAAGTTGCTGTGTTTTACTCCACTATTTTTGCGTCATAATAGTTAGCAATAATTTGAAGTTCAGCTAAAACAGCTGTAGAGTGGATTGCTTCTCGTTTAGTCCGTGGCCAATTGTTTTTGTGAAAAACTTGAGACTGCGGAGCATTACCATTCATGGTACATGTTGGTCCGCTGGTGAAAAGAAATACGTGCCATTCTTACTGGCCTGAGGATAGAGAGAACACGTACTGAAGGAATCGAAAGAAGCAAACAAAAGATGCTTCATAAGAAGGAATGATGACTTCGCTAGATTTCAGTGCGAAGCACCAAATCAAAAGTTAAACTTGAATAGTTTCCATTCTTAAATTCTCGGAATATGGTTGACTTCAGGTAACCTTTTGATGGTTGGCTTGGCAGTTTTTAACCCAATTTAATGGAGTTCATTGAAATCTTGATCCTTCACTACCGACCGACATGAAACTCGAGAGAAAGGATTGTAAAGTAGTATAGTAAAATTGCAATACGTTGTAGCAATTGTGAAGGCATAATAATGCTAATACGTTTATTTCCTTGAAAACGACAAAACCATCAAAAAAAAATTCGGGAAAATGTATTCATAAGTAACAATAATACACTTACGTTCGTGTACCCATAAAACTGAAACCAACTGAAAAGTTAATGATACTACGGTTTATTCTTGAAATAAACTGGATTCTATGCTCCTTCGGTGTTCGAGTTAGTATTTTTCAATTTGTCCAGATCGTACAAATACCCAGCACTGAGTACTTGCGGAATGTCTACTTGTTGTCACACCTACAGATGCTGATAAATGAAATAAACCTCATCAAAAGGATGTAATCATGAAGACAAGTTATAGTTTAATATTATAGTGGTTTGCAACTGTATCTATTCAATTTCAAAACATTGAAGTCTGTTTAAGGCTTCCTTTTGTAAAACACATTTTTTTGTGTGACTCTGTGAGCCAGCTTGTAGATATATAATAATTTAATCTTGTAGAACCACATAATAGCAGAAATCATATATAGCGTTACATAATCCCATCATGGCAATCGAAACTTGATTGCGTAGCATTCTTAACAGCCATAAAATAAGAGAAGATACCTTTTACGTTTAAGTGATGTGAGTTTGGTCTGTGCTCCGACCCAGACAACATTAAAACCTTGGAAAATTTTTGGAGCTCAGCTCCGCTCCGCTATCCAGTCTACACAATCATGGAGTTCTGCTCCAGTTGTAAAATTTTTTTGGAGCTCCGCTTCAGTATACGTGCACAGTTACCCGAATGTTCTTAAGCTCAACTTTACAAGTATCCATCCAAAAATAAACATCAAATATATATTGTGTTTATTTTTTTGACGCTATTCTATTCACGAATTTAAAAATAAGCCAATGTCGTGGACGATCGTAAAAATACATTTTGGTTTTTTAGGCATCTAAAGCAAAACTCGTGATCAAATTACAATAATAACATCAAATTTTTTTTAAAACACACGGACACAGGATACCTGAGTAATATTTTTAATAAAGATTATTAAACCCGTTTTGGAGCTCCTGTCTAGGTCTATCACTGCGTTAAATTTTCATCAACTTGCAATCTTAAGTCTAAGCATCAACGAATGTAATATTATTTGGCACAAACAATAATCTAAAAAAAATTATTGGAGTTGACCGATCACTGAAAAAACTAGCTTAGCATTCAAAATCCAATATCGGATTTAAAAAAAATGCATAAATTTGGCACGGTTTAGGTTGGATTGATGCTTGTCTGAAAACTGCGTATTAATCATTTACCCTGTTCAAAACCGAGTATGTTAACAGAAATTCCAAACTTGCGTTCTCATGTGATTGTGGCTTTAACATGTGTAACATAGGCCGGTCTCCGTTTGTGTGAACTACATGACTCGCCTTTGGCTTCGTAAAAAGTATTCCTTATCCTTGGTCGTTTTGCTAAAGTTAGTACAGCTAGATGGCGTGAATGAATGTTTTCAATTTTGTGCCTACGTGGATTATCCTTTTTAGTGTTCTCAGAGAATTAAATAAGCTGAAGCAGAAATGTTGTGCATTGATATTAATCAATCATGAAAAAGAACCTTCTTTTCTGTTGGTTCAACTCAAAAGGACATTTTATTACGAGTAAGAGAAAATCAATTGTTTGTACAGCACTCTTCGGCTAGATAATTTCTTTTAAACATACCGCAGCAGGCTAGTGGAATCAATAAAATTGTGAATAATTAATTTATTTTTGTACTCAAAGCAAGAATCAGAACGAGTGCATCATTAAATAGCCCCATTTACATGCTAGTATAGGGTTCAGTGTGTTGCTGCGACTACAACAGTTTTTAATTAGATACTACAATCAAGCAATGTAAACGGGACACAAACTGGGCCCTCTCATCAATGAATTTGTGCACATTTATTACAAGTGTATCTGTACCAGTATCATTGTTAACTAAAGTATTATTGTAGACAGGAAGAAAACTACATAGGCTATTAGAAGCTCAAATAATTAAGCTATGTGAACTACAAAAACAGATTCAATAAGAACTGACTACAACTATCTATCGATTCTATTCCCTAAAGAGGTTTCACTGATCATTACGAGAACAGGCAAATACGCTAGTACTCACCTTCCGCAATAAAATTTAGCTGAGTTAAACAATAAAACGCGCTCTTGCTTTTAGGACACATAAATATACAACTATGTTTCACTACCATTTATTATGATGAAATATTTTCTCTTTTTTATTTACAATTCTATATCTACTTGCTACAAAGGATTTTTCTAAATAGGCCCTTGCACAAAGTTGGGCTCGTTTCCGTACAAATTATACAAGCATTTGCCCAAGTAATCTTTAGTCAAATAAGTATTTATTTTCTGGAAATTTCAAAATGTCCAGGTATCAGATAGCCATACATTAGCAAAGTGTGAGTATGTGTGCACACAGAGTCTGGAATTAAATACAGCCCAGGGTTCCGCTCCAAAGTGACTTTTTTAGGGAAAGCAATCTTTTATGATACTGTGTGCAGCACGATGACTGCAACCTCTGCACATATCCTCTATCATATGTACAATCTTCACCTCACAAGTAATAATCATAGATGGGCCCATAAAACAAGCAGAGTTCTCAAGAGTCGTAAGGAATATTTCGTAATTGCATCTGCAATAAACCTACTACAAGGTCGCATTTTAGAAGCATTAATTTGATGAGATATGACTCTTATGGAGTATGCACAAATACACACTGTCAACTATCACCATACTAATCATATTTATTTATGCCACAACATAGTAAACAATCGTACTAACAGTTTAAAACGGCATGGAACTTGATTGATATTTCACAGGACAGCACATTTAATTTTGATTCGTGATTTAGTTTGTTGTAGATTCACATATGCTTAATATGGACAATTGATGTCAAAGGGAAAAAGAGAGAGAGAGAAAGAGAATCGCATGCTGTTATATGACGCTGTAGCTAGAACGATGTAGCTGCGTGGAACAAGAATCTTTGGATAGATTGAAGCAATCCCACACTACAGGGTAGGAAAAGTAACGGTGTAAGTCCTAGAGAGTGAGAGATGAACGGAAAAATTGACCCGATGTAGAATCACATATACTTTGCTCTATTGATAATGGTTGCTGGAAAGCTGGCGTTCAAAAGTTCTTAATTGTATTCGCTCAGTCCTTCGTCACCTGTGAAGTAAAAACATGGGATTAACGTTCCCCAGTTTATAAAAGTGAAAGCAAAATATCATGACAATAGCTTGCAGGTTAAGTGTTAAGCTCTAATCACTCTAATGTACTCAATTAATGATGTTTGGAAACCGGATAGTTGTGAAAAGTGTAATTCAAGATTATACGACATCACTATAATCCATTTATAGCTGTAGGATATAAATTTGAAGGCACATTGTATGCAGGAAAATGTGGCTACAAATAGTAATGGCCCCATATACTATTATAATTATTATGAAAACAAAAGAATAGTAGCTTGATCTAGGAAAGATTCAAAGATATGTACATAGCTACAAGAATAAAGCAATAATTGGGGAGAAAGGAAATAAAAAGAGATCATATATTACATTAGGATAGAAGAAACTATACTTTGGAAAACTATTTCAAAATTGATGACGTCCGTCGCTAGCTACCCCAACATGGTGTTATGAGCGGATTGAATACTCCTTACTAAAGTTTCGGAATAAATCAAACTCCGATGAAAAGTATTGGGGTGAAATTTGTAGCAGTGACTATGCTCTAAGAGGCTCTCATCAATTTCCCCCGACATTTCAAAACATGCTTGAAACGTGTCTACCCACGGTATTTTTGAATCATCGGATGCTTATGCACATAAAGTAGTATAACACCATTGACATGAATGTAAATAAAGTTGAACAAACAGCTAAAAACATTGCATAGTAATGAGCAAATAATGCAACGACAGAGAAACACACTGGGAAACTAGAACCAGTTTGGTTTTAGTACGTTACGTGCAGTTTGTTAAGTCTAATGGAGTAAGTATTATATATTTACATGAGATTATTGTGAATCTCATACACTACATCTACATATCTACTATAGCACACACCGCAACAATAATACAATTAATGATCAATACAGTAACTGTGGGGGTAAAATACACTAATTTTTCCTCAGTAAGCAAATTCCAATATCATGTACTTTGCGGGTACCTTGTTATCTCCACACATTTATAGAAAAGGTTAACTCCCTTGACTTAACTCCACACATTTGTCTACATATATCGGACACTCGAGTATTTGAATGCCTCTATTCTGACTGAAATCATGAGTTCAGTATAATCTAAATCCAAGTAGCTAATGGTGTTCCCTGAGTTCAAAAAGTGAGTGAGTTTTTCAAAAAGTGCATATACACATGCACAAAATTTAGTACCTACATGTTCCTGAGACACAAAATAATTAGAGAAGGACATGTACGTAACTGCATTCTGACCAACTTACTTCGCTAATTTAACTATGACATGACGCTAGAGAGCCCGTGCTAACAACAGATACATATAATTATAAGGGAGAAGTAAATTTAATGGGATGTAAATAGAAGATAAGGGAAATGAGAGTTCCGTCTAACTTAAAGCAATTCCTATTGAGACTGTCATGAAGTTTGCGTAAGATAAACCCATGTGTTTTTCACGTTTGTTGTTTGTATTTAAGTAGGCTGCACATTTCCAGCAGAGTCACTCACTCAATCAGCCACCATCAGATGAGATGGAATTTGGTGCGTGAGTAATCTTGTTTCATGATGAGCATCCCTAGATCTCTCACCACTCCAAGTTTTACTGTGTTTATGCATGTGACGAAATGAGTGACCGAAGCCATCTTCCCAAATGCCAGCGGACCATTTACCGAATTTCAACATGCTAATGGAAAATCGACATGAACGGAGTAGACAAAATGGCACACAACCCTATGATATTTTCCCAGCCGTCTCCATAGTGTATCTCATAACGCGATTGGTTATCATGTTGAGTTCATCTTTAAAAATGAGATGAAATGTCGATTGAGGTAATATTACCAAACACAACAACCAATGCGTACCTAACTTACTACCCACTCGTTATTTCAGTCAGCTTCGAGAATTAATTAATTAAACATGACAAATGAATTAAATGGGCTTCCGTGAAGTACTGTTTGTAGTGTGGTTATCTCCAAACTACAGGATGAATGCCAAAAGATTGCAAAACCTCCCTTTAACTAACTGAAACAAATGGAATGCCACCAAAAGGTGACACTATTTTCCAGTAGTCCTTCACTCACTCTATCATAATGCATTGCTTGCTAATTCCTTGTTATCGACAGATACCAGCTAACTAACTAACTATAGCCCTTGGAAAAGAAAACCTTGAAAACTACATTTATTATTGCCGGTCGACATGCTGAACGATATGGTGGTGTGGCATTTGAGCAAACTAAGCAATCCCAATAATGACGTTGCGTACAGCCCTTTCCATATAAATGGTAAAAGCTCATGTACTTTTACAGGACCATTTCTAAAGGAATTGCAATGACTAACTAACTATTACGTGTGCTAAATTCTTACTCTAATTACTTTTACAAAAATGGGAAAATACCAGGGCTTATGGATGTTTGCAATGGTACACAATTTAGTCGGTTGGTTAACAGTTGGTTCACACAAAAGGCAGACATATGGACATAGATGTGGATTTTATCTTTCATGAAAGATCAGTTTGTTAGCTTAACTTACATATACACATGTATCTCACATATGTATATAGTACGCACACAACACCAACTGTGCAAAGAAAGTATATACGGCGTCTCATCAAAGAGGACGATGACTGACTTTCACACACACCGCATACCACAGAGCACACTTCACAGTACGGTGATCAAGTAGATTTAACAGAGAGACTGCTCCCTCATTAGTGTTACAACTTACACGAACGAATCAACTTCAATTTACGAGCACATGCAACAAGCAGGACAGAAAATAAGCTAAGCTCATGTCCTCAAGACAATGAGGTAGTTGAACATCTTAAATTTCTTAACTCCGACGAGGAGAAACTGCATGCAATACAATGTCTGTATGTTAGGACTAGATATATGTGCAAAAGAAGGTAGGCTGAAATCATTTCAACTTTTAACGTGGAAATTTTTAGTAGCCTGCCACGTAATTTCCGGGACAGAGTCAATTTTCTTACATAATACAGTTTAAACTTTGTTTACCAACTTATATTTCCTGATTGTACTTTTTACTTATCGATTTTAGGAAAGGTTCCAAGTGGTGGTAGAAAAAATAATTTTAGTTTGACTTGATTTGAAACAATATTAATTCGCATACATGTAATATATATTTTTTTTAAACTGCAGATAATCTCTAATGTGATGAAAAATAAAAAATAAGGAGTTTAGAAACTGATATTGACACTGACACCAAATTATATCATGCTCTAGCAATTTCCTTGCATTTGTTACGTCTTAGAAAGCATGAAATTTAATGAAAAAAGCATGGTAACTGGTAGGCAAGTATATATAGTTTAAGCTATGCCGCACATATAGCACTAACATTTACAAGAGTGTTAAACGGATGAGATCATACCACTTTCGGATCGTTTTCCCCATGAATTTCCCATCTTTCCCCAAGATCGCTTGCCCCAAAGGCCTTTCATATTACTCCAGCCGGCTCCTGCCCTTTTCCCCCAATATCCTGTGGCAGACACCATATAAACACAATCATTACACATGTGTGTGTGTGATACAGTAAAATAAAATGTGGTATTACTCAACAACAAAAAAACACAGCTATTTGCTAGTTTCCTGTAAGACCCATGAGTACTTGGGAAATGAGTGCACTGTGTACAACACGGCGATGACTTCATCTATCAATTTAATGAGAGTGGAGAAACAATGCAGCATTGAGTCTTACTTTAAATGCCAAGGGTGTTATTTATCGTCTCCAATCTACTATTTCCTTCCATACTGCTAAAACAAGCAGTTTAGAGAACACATGTAGCACACAGATTGCGTATATATTAAGTATCGGATTCCCGTTTACACGATGGCCAATTCCTACACTAACTAACTGCACTTTGCAGATTGTATGTTGTGTGATCCTACTGGACACACACAAGCTTATATATTCAGTAATCCTGAACTATTAGCCTAACATGTAAGAGTTATAGTTTGAAGAATGTTAATAATGTCGTCAGGCTAAAATATTATGCTTTTAAACATTTTATCCTAAATTAACTGTTGTGAACTTAGCCAATCATTTTGGTACTTAATTGCACAGCTACTCCATTTTGATAATTGCATTGAATCAGCTAATAATGAGCTCCGTTGCTCCAGGGAGAACAGTCCTGCCAGAATTAAAAGGTATTGAAAATATTTGCAACTGTTTTGAGAATTCATGAAACTTGCAATCACAGTTTGTTTCATCAGGAGCAATTCAATGGAGACAAATTACCTTGCATAACATGGCTCTCCACTCTCATAGATATGTATGTTGCATCTTCTACCTACGCTAGTATAAAGTATGTGCGCTCGTACCACATGGAAGCTCATTAAATTTACGGTCTCGTCTGCTTATACAGCTTTGGCATTACTGAATTACACGGACCCAAAAAGACGATAAGCAGAACCAATGAAGGGAATAAATCAGACTTTTCCAGATATGAATGTGCCACAGGACATAAATAAATACAGTTGAACAATCCGTCTAGGATACAAATCGTGTTTCCATACATGGAAAATATTTTATCCTGAATGGAAACACATCCTACTTCTGTGTACTGCCAGCTCACACTTTTGCAGGTATAAAAGGGTAAAGGGTAAAAGTGAAGGGAAAAAACACTTCTGGAACGATTTAATCATCCATATGGGTATGAAAATTGAGAATTGCAATTTTTTCCGTCTGCTAATTCCTTTGATTTGAACCGCAGCCTTTCTATTTGACGAAGGATTTAAGTAGATCTCCATGTTTTAGTACGAACAGCCGTCCAAAATTATACTATATTGGACTGAATGACCTGTACATGTAAAAGTGGACCTCTCTATTTCTATTCTCCATGAGACAAATAAACATAGATATTGGAGTGGAGATAATATAGAATCTAGGACAATAAAACCATGGAGGAGAGCACATATTAGTTACACAATTTTAAATGCTATTAGCAAAAATGATGGGCAAATTCAATTTACTGACTTACGTGAGTCACACAACATGTTTGGAGGAACAATACGTAAAACACTTGAGGAAAGCCAACACTTTGTTTTTAAACGTTGTAGTTTCTATAGTATCGCTCCTAATATACTTTCTCTTATGCCACTGACTGACTATATAACGATTCCAAATATTGGAGCAAATAACCAGACTGAAGTGAGTTTAACTATCTTGGAAAGCGAGCGTGTTTAGGGCCCCTGTCATAAAAACAAATGTGATGATGGATGCTCCATAATGGTTTCGTAGGTAGGTAGCCCACTTATTTGGACAGATTTACTTGGCCCCATCATAAACACAATGGGTGGATGACAAGCCATAAGCGAGTTTCCACACGAGCCCTACTTGATTTGACGATGGAGAAAACGCTGACAAAACATGCAAATGAAGGTCTTAAGTTCTCAACCAGCAATTTGTACTGATAGCTATGTATGTGTGGATGGTTCTCTTGTTTTATCCTGAGGATTATAGACTTTGCAAGCCAAAGAGTTCCACGGAGGACTTGTTGAGTCAGGGATCTATTGTGGGTCGTTTTCTGTCAGACTATGGACCTGTTGTGTCCATATGTGTCTTAAACATACGTGACGCATTAATTGACAAAAGACGTTTACCTTTGAATCTACCCCAATCTGGCTGCTTCTGGGTGTCACTCCAGGCGTTATGCAAGTCATTTGTGCCCGCTCTCTTGCCCCAAGCTCCATTCAAACGGTCCCACGCTCTTTTCCCCCAAGTCCCCTGTTTGAGAAAAGAAATGATTAGTTCATTTTATATTGCCACTGGGACTAACTATAGCTATCCTATCTAAAAGTATAGCACGTAATAACTTAACACAGTAGAGACAGGTTTCCAAATAGCTTAGCTTCACTAACTGACTAATAAAAGGAATACGGTCAGACCAATTGGTCCATCTTTTATCTTAAACTCATACGCCTATTTGTAGCTAGCTGGCTGAACGTTCCTTTCCGATTGAGAACTATCTGATCAAATGTAAAGAAGACTGATAAAAAATTCTGTGAATTGAGCAAGTTGAGTTGAACTGACTTGAGTAAATACGATTCAGTTCTTGTGCTTTTTAAAAACTATTTAGCGCTGACACAAAATTCACGGGTTGGTTGAGTTAAGCTATGATCCATCTCTTAGGTAAACCGTATAATCCACCTACACAGGCTATTGATTGTTAGAACTGATTAATATTAAAGAACTTAACAATGCATTAGTTAAATAAACATTAGAATTCCAAGTCAATAAGAACGATTTAAATCTCAAGTGGATGGATGGATACACAACGAAAAGTGTGCGAGCAAGGGTTGGAACTTTGCAAACATCTGATTAATTCGTCATACGGGGAAACCGAAAACTGAGAACTCCTTTTGAAAATGTTTATGCTTACTCTAAATCCAAAACATTCGACTCAAACTTTACTTTTCTAAGTAAGCATATTCGAGCTGAATTCTTAGGAAACGATAATTAACCCAGACACTATTTTTACGAAAAACCTACTGGCTACTCGTAAATTTTAACAGTCCAGCACCAAGAAGTTTAAAGATGTGGTTTCCCTTGGTTTTTCCTGGAATTACACACACATATTAACTTTCTTCCTTCTAATTCTCATTTATTCACTTTCTAGTCTAGAAGATTTTCAAATTGGCGTTGAATCAGTGCAATGGAATATTTTCCTCACTCAAGTAGAACTACCAACTGTGCAGTAATGATAAAACTTGCTCTTACGTTTAAATTAATATCTGAGAAAATGATGTTTAGAAGAAGAAGAAGTTTAGAAAGTTTACCTGCATATCTTTCCATCCTCTTTTACCCCAGGATGCGCCTACATCTTTCCATCCTCTTTTCACAGCAGTTACGTCTTCATCCTCTGTACTTTGATCCTCGGCTGAGGAAGAGGCAGAAACCACAAACAAGAACACCAGGGTTACCAGAAGCATATACCAACAATTGCTGGAATTCATCTTTTATGTGAGTTTTGAGTCCTCTGGTTAAGAGAAAGGAGCTTCTTTGACTGTCAGTCAAATCTGCATGAACGCAACGGTAAATTACTTTCAGAGACCGATTATCGTGCATATTGTCCAGTTCCTATTCAATAGGATATCATAAGATATGCCACCTCTTGAATTGGCACATTTTTCTTTGCTATTGAATACGATTTAGATCCAAATCAATGACGTTTTGGTGCGAAACTTAAAAATGCTATTTTTTCGGCTGTGAAATATGCAAAAAAAACTATAAGTAGTACTACTTTAGTATAGCTACTTTTACTATAATAGGGGGCATTATTTTGAGATTTCCTATTGAATAGGAATTGCAAAATATTTAACTAGCTATACTACAAATATATTACATGAACAATGAACTCTTTATATTCTGTATCAGATTGCCCCATTGGATTCTTCAGTGAATTGCTAGAGAGTATGAGGGACTTAGAGCATTGTTGAAAAATGGATTATTTTATTTTAAGTGAAAACTATGTGTGAATGTTACAAGGCTTTGTTGCAGATGAACTACAGTTTAAGTTTGCACAGTGGCGCTGAATGTGAGCAAGATAAAATGAAATGAATGGCTGTAAAGTGCGTATAAATCTGAACAATGTTTGCATTTCCAAGTTGAATCCTATAGGATAAACATTGGAGAAAGTTATACACTTGAGTTTCCCTTGTTTTGCATACTTTTGATTTATTTGAGTGTTAATAGAAGCAGAATGTATTTATGAGCTATGGAAATTTCTTTCGATATTTTATTCTTACCAATGAACTCTTTGATTTACATACTAGGCTTGTGCTACTGAAAAGTGAACTACAGCTGATAAAACAAGCACTCAGTAATTATTTCAGGTTTATTTGGCAAACTTTTAAATTTCAGTAATCAGAAGCTATTACAATGTCTGAGACAACTAGATTTTTGCAAACATGGTTGATGTTTAACTCGAAAATTTTAAAATATGTATTCTCTTTCATATTAAATTTCACATTTTGTTGCAGATTTAATATTTCATATATTTACAGTTCATACTTCATGCCTTTTAATCTGGTTCTATTCCCTGTTATATTTCATGCATGAATCTTCATTTTTAAATGTGTAAAACATACATTTCTCGTATCAGAACGTATTTCGTTTGATTGCTTAACGTATAATAAAAAAGTTTAGTCTTTCAGACTACGTGCATTATATGAATAAATTATTCTTGGACTATGCTGTGAGTGAGATAATTATTCTTTTTATGCTCATCGATTTCTTAGGAACATATTACATTCCTTTACATAAGTGCATACGCTATGCTTAGTGGCACTATAAATAAATATTATGCAGAAACTGTCACTTGCTAATTAGAGGTATCAGGTATGGAGGAACTCATAAACGACTTGTAAACGAGCTTGTCTTACAGCCAAATAAAAGTTTCCTATGAAATCAATGACATAAAACTGTCAGTGAGCGCAAAATAGCCCATCATGCTTCTCACAATCAGTTTATCCTTGCAGGAAATATTAATATGTGAGTCGCTTGCAATCCAAACAGCCGAAATGTACACAAAATCTAAAGTATGGATATTATACAAGCTGATAAAATTGGGGCAATAAAAGACAATTTTTCAAGAATAAATGTGTGCATAAGTATGCCCTGTATACTCACAAATATATCGTCAATGCCCTAAAATTTCCACAGTCTTCAACTATCTACTTTTATGCATGTAAACACAATTGAACAAACTTTAACACACGCTAGGGGTACACCCGAAGCCGTGTAAACTCGTACATTTCTACGGGCGTAAATCTCCCAGCCAATCAGATCATTAAGGAGAAGTTGGAAGTCTGCTCTGATTGGCTGGGAGATTTACGCACGTAGAAATGTACGAGTTTACACGGCATCGGGTGTACCCCTATTGCTTACCTTTAGAAGAAAAGGGAAATAGTTGACACGAAGAGATTCTTCACCACAAACGATAGTTCAACGCAGGAATGAAAATTTTCAATTACCGAACTCTTTAGGGCATCAAGAGAAGAAAAAAAAAACCAATAGGATCTCTACGTTTTACAATTGATTACTTTTTCTAGCAAATACTCCCACCCAAATAATAGATAGCTAGCGTAACAATAAAAAACCCTCAAAGAGAAACCACTGACTGACTGTGAGACTATACTGATTCTACTCAACTGTTATTATATTCGCTCGTGTATATGAGTAGACAAATATGAGATTCACTCCACTGGTTCCTAACTATGGAATGTACGGGTTTCGTGTAAGTTGACGCTGTTGGACTGACAAGGGATGATGATGAGGAAAGGTTTTTTCGAACACCGTATCCACTCGAATGGTCTTGATGAGTGATTTGGACTGGAGAGCGCTTTCAACCCAACGACTGTCACTGGATTCTTTCATCGGCAGGTCACCCTCTATATAGTGGACTCGGGGAAAATGGGGTCGGGCGGCTTTGAGACTTTTCCTATCCTTCCCAGGGAGTAAGCAAGTAGCTGGCTTTCCTCGCAATTCCCACTTTCTCTCTTTCCCTCTCTTCCTTCTCTCGCCCACGAACCTTTGTCTTACGCATATTTGTGATCCATGCTGCTGGTTACTTTATAGTTAGTTAGTTAGTTAGTTTGTTGATTAGTGAAAACTCCTATTTCCCTAAGTGCATGCACACACATTTGTCATTACCATAGTGGTGAGTCCAATGTGCGGTTTGCTCAGTCAGTAAAGCATTGTTAATTTTATTACATTCATGCATGTGGAATTTCGGTTTGTATGCTGAGCCGGTTGCACACCTGTGATTTCCTTAGCTATTTATGTTGTTTGATCTCTCCGTTTATGAGCATTTATTAATGTACGCTGTGTGTACGCTAAACGGAGGTTTATGACGGTAGCTTAACTCCCAGGATGATATATGGGACTTCCTTGGATGACCTAATGCGCAACAGAGTTGTAGTACGACCCCAGTCTATCCTTGCTCATATATATTACATGTAGTGACTTTTCCTCATTTCTATGATCAATTGGACCTATTTTGGCACCCATTTAATCTGTAGAGTTACCCAGCAGTTTGTGGCAATGTGTGGGCCAGAGCCATGCGGCATGAAATTCTGTGGGAGTGTGTCAGTAGGGAATTATAATTTCGCCCAGGGAAGATATTTAGAGTGCTGACGAACTGATGGCAATTGATTTAAAATATGTATATTTTGTAACTGCGGTTGAAGGAGAATAATAGTTAGAGTTGAATAATCCACAGAAAGTGGACATCAAGAATTAGTAAAGCATGTGTAATACTATAAATTTAGTCCGGTTTTCAATTATATATTGTTTGGCATATTTTAAAACTTTTAATTACCTATCTTCAGTCAAACCGACCAACCTTAGAAAATTTTAAGGGCTGAGAAAGCAGTTTTATGTCCTATCTTATTTGGCGTGTCTCGCAATCCCTAAATATAAAATTTAAAGTTGGTTGATTCATAACTGCTAGAGTTATTCACGATTTTGTGATTTCCCCTATTTCCCCTTTGAGTAAGGAGGGCTTAATAAGTTGTTTTGTCGTTTCACCATCTTGCATAACCTCTAGATACAAAAATTTTGATTGACCAACTAAAACTAAATCATAAGTTATTAACGTTTGAAACTTTCATTCGCGCTCCACGTGGGGGATGATGAAGAGAACGTCACGTCATCTATTTACTAACGCTCACTTATTGCCAAGCTTTCCGACAAAACTACAGCATAATTTGAAACTGTAATTACACCATAAGAATCGTATATTACACCATAAGAATCGCAATTTTTTTTCTTGAACATGACGGATTCCAAAATATTGTTTACTTAGAAACTTTTTTTGCAAAAAATAAAATGTAATTTTATTGCTTTTTGTTTCATTTTATCATGCACATAACTCATAGTAAGTTTGCTATTCTGGTTAGGTTGATTAATTGACGAAAGAGAGTGGAAAAAACTATTTGAATGCAAAACCTTCCATCTAACTTTTCAGCTAAACGAGGAGTTTACTTTATCACTACTGAAAGTAAAGGTAGATATGTAATTTGTAGCGTTGTACATATATTTTGTGATTGGCCTCCAACTATAACATTCAGGTAAATCTAGATTCGGAAATGCTATTTAATACACGATGTCCTTTCTTTTCACTATTTCTCTGAGCGACGTTGAAATTCAACAATATAGTATTAGAGCATTTAAACCGCTCTGGTGCAGCTTAAAGCAACAGCGTCGTTAGGGTTAACCAATCGTTTTTTCGCGCATTTGGAAAATGCGTTTAATATCTTTTATAATATGGCGCTTAAATTTTGTATGTTATTTTCTTAACATGCATTTTAGTTTCGCGCCACTTTTTTGTACATGTTAAAATATTTACCTTTGCCACGATTTGTGCAAAAAACTACAAAATTTCCAATATCATAAAATACCGAGACAGGTTAATTTTTATTTGTAGAATAAAATAGCACTTTCGATTTTTTATTTTTGGCTCTTAAACTACTACAATTAAATATTTAATATTTGCAATTTTAAATTCATCAAATGGAAATCATCTGACAACAACTACGAACAAATCAAACAAATAGTATAAATGAAAGCAA
>Ga0210040_10002781_pt1 | contig 24272 bp, 23 predicted proteins | sample CryGeyCG12114_NA_FD_185462 | JGI IMG/M metagenome (GOLD analysis project Ga0210040, IMG submission 185462) | Groundwater microbial communities from aquifer - Crystal Geyser CG19_WC_8/21/14_NA (SPAdes) (version 2) | ecosystem: Environmental > Aquatic > Deep subsurface > Groundwater | place: USA... | reverse complement strand
ACCGCCGCCCCGCCGCGCTACGACCACGTGCTGACCGACCGCGGCCGGGCGCTGCTGCCGGTGCTCGTCGGGCTGCAGGACTGGGGCGACCGGTGGGTGCTGGGCAGCGGCGAGGTGAGTGCCACCACGACCGCGGGTGCGGACGCCGAGCGGCTGCACGCCCTGGTCGGGACGACCGTCCCGGAGCTCCGGCTGCCGGCCACCGTCGGGGACGGCGCACTGACCGGCCCCGCCGTGCTGTTCGCCTATCCGGCGACCGCAGCGCCCTCCCCGCTGCCGGAGGGCTGGGACGACGTGCCCGGCGCTGCCGGCTGCACCCTGGAGAACCGGCTGTTCCGCGACCGCTGGGACGCCTTCCGGAGCGCGGGCGTCGGCGTGGTCGGGGTCAGCACGCAGCGTCCGGAGGAGCAGCGGGCCTTCGCGGCGCTCGAGGGGATCCCGTTCCCGCTGCTGTCGGACAGCGCGCTCCAGCTGACGGCGGCGCTGCGGCTGCCCACGGTCCGGGTGGCCGACACCGTACGGCTGCGGCGGGCTGTCCTCGTGCTGGACGCCGGCCGTACGGTCACCGCTGTGCGCTACCCGGTCGAGGACCTGCCCGCTGCGGTGCAGTGGTCCCTGGACCGTGCCACCGGCGTGCGCACCCAGGAGCAGCAGGAGGGCACGTGAGCCGGCGCGCGATCACCAGCTACCTGATGGACATGGACGGGGTCATCGTCCGGGAGGGCGACCTGGTCCCGGGAGCGGACCGCTTCATCGCCCGGCTGACCGAGGCCGGCCGGCCGTTCCTCATCCTCACCAACAACTCGACGTACACCGCCCGCGACCTGGCCGCCCGGCTGACGCAGATGGGCCTGGACGTGCCGAGCAGCGCCATCTGGACCTCGGCGCTCGCGACCGCACGGTTCCTGGACGACCAGCGCCCCGGCGGCAGCGCGTTCGTGATCGGCGAGTCGGGGCTGACGACCGCGCTGCACGACATCGGCTACACGCTGTCCGAGCGCAGCCCCGACTACGTCGTGCTGGGGGAGACCCGCACGTACTCCTTCGAGCGGATCACGCAGGCCATCCGCCTGGTCCAGCGGGGGTCGCGCTTCATCGCCACCAACCCGGACGCCACCGGCCCGGCCCCCGAGGGCCCGCTGCCGGCGACCGGCTCCGTGGCCGCGCTCATCACCCGGGCGACGGGCGTCGACCCGTACTACGTCGGCAAGCCCAACCCGCTCATGATGCGCTCGGCGCTGCGGGCGATCGACGCGCACTCCGAGTCGACCGTGATGATCGGCGACCGGATGGACACCGACATCGTCGCCGGGCTGGAGGCGGGTCTGGAGACCGTCCTGGTGCTGTCCGGGATCACCGACCGCTCCGCGATCGGGCGGTTCCCCTTCCTGCCGTCGCGCATCGTCGAGTCGGTGGCCGACCTGGTGGACGAGATCGCCTAGCGCTGCCCCGGCGGGCACGACCCGGCGCCGGCACCGCCCGGCGAGGGCGGGAGCAGGGCGGGCTCAGAGCGCGGCGAGCCGCTGGTCGCGGCCGGCGGCGAGGGCCTGGTCCACCGCCACCGGTGACAGCACGTGCTCGATGACGACGCGGGCGGCGCCCGTCGTGCCGTCGCGCGAGTCCAGCCGGCTGCGCTCGATGCGCAGGTGGCGGGTCGCCAGCGGCGGGCAGCGCTCGTAGAGGACCTCGCGCACGCCGGCCAGCAGCGGCTCTGCGGCGCCGGCCAGGTCGCCGCCGACGACCACCACCGCGGGGTTGAGCAGGTTCACCGCCCCCGCGAGCACCTCGCCGAGCCGCCGGCCGGCGACCCGTACGGCGGCCGTGGCGTCGCGGTCGCCCCGGCGCACCGCCTCGACGACCTCCCGGGTGGAGCGCACCGGGCGCTCGGGGGTGCTGAGCGCGAGCGCCAGCGCCCGTCCCCCGGCCACCGCCTCCAGGCAACCGGTGCCCCCGCAGCGGCACAGCGCGTCGTCGGAGCCGGGCAGGCGGACGTGGCCGAGGTCGCCGGCTGTGCCCTGCGCGCCGCGCTGCAGCCGCCCGCCGGCCACCACCCCGGACCCGATGCCGGTGCCGACCTTCACGAACAGCAGGTCCTGCACCGTCGGGTGCCACGCGGACCAGTACTCGCCGACGGCCATGAGGTTGACGTCGTTGTCCACCAGGACGGGGACGTCCCCGAAGGCCTGCCGCAGCGGCGCGGCCACGTCGACGCCGTCCCAGCCCGGCATGATCGGCGGGCTGACGACGCGCCCGGGCCGGGCACGCCGCAGCCGATCCCGGCGATCGGCGTGTCCTGGTGGCCGCTGCGGGCCAGCATCCCGCGGAAGCAGTCGATGACGGCGGCCAGCACCGGACCGGGACCGGCGGCGATGTCGATCTCGAGGTCCTGCTCGGCGTACGGCTCGCCGGCGAGGTCGGCGACGGCGAGCCGGCTGTGCGTGGCGCCGAGGTCGGCCGCCAGCACGACCGCGGCGGACCGGTTGAGCGCGAGGACCGCAGGCGGGCGGCCCCCGGTCGAGATCCCTCCGCCGGCCTCCAGCACGAACCCGCCCGCGATCAGGGCGTCCACCCGCGAGCCCACGGTCGAGCGGCCCAGGCCGGTCTGCTCGGCCAGGTCCGCGCGCGTGCTGGCGCCGCCCTCGCGCAGGAGGGCGAGCAGCGCGCCGGGGGAGCCGGGAGCGGAGTGCGGCAGGTCGAGCACGCCCCCGCGCGCGCCTCCACGGGGTCCGCGGTCCCTGCTCATGACGTCCACCCTCGCACGCGGGCGGGACCGCGCTGCCCGGGTCCCCCAGGGCGCCAGGCGGTGCCGGGCGGTGCAGGCAGTGGCGGAGCGCCATTGACATGTGATCCAGGCCACCCTACTTTGCCCAGGCCAACAGCGGAAGTCCTGCAATCGCCAGCCGAAGGGGGTCCGGCTCGTGCCGAGCACCGCGCCCGCGCCCTCCGGGGTCCGCCTGTGACCTCCGCCTCCGGCCCGACCGGTGCCGCTCCGCTGCTCGAGATGCGCGGGATCGTCAAGGAGTTCCCGGGGGTCCGCGCGCTCAACGGCGTCGACCTGGACGTCCTGCCCGGCGAGGTCCACTGCCTGCTCGGGCAGAACGGCGCCGGCAAGTCCACCCTGATCAAGGTGCTGGCCGGTGCGCACCAGCCGGACGAGGGCGAGATCCTCTGGCAGGGCCGGCCGGTGACGATCCCGCGCCCGGACGCCGCTCTGGCGATGGGCATGGCCACGATGTACCAGGAGCTCGACCTGGTGGACGGGCTGAGCGTCGCGGACAACATCTTCCTCGGGCACGAGCGCGCCCGGTTCGGGGTGACCCGACGGCGTGAGATGAACACCGCGGCCAGCGGCCTGCTGGCCCGCCTCGGGCACGGCGACCTGCGCCCGGACCGCGAGGTGGGGGCGCTGTCCGCGGCCGGCAAGCAGATCGTGAGCATGGCCCGCGCGCTGTCGCACGACATCCGGCTGATCGTCATGGACGAGCCGTCGGCGGTGCTCGCCGCCGACGAGGTCGACAACCTGTTCCGGGTGATCCGCGACCTCACGGCCTCCGGGGTCGCGGTCGTCTACATCTCCCACCGGCTGGCCGAGATCGCGGAGATCGGAGACCGGGTCACCGTCCTGAAGGACGGCCGGACGGTGGCCACGGGCCTGCCCGCCCGCAGCACGCCCACGGCCGACGTGGTCGCGCTGATGACCGGTCGCACGGTCGAGCACGCCTTCCCGGACCGGCCGTCGACGGTCGCCGCCGGCGCTCCCGAGGTCCTGCGGGTGGAGGGCCTGAGCCGCACCGGGGAGTTCGCGGAGCTGTCGTTCTCCGTGCACGCGGGCGAGATCGTCGGGCTCGCAGGGCTGGTCGGGGCGGGGCGCTCCGAGGTGCTGGAGACCGTGTACGGCGCGCGCACCCCGACGACCGGCCGGGTGCTCGTCGACGGCAGGCCGGTCCGCCCGGGCTCGGTGCCCGCGGCGGTGGCGGCGGGGATGGGCCTCGCCCCCGAGGAGCGCAAGAGCCAGGCCCTCGTGCTCCAGGCCTCGGTGGCGCAGAACATCTCGCTCGCCTCGCTGCGCCGCTTCTCGCGCCTCGGCCTGCTCGACCGCCGCCGCGAGCTCGCCGACGCCCGGGAGGTCGCCGGCCAGCTCGACGTGCGGCCGGCGGACCCGACCCGGTCGGTGCGCACCCTGTCCGGCGGCAACCAGCAGAAGGCGGTCGTCGGCCGCTGGCTGCTGAAGGGCTGCCGCGTGCTGATCCTCGACGAGCCGACCCGCGGCGTGGACGTCGGGGCGCGGGCCGAGCTCTACGCGCTCGTGCGCCGGCTCGCCGCGGAGGGCGTCGCCGTGCTGCTCGTCTCCAGCGAGGTGCCGGAGGTCCTGGGCCTCGCGGACCGGGTGCTGGTGATGCGCGAGGGCCGCGTCGTGCGCGAGGCGGCGGCGCAGGACCTGGACGAGACGGCCGTGCTCGACCTGGTGATGTCCGGCAGCGCGGTCGTCGACCCGGCGCAGGAGCTCGACCCGGAGCAGGAGCTCGACCCGGAGCAGGAGCTCGACCCGGACCAGCCGCGCGGCCCGGACGAGCCGGTCGACAGGGACCACGCGGCCGACCGGGACCACGCGGCCGACCGGGACCACGCGGCCGACCGGGACCACGCGGCCGACCGGGACCACGCGGCCGACCGGGACCACGCGGCCGACCGGGACCACGCGGGCGGCCCGCAGCACGGCGACGACGCAGGACGAGGCGGCTCGGAGCAGACGGTCGCGCGACAGGGAGGGGCACCCGCATGACGGAGCGCACACCGGCCGGCTCGAGCGCCGTGGTGGCCGTGGCGCCTCCACCGGCCGACGAGCAGGACCGGGTCGAGCGGCAGGCCGCCGAGGCCGCCGCGCACGCACAGGCCCGAAGGCCGGCCTGGCAGCGCGCGGGGGAGATCCGCAACCTCGGCCTGTTCCTGGTGCTCGCGGTGCTGTTCGTCGTGGGGCTGCTGACCAAGGGCCACACCTTCGTGGACTCCGCGAACCTGCTCACCATCCTGCGCAGCGCCTCGGTCATCGGCGTGGTCACGGTCGGCATGACGTTCGTGATCATCGGTGGTGGGATCGACCTGAGCGTCGGCGCGCTGGTGGCGCTGGCCTCGGTGTGGGCCACGACGGTGGCCACCCAGTCGTACGGCACCGCCGGGGTGATCTTCACCGCTCTCGGTGTGGGGGCGGTTGCCGGCCTGGTCAACGGGCTGCTCATCGCGTACGGCCGCCTGGTGCCGTTCATCGCGACGCTCGCGATGCTCGCCAGCGCGCGCGGGCTCGCCGAGCGCATCTCCAACAAGCGCACCCAGATCGTGCGGGACGAGGGCATCCGCGCCATCGCCAACACCGACCCGCTGGGCATCCCGCTGCTGGTCATCATCCTGCTCGTGGTGGCCGCCCTGGCCTGGTTCGTGCTGAACCGCACCACCTTCGGGCGGCGCACCTTCGCGATCGGTGGCAACGCCGAGGCGGCCCGGCTGGCCGGCATCGACGTGCGCCGGCACATCGCGCTGCTGTACGTGGTCTCCGGGCTGTGCTGCGGCATCGCCGCGATCATGATCGCCTCGCGGACGACCACCGGCTCGAGCACGCACGGCAACCTGTACGAGCTGGACGCCATCGCGGCGGTGATCATCGGCGGCACGCTGCTGGCGGGTGGCCGCGGCACGCTCATCGGCTCCCTGCTCGGCGTGCTGATCTTCACCACGATCACGAACCTGTTCGTGCTGAACAACCTGCAGACCGAGGTCCAGAACATCGCCAAGGGCGTGATCATCGTCGCGGCCGTGCTGCTGCAGCGGCGGGCGAGGGAGGCCGGGACCTGACCTGTCCGCGGAGCCCGCACGCCCTGCCGGTCCGCCCCGCCCGATCCGACCCCACGACCGCCCCGCTCACCGCCACACCGCACCCGAACCGGGAGATGCCATGACCGACTCGTCCGACCACCCCACCAGCGCCCAGAGCGCGGGACTGGGCCGCCGCCGCTTTCTGCTCGGCGGCGCCGCCGTCGGCGGCGGCGTGCTGCTCGCCGGCTGCACCAGCAACGCCGCGGAGCCGGCCGCCGCCGCCACGTCCGCGCCGGCCGCCGGGGCGTCGTCCGCCGCGGCCCCCGCCGCGGGCACGCCGGTGACCATCGGCTTCTCGGCGCCGGCCGCCGACCACGGCTGGGTGGCCGCGATCAGCAAGAACGCCGCGGACCAGGCGGCGAAGTACCCCGACGTGACCCTGAACGCGGTGGAGGCCACCAACGACCTCAACCAGCAGATCGCGTCGGTGGAGACGCTCATCAACCAGAAGGTCGACGCGATCGTCATGCTGCCCGGCGAGGGCAAGGCGCTGACCGAGGTCGGCCGCAAGGCGATCACCGCCGGGATCCCCGTGGTGAACCTGGACCGCATCTTCGACACCCCGCTCGCCTACCGCACCTACATCGGCGGCGACAACTACGGCCTCGGCGTGGCTGCGGGCGACTTCATCGGCGCCCGGCTCAAGGCGGCCGGCGTCTCCAACCCGGTGATCGGCGAGATCGCCGGCATCGACGCCCTGCCCCTCACCCAGCAGCGCAGCCAGGGCTTCAAGGACGCCCTGGCCCGCTACGGCTTCAAGGTGACGGCGCGGCAGGCCGCGCAGTTCACGGTGGAGTCCGGGCAGGCGGTCATGGCGAACATGCTGCAGGCGCAGAGCAAGCTCGACGCCGTCTGGAACCACGACGACGACCAGGGCATCGGCGTGCTGGCCGCGATCGAGCAGGCCAACCGCGACGAGTTCTTCATGGTGGGCGGCGCCGGCTCGGCCAACGCGATGCGCGACATCAAGGCCGACAACGGCGTGCTCAAGGCCACCGTCACGTACAGCCCGACCATGGCGTCCTCCGCCATCTCGCTCGCCCGGCTGCTCGCGCAGGGCCGCGGCATGGGCGACCTGGCCGAGCTCGAGGTGCCGGCGTCGCTGACGCTGGCCTCCGCGACCGTCACCAAGGACAACGTGGACCGGTACCTGCCCCTCGGCTTCGAGTCCTGAGCGGCCCCTCCGTGAGCGGCGCGACGAGACCACCGACGGACGGCGCCCGGCCCGTGGGGGTCGGCATGGTCGGCTACGCCTTCATGGGGGCGGCCCACTCCCAGGCCTGGCGCACGGTCAACCGGGTGTACGACCTGCCCGCCGCGGCCGCGATGGTGGCGGTGTGCGGGCGTGACGAGGGCCGTACGGCGCAGGCCGCCGAGCGCCTCGGCTGGGAGTCCTACGAGACGGACTGGAAGGCGCTGGTGCGCCGCGACGATGTGCAGCTCGTCGACGTGTGCACCCCCGGCTCCAGCCACGCGGAGATCGCCATCGCCGCGCTCGAGGCCGGCAAGCACGTGCTGTGCGAGAAGCCGCTCGCCAACACCGTTGCCGAGGCCCGGGCGATGGTGGCGGCCGCCGAGCGGGTCCGGCCCGACGGCGTGCGCGCCATGGTCGGCTTCAACTACCGCCGGGTGCCGGCGCTCGCGCTGGCGCGCCAGCTCCTGCAGGCCGGCCGGCTGGGCGTGGTGCGCCACGTCCGGGCGGTGTACGCGCAGGACTGGATCATCGACCCCGAGTTCCCGCTGGTGTGGCGCCTGCAGTCCGAGCAGGCCGGCTCGGGGGCGCTCGGCGACCTCGGCGCGCACATCGTCGACCTCGCGCAGCACCTGCTCGGCCAGCGCATCACGGGGGTGTCCGCGCTGACCGAGACGTTCGTCAAGGAGCGCCCGCTGCCGGAGCCCTCGAGCGGGCTCACCGCCGGCGGGACCGCCGGTCGCGGGCAGGTGACCGTCGACGACGCCGCGCTGTTCCTCGCGCGGCTCGACGGCGGGGCGCTCGGCTCGTTCGAGGCCACCCGGTTCGCCGCGGGCCGCAAGAACGGGCTGCGCATCGAGGTCAACGGCGACCGCGGGTCGCTGGCGTTCGACTTCGAGTCGATGAACGAGCTGCAGTTCTTCGACGCCGCGGAGGACCTCGGCACGCAGGGCTTCAGGCGCATCCTCGTGACCGAGCCGTCCCACCCGTACTTCTCCGCGTGGTGGCCGCCCGGCCACCTCATCGGCTACGAGCACACCTTCACCCACCAGGCGCGCGATCTGCTCGAGTGCCTCGGCACCGGGTCGGACCCGGCGCCCTCGTTCGCCGACGGGCTCCAGGTGCAGGAGGTGCTCGAGGCGGTCGTCGCCAGCGCCGCCTCCGGCTCCAGCTGGACCCCGGTCGGCACGCAGACCCCAGGAGAGCCCGCATGACGCGCCCCATGACCCTGTTCACCGGCCAGTTCGCGGACCTGCCGCTCGAGCAGGTCGCCGAGATGGCGGCCTCCTGGGGCTACGACGGCCTCGAGCTGGCCTGCTGGGGCGACCACTTCGAGGTCGACAAGGCCCTGGCGGACGACGCGTACGTGCAGGGCCGCCACGACCTGCTCGCCCGCCACGGGCTGCAGGTCTGGGCCATCTCCAACCACCTCGTCGGGCAGGCGGTCTGCGACCACCCGATCGACGAGCGGCACCAGGGCATCCTGCCGCCGCGGCTGTGGGGCGACGGCGACCCCGAGGGCGTGCGCCAGCGGGCCGCGCAGGAGATGAAGGACACCGCGCGGGCGGCGGCGGCGCTCGGCGTGTCGACCGTCATCGGCTTCACGGGCTCGAGCATCTGGCACACCGTCGCGATGTTCCCGCCGGTGCCGCCCGCGATGGTCGAGCGTGGCTACCAGGACTTCGCCGACCGGTGGAACCCGGTCCTGGACGTCTTCGACGAGGTGGGCGTGCGCTTCGCCCACGAGGTGCACCCCAGCGAGATCGCGTACGACTACTGGACGACCAAGCGGACGCTGGAGGCCATCGGGCACCGTCCGGCCTTCGGCCTGAACTGGGACCCGTCGCACTTCATGTGGCAGGACCTGGACCCGGTCGGCTTCCTGTGGGACTTCCAGGACCGGATCTACCACGTCGACTGCAAGGAGTCGAAGCGCCGCCTCAACGGGCGCAACGGCCGGCTCGGCAGCCACCTGCCGTGGGCGGACCCCCGCCGGGGCTGGGACTTCGTGTCGGTCGGCCACGGCGACGTGCCCTGGGGCGAGTGCTTCCGCATGCTCAACGCGATCGGCTACGACGGCCCGATCTCGGTGGAGTGGGAGGACGCCGGCATGCCCCGCGAGCAGGGCGCGGCCGAGGCGCTGCAGGTGCTGCGGCCGCTGAACTTCACGGCGCCCACCGCCGCGTTCGACGCCGCGTTCTCCTCCGGGGGCTGACTGCCGGGCCGGGCCTCCGGGGGCTGAGCCCCCGGAGGCCGGCTGCAGGGCTGCAGGGCTACAGGCGCGCCGGCAGCCCGAAGCGCGCGAACAGCGACTCGTCCAGGAAGTGGTGGACGTGGGCGATGCGCCCGTCCACCACGTCCAGGACCTGCAGGGACCACGGGCGGTGGCCGCCCGCGGGGTCCCTGCGGTACTGCCCGAAGGCGGGTCGCCCGTTGGCGGTGGTGGCCACCAGGCGCGAGCCCTGGCAGCCGCACCCCATCCCGAGGTACCAGTCCCGCAGGTCCTGCCGGCCCTGCAGCCACAGGGTCATCGGCGGCATGGAGATGCTGGCGTCCTCGCGCATGAGCGCGACCAGCGCGGTGATGTCGTACGCCTCGAAGGCCCGCGTGTAGCGCTCCAGCAGGTCCTGCTCGTCGGTCTGCAGCGGGCCGGGTGCGCGGTCCTGGAGGTCCGCGGACGCGAGGGTCGCCCGGGCGCGCTGCAGCGCGCTGTTGACCGACGCCACGGTGGTGTCCAGCAGCTCGGCCACCTCGGCGGCGCTCATGCACAGGACCTCGCGCAGCAGCAGGACGGCGCGCTGGCGGGCGGGCAGGGTCTGCAGGGCGGCGACGAAGGCCAGCCGGACGCTGTCGGTGAGCACGGCGCGCTGCGCGGGGTCGGCGTCGGCCGGGACCACGTCACCGGTGGGCACCGGCTCCAGCCACGCGGCGTCCGGCAGCACGTCGGTCGGGGCGGTGGTGGCCGGCAGCGGAGAGGACAGGTCCATCGGCAGCGCGCGGCGGGTGCGGCTGCGCAGGTGGTCCAGGCACACGTTGGTGGCGATCCGGTAGAGCCACGAGCGCAGCGAGGACCGGCCCTCGAACGCGTCGAGCCCCTGCCAGGCCTTGACGAGGGTCTCCTGGACCGCGTCGTCGGCCTCGAACAGCGAGCCGAGCATCCGGTAGCAGTGCCCGCGCAGCTCGACGCGGTGCTGCTCGAGCTCCCCGACGTCCAGGCTGCGGTCCGTCAGCGTTGTCATGTCCCACCTCTCCTGTGCGGCCTGCCCGGGAGCCTGGCACAGCGCGGGCGCCCGCACGAGCCCTTCAGGCCGGGGAGGAGCCGTCGCCGTGGAGCGCGTCGCCCGGGGCGCTGGGCCGGGTCTGGGACCGGGCCTGCGACCGGGCCCTCGCCCGGGCGGAGCTGCGGCCGAGCAGCACGAGGACCGTGGACGTCAGGGCTCCCGCGAGCAGCAGCCCCGCCAGGGCGAGGCGCAGCAGCGGGCCGCCCCCGGTCGTCGCGGCCAGCCGCGCGAACCCGGTGCAGGTGACGACGTCACCGGCCCGCCAGCCCGCCGTGACCTCGCCGGCCCGGTGCAGGGTCCGGCCGTCCACGACGACCTGTCCGGACAGGACGGTGTAGCGCGCGCTGGCCCGGCCGCTGGTGGTGAGGCGGCACTCGCGGGGGGCGGGCGGCCGGCTGCCGTCGGCGGCCGCGCCGTACAGCACCAGCGAGCCGCCGGAGCCGGCGGGCAGCGTGAGCGCCGGCCCGGTCGCGCTCGCCAGCACCTCGCGCTGCGCGGACAGCGCGGACAGGCCGACGCCCAGTCCGCCGAGCAGGAACACGACCGCGGCGACGGCGAAGAACGGGAGGAAGACCCGGGCGGGCCGCAGCGGGTCCGCGGCCGCCCGCCGGAAGGCGCCGCCGGACGCGACGGGGGGCGGGGAGGCGCCGGCCGGCCCGGGTGCGCGCCACGCGGCGCCGGGGTGCTCCGCCGCGTCCCGGCCCGTCTCAGCCACAGGCCTTCCAGGGCTGCCAGCTGGTGCCGTCGAAGTAGCTGCCGCCGGTCGACGTCCGGGAGGTCGTCTCCACCTCGCCGGCCCCGCCGAGCTTGCCGACCAGGCGCCCCGACACCTCGGCGCCGTAGCTGCTGGAGTCGTCGTCGAAGCTCTGCTGCGTCACGTGGCCGCGCTCGCGGGCGGCCCGGGCGAACCGGATCGCGCCGACCGTGGCGCTGATCGGCTCCACCAGCGGGGTCGGCACCGACAGCCCGCCCACCTGCTGGATCCCGAGCCCCCGCAGGTAGCTCATCGCCACCCGCCGGTCGGCGTCGTCCCGGATCGGCAGCTCCGTGGTGCGCTCGGTGTAGCCCTTGGCGGAGGGCCCGGACGCGCCGCCGCCGCCCGTCTCGGTCGCCCCGGCCTCGCCGGCGGCCACCAGCCGCGTCCGCACCGCCGTCACGGTGCCGTCCGCGGCCCGCTCGATCTCCACCACCGTCTGCACGCTGCCGCCCGCCTTCAGCTGGGCGTAGACGGTGCTGCCGTCGTCGGCGGCCCCCCACGTCCCGGCTCCGACCTCGCCGCTGACGGTAGCGCTGAGGTACTCCGTCGTCGTGCCGTCGCGCCCGATCCGGGCGCCCAGCACCTGGGTGAGGCCCACCTCGGCGTCCCCGCCCAGGTAGACCAGCGCGGCCTTGGCTTCCGCGCCCAGCGCCAGCCCGCCCTCGACGTAGCGCTCGCTGGGCTCCGGCAGCCGGGTGTCGCTGCCGACCAGGTCCTGCAGCCCGTCGACCGCCCAGCGCAGCGGGCCGCTGCTGCCGACCGTGTGGTCCTCGGCCACGTCCACCGCGTGCTGCCGGAGCAGCTGCGCGACGGCGTCCTCGTCGTCGGCGTAGTAGACCTCGCCCTGCTTGAGCTGCAGCTCCGCGGTGGCCTCCGCGCTGCCCGTCACCCCGTACGGCTTGTCGTCCCAGGTCACCTGGGCGGTGAGGCCGACCCCGGCCTCCGCCCCGACCCCCTCGTTGCCGCCGCGGGTGACGCGGAAGCGGCCGTCGCTGAGCTCCTCCACCTGCCAGTTCTCGCCGGTGGAGGCGCTCACGAACAGGAACGTGGCCTTCACCCGGCTGTCGTGGCCGCGCGTCGAGACCACGCACGGCTCCTGCGGCACGTGCTGGGACGTGTTCCTCGTCGCCGCTGCGGCGCAGTCGCCCTGCCCGAGCGTGACGACGATGCAGATGGCCCGGCGGACGGTGTCGCCGAGGCCCGGGGCGGCGGCGGCGAGGACCAGCGCCAGGGCGGCGACCAGCATGGCCCCGAGGGCCCAGACGCCGGTCGACTCGATGGTGGCCGACCCGCGCTCGCCCGAGGGGAGCGGGCGGCGCGGCTGGTCCGGCACGGCGGGGCTCCTCTCCTGCCGGCCACCCGGCCGGTCGAGGCAGGACGATGGCAGAGGCCGGCGCCCGGGTCGTGGGCTCCAGGGCCCCACTTCGGCCCGGCCGCCTGGGCCCAGGGCGGCGCCGCGGCCGGGACCGGCCGTCAGAGGGACCGGCCGTGGGAGGGACGGGCTAGTAGTGGCCGGGCGCCCGGACCGGGCCCGGGACCAGCCGGGTCGCGAGCACCCCGACGAGCAGCCAGCCGACCAGGTCCAGCAGCGCCGCGACGAGGCTGCGCCCGGTGAGCAGCCGGCCGAAGTAGACCGCCCCGGAGGGCCAGGCCAGCGTCAGCAGGTGGCCGAGCAGCAGGCCGGCGAGCGCCGTCGGGACGCGGACCCGCTCCGGCCGCCCGGCCAGCTCCAGCCGCACCGCGAGCAGCAGCAGGACCGTGACGAGCACGGCCCGGACCGCGACGGCCGGGGCGCTGCTGCCCGCCGAGGTCGCGACCAGGGCGCTGAGCAGCGCCAGCACGAACCCGCCCGCGCCGGTCACCAGGGCCAGGCGCAGCGCCGCGCCGCGGTCCACGCGGCTCACGGGGTCGCCCCGCCCGGCCCGGGCCGCACGGCCACGCGGCTCCCCACCGCGAGGCCCCAGCGGGCGAACGAGCCCACCGGCGCCTCGAGCACGCTGCGCACGCCGCGGCGGGGGCGGGTCATGCCGAGAGGGTGCAGCCGGCACACGTGCCGCACCCGCAGCTCCCCGCCCTCCGGCAGGGCGTCCTCCTCCGGCAGGGCGTCCTCCAGCAGGGCCACCTCGAGGCTGCGCAGCATGCCGACCCCGTGGACGGAGCCCCCCGGCTGCAGCAGCAGGGCCGGGGGCAGCGGGTTCCTCCCGAGCATCCCGCGCAGGCGGGTCAGGGCGGTGTCGGCGACCAGCAGCGGGCCGCAGTCCCGCCCGTCCACCAGCAGCCGCTGCCCGCCCGTCGCCACGGCTGGGGTCTTCGGCACGAGCGCGTCACCGCCGGATGCTCCATCCGGGTGATGCCGCGGCGGAAGCGCTGCGCGCCAGGGCCGTCCTGCCTACGTTCGGGACCCTCCCACCTGGGAGGCAGGACCGACCAGGGGGTGCAGTGCAGACGCAGGTCGTCGTGCTCGGGACGCACCCGCCGGAGCCCGCCGGGCCCGGGCCCGCCGTGTCCGAGCCCGCCGGGCCCGAAGGCGTGCTGCTGCACCCGGTGGACGACCCGGGGGCGCTCCCGGCCCGGCTCCGGCCCGGCGTGCACGTGCTCGTGCTGGCCGAGCGCCGGCACGCGGCGCTGCTCGGCAGGGCGTGCGCGATGGTCGCCGCCGGGGCGGAGGTCCCGGTCCTCGGACGTGCGCTGCCCCACGGGCCGCTGGCGCTGCGCCTGCTGGCGGACCTGGCGGCGGCCCTGGACGCGCCCCCGTCGTACGTGGTGGCGGCGCTTGACGACACGGCAGAGGGGACGTTCTCGGGGGCGTGGCTGCCGACGGTGGCGCACCTGGCCGACCCGTCCCCCTCCGTGCTGCAGCACGCCCGCTCGTGGATGCCCGGGCGCGGCGGCTTCCTCGTCGAGCACGCGCCGCGCGTGCGCGTGCGGGCGCTCGACGGCGGCGCGCACGGCGAGGACACCACCGGCGCCGACGCCGTGCCGCGCGCCGCCCTCGTGGTCGCCGGCAGCGGCGTCCCCGATCCGGTGCTGCGCGTCGTCCAGCGCCTGGCTGCCGCCCGCGAGCGGGTCGCGGCGCCCGCGTCCCCGGACGCCGAGGCCCGGTACGGGACCCCGGACGCGGTCGGGCTCGCGGCGCTGCCGGAGCGCACGCCCGTGCTGCCGGCCCGGGACCGCGTGCCCGCCTGCCGGGTCTGCGGGCTCCCCGTCGTGCAGGACGCCTGCCCGTACTGCCGGGCGAGCGTCGCCCCGCTCGCCGCCGCGGCCGGGGCGTGAACCCGCGCCAGCGCCGCGGGGTGCTGCTCATGGTCCTGTCCGGGCTGCTGGCCGTCGCGGTCTTCGCCGTCGTCGCGTCGTACGTGTCCTCGGTCAACAGCCGGGTCGGCGACGAGGTGACCGTCTACCGGGTCGCCCGCGCGATCCCGGCGTACACCACCCTGTCCGACGCCGACCTGGAGGCCGTCCGCATGCCGCGCCGCTGGACCTCCGACAGCGCGCTCGTGGACACCTCCGAGGTGGCGGGCCACAAGCTGGGGGTCGCCCTCGAGGCGGGCACGCTGGTGACCCGCGACCTGCTGGTGCCGCCGTCGGACCTGAGCCCGACCGAGCGCGAGATCGCCGTCAACGTCGACGCGGTGACGGGGGTGGCCGGCCGGGTCGACCCGGGCGACTTCGTCGACATCTACGCGGTGTTCGCCACGGTGCCGGGCCTGACGAAGCAGGTGCGGGTGCTGGTCCGCAACGTCCGGGTGGTCTCGGTCGGCGGCCAGCAGACCGTGGAGCGCGAGCAGGACCTCGAGCGCAGCGAGCAGGACGTCCTGCCCGTGACCCTGGCGCTGGAGCCGGCCGACACGCTCGCCGTGTCGTACGCCTCCGCCTTCGCCCAGGAGGTGCGCCTCGTGCGCCTGCCGACCGGCAACACCGAGCGCCGCACCGGCGAGACCGACGACTACGACGCCGGCGACCTCGGCGGCAGGCCTGTCCCCGAGGGGGCCGGGTGACGGGGGCGGTCCGGGGACGCGGCGGTTCCAGTGACGGGGCGTGTCCGGTGAGGGGGGAGGTCCAGTGAGCAGCCCGGTGGTGATCGGCTGCGCCGAGCAGGGGCTGGCGTACGAGGTGCGCTCCCGGCTGGCGGAGATCGCGGACCTCGACGTCGTGTACGTCGCGGAGACCACGGCCGAGCTCGTCGAGGCCGTGCTGCGCTTCGAGCCCGAGCTCGTCGTGGTGCACGACCGGCTGGGCCCGGCGGACGTGACCGACGTGATGCGCGACCTGCAGCTGCGCCGGCCGGCGAGCGCGCACCTGGTGGTCACGGGCGACACCCGGCCCGAGACGTACGCCGCCGCGATGGCCGCCGGCGCGCGCGGCCTGCTCGGCTACCCGTTCGCGTTCGAGGACGTGCAGGCCCGGGTGGCCGACGCGCTGGAGTGGTCGCGCACGATGCAGCGGCTGCTCGGGGACCAGCCGGGCGCCGGGCCCGTCGACGCCGGGCGCGCGGTCGTCGTCGCCGTCACCGGGGCGAAGGGCGGGGTCGGGACCACGACCGTCGCGCTGCACCTGGCCCTGGACGTCGTCCGCGAGCTCCCCGGCCACAAGGTGCTGCTGCTCGACCTCGACCTGGAGAAGGGCGACGTCGCCTGGCTGCTGGACGCGCGGCACCGGGTGTCGGTCGCCGACCTGGCCAAGGTCGCCGACGACCTCAGCCCGCGCACGGTGCTCGACGCCGTGTTCCCGCACGCCTCCGGGCTGCACCTGCTGCTCACCCCGCTCGACGTGCGCGAGGTGGAGGACGTCACGCCGCAGGCCGTGCGCCGCATCCTGGCGCTGCTGCGGCAGCAGTACGACCTCGTGCTGGTCGACGGCGGCTCGCACGTCACGCCGGTGCAGGCCGCCGCCGTCGAGGTCGCCGACGAGGTCGTGGTGGTCAGCACGCCCGACGTGCTCTCCCTGCGCACGATGCGCCGGGCGGTGCAGGCCTGGGAGGACCTCGGGGTCCGCAAGCCGAGCTCGGTGCGCGTGCTGCTCAACCGGGCCAGCCGCGCCGACGAGGTGCAGCAGGACACCGTGCGCCGGCTCGCCCAGGCACCGGTGATCTCCGTGGCGCTGCCGGCGATGTTCCGCAAGCTCGAGCCGGCGGTGAACAACCGCGACCCCGCGCTGGTGCGCGAGCAGGCCTGGTGGAAGGCGGTGCGCGCGGTCGGCCGGGAGGTCGGGGTGGTCCGGGTGCCGGAGCGCCAGGACCTCGCCGCGCAGCTCGTCGAGGAGCAGGGCGGCGGCGGGAGCCGGCGCAGGTTCCGGCGCGGTCGTCCCAGCGGTCCGGGCTCGGCCGGGGCGACCCCCGGGCCGGGTGCCCAGGTCGCGGTCGGCGCGGCCGACGAGGGGTCGATCACCGTCGAGACGATCGGCGTCCTGCCGGCGGTGCTGCTGCTCGTCGCGCTGCTGTGGCAGGTGGTGCTGGTCGGCGCGACGGTGGTGTGGACCGGCCACGCGGCCTCCGCGGCGGCGCAGGCCGTGCAGGTCGGCGACGACCCGCGCGGCCCGGCGCTCGAGCGGCTGCCCGGCCCGCTGCGCGACGGCGCCCAGGTCGGCGTGTCCGGCGAGCACGTGCGCGTCTCGGTGCCGGTCCCGCTGTTCGCCCCAGGCCTGCTGTCCGCGCCCTGGCGGGTCGGGGTCGACCGGGACGTGGTGGTCGAGCAGTGAGCCGGCGCCAGCGGGGGTCGGCCTCGCTCGAGGTCGTCGGGCTGCTCCCGGTGGTGGCGGCGGCCTGCCTGGCGCTGCTGCAGGGGGCCGCGGCCGTCTACGCCACCCAGGCGGCGAGCGACGCCGCCCGGCAGGCCGCGCGGGCGTACAGCCTCGGCGCGGACCCGGGCAGCGCGGCGCAGGCGGCGCTGCCCGGCGGGCTGCAGGTGGCCGGCCTGACCACGATCGGCCCCGGCCACGGCGTCCGGTTGACCGTCGGCGTCCCGCGGCTGGTCCCGATCGGCCCGGCGACCGTCACCCGCGAGGCGGTCCTGCCGTGAGGGGGCGCTTCTCGGACGGCTTCGCCGGCCGAGCGAGCGAGGGCGTGCGCGACGGGGGCGACACCGACGAGGTGCTGGTCGCCAGCTTCAAGCGCAAGCTGCTCGTCGAGGTCGACCTGAACGAGCTGGCCCGGCTGGACCCGCCGCAGCGCCGGGTCCGGCTGGAGCGCGTGATCGCGCACCTGGTGTCCGTCGAGGGCATCATCCTCACCAGCCGCGAGCGCAACGCGCTGATCCGCCGGGTGGTCGACGAGGCCGTCGGCCTGGGCGTGCTGGAGCCGCTGCTGGCCGACGACACCGTCAGCGAGATCATGATCAACGGCCACGACACGCTGTACGTCGAGCGCTTCGGCCAGCTGCAGAAGGTGCCGTCCGGCTTCACCAGCGAGGAGCAGCTCCTCCAGACGATCGACCGCATCGTCTCCACGGTGAACCGCCGTGTCGACGAGTCCAGCCCGATGGTCGACGCCCGGCTGCCCCCGGACGCCCGGCTGCCGCGCGGCGCCCGCGTGCACGTCGTGCTGCCGCCGCTGGCGCTCAACGGCCCGACGGTGACCATCCGGCTGTTCCCCAAGGCGTACGGCCTGGACGAGCTGCTCGCCCGCGGCAGCTTCGACCGCCCGACCGCCGCCCTGCTGCAGGCCTGCGTGCGGGCGCGGCTCAACATCATCGTCTCGGGGGGCACCGCCTCGGGCAAGACGACCATGCTCAACGCGCTGTCGGCGTTCATCCCCGAGGCCGAGCGGATCATCACGATCGAGGACGCCGCGGAGCTCTCCCTCGCGCAGGAGCACGTCGTACGGCTGGAGACGCGCCCGGCCAACGTCGAGGGCAAGGGCCAGGTCGCCGTGCGCGAGCTGGTCCGCAACGCCCTGCGCATGCGCCCGGACCGCATCATCGTCGGCGAGGTCCGCGGCGGCGAGGCGCTGGACATGCTCCAGGCGATGAACACTGGCCACGAGGGCTCGCTGGCCACCGTGCACGCCAACGCCGCGCTCGACGCGCTGGCGCGCCTGGAGACGCTGTCGTCGATGAGCGACGTCGAGCTGCCGTTCGCCGCCGTGCACGAGCAGGTGAACCAGGCGATCGACCTCGTGGTGCAGCTGCAGCGCGGCTCGGACGGCATCCGCAAGATCGTCGAGGTCGCGGCGCTGGTGTCGCGCCGGCGCGACGACTTCGTGCTCCAGCCGCTGATGCGCTGGGACGCCGACGCCCGCCCGGACACCGGGGCGAGCGGGCGCCGCGGGGCCTTCGTGCGGATGCCCGTGCCCGCCTCGCTCGCCGAGCGGCTGCGCCTCGCGGGCGAGGCGCTGCCCGAGGGCTACGCGCGCGCCGACGAGCAGCAGGAGCCGGCCGGGGCGCGCGGCGGGCCGGCGTGGTGATCCTGCTCGTCCTGGCCGGCTGCGTGCTCGCGAGCGGGCTGTTCGTCGCCGGCGCCCGGGAGCTCGTACGGGTGTCCAGCTGGCGCCGCGACGTGTCGCTGCTGGTGCTCGACGACCCGCGGCGCGAGCGCCGCGACGCCCTGCAGGCGTGGGACCGCCGGTTCCGCAGCACCCGCCCCGGGCACTGGGTGGAGCGCCAGCTGGCCCTCGCCGGCGTGGAGCGCCCGCCGCTGCTCGTCGCCGGGCTCACGGTGCTGGCCACCCTGCTGACCTGCTACCTGCTGTCGGTGGCCCTGGCGCCGGTGTTCGGGGTGGTCGGCCTGGCCGTGGGTGCGCAGGGGCTGCGGGTGTTCCTCGCCCGGGCGCGCGACCGGCGGCGCGAGGAGTTCGTCGGGCAGATGCCCGAGCTCGCCCGCGTGCTCGCCAACGCCACCAGCGCCGGCCTGTCGCTGCGCACCTCGCTGGAGATGGCCGCCGACGAGCTCAGCGACCCGGCACGCACCGAGCTGCGCCGCATCGCCGACGGCATGTCCTTCGGGGCCAGCCTGGAGACCTCGCTCGCCGCGGTGCAGGAGCGGCTGCCCTCCCGGGAGGTGCAGGTGCTCATCTCGACGCTGCTGGTCAGCGCGCGCAGCGGCGGCTCGCTGGTCAGCGCGCTGCGCGACATCGCCGACACCCTGGACAACCGCAAGGAGGTCCGGCGGGAGATCCGCACCGTGCTCGCCCAGGCGCTGGCCACCGGCTACCTCGTCATCGCCATGGGCGTCGGGCTGCTGTTCCTGCTGAACGTGGTGCGCCCCGGCACGGTGGAGAAGATGACGGTCAGCCCGCTCGGGCAGACCGCGCTGCTCGTGGCCGGCGCCCTCTACACCGGCGGAGCGCTGCTGGTGCGGCGCATGACCCGGATCGACCCGTGAGCGGCGCGCTGCCCGCGGCCCTCGTGGGGCTGGGCGCCGCGCTGTCGTGCGCGGTCTTCCTGCTGGGCCTGCGGCTGCTGCGCACCGACGCCACCACCACCCTCGGGGTCGAGGACCTCGTGCTGCTGCGCGCCGAGCAGCGCCGGGAGGCCCGCGGGCTCGGGCCGCTCGAGCGGCTCGCCGCGCGGCTGGTCCCGGTCCTGCGCCGCCGGCTCAGCCCGCAGCGGCTGGCCGCCCTGCAGCGCCGCATCGATGCGGCCGGCCGCCCGGACGGCATGACCGTCGACGTGTTCCTGCGCCGGGTGCTGTGGTGGGCGGTGCTCGTCGCGCCGCTGGCGCTGGGCTTCCTGCTCAAAGGCAGCCTGCTGCTCGTCGCGCTGTGCCTGGTGATCCCCGGTCTGCTGCCGCTCAGCCGGCTGGCGGGCGAGCAGCGCCGGCGCCAGGAGCGCATCGACCGGGACCTGCCGGACCTGCTGGACGTGCTCGCGGTGACGGTCAGCGCGGGCGTCGCCTTCCGCCCGGCGCTCGCCCGGGTGGGGGAGCGCTTCGAGGGGGCGCTCGCTGACGAGATGCGCCTGACGCTCAGCTCCATGGCCAGCGGCGCCTCGGTGCGCGAGTCCTTCGAGGACCTGCGCACCCGCAACTCCTCCGAGGCGCTCGCCCAGTTCGTCACCGCGTTCCTGCAGTCCGAGGAGCTCGGCGCCCCGCTGACCGACGCCCTGAACCAGATCGCGCTCGACATGCGCCGCGAGAACGCCCAGCGCCTGCGCCGCCGCGCCGCGCGCACGGCGCCACGCGTGACCCTGGTGACCTCGCTGGTCCTCGTGCCCGGCGCGCTCGTCCTCGTGATCTGCGGGCTGATCGTGGGCAGCGACGTCGACTTCGGCGCCGTGCTGGGGGGCTGAGGTGGCCCCGTCCCTGCTCGGGCCGCCGGCCGCCGCTGCCGGCCCCTCCCTGCCTGCCGGTGCCGCCCTGCCCGCGGACGCCGGAGCGCGCCGGGTCATCGACGGCGAGGACTTCACCCGCCAGGTCATCGCCACCGCGTTCCTGGTCCGGCTGCTCTCGCTCGTCGCCGCGGTCTTCGGGCTGGTCGGGCAGGTGCTGACGCCCGGGGTGCTCGTCGTGATCGGGCTGCTCGGCGCCACCAGCTACCTCGGGGTCGCTCGGCGCGGCCGGCTGCCCGCGGTCGTCGTGCGGCACCCCGCGCTCGCCATGGTCGACGTGCTACTCGTCCTGCTGGTCGTGCACGTCGTGGGCGTGGACAGCCCGCTGGTGCTGGCGACCTTCTCCACCGCCCTGCTCGTCGGGGTGGTGTTCCCCGTCCCGGTCGCCGCGGTGCTGACCGTGGTGCTGGTCGGCGGCTACACCGGGGTATGGCAGGCCACCGGTGTCCCGTACGCCGGCCTGGGCTTCTCCGTCGCCTTCGGCACCCCGATCCTGTACGTCTGCCTGGTCGGGGTCGGCGCCGCGGTGCGCGCCGTGCACGCCGAGCAGGTCGAGGCCATGCGGGCGCTCGCGACCAGCCACGCGCTGCGCACCGGCGCGGAGGAGCGCGCCCGGCTGGCCCGGGAGATGCACGACTCGCTCGCCAAGACGCTGCACGGCATCGCGCTGAGCGCCTCGGCGCTGCCGGTCTGGGTGGCGCGCGACCCCGAGCGGGCGGCCGCCTCCGCCGGGCGGCTCGCCGACGACGCGGCCCGCGCCGCCGCCCAGGCCCGCGCGATCCTGGACCGGATGCGGGCCGACCAGCCCGACCGCCCGCTCGCCCAGGTGCTCGGCGAGCGCTGCCGCGCCTACGCGGTGGAGCACGGGACCCCCTGCGAGCTCACCTGCGAGGCCGTCGTCGACGTGCCGGCGGACGTCCGCTACGAGGTGGTCGCGGTCGTCGAGGAAGCGCTGCGCAACGCCGCGGCCCACGCCGACGCCTCCTCCGTCCGCGTGCGCCTGAGCACGCAGGGCGAGCTGCTCCAGGTGCTCGTGAGCGACAACGGCCGGGGGTTCGCGCCGCGCCCGGACGGCAGCGGCCCGCGCGGCCACTACGGGCTGCGCGGCATGCACGAGCGCGCCGAGCTCGCGGGCGGCGACCTGCAGGTGACGAGCGCCCCCGGCGCCGGCACCGTCGTCGCCCTGCGGGTGCCGCGCGGCGGCAGCTCGTGACCTCCGGGCGCAGCGGGCCCGTGACGGTGGCGATCGTGGACGACAACGACGTCATCCGCAGCGGCCTGCGCAGCCTGCTGGACACCTGCGGCGACCTGCAGGTGGTGGGCGAGGCCGGGGACGGCGAGGCCGCCATCGCCCTGGTGCGCGAGCAGCGGCCCGACGTGACGCTGCTGGACGTGCGGATGCCGCGCCGCGACGGGGTGGCCGTCGCCGCCGAGGTGCACGCGCTCACCCGGGTGCTGATGCTGACCTACAGCGACGCCCCCGACGTGGTGCGCGCGGCGCTGGAGGCCGGAGCGGTCGGCTACCTCGTGCACGGGACCTTCCGCGCCGAGCAGCTCGTCTCGACGGTGCTGTCGGTGGCGGCGGGGGCGTCGGTGTTCTCGCAGGCAGCCACCGACGTGCTCCGCGAGGCGCTGGCCGCGCCCCGCGGGAGCGACCGGCCGGAGCGCCCCGACGCCGGCCTGAGCCCCCGCGAGGTCGAGGTCATGGACCTGATCGCTGCGGGGCTGAGCAACACCGAGGTCGCCGCCCGGTGCTTCCTGTCGGAGAAGACCGTGAAGAACCACGTCAACCACATCTTCACCAAGCTCGCCGTCCGCTCCCGCGCGGAGGCGGTGGCCCTGTGGCTGGGCGCCCCCGGGGCGGCGCCGGCCCCGGGCCCGGCGTCCCGGACCCGGTCGTGACCGGCCGGGCGAGTTGGGTCCCGAGTGGGTCCCCGGGCCCTGCTCCGGCGGGCGGCCCGTCCCTAGCGTCCGTGGCGCCGGACGGAGACCCCCGCCCCGCCACCCGCACTGACCGTCCGAGGACGGCGGACCACAAGGAGAGCTCCCATGATCGCGATCTTCCTCACCCTGTACGTGCGCGCGACCGAGGCCGGCCGCGGCCGTGACCGTGGTCAGGGCACCCTCGAGTACGTCGGCATGGTGGCCGTCGCGGCGCTGCTCGTCGGCCTCGTTGTCACGGCCTTCGGCGGCGCCGACTTAGCGGGCGTCATCGGCCGGGCGATCGACGCGGTCACCGGGATCATCTAGCGGCGGCAGCGCGAACGGCTCCGTGCGCCCCGGCGCCGGAGCCGTTCGCGCGTGGCACGGCCGCCAGGAGGACCGGGACAGCCAGGACAGCCAGGACAGCCGGGACAGCCAGGACGACGCAGACAGGAGGCCGGCGTGCAGATCGGGCGCAGGCCGCGCGGCGACGCGGGGCAGGTCACGACCGCCCTGCTGTTCGCGGCCGTGCTGGGCGCCCTCGTGCTGCTGCTCTCGGTGCTGCTCCCGCTGGCGGGTGCGACCGACCAGCGCAGCCGGGCGCAGACCGCGGCCGACGCCGCGGCCCTGGCCGCCGTCGACCGGCTGGGCCGGGGCGTCGAGGACCTGGTGGGCAGGCCGGTCGGCTTCGACGGCGACCGGCTGCGCCCCCTCGTGGGGTGCCGGGCGGGGCTGGCCGCCGCCGACACGTACGCCGGGCGCAACGGGGCCGACGTGACCGCGTACGACGCGCACGACTGCGGCCGCTCCCTGCGCAGCACCGCCGTCACCGTCGACGTGCTCATGCAGGACGCGCTCCCCACGGGGCAGCGCTCCCGGGCGCGGGCCGCGGCGGGCATGGACCTCCCACTGGGGCCCTGCCGGCTGAGCCCGGACCCGGCGGAGCTCATCCGCGACCTCACCGCGCCGCCCCCGCCCCCTCCGCCTCCGCCCCCGCCGCCGCCCAACCCGGAGGGGAAGCCGAAGCCGACGCCCACGCCGACGCCGCCCCCGGAGCCGGAGCCGCGCGAGGACGTGCAGGTGTCCGCGGACTGCGGGAAGGTCGCCCTGCGGCTGACCCTGCGGGGCTCGGACCTGCAGCTGGTGCTCGACGGACCGGTCGGGCGCGACCTGCACGACCTGGTCGAGCCGCGCCTGGTCAGCGCCCGCGGCGGCTGAGCATGGTCGGTGGTGCGCCGGGCCGGTCGGGCCGCGGCGGCATGGAGGGGGAGCATACGGTGGGGCAGCCAGCAGGACCCAGCAGGGACGGACGTCGCCTCGTGCTGCGCACGGCGGCGGGAGGAGCCGCGGCCGCGCTGGTGCTCGCGACAGCGGCTCCTCCCGCGGGCGCCCAGGACGCCGAGCTGCCGGTCGCCGGGACGTTCAGCTTCCACGTCCGCAACGACGACAGCCAGCCGCTGGCGTACGGCGCGGTCCACGCGGTGCGCAGGGTGCCGGGCGGGACGGCCGTTTACTACTCGGTCGGCGTCCCGGAGGGCCAGACGCTGCGGGCGAACGAGTTCATGCCGGTACCCGGCCTCGGCGTGGACTACCGCGCCGTCGACCTCGCCGGGATCGCCCTCGTCGATACCGACGGGCTGCGGTACTACCAGCCGATGGTGTCGCGCGACGGCTGCCTGTGCCCGGAGGTGGCGCAGTTTGGCCGGACCAGCGGGCAGCTGCGCGTCGGGTGGGCGGTGGTGCCGCCGCTGCCCGCGAACGTGACGACGGTCAGCGTGGACCTCGGGTACGGCGTCCAGGTGGAGGACGTGCCGGTCGGGAACGGCGCTCTCGAGCCGGCCGTGGCGCAGGCCTCCACCGTGCTCGGCGAGGGCTGGCCCGCGCTGCCCGACCAGGCCGCCGTCGAGGCGGTCCCCGACCCGGACCGCTACGTCCGGTCCCTGGTGCGCAACCGCGCCGACCTCGACCGGGTCGTCACCACCGCGGAGCGC
>Ga0210040_10002779_pt1 | contig 24278 bp, 24 predicted proteins | sample CryGeyCG12114_NA_FD_185462 | JGI IMG/M metagenome (GOLD analysis project Ga0210040, IMG submission 185462) | Groundwater microbial communities from aquifer - Crystal Geyser CG19_WC_8/21/14_NA (SPAdes) (version 2) | ecosystem: Environmental > Aquatic > Deep subsurface > Groundwater | place: USA... | reverse complement strand
TCCCCCGCGGGAGCTACCCGACGTCCCCTCCCGCGGGTGACGACGACGGCCCCGCCGGTTCCTAGCGTCGTCCTCGACCCCGCGGAGACCTCCGCGGACCCAGCCAGGAGGCGCCCCGTGCCCACGACCCGCACCCCGAACCCGCCCCGACCGGCAGCAGACCCGGGGACGACCTCGCACCCCGGTGCGCACGCCGCCGTCCCACCCGGTGGCCCCCGCGACGCTTCGGAGGACCGCGCGGCGGGGGCGGGTCCGCGCTGGGCGCGCCGGGTGCGGGTGCGCCTGCCCGTCCTGCTCGTCGCGGTGGTCGTGATGTGGACCCTCGTGCAGGGCAGCCTGGTCGTGGTCCTGGGGGAGGACCCCTTCGACAACGCCCACCCCTGGGTGACGCTGCTGCTCGGTGTCTCCGGCTCGGTGCTGACCCTGGCCGTCTACGCCTGGCTCGTGCGCCGGCTGGAAGGGCGCCGCGTCGTCGAGCTCGCTCCCCGCGCCGCCGTGGGGGGCGTGGCCCGCGGCATGGTGATCGGTGCGGTGATGTCAGCCTCCGTCTACGGCGTGCTGGCCGCCCTCGGGTGCTTCCGGGTGACCGGCACCGGACCGCTCGACTCCCTCGCCACCATCGTCGGGATCATGTCCACGGCTGCGGTGATCGAGGAGCTGATCTTCCGCGGCGTCGTCTTCCGTGTGCTCGAGACGCGGCTGGGCACCTGGGCGGCGCTGGCCGTCTCCGCGGCCCTCTTCGGCCTCATGCACCTGGTGAACAACCCGCACGCCACCGCGTGGGTCGCCGTCGCCATCGCCCTGGAGGCCGGGGTGATGTTCGCGGCCGCCTACGCCGCGACCCGCACGCTGTGGCTGCCGATCGGCCTGCACCTCGCCTGGAACGTCCTGGGCTCCGCGGTCGGCGCCTCGCCCGTGGGGAACATCGACGAGATCCCGCCCAGCCCGCTGACCTCCGTCCTCGAGGGCCCCGCAGCCCTGGTCGGGAGCGGCTACGGGCCCGAGGCGGGCATCCCCGCCGTGGTGGCCGGCCTCCTCGTCGGCGTGGCCTTCCTCGTCCTCGCCGCCCGCCGCGGGAACCTGCGCCCGGCGGACCTGCGCGCTCGTCGTGCGGGCGGCTGACCGGTCCCCGCCGTCGTCGGCCGGGCAGGGCGCGCGGTCGCCGGCCGGGTCTCCGACGCCCGTGCACGGCCGCGCTCCTGCGGGAGCCTCCCCGATGACGTCGGCGCGGGCCAGGATGGCTGCATGGCGGTCATCGACGGGGCCCGCGACGAGCGAGCCGACCTGCTCGACCTGCTGCGGTCGCTGGCACCCGAGCAGTGGCAGCACCCCACCCTGTGCTCGGGCTGGGACGTGCGTGACGTCGTGGCCCACGTCCTGGGCTACGACGACCTGAGCGGCCGTCAGCTGCTCCAGCGCTTCGCCGGCGGGCGGTGGGACACCGACCGCATCAACGCCGCCGTCCTGGCCGACTTCGACGGCGCCTCCCCGCAGCAGCTCCTCGACCGGCTGGCCAGCCACCTGCGCCCCAGGGGCCTGACCGCCGGCATGGGCGGACGGATCGGGCTGACCGACGCCCTCGTCCACCACCAGGACATCCGCCGCCCGCTCGGGCTCCCGCGCCAGGTGCCCCTCGACCGAGTCCTGGTCGCGCTCCCGACGGCGTTGTTCGCACCGGTGGTGCAGGGGATCCGTCGGGTCTGGGACGTGCGCCTGGTCGCCACCGACGCGCAGTGGTCCTTCGGTCGGGGGCCGCAGGTCCGCGGCCCAGCGGAGGCGCTGCTGATGACCGTCGCCGGACGCTCAGCTGCCCTGGAGGAGCTCGAGGGACCAGGAGTTCCGCGCATCGCCCCGCGTCTGCCCGGATGACGCACCCTGCAGCAGCCGATCACGACGGGCGGACCGCCCCCGTCCGGGCACCGAGGCGGCCCGGGGTCGGTCGGCTCACGGCGTCGTGGTGGTCAGGGCGTCGAGCACCTCCTCGTGCAGGTCGGCGGTCGTGGTGGAGCGCCCCGAGCATCGTCGGGCCCGGCAACCGGGTCGACGAGACCGTCGGCGAGCTCGCGCTGATGCCCGGAGCGCACCGGACGGGGTGGGTCGGGCTCGAGGCCGTCCCCGTCGCCGAGCACGCCAGCACGCCGGCCGGTGCGGCTAGCCCTCATCGACGTCGAAGCGGACGAGGACGATCTGGTCGTCGGCCGTGAGACCGGGGTAGTAGCTCCGCAACCCGACCAGGAGGCCGGCGGCGTCGGGGAACCCGTCCTCACGGGCCTCCTCGTCGGTGACCTCATGGACAGCCCTGGCGACGGTGGACGTGATGCGGCCGGCCATCGTGACCTCGTCGTCGTCGACCTCGAAGACGAGCCGAGCCGGTCCCACCGAGAGGGGGTCGTCGAAGCGCATCGTGATCCGCTTGCTGCCGTCGCGGACGGCGGCGAGGTGGGAGCCACGGAAGTGCAGGCGCTGCTCCTCCCGTTCCTGCACGCGCAGCACCGGGTCGTGGTCCTGGGTGCCCTTCCCCACGGTCCAGCGGGTGGCCAGGGGCATCAGGTCTTCGATGAGGACGCTCTTGACTCCGACCTCGGTGGGGAGCAGGACGCGGATGCCCGGGTGGTGGTCGAAGAGCACCTGCCGGTCGCGGCCGCAGGGTCCGACCGGCCCTCGCCCGTGGTTGCCGACCGCCACGATGGTGGTGATCTTCCGGGCACCGGCGGCGCGGGCGGCTCCGAGGGCGACGAGCTCGGCGCAAGGACCTCCGGTGAAGTGGTAGAGGTCCACGCCGGCGAAGGCGCGACCGTCCGCGTCGCGCACGGCGGCGCCCATGGTGTGCACCCCGTCCTCGTCCGGGCCGGCGTCGCCGTTCGCGTCGATGGTGGAGCGGGCCAGCTCGACCAGCTGTCGCTCGTCGTCGGTGAGGTCGCGGGCGGACGCCGGGAGGGGCACGGGGACGAACGTAGCTCGACGTGGGGGACGTGCTGCTAGAGCGGGCTGGAGAAGCGTCTGGTCCGACCGAGCACGTCGAAGCCGAGGCCCCGGTAGACCGGCAGGCCGGAGTCGCTGGCGTCGAGGCACGCCTGGCTCGCGCCCCGCGCGCGAGCGGCCTCGAGCGCCGCGGCCGTCATCGCCCGACCGACCCCGCGCCGGCGCCAGCCCGGGTCGGTGTTGACGAAGATGACCACCGCTCGGTGCTCGAAGACGCCGGCACCCGATGTGGCCCGCACCGTGCCGTTCCGGTCGACCGCCGCCATGAGCTGGAAGGCGGGCATCAGCGACCGCAGGCCCCGGGCGAGGACTCCTGCCGTCTCCCCGGCGTCGGGGTCCGCGGCGACCGCGACGGCGACCGCCTCGTCGAGCGGCACGCTGCCGGGCGCCCCGTCGGAGCTCTCCTGCACCGGTCGCCGTGCCAGCCCGCGGGGCAGCGCGGCTGCCGGCACGCTCCGCAGGTCCGGGCGGGCCATCGCGGTGGACGTCGTCGACGTCCACCCGAGGTGGTCCTCCACGAGCTCGGTGCATCGCACGGCGTGCGCGAGGACCGCGATCCGGCCGGTGCGGACGGTCGGCAGGAGGGCGGCCAGCTCGTCGACGGCGCGGTCGTCGGTGACCAGCAGCCTCACGGAGGAGGGGTCGCCGGAAAGGCGGACGCCGTGCAGTCCGGGTGCTCCGGGGACGGGGGCGCCCGGGCCGGCGTGGCGCGCGACGAAGGTCTCGGCGTACGCGTCCAGACCGCTCGGCCGCGGCATCGCGCTCGCCGGGGTCTGCCTCGCCTCGGCGGGGCCCGCTCTCGTGCGGCTGTCCGGCTCCACCCGGTCAGTCTTGCGGAGCCCGGGGTGGCTCCGTGCTCACCGCAGTCAGCTCAGCCGCGCGGCGGGCAGGTGCTCTGGCGGACGACGAGGCTGGTCGCCAGCTGCAGGTGCTGGGGCGGGCCGGCGCCGGCCGCGGGCTCCGGGGCGCCGTCGAGCGCGGCGTCCAGGGCCAGCCGGACGGCGTGGGCGGCCATGTCCGCCAACGGCTGGCGCACGGTGGTCAGCGGCGGCGACAGGACCTGGCAGAGCGAGAGGTCGTCGAAGCCGACGACCGAGAGGTCCTCGGGCACGGACAGGCCGCGGGCCCGCGCCTCCTGGTAGACGCCGGAGGCCTGGACGTCCGAGCCAGCGAAGACGGCCGTCGGCGGCTCGTCCAGGTCGAGCAGCGCGCCGCCCTCCCGGCGCCCGCCCTCGAGGGAGAAGTCGCCGAAGCGCACGAGCGCCTCGTCGACGGGGACGCCCGCGCGGTGCAGGGCCGCGCGGTACCCCTCGACCCGCTCCTGGCTGCACGCCAGGGCCGGGTCCCCGCTGATGACCGCGACGCGGCGGTGGCCGAGGCCGAGCAGGTGCTCGGCGGCCGCGAGCCCGCCGCTCCAGTTCGTCGCCCCCACCGTCAGCAGCTCGGGGTCGCGGCTGCCCAGGGGGTCGAGGAGCACCAGGGGCGCGCTCAGGCGGCGCAGCTCGGCCGCGGCCTCGGGCGCCGGGTTGGACACGACGAGCACGACGCCCGCCGAGCGGCGCCCCTCCAGCCGGGAGAGCCACCGGCCCCCGCCCGCCCGCCGTCCGTGGGCGGCGGTGACCACGAGGCCCGCCCCGGCGGCGGCGGCCCCCTCCTCCGCCCCCGCCAGGACCTCGAGCGCGTACGGCGAGTCGAGGTCGGACAGGACCAGCTCGACCAGGACCGCGTCCTCGCTCCGGCGCTGCGCGCCCGAGCTGCGGCTGCTGCGGCGCTGGTAGCCCACGGCGCGCAGCGCGTGGTGGACGCGGTCGCGGGTCTCGGGGGCGACGTCACCGCGGTCGTTGAGCACCTTGGAGACCGTCGGCTGCGAGACCCCGGCGGACCGGGCGACGTCGGCGAGCGTCGCTCGCGCTGCGGGCGCTGCGGGCGCTGCGGGCGCCCGGCCCGCTCCGGCGGGGCCGGTCGGGACGTGCGCGGGAACCTCGGCGCGGGGCACGGGCAGACCGTAGCGAAACTTTCGACGTCCGCGGACCGGCGTCCGCCGCAGGAGCGCCGCGGGGCCCGCCCCGTGCGGGTGCGGGCCCCGCGGGCGTGGGCGCTCGGATCAGCTGGTGAGGCGGCGGCTGACCGTGATGGCGCGGGTGACCATGTGGTCGAGCGCGCCGTTCGTCACGTCGTCCACGGGAGCGTCGTTGCCGGCGCCCGTGACGTGGCCGACGCCGTAGGGGTTGCCGTCGACGAACTTGGAGCCGTCGGTGTAGCCGGGGGTCACGACGATGCCGCCGAAGTGGTGGATGGTCGTGTAGAGGCTCAGCAGCACGGCCTCCTGGCCGCCGTGCAGGGTCTGCGACGCGGTGAACCCGGCGTAGACCTTGTCGGCGAGCTCGCCCTTGGCCCACTGGGCGCCGAGGCTGTCGATGAAGACCTTCAGGCGGCCCGCGATGTTGCCGTAGCGCGAGGGCGTGCCGAAGAGGACGACGTCGGCCCAGGTGATGTCGTCGGCGGTGGGCTGCTCGGGGCGCTCGACGGAGCCCTCGGCGCCCGCGGCGTCCTCGCGGCCGACGGCGCGCAGCCGCACCTCGGCGCCCTGGGCCTCGGCCGTCGCGGCCAGGCGGCGGGCCATCGTGTCGATGGTGCCGGTCATGGAGTAGTAGACGATCGCGACCTTGGTGGTGGCCATGGGGGCTCCTCGGGCTCGGGGGTGGCGGGCGGCCCACCGCGCACGAAGTATGTGAACGCTGGACTACCTCAGGGTAGACGAGCCCGGCGACGGCGTCGCCCCGGGCGGCCGGTCGTGCGCGAGACGTCCTCCGGACGGGGGGTCGCCGGCTCCCCGCGGCGGCGGCTGAGCGCGACGCCCGCGCTGGCGGCGCTGACGAGGACCAGCGCGACGAGCTCCGCGGGCGCCAGCCCCTGGTCGAGCACGACGAGGCCGGCGAAGGCCGCGGCGGCCGGCTGCAGGCTCATGAGGACGCCGAAGACGCGGGTGGGCAGGCGGCGCAGCGCGGCGAGGTCGGCCCCGTAGGGCACCACCGAGGACAGGACGGCGACGGCGAGGGCGGCGACCAGCAGCTCGGGGCGCTCGAGGACGCCCAGCGCCCCGCCGACGCCGAAGGGGGCCACGAGGACCGCGCCCGTCAGCAGCGAGACCGCCAGCCCGCCCGTGCCCGGCACGAGGCGCCCGACGCGGGCGCTGGCCAGGATGTAGCCGGCCCAGCACGCGCCGGCCGAGGCGGCCAGCGCCAGGCCGAGGAGGTCGAGGCCCTCGCCGGCGCCCGCGGTCCCGAGGGCGCGCACCCCGAGCAGGACGACGCCCGCGAGCGCCAGCGCCGACCACAGGACGTCCTGCGCCCGGCGCGCCTGGGCCACCGAGAGCACGAGCGGCCCCAGCAGCTCGACGGACACGGCGACGCCGAGCGGCAGGCGTTCGAGCGAGAGGTAGAACAGGCCGTTCATGCCCGCCATCGCGACGCCGAGGAGCGCGCAGCCGCCGAGGGCCCCCAGGGACCACCGGTGCACCTTCGGGCGCAGGAGCACCGCCAGCAGCCCTCCCGCGAGGAGCAGCCGCAGCAGGACGGTGCCGGGCGCCCCGAGGACGGGGAACAGGGTGCTGGCGACGGCGCTGCCGAACTGGACGCTCCCGATGGACACCGCCATGAGCAGCGGCGCCGGCACGCGGTCCACGGGACCCAGCACGGGCGTCGCCAGCACGGGCGCCGCCGGACCGGGCGTCGAGGAGGTCACCGCTGCTTCCTACCCCGTCCCACCACGAGGGCGGGCGCTCGGGCCACCCCCCGGGACGGCGCCGCCGGCGCCACGGGCGCGCCCAGCGCCACGGGGCGCACCTCAGGCGCCGGGGCCGGCCCCGGCGTCGCCGGCCTCGCCCGGGGCACCGTCCTCCGGGGCGGGGTCCTCGGGCGCCCCCTCCGGCGGGGTCCGGTCCTGCGGACCGCGGTCCTGCCGGCCAGGGCCCTGCGACGCGTCCTCGTCGGGCGCGCTGTCCTCCGGCCCGCCCGGCGACCACGGCTGGTCGCGGTCGTCGCCGGAGGCGTCGAGGCCGCGGAGGTAGGCCTCGAGGTCGGCGGCGAGCTCGTCGCCGTCCGGCATCTCGTCGGCCGGCAGGGACGGGGAGAGCAGGCCCGGTCCCTCGAGCGCGCGCCCGGCGAGGACGGCGTCGTAGGTGTGCTCCATGGCGGTCACCGCGCTGCGGGTGTCCTCGTCGGCGGCCACCTGCCGGTCGACCTCGGCGAGCACGTCCCGGCCGGCCTCCTGCAGCTGGCCCGTGGGCAGCTCCAGGTCCGCGGTCTCGCCGAGCGCCTCGAGCAGCGCGATGGCGGCCGGGGGGAACTCCGCCTGCGCCAGGTAGTGGGGCACGTGGGCGGTGAAGCCGACCGCCGGCAGCCCCGCCTGGCCGAACCGCTGCTCGAGCAGCGCGCCCATGTGCCCGGGCACCTCGACCTCGCCGATCCAGCGGGGGCGCCCCGCGATGAGCGAGCGGTCCGTCGCGTGCGGCGTCAGGCCGACGGGGCGGGTGTGCGGCGCCGCCCACGGGATGCCGTGCAGGCCCACCGCGAGCCGGACGTCGAACCGCTCGGCCAGCAGGCGCACGGCGGCCGCGAAGCGCTCCCACTGCAGGTCGGGCTCGGGCCCGGAGAGCACGAGGAAGGGCGTGCCCGCGGCGTCGCGGACGGCGTGCACGAGGATCTCGGGCATCACCACGGCGTCGAAGCGGTCCGTGCGGAAGGTCATCCGCGGGCGGCGGTCCCGGTAGTCGACGAGCTGGTCGGCGTCGAAGCGCGCCACCGGCTCGGACTCGAGCTCGGCGAGGATCGTGCTGATGGCGAGGGAGCTCGCGGAACCGGCGTCGACGAAGCCGCGCAGGGCGTGGACGAGGACCGGGCGCTCGCCAGGGGTGAGGTCGGAGGTCTCGAAGACCTCCAGGAGGTCGTGGGGATCGAGCATGCCCAGGACAACGCGGGAGCCGTCGCGGACCATCCCGGGGGGCTGCGAGCCGCCCACCCGGCGCACCCCGCGCCCGGCCCGGGCTGTCGCCGCCGCCGGTCGTCCGGAGCGGCGAGGGCTCCGGCGCGGCGGCAGACTCGCCGCCATGGACGACAGCGCACGCCAGGGACCCCTGCAGGACGGCCCGCGCCCCGGCCCCCGGCCCGGGTCCGTCGAGTCGGGCCGCCCCGATGCGGGCGAGCCCGCCGTCGGGCTGCGGCTGGAGGCCCGGCGCGTCACCTCGCCGCTGGCCCACCACGGCGAGGGGCCCGTCTGGGACGGCGCGGCGGGGGCGCTGCGGTGGGTCGACATGCTCCGCGGCGACCTGCTGTCGTGGCAGCCGCCGGAGGGCTGGGACGGCGAGCTCGCCGACGACACGGCCGTGGAGCGGCACCACCTCGGCGACGTCCTCGCCTGCGTGCGCCCGCGCGCCGGCGGCGGCCTCGTCCTGGCGCTCGAGCGCTGCTTCGCCCTTCTCGACGACGGCGACCTGGGGCGCGTCCCGCCGCGCCGGCTGCCCGAGGTCTGGGAGGACGAGTCGGTGCGCTTCAACGAGGGCGGGTGCGACCCGCGGGGACGCTTCTTCGTCGGCTCCATGGCCTACGACCAGCGCGAGGGCGCGGCCTCGCTCTACCGGCTGGACCCGGACCTGTCGGTCTCCGTCGTGCTGGGCGACCTCACCGTCTCCAACGGGCTCGCGTGGGCGCCCGACGGCTCGTCCGCGTACTACCAGGACACCGCGACGCAGGCCCTGGACCGGCTCGTCGTCGACGAGGCCGGCGAGGTCGTCGAGCGCTCCCGGGTGCGCGAGGTCCCCGAGGACCTCGGCGGCCCCGACGGCCTGGCCGTCGACGAGGAGGGCTGCGTCTGGTCCGCGCTCTTCGGCGGGTCGGCCGTCCACCGCACCTCCCCGGACGGGGAGCTCCTCGCCGTCGTCGACGTCGGGGCGCGCCAGGTGACGGCGTGCGCCTTCGGCGGGCCCGATCTGGGGGACCTGTTCATCACGACGTCCGCCGAGGGCTACGAGCCGGACGGCGACGACGACGACCCGCTGGCGGGCGCGCTCTTCTGCGTCCGCCCCGGCGTCCGCGGGCTGCCGGTGCTGCCCTTCGCGGGCTGAGCCGCCCGCGGCGGGCCGGGGCGGCGCGGCGCCCCGCGTAGAGTGCGGGCGACGGCCGACGGGTCGGGCGAGGTGCTCCGGGTCAGCCGGGGCCGGCGCCCGAGGTCCCGGCCGGTGCGCGGCGCCGCCGCGCGCAGCACCGCTCGTGGTGGGGCCCGGGGCCCCGCCCCGCCGACCCCGAGAGGCCGGGTGCCCGTGTGATCGCGCTCGTCGGCGCCCACGCCCTGGCGGCCGTGCTCGCCCCCGCGGTGGTGCGGCTCCTGGGCCGGCGCGCCTTCCTCCTCCTCGCCCTCGTGCCGGCGGCGTCCCTGGCGTGGCTGGTGGCCCAGGCGGGCGCCGTCACGGCGGGGGAGGAGCGGGTCGAGGTCGTGCGGTGGGTCCCCTTCCTCGACCTCCAGCTGGCCTTCCGCACCGACGCGCTGGCGCTCGTCCTGGGCCTGCTCGTCACGGGCGTCGGCGCGCTCGTCCTCGCCTACTGCAGCTCCTACTTCGACGACGACGAGCAGGGACTGGGGCGCTTCGCCGGCGTCCTGGTCGCCTTCGCGGGCGCCATGCTCGGGCTGGTCCTGGCCGACGACGTCCTGCTGCTGTACGTGCTGTGGGAGCTGACGACCGTCTTCTCCTACCTGCTCATCGGCCACCTCACCGAGCAGCGCAGCAGCCGGCTGGCGGCCATGCGCGCGCTGGTCGTGACCACCTTCGGCGGCCTGGCCATGCTCGTGGGGCTCGTCGTCCTCGCCGAGCGGGCCGGCACCTACCGGCTGTCGGAGCTCGTCGCCTCCCCGCCGGCGGCCGGGGCCGCGACGACGACGGGGCTCGTCCTGGTCCTCGTCGGCGCCCTGTCCAAGTCGGCCATCTGGCCGTTCTCGCTCTGGCTGCCCAGCGCCATGGCGGCGCCCACACCGGTCAGCGCCTACCTGCACGCGGCCGCGATGGTGAAGGCGGGCGTCTACCTGCTCGCCCGCCTCGCGCCCGGCTTCGCGGACGCGCCCGGGTGGCACCCGCTCGTGCTCGGCCTCGGCGGGGCCACCATGCTCGTCGGGGGCTACCGGGCGCTGCGCCAGTACGACCTGAAGCTGCTGCTGGCGCACGGGACGGTGAGCCAGCTCGGCTTCATGACGGTGCTCGTGGGCGTCGGGGGCCCGGACGGCGCCCTGGCCGGCCTCGCGCTGGTGTGCGCGCACGGGCTGTTCAAGTCGACGCTCTTCCTGTCCGTGGGGGCCGTGGACCACGCCACGGGCACGCGGGACCTGCGCCAGCTCTCCGGCGTCCCGCGCCGGCTCCCGGTCGTCACCGCCGCGGCGCTGCTGGCCGCCGCCTCGATGGCGGGCATCACCCCGCTCGCGGGCTTCGCCGCGAAGGAGAGCGCCTTCGACGCCCTCCTGCACGGCGAGGAGGGCTGGGCGACGGCCGCGCTCGTCGTCGTCGTGCTCGGCTCGGGGCTGACGGCGGCCTACACGATCCGGTTCTGCTGGGGCGCCTTCGCCTCCAAGGGCCTGCCCGCCACGCCCGGCCACCCGGTGGGGGCCTGGCTGTCCGTCGCGCCCGCCGTCCTCGCGCTCGCGAGCGTCGTCGTCGGCGTCGCCACCGGTCCGTGGGAGCGCCTGCTCGCGCCGTACGCGGCGTCCACGGGCGGCGAGCCGGAGGTCCACCTGGAGACCTGGTACGGCCTCTCGCCGGCGTTCGGCCTCAGCCTCGCCTCGATCGCGCTGGGCGCCCTGCTCTTCGCCGCCCGCCGCACGGTGCTGCGGGTGCAGGCGCTGGCGCCCGTGCTGGTGGACACCGAGCGCGGCTACGGCCGCCTCGTGCGCCTCGTCGAGCGCCTCGCGGTGGAGACGACCGGTGCCACCCAGCGCGGGTCGCTGCCCGCCTACCTCGGCGTCATCTTCACCGTCCTGGTCCTCGGCCCGGGCCTGTCGGCCGCCCTGTCCGGCGCGTGGGACTTCCGGGTGCGCTGGTGGGACTCGCCCGCCCAGCTCGCGACCGGCGCCGTCGTCGCGGCGGCGGCCCTGGCGGCGGTCCGCGCCCGCCGCCGGCTCAAGGCCGCGGTGCTCCTGGGGGTCACCGGCTACGGCACCGCGCTGCTGTTCGCCCTCCACGGCGCGCCGGACCTCGCGCTCACCCAGGTGCTCGTCGAGACCGTGAGCCTCGTCGTCTTCGTCCTCGTGCTGCGCCGCCTGCCCCCCTACTTCTCCGACCGCCCCCTCAAGCGCAGCCGCTACGTGCGGGCCGGCCTCGCGGTGGCGGTCGGCGGTGCCGTCAGCGCCGCCGGCCTCGTCGCCGCGGGCGCGCGCACGGCGACGCCCGTCTCGGTGCGCTTCCCGCAGCAGGCCTACGACGAGGGCGGCGGCCGCAACGTCGTCAACGTGGTCCTGGTCGACATCCGCGCCTGGGACACCGTCGGCGAGCTCTCGGTCCTGCTCGTGGCCGCCACCGGCGTGGCCAGCCTCGTCTTCCTCGGGCACCGCTTCGGCCACCTCGACACCGAGGAGGGCCGCGACGCCGCCTCCGTGCCCGCCGCGTCCTTCGCCTCGGCGCGGGTCGCCGCCGCGGCGGCGCGAGCGCCCGAGCCCCCGGACGCCGGTGTGCCCGACGCCGTCGAGGAGAGCCGGCCCCGCAGCTGGACGCGGACGGCGCCCGCGCTGCCCGCCGAGCGGCGGTCGGTGATCTTCGAGACGGTGACCCGGCTGACCTTCCACACCGTCGTCCTGTTCTCGCTCTACCTCGTCTTCGCCGGGCACAACCAGCCCGGGGGCGGCTTCGCGGGCGGACTCGTGGCCGGGCTGGCGCTCATGGTCCGGTACCTGTCCGGGGGCCGCCGCGAGCTCGACCGGGCCGCGCCCGTGCCCGCCGGCCTCCTCCTCGGCTCGGGCCTGTTCCTGTCCGCCGGCGTCGGCCTGGCCGCCGCGCTGCTGGGCTACACGCCGCTGCAGAGCGCCGTCGTCGACCTCCACGTGCCCGTGCTGGGCGACGTCCACCTCGTCACGGCCCTGTTCTTCGACATCGGGGTGTACCTGCTCGTCATCGGGCTCGTGCTCGACGTGCTCCGCAGCCTCGGCGGCGGCGTCGACGCCCACATCGAGGCGGACGCCGAGGCGGACCCGGGCGCGAGTGCCGCCCTGTCCGTCTCGGGCTCGCTCGACGGGTCGGGGATCAGCGGGGGCCCCGGCGAGGACCCCCGCGCCGCCGCGGCGCCGCAGGGCGGCTCCCGGTGAGCCCGGCGCTGGCCCTCGTGGCCGTCGTCTTCGTGCTCGTGGCGACGGGCGTCTACCTCGTCCTCGAGCGCAGCCTCACGCGCGTGCTCGTGGGCGTCATCCTGCTCAGCAACGGCATCAACGTCCTCTTCCTCGTGGCGAGCGGGCGGGCGGGCGCCCCGGCGCTCGTCGGCAGCGCCCCCGCGGGGGAGATGAGCGACCCCCTGCCGCAGGCGATGGTCCTCACGGCGATCGTCATCACGCTGGGGCTCACCGCCTTCCTGCTCGCCATGGCCTACCGCAGCTGGCAGCTGCACGGGCACGACGAGGTGCAGGACGACGTGGAGGACCGCCAGATCCGCAGCCGGGCGGGGCGCGACGAGACGTCCGGCAGCTACGACCCGGACGACGAGGAGACCCCCGTGGAGGAGCGCTCGGAGGACGCCCGCCGCGCCCACGCCAGCCCCGCCCCCGCGGACGCCCGCCCCGCGGGCTCCGCAGACGCCCGCTCCGCGGGCTCCGCGGACGCCCGCTCCGCGGGTCGGGCGGAGCGGCGCGAGCAGCGCGGGACGGCGCGCAGCGCCGAGCGCCGGGCGCGGGGCCGGGGGGAGCGGCCGTGACCGGCCCGGGGACGGCGGTCGGCCTGCTCGCCTCGGCGCTCGCGGTCACCGGCGCGGACGGCGCCCAGGGCGGGGGCCTGCGCGCCACGCAGGGCCAGGTGCTGGAGTGGCCGACGCTGGTGCCGCTGCCCGTGCTGGTGCCGCTGGTGGCCGCGGGGCTCGCCCTCGCCCTCGCCCGCCACCGGCGCGCGCAGGCCGCCGTCAGCACGGTCGCGCTGGCGGTCGTGCTCCTGACGGCGGTCGCCATGCTCGTCGCCGTCCAGGACGTCGGGACGCTGGTCGTCACCGTGGGCGGCTGGCCCGCCGGCGTGGGCATCTCCCTCGTCGCCGACCAGCTCTCCACGCTGATGCTCAGCGTCTCCAGCGCCGTGACGCTCGGGGTCCTCGTCTACTCGGTGGCCCAGGGCGCCGCGGACGGCGACGACGGCGCCCCGGTCGCGATCTTCCACCCCACCTACCTCGTGCTGTCGGCCGGCGTCTCCAACGCCTTCCTCTCCGGCGACCTGTTCAACCTCTACGTCGGCTTCGAGATGCTGCTGGCGGCGAGCTTCGTGCTCCTGACGCTCGGCGGGACGGGCGCGCGCATCCGCGCCGGCTCGACGTACGTCGTCGTGAGCCTCGCCAGCTCGCTCGTCTTCCTCGTCGCCATCGCGCTCGTGTACGCGGCGACGGGCACGGTCAACCTCGCCCAGCTCCCGGAGCGCCTCGACGCCCTGCCCGACGGCGTGCGGCTCACGCTGCACCTGTCGCTGCTCGTGGCGTTCGGCATCAAGGCGGCCGTGTTCCCGCTGTCGGCCTGGCTGCCGGACTCCTACCCGACCGCCCCGGCGCCCGTCACCGCCGTGTTCGCGGGCCTGCTGACGAAGGTGGGCGTCTACGCGATCATCCGCACGCAGACGCTGCTCTTCCCCGAGGGGCGGCTCGACGACGTGCTGCTGGTCGTGGCGCTGGCGACGATGCTCTTCGGCATCCTGGGTGCGGTGGCGCAGAGCGACATCAAGCGCCTGCTGTCCTTCACGCTCGTCAGCCACATCGGCTACATGGTCTTCGGCATCGCCGTGGGCTCGGTGATGGGCCTGGCCTCCGCGATCTTCTACGTCATCCACCACATCACCGTGCAGACGACGCTCTTCCTGGTGCTGGGCCTCGTCGAGCGCCGGGGCGGGACCACCTCGATGGACCACCTCGGCGGCGTCGCCAAGATCTCCCCGCTGCTCGGCGTGCTCTTCTTCGTGCCGGCGATGAACCTCGCCGGCATCCCGCCGCTGTCGGGCTTCCTCGGCAAGGCGGGGCTCGTCCAGGCCGGGGTGGCCGACGGCGGGGTGCTGCCGCTCGTGCTCGTCGGCGGCAGCGTGCTCACCAGCCTGCTCACGCTGTACGCCGTCGCCAAGGCGTGGAACCGCGCGTTCTGGAGCCGCCCGGCGACGGTGGACCGCGAGGAGGCGACCCGCGCCCACGACGAGGACGTCCCCGACGCCGCGACCACGCTCTCCGGTGTCGGGGAGGTGCAGCAACGCCGGGGCGCCGTCGAGCGGGCCCAGGGCGGCTCGGTCCTGGCGCCCGAGGAGGGCGAGCGGCCCGCCGCCGCGGGCGCGCTGACGGGCATGGCGGTCGACCAGGACCAGGTGCCCGTGGACATGACCCGGGTGCCGCGGGGGATGGTCGCGCCGACCGCGGCGCTCGTGGTGCTCGGCCTGTCGCTCACGGTGCTGGCGGGGCCGCTGCTGCGCGTCGCCGAGGACTCGGCGCTCGAGCTGCTCCAGCGGCGGCCGTACGTGCAGGCCGTGCTCGGCCCTGCGGCGGCCGACCGCGTGTCCTCCACCACCCGGGCCGAGGGCCTGCTCGGGGGCGGGCGGTGACCCGGGCGCGCCGGGCCGTCGTCCAGTGGCCGGTCCTCGTGTGGACGGCGCTGGTGTGGGTGCTGCTGTGGGGGGACCTGTCGGTCGCCAACGTGCTCGCCGGCGTGCTGCTCGGCCTGCTCGTGGTCCTCGTCTTCCCCCAGCCGCCCCTGCGCTTCCCCGGCGCCGTGCGGCCCGGCGCGCTGGTGCGGCTGCTCGGCTCGTTCGTCGTCGACCTCGTCCGCGCGTCGGCCCAGGTGGCGGCGCTCGTCGTCTCGAGCCGGACGCCGATGAGCTCGGTGCTCGAGGTGCACCTGCGCACGGCGAGCCTCGCGCACCTGACGGCGACCGCCGAGCTCGTCTCGCTGGTGCCGGGCAGCGTCGTCGTCGAGGTGCGGCCGGGCACCCAGAGCCTGTTCGTGCACGTCGTGGACACCCCGGACCGGGACGCCGCCGAGCGCGAGCGGCGGCACGTGCTCGCCATCGAGGAGCGGGTCGTGCGCGCCTTCGGGACGGCCGAGGAGGTCTCCGACGTCGAGGTCGGCGACGCGAGCGGGCACGGCCGGCACGCCCGCCCGCCCGTGCGGCGGCGCGTGGTCGCGGGGGGTGCCCGCGCGGGGCGCACCGCGCGCCCGGGCGAGCCGGTGCACGAGGTCGGTGAGCCCGGCGAGGACTCCGGGCGCCGGGAGGTGCCGGAGGACGACGCGGCGCACCGCTCCGACCACCGCCCCCGGGCGACCGACCGGCAGGGGGACCGACGATGAGCGCCCTGCTCACCCAGCTCGGGGTGACCGGCCCGGTCTCCGTGCTCGTCCTCGTCGCCGGCGCGGCGCTGCTGGTCGCCGCGGCGTGCGTCGTCGCGCGCGCCGTGGTCGGCCCCACGATCCTCGACCGCGTCGTCGCGCTGGACGCCCTGGTCGTGGTGCTCGTCGCGGCCTTCGGCCTGCACGCGGCGGTCACCCGCAGCACGGCGACGCTGCCGATCCTCGTGGTCCTGGCGCTGGTGGGCTTCGTCGGGTCCGTCTCGGTGGCGCGCTTCGCCGCCAAGGACACGCAGTGAGCGCCGTGGGCGCGGTGCTCGACGTCCTGGCGGCGGTGTGCCTGGGCATCGGTGTGCTGCTCGCGGTCGTGGCCGCGCTCGGCGTGCTGCGCCTGCCCGACGTGCTGACGCGGCTGCACGCGGCGGCCAAGCCGCAGGCGCTCGGCGTCGTGCTGGTGGCGGTCGGCGTCGGGCTCGCCGTGCGCACGCCCGCGGCCGTCGGCGTCGTCACGCTCGTCGTCGTCTTCCAGCTGACGACGGCGCCCGTGGCCGCGCACATGGTCGGGCGCGCCGCCTACCGCACCGGCAAGGTGCGCCACGACCTCCTCCTCGTCGACGAGCTCAGCGAGCTCACCGGCGGCGAGGCTCCCGAGGGCGGCCTGCCGGAGGGCTGCGTCGTCCGCGCGGACGAGGACGGCGACCGCTCCGACGAGCCGGGCAGCGCCCGAGCGCCCGGCTGACCCGCGTCACGACGTCGTCGACCACGGCGCCGTGAGGCGCCCGCCGTCGGACGTCGTCGACTCCTTCGGTCGTGGGGTGGCGTGCGTCCGGAAGTTGTCGACTTCTTCGGTGGTGAGGGGCTCTGGACGCCGAAGTTGTCGTCTTCTTCGGTCGTGAGGGGCCCAGGGTCCGGAAGTTGTCGTCTTCTTCGGTCGTGGGGTGGCGTGCGTCCGGAAGTTGTCGACTTCTTCGGTGGTGAGGGGCTCTAAACGTCGAAGTTGTCGACTTCTTCGGTGGTGAGAGGCCGTGGGTCCGGAAGTTGTCGACTTCTTCGGGGGTGTGGGGCCCTGGAGGCCGAAGTCGTCGACTACTTCGGGTCCGGGACGGCAGCCGGGGTCACGAGTCGACGACGTCGTCCGGGCTGGCCTGGGGCTCCGACGTCGTGGCGGGGTCAGGGGCGCTCGACCACCGGGCCCACGGAGGAGGTCGCCAGCCGCAGGTCGGTCAGCGGGGATCCCCTGCCGGGCAGCACGCGCACCCGCAGCGCCGCGACGTCGTGGACGCCCGCGCCGTCCCGCTGGTCGTTGACGACGAGCGAGACGGCGTCGCGCAGGCCGCTGAGCGCTGTGGTCGTCGCCGTCGTGACGGGCGGGGTGGCGGAGCGGACGGTCGTGCCGAGCGTCGCCAGGACGCCGGTCCGTCCGAAGAGGCCGTCCTGCAGCCCGCGGACCACCACGGCCAGGACGAGCGAGTCGACGTCGCCAGGCACACCCAGCCCCAGCAGGCTGCGGAGGAGCTCGACCTTCGCACGACCCTCGACCACGTCGAGGACGCTGGCGTCGAGCCGGAGCAGCGGCACGCCCAGCAGCGCCACGTCGACGGTGACCCGCGCCGTGCGCAGGGCGGCGTCGACCGCCGCCTGCACGCTCGCCGCCCACTGCTCGAGCAGCGTCGTGGTCCGAGCGGCCACCTGGTCGGCGAGCGCCTGGTCGAGCACGAGCTCGGTGCCGACGGCACGGCCGTTGAGCCCGCCCCTGCCGGACATCAGGCGCTCCATGTCCACCTCCACCGTGCCCCGACCCAGGTCGACGACGACCTCCGTGCCCTCGCCCAGCTTCGCGGTCAGCAGGGGGGTGACGGCCGAGGCGACGTCCACGTGGACCTTGACGGTCGTCGCCGAGCCGGTCAGACCGGCCACGCCCTTGACGGCCCTCTCCAGCTGGCGCTCGACGGCCGTCACCTGCGACTGGGCGGTCGCCGCTGCCGTCCTCGCCGTCTGCGCCACCGCGGGCACCGTCGGGCTGGCGAGGACGAGACGCAGCCCGGCGACGCCGTAGTCGCGCACCGGGAGGGCGCCCAGCTCGTCGCGCTCGCAGCCGTCGAGCAGCGCCGTGGAGGCGAGCGCGCCGACCTGGAGCCGCAGCCCGGCGAGCGTCGCCGTGCCGGGGGCGACCCCTGCGAGGTCGATCACCGCCGGGCTCGGCAGGTCACCGTCGGGGACGGGACCCGTGCCGCTGGTCGTCCGCACGGCTCCGCTGCTGGTGACGGCGCCCGTGGCGGCGGCGGACTCCCCGTCGCTCGTCGCCCGGGCGTGCTGCTGGAGGACGGCGGCCTCCTGGCCGGCGGCCGGGAGCACGACGAGGGACGCCGTCTGGGCCCCCAGCACCGAGCTCAGCGCCGTCACCGACAGCGGTGCCGCGTGGGCGTCGGGTCCGGCGGCGGGTGCCTCGGCCGGTTGGGCGCTCGCCGTGGTGCCGGCCTGGCCCGTGTGCGTGGTCGTGACGCCGGCGAGGGACGCGAACGGGTCCAGGCTCGTCCCGAGGAGCGCGCCGGAGAGCATCCGGCTGCTCGAGCTCGAGGAGTAGCGGTAGGCCGTCGTGCAGTCGCGAGCACCGCGCACGAGCGCGCCGGTGACGTGCTCGCTGTCCAGCCACGAGGCGTCGGTGGCGCTCAGCGCGGGCAGCGGGGCGGCTCCCGGGAACCCGTCCGGACCGGCGGCGCGGTCGAGGGCAGGAAGGAGCGCTGCGAGGACCGCGAGCGCCCCGGCCCCGGCGACCACCCGAGCCCTGGAGGGCCTCCGGCCCCCGTGGTGGTGGTTCACGACGTCCTCCGACGAGTGCTGGTGCGAGCGAGCCGGCTCAGGAGGAGCCCGGCCGCGATGGCGGCGCCCGCGGCGCCGAGGGCGGGGAGCGCGTCGAGACCCGTGCGCGCCAGGCGGCTGGGCAGCGAGGAGCCGAGCACCGTCTCCGGCAGGCCGCTGCTGGGGACGGGCGAGGTGCCGAGGACGGAGGTGCCGCCCGTCGAGCCCGCACCGGCGGAGCCGCCCGGGTCCGCCGTGCCGGCGATCGGGCTGCTGCCCGCACCGGGGCCGGTCCCGTCGTGACCGCTGCCGCCGGGTCCGCTGCCGGGTCCGCCGGGCGTGCTGGGGTCGCCGTCAGGACCGCCGGGCGTGCCGGGTCCGCTGCCGGGTCCGCCGGGCGTGCTGGGGTCGCCGTCAGGACCGCCGGGCGTGCTGGGGTCGCCGTCAGGACCGCCGGGCGTGCTGGGGTCGCCGTCAGGACCGCCGGGCGTGCTGGGGCCTCGGTCAGGACCGGGTGTTTCCGGGCTCCCCGGGTTCCCCGGGTCGTCGGGACCCTCGGGGTCGGTGCTGGGGGTGGGCGTCGGGGTGTCCACCGGGTCCACCTCGTCGCCCGTCGCCGTGATGCCGATGCCGAAGGACGACGACGCGCCCTGCAGCTCGTCCGGGGCGTCCGAAGGCAGGAAGAGGCACAGCAGCAGACGCTCCCCCTGCCTGGGGGTGATCTTGCGGGCGGGGATCACGAGCTCCCGGGGGACCTCGTCGAGGGGCCGGTACGTGATCAGTCTCCGCTCGTCGGAGGCGCACGTGGGGGCGGGGTCCGTGGCGGGGTGGACCCTCCCGTCCACGCCCTCCCAGGGGACGGCGCAGCTGCGCAGCGTCGCCCGCAGGCCCTGCGGGTGGGCCACCATGGCGCCGGCCGACTCGACCCTCAGCGTCAGCTCGCCCTCGGGGGCGCCCACGATGTCGGCGGAGATCCGCCAGTTGACCCGGGTCCCCGGGGACATCCGGCTGAGGGCGTCGGGGTCGACGGTCGACCTCACCTTGAGGAAGTCGACCGGTTCGCCTACGACCGCCGTCGACGTCGACGTCGACGTCGACGTCGACGTCGACGCGGACGCGGTGGCCGTGGTGAGGGGCAGGCACGTGGCGGCGAGCAGGACCGCGACGGCGGTGCGCCGACCGCTCACGACAGCTCCGCGACGGGCTCGGGCCGGGGCCAGGTGGCGACGACGGTCAGGCCGGCGACGAGCAGCGTCGCCACCCCCACGGCGACCGGCCGCTGGACCGACGCCACCCACGTCCCGAGGTGGGGCATCGACCACACGACGCGTCCGACGCGGGTGACCTCGTAGGGCGCCGGGTCCACCGAGTCGTTGGCGTCCCCCCGCAGGACGAGCACCGCACCTCCGGGCACGGCCGGGTCGGGAGCGGCCTCGACGACGCGGTGCGTGATGGGCAGCTTCCCCTCGCGGGCGACGGTGACCACGTCCCCCACGGCCACGTCGAGCGCGTCGACCTGGCGCACGACGGCCAGCGCGCCGGTCGGCATGGTCGGCGCCATCGACCCGGTCTTGAAGACGACGAGGGTCGCGTCCAGCACCGCACCGAGCAGCACCAGGGCCACGCAGGCGCAGCCGAGCACCGCCCCCGTCGTGAGGGCGGCCTCGCGCAGCCACTCCGCTGTCCTCCCCATCACGTCCCCCGCTCGCGCCGTCGTCCCGCTCCTCCCCGGTGCCGGCTCAGCCGGACGTGCTCGTGAAGGACCACGCAGGGGCGGCGCTCTTGCCCTGCAGGGCGTCGGGCGAGCCACCGGGCAGGGTGATGGCGAAGCAGAGGTCCTCCGGCTGACCGCCGTCGTCCTCGGTGGCGGCGCCCAGGGTGAAGGTCTTGGCCCCCGAGCCGGTGGTCAGGGCGCTGTCCCGGGCGAGCTCGGTGCCGGTGCCGGTGCCGGTGGACGAGGGGAAGGCGGCAGGTCCGCAGGCCCCCTTGGCGACGCCGCTGCGCACCGAGTAGCGGAGGGCGGTGAAGAAGTCGTCGTCCCCGTCCACCTTGACCGCGGGGTTGACCGTGACGTCGACGGCGGCGACGCTCCCCGGAGCCGTCCGCAGCTGCATGGGCGCGAAGACGGTGTCGCCCGGCGACAGGGAGGTCGCGGCGAGCGGAGAGAACAGCAGGCCGCCGGCCTCGGCCTGGGACTCGCGGTCGACGAAGTTCGCGACGCCGCCGAGGCCGTCCCAGACGTTCTGCTGCACCTCGAAGACGCTGGCGGCCACGCCGGCGCGGTCGCCGGACCCGTCGCCGTACACCCACTCGGTGTCGGTCCAGGCCGCCAGGGTGGCGGCCGAGCCCACCCCGAGGACGAGGCCGCCCGCGAGGAGGGCGCGGACCCGGCCGCGGCGGCGCGGCGCAGCGCGGAAGACCCTGTTCCCCTGGTGCGCGTTCCCCTGGTGCGCGTCGGTGGTCGTGGAGCTGGTGGTCGTGGTCGTGGCGTTCATGGTCGGCGTTCCCCCCGTGCGACGGCCGGGGGACCGTCCCCCGGATCTGCCGTCGGGGGTGGGGTCGGCACCTGGGTAGCGCCGGTGTGGTCGTTGAAAGCTGGATCTCCCCCGGCCGGAGCAGGAGCCGCGGCGCTGCGGGCCGGGTGAGGTGCCGAGCACCGTTGCGGGGCACATGCTCTGAGCGCAGCACGACCCGGGCGGGTGCGGATGTTATATCAACGGGACGGCGCCCGTGGATTCCCCGGGACGGGTGCCGGCGGCAGGAGGGCCGAGCCTCCCGGGGCGTCCCGAGCCTCCCCGGGGCGTCCGGGGGCGCGCCGGGAGCACGGTTCAGGCCAGCAGGTCGAGCAGCCCCCGCAGCACCGGGACCAGTGTCGGGATCAGGGCCGCGACGAGCCCGAGCACCAGCAGGAGCGCCACCACGCGAACCCCTCGCGCCGGCCCACCCTCGGGTGCGCGCAGCGTGCGCAGGACCACGCCGTCAGTGCGCCGACTCGAGGTTGCCCGGCAGGTGCCCCGTGCTCTTGCGGAAGTAGCTGGCGGCGTTGCGGCGGAAGAAGAGCCGCGCCGCGCCCACGACCGCGCCCGACAGGACCGCCCACAGGAGCGCCTCGCCCCACGAGGTGTCGTCCGACTCCGGGTTGATCGGCGGCTCGCCCCCGACGCCCTTGCGCCACATCGTGGTCAGGACCTTGTTCGCCAGGATCCCCGATCCCACGGCGCCAGCGGTCCCGAAGAGCTTCCAGATGGTTTCTCCCATGGGAGCACCCTGCCGCCGCCCCGACCGGCCGGCAAACGCGGCGGGCGGGCGGCGGGCGGTGACCTCGCACCCGCCGCGGGAGCAGTCCCGGATGGTGACGCAGCGTCTCTGGGCCGGACGGGTAGTGGCCAGATGCGGGTGCCTCGGGGGACGATCTACGCAGACCCCCACCTGGTGGTCCGAGTGCGCGTCCGCGGCCCCGGGGCCGGCGGGCGGGGGAGCGCACCACCGCGAGGCGACGCGGGGTGCAGGAGAGGAGCTCGCATGAAGGTGTTCCGCTGCGGGGACGTCGTCCCCGGGTGCACGCGAGAGCTCGAGGGCGCCGACGAGCAGGAGGTGCTCCGCGCCGTGGGGGCGCACGCGCGCACCGACCACGGCACCGAGCTCGACGACGCCGCGCTGTCCGAGGTCCGGGCGCAGGTGCGCTCCCGGTGACGCCGGCGAGCGCCGCCCCGTCACCCCCGGCCCCGGCCTCGACCCCGGCCCACGACGCGCTGGCCGCGGTGCTCGCCCGACCCGACCTCCTGGGCTGCGCGGTGCAGCCCCTGGTGGACCTCGAGCGCGCGGTCGTCGCGGGCTACGAGGTCCTCGCCCGCCCGGCCCCGCACCTCGGCGTCGGCCCGGCGCCGGTGTTCGCCGCGGCCGCCGAGGACGACGGCGCCCTGGTGGACCTGCACGTCGTCGCCCTGGCGGCCGCCCGCCCGCTGCTGGCGGACCTCCCGCCCGACACCTTCCTCACCGTCAACGTCGACGCGAGGGCGCTCGCCTCCCCCCGGGTGCTCGCGGAGCTGCTGGCCTGGGGCGACCTCGGCGGGCTCGTCGTGGAAGTCCTCGAGGAGCGGTGGCCGGACGACCACGGCCTCGTGCTCACCTCGCTCGACGCGCTGCGCGCAGCCGGGGCGCTCGTCGCCCTCGACGACGTCGGGGCGGCCTGGGCGGGCCTGTCGAGGGTCCTCGAGGTCCGGCCCTCCTTCGTCAAGCTCGACCGGCACCTGGTGTCCCGGCTCGGACGCGACCCGGCGGTCGAGGCCGCGGTGCGCGCCGTCGGGGACATGGCCGACACCCTCGACGCCTGGGTGTGCCTGGAGGGCGTCGAGACGCGCGAGCAGCTGGCCGCCGCGGTCCGGCTGGGGGTGCCGCTGGCCCAGGGCTACCTCCTCGGCCGCCCGGCGGCGGCGTGGCCGGAGCCCGACCTCGGCCTCGTCCGCGAGCTGGGGCGCGAGGCCGGGTCCGGCGCCGCCCTGGCGGTCCTGGTCCGCACGCCCGCCCCCGGCGACCTCGAGGTCGACGACCGGGGCCGCCCGCTGGCGGTGCGGGCGCCGCTGCCCGACGGCCGCTCGTGGCGCCACCCCGTCACCACGCTCTGCCTGCGCACCGACCCGGGCGAGGCGCTGGCCCGCGCGATGGCGCGCCCCGTGCCGGACCGCTTCGCGCCGCTGGTCGTCACCGCCGCCGACGGGCGGGCGCTCGGGCTCGTGCCCGTCGACGTCCTCGCGACCGCCGTGGCCACCGCGAGGGCGGGCGGGCCCGGGGCGCGCTGAGACGCCCGGGCGGGGCTACGCTCCCGGTCGAACGACAGGGGAGCGCCGTGGGGCGCTGAGAGTGCGGCGACCGGCCGCAGACCCTCGAACCTGACCCGGCTAGCACCGGCGTAGGGAGTCGGGCTCGACGCCGTCCGCGTGCGGAGGGCGTCCCCCTCGTGCACCGCACGGGAGGAGCACCACCATGACCAGCACCTCGCGCACCACCTCGCCCGGCGCCGCCGGGAGCGCCCGCCGCAGCTGGCGGGTCGTCGACATCGTCGTCTGCGCCGTCGTCGGCGTGGCCGCGGGCGTGGCCCTGTGGGCCTTCGGCGCCCTCTACGAGCCGATCACCGCCCCGCTGGCCTTCCTCGCCCCGCTCGCCGGCCTCGTCAACGGCGGCTTCCTCTTCCCCGGCCTGCTCGGCGGGCTCGTCGTGCGCCGCCCCGGGGCGGCCCTGTTCGCCGAGGTCCTGGCCGGGGTGACGTCCATGCTGATCGGCACCCAGTGGGGCGTCACCGTGCTCGTCTGGGCGCTCGTGCAGGGGCTCGCGGCGGAGGTGGGCTTCGCCGTCCTCGGCTACCGCCGCTGGGGCCTGCCCGCCGCGCTGCTGGCGGGCGCCTGCTCCGGTGTCGCCGTCGGCCTGATGGACACGAACTTCTCGAGCGCGGCTGCCTGGACCGCGGGCTGGAAGGCCCTCTACATCGGCACGTCGGTCGTCTCGGGCATCGTGCTCGCCGGCCTGCTCGCGCACCTGGTGGTGCGCGCGCTCGCCCGCACGGGAGCGCTGTCGGGCTTCGCCTCGGGCCGCTCCGGCGAGCGGGTCTGACCGCGGTGCCCGCCCGGCCCGGCGGCGGCGCGGGGGTGGCGAGCGGGCGCCGGGCCGACGGGGGCGGCGGGCCCGCTCCCGAGCCGGTCGGCGTGCTCGCCCGGGGCTGGTCCTGGCGCCACGGGGGCCGCAGGGCCCACGCCGTCTCCGGGCTCGACCTCGCCGTCGAGCCCGGGGAGCGGGTGCTGCTGCTCGGGCCCTCCGGGTCGGGCAAGTCGACGCTGCTGGCGGGGCTCGTCGGGGTGCTCGCCGACGCCGGGGACGACGCCGAGGAGGGCGAGGCCGCGGGCGAGCTCCTCGTCGGAGGGGCGCCGGCCGGGGCGCGCAGGGGGCGTGCCGGCCTGGTGCTCCAGGAC
>Ga0210040_10002778_pt1 | contig 24296 bp, 23 predicted proteins | sample CryGeyCG12114_NA_FD_185462 | JGI IMG/M metagenome (GOLD analysis project Ga0210040, IMG submission 185462) | Groundwater microbial communities from aquifer - Crystal Geyser CG19_WC_8/21/14_NA (SPAdes) (version 2) | ecosystem: Environmental > Aquatic > Deep subsurface > Groundwater | place: USA... | reverse complement strand
CCCAGCCGATGTGCAGGCGCTGTTTGAGCAGGGCCTCCACCCTGGCGCCGACCTCGAAGGGCAGCGGCGCGCCGCCGGAGATGCAGGCGCGGAGGGAGGAGAAGTCCGTGCCGGGCGCGTCCGGGTGCTTGAGGAGGGCGATCCACATGGTGGGCACGCCCGGCATGACCGTGACGCGCCGCGCCTGGATGTCGCGCAGCGCCGTTTCGGCGTCGAAGCGGGGGCGCAGCAGGATCTCGTTGCCGCAGGCGAGGTGGCGCAGGAGGACGCTGGACAGGGCGTAGATGTGGAACAGGGGCAGCACGCCCATGACGCGCTGCTCGCCCTCGGCCAGCACGCCGCCATCCTGCCAGTGGCGGTAGATGTCCACGGTGGCCGTCAGGTTGGCGTGGGTGAGCATGGCCCCTTTCGGCAGGCCGGTGGTGCCGCCGGTGTACTGCAGCAGGGCGATGTCGTCGGGCGAGACCTCCGGCAGGCGCGCCGGGCTCCCCCCGGCGCCGAGGGTGGAGAGAAGAAGGGCGCGGGGGTCACCCTCCCCTGCTTCGCCTCCCCAGGCCGCGTCCTCGCCCAGCAACACGCGGTCGGCGATGCCGGACTCCAGCAGTTCGAGCGCCGTGGGCAGCATGCCCGGCAGGTCCGTGGTGATCACGGTGCGGGCGCCGCTGTCCGTCATCTTGTGGTGCAGCACCCGGCGGGCATCGAGCGGGCTGAGATGGACCACGCGGGCGCCGAGCCTGGCCAGCGCCAGGAAGCAGACGGGGTGCCAGGGCGTGTTGGGCAGCAGCAGCGCCACGGGCAGGCCGGGGGTGATCCCGAGGTGCTGGAGGCCGGCCGCCAGCCGGTCCACGGCGGCGTCGAGGGTGGCGTAGCTGGTCTGCCGGCCGCGGTATTCCAGCGCCGGCCGCGCGGACCAGCGGGCCACGGCCCCGTCCAGCAGGGCGCCGAGCGTGCCGGGCCGGATCGGCGCGTCCCACCGGCAGCCCGGCGGATAGGCCGCGAGCCAGGGGCGCAGGCGCGCCGCCTCAGCCATTCATGTCCAGGGCCGCCGTCACGGGCTGCATGGTCGCGTTCCTCTCTGGCCTTGTCTCATATTCCGCATTGCGGAAATATGTTCTGCCGTTCCCGGGCTTGGTATCGGAGAGGGGTGCGCGCGGTCAAGCGCGGAGGGGAGCGGGATGCGAAAGCGTGCGGTGGCGGAAGCGGGGGAGGAGGCCGGGGGCGAGGACCGGCAGTTCGTGGCGGCCATCGCCCGCGGCTTCGACATCCTGCACGCCTTCCGGGCCGAGGACCCGATGCTCGGCAACCAGGAGCTGGCCGAGCGCACGGGGCTGCCGCGCGCCACGGTGTCACGCCTGACGCACACGCTGACGCGGCTGGGCTACCTCACCTACCTGCCGCGCTTCGCGAAGTACCAGCTCGGGATGGGGGCGGTGCCGCTGGGGCAGCTGGCGCTGGCGAACATGGGCATCCGGCGGATCGCGGCGCCGCTGATGCGGGCGCTGTCGGAGGAAACCAACGCCTCCACCTCGCTGGGCAGGCGGGACGGGCTGATGATGCTCTACGTGGAGCACGTCTCGCCGCGCACGGCGGTGGCCCTGCAGCTGGAGGTGGGATCGCGCCTGCCGCTGGCGCTGACGGCCATGGGGCGGGCCTGGTACGCGCGGTCGGACCCGGCGGCGCGGGCGGCGGTGGACCGGGAGATCGCACTCCGGCAGCCGGCGGAATGGCCGGCGATCCGGGCGGGGCTGCTCGATGCCGTGGCGATGGGGGAAAGCCTGGGCTTCACCGCCTCGCTCGGGGACTGGAACCCGACGGTGCACGCGGCGGGGGCGGCCATCGCCCTGCCCGGCGGGGAGATCGTGGCGCTGAACTGCGGGGCGCCGGCCTTCATGCTCGGCCGGGAGCAGGTGCTGGGCGAGATCGGGCCAAGGCTGGCGGCGGTGGCGCGGCGGATCGAGGCGATGGCCCAGGGCGCGGGGCCGGGTCAGCGGCCGTAGACGCGGTCCAGCACGGCGGCGACGGCCACGAGTTCCGCCGCGGCGGGATCGAAGCGGACGCCGGCGGCGAGGCGGGCGGCCCAGTCGGCGGCGGCGCGGCCGCCCCAGTCGTCCGGCGGGGTGGCCAGGGTTTCGCGGGCGGTGCCGCGGAAGCGCTCGGCGGTGAAGTCGAAGAAGGAGCCGCCCTGGTTGCGCATCGCGGCGCCGCCGGCGGTGCCGTGGAAGGCGGCCTCGATCACGGCGTCCTGCCCGGCATGGAGGTTCCAGGAGCAGGCGAGGCGCACCACGGCGCCGCTGCCGAGGGTGAGGGTCGCGACGGCGAAGTCCTCCACGCGGTCGGTGCGCCCGGCCAGCGGCTCGCCGCCCGCGAAGAGGGCGCCGGTGGCGCCGGTGACCTCCGGGAAGTCCAGCACCCAGAGGGCGAGGTCCACGAGGTGGACGCCGAGGTCCATGACGCAGCCGCCGCCCGAGAGGGCGGGGTCGCGGAACCACGGCTTGTCCGGGCCGTAGGCGTTGTGGAAGACCAGGTCCACCGCATAGGGACGGCCGATCTCGCCGCTCCGCACGAGCTCCCGGATGCGGCGCATCGCCTCGGTGTGGCGATAGGAGAGATCGACGGAGAGGAGGCGGTCGGCGCGGCGGGCGGCGTCCACGACGGCACGCGTTTCCTCCGCGCTGCGGCCGAGCGGCTTCTGGCAGAAGACGGCGGCGCCGGCCTCCAGTGCCTGGATGGACTGGGCGGCGTGCAGCGCGCTGGGGGTGGCGATGACGATGCCGTCCGGGCGCAGGGCGAGCAGGTCGTCGATGCCGTCCACCACGCGCGCCTCGGGGGCGAGCTTCGCGGCCTCGGCGGCCATCTCCGGGGAGGGATCGGCGATGCCGACGGCCTCGGCCGCGCCGGAGGCGAGGATCGCGGCCATGCGGTGGCGCCCGATCCAGCCGGTGCCCAGGAAGCCGAGGCGCGTGCGGGTCCCGGAAAGCATCAAGAAAAGCGCACCAGGGCCTTCAGGAAGCCATCCGGGCGGTCGCGCGTGGCGTCGAGGGCGGTGCCGAGCTCGTCCAGCCCGTAGGCGTGGGTGAAGAGGGGCGCGGGGTCCAGCCGGCCCGTGGCGATGGCCTCCACGGCCTCGCGGATGCCCTGGACATAGATCTTCGGGTCGCGCTCATGGGCGTTGATCACGTCGATGCCGCGCCAGTTCCACAGCCACATGTTCACCTGGCGCGGGCCGTCCTGGTGGTATCCGGCGACGACGAGGCGGCCGCGCTCGCGCGTGAGTTCGCCTGCGAGGTCGAGCGGCCATTGCTTGCCGACGGCCTCGATCACCACGTCGCAGAAGGTGCCGGATGTCAGCGCCTTCACCCGCTCGATGATGGCGTGGTGGTCCTCCATCGGGATGGTCTCGGCGGCGCCCATGGAACGTGCGAGGTCCAGCGAGAAGGGGCGGCGGGAGATGGCGATGACGCGGGCGCCGGCATCGGTGGCCAGCCGCGTCAGGATGGCGCCGAGGAAGCCGATGCCGAGGATGGCGACGGTGTTGCCCGCCACGATGCCGCTGCGGCGGAAAATGTTCATGGCGCAGCCCAGCGGCTCGCCCGGGAAGGGCTGGCCCGCGAGCGATGCCGGCAGGGGGACCACGTTGGCGGCGTCGGCGATGTCGTATTCGGCGTAGCCGCGATAGGTGAGCGCGGCCACGCGATCGCCGGGGGACAGGCCATCCACCCCCTCCCCCACCGCGTCCACCACGCCCCAGGCCTCGTGGCCGAGGTCGCCGGGCTCGGTGGGAAAGCGCATCCAGTCCGGGCCGGACCACGGCGTGAGGTTGGAGGCGCAGACGCCGCAGCCCTCCAGCCGCAGGCGGACCTGTCCGGGGCCGGGCTCTGGGCGGGGAACGTCCCGGACGGTGAACTGGCCGGGGGCGGTGAGGACGGCTGCGCGCATCTGGTGTGTCATGGAGAAGAGCGGCCGGTCACGCCGCCACGGTGGCGTGCGCCGGCGCGTAGCGTCGCACCATGCTCGCGCAGAACTCCGCGAACTCGGCCGGCACCTGGGGCGGGCTGCTGTGGTGGGGGGCAAGGCCGCGGTGTTCGGGGGTGAAGCAGAAGGTGACGGTGACGTCGAAATCGGCCAGCGCCTCCATCTGGCGGTCGAACCAGTCGAGCGCGTTGGGGCGGAAGCTGTCGGCCCAGGACAGGCCGGTGCGGAGGTGGCGCACGCCGAGCCGCTTCATCCAGGCCACGGCGTCGTGCAGCCGGTGGTCCTCGAAGTGGAACCACTGGCAAAGGCCCATCTCCGGCGCGTGCTTGCCGAAATGATCGATCGAGGGCTTTGGCGAGCCGTCCTCGCGCAGCAGGCCCATGTAGAAGTGGCGGTAGTAGGAGGAGCCCTCGGCCTCGCGGTGGCGGGTGGTGGCGCCCCAGGCCTGCGGCAGGTCGTAGAGCGAATACCAGTGGATGCGCGGCGCCTTGCCGATCAGGAGTTCCGCGGTGCGGTTGAGGCCCCAGACCTGCACCTCCTCGGCGCCGAAGGTGGAGATGCCGACCTCGCTCACCCAGACGGGCTTGTCGGTCACCGCCCGGATCTCGTCGATCTTGGCCGGCCACTCGTCGATCTTCCAGAGGTTCCAGTCGAGCGGGAAGCCGTGCACGGCGACGATGTCGATCTCGTCCATCGCGCCACGCTCCTGCATGTTCACGATGAAGGCGGGATCGATGGGGGAGATGCCACCAAGCACCCGCGGCAGGTTCGGGTTGGCCTCGCGGATGGCGCGGCCGGCGAGGCGGGCGGTTTCCGCGAAGATGGCCCAGCCCGGATCGAGCTCGGGGTCCCAGTGGGACTTGTTGTTGGGCTCGTTCCAGATCATCGCGGCTTCGATCACGCGCGGCTCTCCTTCTTCACCGGTCCGGGCGCGGGATAGACGGCGCCGGCGCCCCAGGGAAGCTCCGCGCGCCGGCAGAGATAGACCTCCTGCTCGGGATGCTCGAGGATTGCGAAGCCGGCGGAGCGGAGCATGGCCTCCGACGCGGCCGCGTTCGGCACCCACCAGTTGGAGGGGTCGTTGGAGTAGCGCTTCTCGATGAAGTGCAGCCTGGGCCAGGCCGGATCGTCGAAGATCGCGGTTTCGGCGAAGGGGTAGTCGGGCTCGGGCGTCATCGCCTCGGTCGCGCCGCGCTGCATGGACTGGAACAGCAGCAGGTCGTCCGCGACGTGCTCGTGGATCAGGTCAAGCGCGAGCAGCGGGTGGCGGAGGTGGTAGAGCACGCCCATGAAGATCACGAGGTCGAAGCGCTCCCCCAGCGCGCCGACGTCGTAGACGGACAGGTTGCGGAACTCGGCGTCGAGCCCCGTCACCTCGGCGGCCAGGCGAGCCTGGGCGAGGTAACGCTCGTCGCTGTCGATGCCCAGCACGCGTGCGGCGCCGCGGCGCTTCATCTCCATGGAGTAGAAGCCGGCGTTGCAGCCGATGTCGAGCACGGTCTTGCCCGAGAGGTCGGCCGGGATGGCGTGGGCGAAGCGGCGGAACTTGTTGGCGGGATAGTCGTAGAGGAAGTGGTTCGGCGCGGTGCGGACGCCGCCGAGGTCGATGTTGTGGAACCAGTCTCCCAGGGCCTCGACCCGCGCGCGGATCTCCTCCTTGGAAAGCGCGGTGGTGGTGCTCATGGCGTGGGAGCCTCCATGCGTGCGGGGCCAAGGCTCCGGGTGGGGGCCGCGTCCAGCCGGGCGAGAACGCCCATCAGCTCGTCGACGCGGTGGGCGCAGCTGTGGCGGGCGCGGATGGTCTCGAGGCCGTGCTGCGCGAGGGAGCGGCGCAACGCGGGGTCGTCGCGCAGCGCCGCGAGGTGCCGCGCCATCTCCGCGCCGTTCTGCGCGAACAGGAAGTCCTCGCCCGGGCGGAACAGGTGCTCGGCATCCTGCCAGGGGGCGGAAACCAGGGGGATGCCGCAGGCCAGCGCCTCGAAGACGCGGATGGTGGGGATGCCCGGCAGCATGTTCACGTAGAAGCGGCGCGGCACGTGGACCGTGGCGAGGTGGCGGGCGAAGACCTCCGGCGCGCGGGCATTGGGCAGCCAGCCGAGATAACGCGCGCCGTGGCCCTCCAGCATGGCGAGCGCCTCGGCGGGATAGCGGACGCCGTAGATGTCGAGCGGCAGGGAGGCCTCGCGCGCGGGGCGGAAAAGGAAGTCCTCCAGCTCCGCCGTGCGCTCGCCGTCGCCCCAGTTGCCGATCCAGACCAGGCCCTCGCGCGGTTCCTCCTGCGCGGGCGGGTGGAACAGGCGCGTGTCGGCGGCCTCGTGCCAGGTGAAGACGCGATCGCCCCAGCCCCAGCGGCGGTACACCTCCGACAGCGTTTCGCCGAAGGCGAGGATCGCGTCGTAGCCGTCGAGGTCGAAGGTGCGGATGGCCTCGGGGTCGGACACGGCGCGGTGGTGGGTGTCGTGAAACAGCAGGGTGAAGCGCGCGCCCTGGCGGCGCAGGCGGCCGATGGCGGCCACCAGCGCGGGCTCGTTCCACTCGTGCACGATCACGACATCGGCGCCCTCGAGCGCGGCCTCCATGCCGTCGTTGCCCGCGAAGGTGGCGGAGGACAATTCGGGGTAGTTGGCGCGATAGGCGTCCAGTCCGGCATCGCCGTGGTCGCGCAGCAGGTTCTCCAGGCTCCAGGCGCCCTCGGGCTCCAGCGCCCGCACGTCATGGCCACGGTGGATCATCTCGCGCAGCACGCCGCGCAGGAAGTGCGCGTTGCCGTGGTTCCAGCAGGAGGCGAGGGAATGGGTGAGATAAACGAGCCTCACGCCGCGACGCTCCCGGCGACGAGCAGCGGGCGGTAGACGTCGAGCATGGCGCCGGCCATGGCCTCCACCGTGTAGCGGCCCGCGCGGCGGCGGGCGGCGGCGCCGAGGCGGGCGCGCTCCGCAGGATCGGCGGCGAGGCGGGCGATGGCTTCCGCGGCGGCGGCCTCGTCGCGCGGGGGGACATAGAGGGCGGCGCCCCCCCAGAGCTCGCGAAAGGTCGGGATGTCCGACAGCACCAGCGGGCAACCGGCCTGCGCGGCCTCCAGCACGGCCAGGCCGAAGGGCTCGTAGAGCGCGAGGGAGGCGTAGATGGGGCGCTGGGCGAGCAGGGCGGCGAGCGCCGGCTCGTCCAGGCGGCCAAGGAGGCGGAGGTTGCGGGGCTCGGCCCTGTCGCCGTTCGGGCCGCTGACAGGGCCGGCGGCGAGCACGGGAATGCCCAGCCGCGCGGCCGCACCGTCCAGCGTCTGGAGGTTCTTGCCCTTGTCCCAGAGGCGCCCCGCGGTGAGGACGAAGAGCGTGGAAGGCTCCGCCGGGGCGGCGCCCGCCGCGGCCAGGGCGCGGCGCCCGTTGTGCACGATCTTGGGGCGGCGCGGCAGGGCGTAGCGGCGCGCGGTGGCGTCGGCGAAGGCGCGGCTGGGTGTGACGAGGGCGGCGGCGGCCAGGCAGCCGCGGCGCATGAGGTCCGCGTGCCAGGCAAAGGCGGGTGGCAGCGGCCCGCCGCGCACGGCGTCCCACCAGGTGACCACGCAGGAGTGGGAGACGGCCACGACCGGCACCGGGAAGGCCACGCCCGCCGCATGGGCCGGGCTGTTCAGGTGAACGGCATCGACCCGGGCATCGCGCGCGATGCCGGCCAGGGCGTCGCCGGCGGCGCGCAGTTCGTCCGGCGCTTCGGCCAGCCAGTCGAGCGGCAGGCCGGTGGGCAGGATCTCCACGCCCGGGATGGCGGCGGCGCGGGCGAGCTGGTCAGGCTGCGGGGCGGGGCCGAGCAGGGCGAGGACGGGGGTGACGCCATGAGCCGCGAGGCCGGCCGCGAGGTCGAGCGTGTAAGGCCAGATGCCGCCCGCGGCATCGGCCGTCATCAGCAGGCGCGCGCCGCCACCATGCACGCCCTGGCGGGTCACGCCCCGGCGTGCTCGGGCGCGTGCTCCGGCGCGGCGCGCTCCTCGCGCAGCCAGCCGGCCAGCGCGGCCACGCCCTCGCGCCAGGGGCGGGCCGTGCGCAGGCCCAGTTCCCGCGCGGCGCGGGAGGTGTCGGAGACGTAGTAGCGCTGGTCGCCGGCGCGCCAGTCGGCGTAGCGGGTTTCCACCGGACGGCCCAACAGGTCGCCGATATGGGCGAGAAGCTGGCGCAGGCTGATGGCGTTGGCCGGGCCGCCGCCCAGGTTGAAGGCGCGGCCGGACACGGCGCCGATGCGGCGCCAGCAGGCGAGATAGGCATCCACCGCGTCGCCGACATCCATGACGTCGCGCACCTGGCAGCCGTCGCCGTAGATGGAGATGGGCTCGCCGCGCAGCGCGCGCAGGATGAAGTGGGCCACCCAGCCCTGGTCCTCCGTGCCCATCTGCCGCTGGCCGTAGATGCAGCTCATGCGCAGCACGGCGGTGGGCACGCCGAAGGAGCGGCCGAAGTCCAGCACGTACTGGTCGGCGGCGCCCTTGGAGCAGCCATAGGGCGTGTGGAAGTCGAGCGGCCGTTCCTCGCCGACGCCCCGGTCGCGAATGGCGCGGTCGCGCGGGGCATAGGCCTCGCCCAGCAGGTCGAGCGCGATGTCGCCGAGGTCGCCGTAAACCTTGTTGGTGCTGGCGAACACCAGCGGCACGCGGCCGCCGCGGCGGCGCAGCGCGTCCAGCAGGTTGAAGCTGGCGGCGAGGTTGATGTCGAAGTCCTCGCGCGGGTCCACGAGGCTGGTGGTGACCGCCACCTGGGCGGCGAGGTGGAACACGGCGGCGGCCTTGCCGGCGGCGGCGGCGAGGCTGTCCGCGTCGCGCACGTCCGCGACGGTGGCGGAGATGCGGCGCGGGTGGCGCCGCTTCAGCCATTCGAGGTTGCTTTCCACGCCCGGGCGCGACAGCGCGTCGTAGATCAGGACGTCGTGCCCCTCCCCCGCGAGGCGGTCCGCGAGGTTGGAGCCGATGAAGCCGGCGCCGCCCGTCACCAGGATCGGCTGCGTGCCGGTGATCGCCGGCACATTCGGCATGGCGTCCGTCACGCGACCAGCCCCCGGAGCTCCAGCTCGTTCCGCGCCTGGCTCACCCGGTCGCGCGACTGCTGGCGGGCCACCCACTCGGCGAGCTCCGCGAGGTCGGCCGTGAAGTCGAGGTGCTGCGTCGCGTAGCCGAGTTCGTCACGCGCCTTGGTGATGTCGGGAATGTTGTGGCGGATGTCGCCGGCGCGCGTCTTGCCCGCGATTTCCGGCAGCAGGCCCGTGCGCCCCATGGCATTGGCGAGGTCCGCCGCCACGTCCTGCACCGTGCGGTCCACGCCGCTGGCGATGTTGAACACGCCGCCCGCCGCGCGCGGGTGGTCGAGCGCGAGCAGGAAGGCGCGCGCGACATCCTCCACATGCACGAAGTCGCGGCGCTGGAGGCCGTCCTCGAAGATCATCGGCGGCTGGTTGTTCTGCAGCCGGGCGGCGAAGATCGCGAGCACGCCGGTATAGGGATTGGATAGCGCCTGCCCCGCGCCGTAGACATTCCAGAGGCGGAGCGCAACGCCCTCCATCCCGTAGGCGGGCGCCAGGGTGAGGGTGAGGCGTTCCTGCACGAACTTGGTGATGGCATAGACCGAGGCGAGGTTGGTGCGCTTCCACTCCGGCGTCGGCACGGGAACCAGCGGGCGGCCCTTGGCGTCCAGCGGGTCCCAGGGCGCGTCGGGCGTGAGGCGGGGCTGGCGCACCGCGTCCTCCACCAGCGCGCCGTCTGCGTCGCGGTACAGGCCCTCGCCGTAAACGCTCATCGAGGAGGCGACGACGACGCGCTTCACGGGGTTGTCGATGAGCTGCTGGAACAGCATCGCCGTTCCGCCGTCGTTCACCGAGACGTAGCGGTCGATCGCGTACATGCTCTGGCCGACCCCGACCTCGGCCGCGAGATGGACGACCTTGTCGATGCCGCGCAGCGCGCGCTTCACCGCATCGGCGTCGCGCACGTCGCCCTTGACCACCTCCACCTCGGAATCCAGCCCATCCGCACCGCGGTCGGCATGCACCTGCTCGATGAAGCTATCCAGCACGCGCACGTGGTCGCCGCGGTCCAGCAGCGCGCGCGACACATAGCGCCCGATGAAGCCCGCGCCCCCGGTGATCAGGATCGATTCCGCCAAGGTCCCCGCCCTCCCGCCTCAATCTGCCGCCGCCCGCGGAACCGGAAGGGCCCGGCGCGATCACCATTCCGGCTTGCGACGAAACGCCGGTCCCGGACTCGAATCGCGTTCCGCGGTGGAGCACGCATTCTCTTAACCGGTGCAACCTGTTTGAAGAAGGCACACGGGCGCATCACATTTTCTTGTAACACCGGGGCCACAACCATGCGCATCCTGGCATGGCATTGAACGCTTGTTGCGGCGATAGGTAAGTTGAAGCGCGCGGCCATGCGGGCCCGCGGCGGAGAGGGAAGCCGATTTCTTGACAACCGTACAGCCGGGAACGGCTGCGTGAGCGCGCTGCGCGTCGCCATCGTGGGCGTGGGAAACTGTGCGTCCTCCTTCGTGCAGGGTCTGACCTTCTATCGCGAGGCACAGGCGAACGAGCCTGTGCCGGGGCTGATGAACGTGGAGGTCGGCGGCTACCACGTGCGCGACATCGTGGTTTCCGCGGCCTTCGACGTGAACGCGGCCAAGGTGGGGCGCGACGTGGCGGAGGCGATCGGGGCGGCGCCGAACAACACGCATGTGTTCGCGCAAGTGCCGCCCTCGGGCATCCTGGTGAACCGCGGGCCGACGCTGGACGGGATCGGGCGCTATCTGAGCGCGGAGATCGCGGAATCGGAGGCGCCCGTCTCGGACGTGGCGGGCATCCTGGAGGCATCGCGCACGGACGTGGTGGTCTCCTACCTTCCCGTGGGATCCCAGCGCGCGACGGAGTTCTACGCGGAGCAGGCGCTGCGGGCGGGATGCGCCTTCGTGAACTGCATCCCGGTCTTCATCGCCTCCAACCCCGAATGGCGGAAGCGCTTCGAGGCCAGGGGCGTGCCGATCATCGGCGACGACATCAAGAGCCAGGTGGGCGCCACCATCGTGCACCGCGTGCTGGCCAACCTGTTCCGCGAGCGTGGCGTGCGGCTCGACCGGACCTATCAGCTCAACTTCGGCGGCAACGCCGACTTCCTGAACATGCTGGAGCGCGAGCGGCTGGAATCGAAGAAGATCTCCAAGACGCAGGCCGTGACCAGCCAGTTCGACGTGCCGCTCCCGGCCGAGAGCGTGCATGTGGGGCCGAGCGACCACGTGCCCTGGCTCACCGACCGCAAATGGGCGCAGATCCGGCTGGAGGGCACGGGCTTCGGCGGCATGCCGCTGAACCTGGAGCTGAAGCTGGAGGTCTGGGATTCGCCGAACTCGGCGGGGGTGGTGATCGACGCCGTGCGCTGCGCCAAGATCGCGCTGGATCGCGGGATCGGCGGCGCGCTGACCGGGCCTTCCAGCTATTTCATGAAGTCGCCCCCGCAGCAGTTCGACGACACGGAGGCGCGCGAGCGCACGCTGCGCTTCGTGGCCGGAGAGGGCTGAGTTGCGGTGGCCGCCACCGTGTTCCTGCTGCGCCACGCGGCGCATGCGCGCGTGTCCAGCACGCTCTGCGGCCGGATGCCGGGCGTGAGCCTGGGCGAGCAGGGGCGGCAGCAGGCACGGGCCCTGGCGGAGCGGCTTTCGGGCGAGGCGATCGAGGCGGTGTATTCCAGCCCGCTGGAACGCGCGCGGGAAACCGCCGGCCCCATCGCGCAGCGCCTGGGCCTCTCGCCTTTCGTCAGCGAGGCGGTGTCGGAGATCGACTTCGGGCGCTGGACCGGCCGCGACTTCGCGGCGCTGGAAGGCGACCCCGACTGGATCCGCTGGAACGCCGAGCGCGGCACGGCGCGGCCACCGGGCGGGGAAAGCATGGCCGAGGCCCAGGCGCGGGCGCTGGGCGGGATCGAGGCCATGCGCGCGGCCCATCCCGGGGGACGCATCGCGGTGGTCAGCCATTGCGACGTGATCAAGGCGGTGCTGGCCGGGTTCCTCGGCCTCTCGCTGGACGGAATCGGACGCTTCGAGATCCTGCCGGCCTCGGTCAGTGCGCTGGCCCTCTGGCCCGGCGGCGGAAAGGTGTTGAGCATGAACGAGACGCTTCGCGCATGAAGATCGCTTTCTACGGTTCGAGCCTCCTTTCCTCATACTGGAACGGGGCTGCGACCTATTACCGGGGCATGCTGCGCGACCTCGCCGCGCGCGGTCACAGCATCACCTTCTATGAGCCCGACGCCTTCGGCCGGCAGCAGAACCGCGACATCGAGCCGCCGCCCTGGGCGGAGGTGCGCGTCTACGATGCGACGGAAGCCGGGCTGCACGCCGTGGTGGCGGAGGCCGCGCGCGCCGACGTGGTGGTGAAGGCCAGCGGCGTCGGCGTCTTCGACGACGAGCTGGTCACCGGCGTGATGGCGGCGGCGCGGCCAGAGGCGATCCGCATCTTCTGGGACGTGGACGCGCCGGCGACGCTGGCGGAGATCACGCCCGCGCCGGACCACGCGCTGCGCCGCGTCCTGCCCTCGCTCGACTTCGTGCTGACCTATGGCGGCGGTCCGCCGGTGATCGCGGCCTATGAGGGGCTGGGCGCGCGGCGCTGCATCCCGATCTACAACGCGCTGGACCCCGAGACGCACCACCCCGTCCCGGCCGACCCGCGCTTCGCGGCGGACCTGTCCTTTCTCGCGAACCGCCTGCCGGACCGCGAGGCGCGGGTGGAGGCCTTCTTCCTCGACGCCGCCGCGCGCCTGCCGGAGCGCTCCTTCCTGCTCGGCGGCAACGGGTGGGACGACAAGCCGATGGCGCCGAACGTGCGGCGCCTCGGGCATGTCGGCACGCGCGACCACAACGCCTTCAACACCTCGTCGCTCGCGGTGCTGAACGTGGCGCGGGACAGCATGGCCTCCACCGGCTACTCGCCGGCCACGCGCGTGTTCGAGGCCGCCGGCGCGGGCGCCTGCCTGATCACCGATGCCTGGGTGGGCCTCGACCTCTTCCTGCGCGAGGGAGAGGAGGTGCTGGTGGCGCGCGACGGGGCGGAGGTGGCCGAGCACCTGCGCTCGCTGACGCCGGAGCGGGCGCGGGCGATCGGCGAGGCGGCGCGGCGGCGCATCCTGGACGGGCACACTTACGCGCGGCGCGGCGCCGAGGTGGACGCGCTGCTGCGGCGCGAGGCGGCGCTGATCGCCGAGCAGGGCGTGCGCGCGTGAGCGCGGCGCCCCTGCGCGTGGTGGTGATCGGGCTCAGCCTGTCCTCCTCCTGGGGGAACGGGCACGCCACCACCTTCCGCGCGCTGCTCCAGGCCTTCGCCGCGCGCGGGCACGACGTGCTGTTCCTGGAGCGCGACGTGCCCTGGTACGCGGCGCACCGCGACCTTCCCTCCCCCGGCTTCTGCCGTCTGGCGCTCTACCGCGACCTGGCCGGGCTGGAGGAGTGGCGGAAGGAAATCGCGCGCGCGGACGCGGTGATCGTGGGCTCCTACGTGCCCGAGGGCGTGGCCGTCGGGCGCATGGTGCAGCAGACCGCGCGCGGCGCCACCGCCTTCTACGACATCGACACGCCGGTCACGCTCGCCAAGCTGGAGCGCGGGGACGAGGAATACCTCTCCCCCGCCATCATTCCCGGCTATGGCGTGTACCTGTCCTTCACGGGCGGGCCGACGCTGGACCGGCTGGAGCGGCAGTACGGATCGCCCGCGGCGCGGCAGCTCTACTGCTCCGTGGACGCGGAGTTCTACCGGCCGATGGACGTGCCGGCGCGGTGGGACCTCAGCTATCTCGGCACCTACAGCCCGGACCGCCAGCCGGTGCTGGAGCGGCTGCTGCTGGAACCGGCCCGGCGCGCGCCGGAACTGCGCTTCGCGGTGGCCGGGCCGCAATACCCCGATGGAATCGAGTGGCCGGCCAACGTGGAGCGGATCGACCACGTGCCGCCGGCGGACCACCCCGCCTTTTACGCCGCCAGCCGCTTCACGCTGAACGTCACCCGCGCGGACATGGTGCGGGCCGGCTACAGCCCCAGCGTGCGGTTGTTCGAGGCCGGGGCCTGCGGCGTGCCGATCATCTCCGACCGCTGGGACGGCATCGAAACGCTGCTGCGGCCGGGCGAGGAGATCATCCTGGCCGACGGCGCGGACGAGGTGCTGGCCGCCTTGCGGGAAATGCCGGAAGCCGGGCGCGCGGCCATGAGCCGGGCGCTGCGGGCGCGCGTGCTGGGCGAGCACACGGCGGCCCACCGCGCGGCGGAACTGGAAGCGCATCTCCGCGAGGCCGTGGCGCGCGCCGCCGGGCAGCCGGCCTGGGTCGGGGCGCTGTGAGGGCGCGCCGGCCGGCCTGAGGCCCGAGGCAGGGTGCTGGTCTATGGGGATGCGCCCCGGCGGGAGGACCCGCGCGACAAGCTCGGCGCGATCGGCGCCGCGCTGCGCGGGCTCCCCGCGGCGGCGCCGGGCATCGCGCGGCACCAGGGGCTGGTCGGCGCGCTGATCGAGGCGGGGGAGCTGGCCCAGGGGCTGGCCGACGCCGCCTTCGCGGAACGGGGGGAGGATGCGCCCTCGCCGGCGGCGGACGCCGCCATGGCACTGGTCACGGGCATCGCGGGGGCCGTGTGGGGCTCCTGGCAATCGGGCTTCGCGCGCCTCGGCCACCTTCCCGCGGCGGAGATCGCGGCGCCGCTTCCCCCGGTGGTTTCCAGCAAGCGGGCGGAAGGCTTCGCGCATTACGCGGTGTACCCGGAGGCCTATGCGGCGGCTGCGGCGGCGCTGCCCCCGGGGCCTCTGCGGGTGATCGGCCTGCGCTCGATCGGCACCACGCTGGGCGGGATGGTGGCGGCCTCGCGCGCGGCGGGGCCGGCGGTGACGCTGCGGCCGGTGGGGCACCCCTTCCGGCGGGAACTGCGGCTTTCCCCCGAACTGGCCGGCAGCCTGCTGGCCGATCCCGCGGCCATCTTCGCCGTGGTCGATGAGGGGCCGGGACTGTCTGGCAGCAGCTTCGGGGCGGTGCTGGACACCCTGGCCGCGCACGGGGTGGCGGAAGGGCGGGTGCACCTGCTGCCGGGCCATGGCGGCGGGCCGGGGCCCCGGGCGGAGGCGGCGCAGCGGGCGCGCTGGGAGCGCGTCGCGCGCCATCCCGCCTCCTTCGAGCATCTTCTGCTCGGCCCCGGGGCACGGCTGCTCGGCTGGGCGGAGGGGCTGCTTGGCCCGGCGGAGGCGCCGCTCGAGGACGTCTCCGGCGGGGGCTGGCGGCGGCTCCGGTTCAGGGATCCGGCGCGATGGCCGGCGGTGCACCCTTACCTGGAGCGGCGGAAGTTCCTGCACCGGGCGGGCGGGCAAACCTGGCTGCTGAAGTTCGTGGGGCTGGGGCGCCACGGGGCGGAGGCCGCCGCGCGGGCGCGGTTGCTGCGCGAGGCCGGCTTCGTGCCGGAGGTGGCGGGTCTGCTGCACGGCTTCCTGGCGGAGCGCTGGGAGGACCAGGCCCGGCCGCTCGACCCCGGCGGCTGCGACCGGGCTGCGCTGGTGGAACACCTCGCGCGCTACCTGGGATTTCGCGCGCGGCGGATGCCGGCGGGAGCGGCGGAAGGCGCCTCCCTCGGGACCCTGTGGGAAATGGCCCGGCACAATGCCGCGGAGGCGCTGGGCGACGCCACGGCAGGGCGGCTGGACGCCTGGCGGCCACGCCTTCCCGGGCTGGAAAGGCTGGTGCGGCGGGTCTGGACGGACAACCGGATGCAGCCATGGGAGTGGCTGGTGCTGCCCGGGGGCGGGCTGCTGAAGGCGGATGCGGCGGACCACGCGGCGGCGCATGACCTTGTGGGCTGTCAGGACATCGCCTGGGACGTGGCCGGGGCGGCGGTGGAGCTGGGGCTGACCCGGGCGGAGCGCGACCGTCTCCGCGCGGGGATGGGCGGGGTGGATGCGGCGCTGCTGCGCTTCATGTCCGCCTGCTACCCGGCCTTCCAGCTCGGGCTGAACAGCATGGCGGCGGATGCCTGGGGCGGGGGCGAGGAGGCGGCGCGGGCGCGTGCCGCGGCCGGGCGCTACGCGGAAGCCCTGGAAAGGGCGCTGGACGAGGGAGAGGCACCTCACGACGCCGTCTGATGGCGAAACCGTTTCGCTCCCTGGCCCTGTCGAGGAACCGTGCCGGTGACGCCGCGTTACCTTGGCAACGCAGAGGAGGCAGCAGCGCCATGCCCGCAATGTCCGCACGGATCGGTTTTCGCCTCGCCGCGCTTCTGACGGCCCTCGGCACGGCCGCCGCCTGCGCGCCGGTGGGGCCCGGGCCTTACCAGGCGCAGGCCACCAACGCGGCCTATGCCTGCCAGCAGGGCATCACGCAGGCCTGCTACGACTACCAGGCGGTGGCCCCCGCGGCGAACGCGGAAGCCTACCAGGAACAGCAGAACGCGCAGGTGGGCACGGCGGTCGCGGCGGGGCTGCTCGGGGCCGTGGCGGGCGCGGCCATCGTGGGCAGCACGCGGGACCGGGGCTACCGCGGACGGGGCCATTACGGACCGCGGCGTGGCTATGACCGCGGGTACTACGGCCGCGGGCACTACGACCGCGGCCATTACCGCGGCTACCGCTGAACCGCGGCGCGGGTTTCTCCCCGGGAACGCCGGGAAACCAGGGGCGAGCGGCGGGCCGGGCGCGGTGCGCCCCTCACATCACGCCGGTCCGGCCCATTTCCAGGAACTTTTCGCGCCGGCGGGCGCGGAGCGTGGCGCCGTCCAGCGCCAGCAGGGGCGCGAGGCAGGACTCGATGCGCTGCCCCACGGCGGCCACGGCGGTTGCCGGCTCGCGGTGGGCGCCGCCCATGGGCTCGGGGATGACCCCGTCCACCAGGTTCAGGCGCTTGAGGTCCTCGGCGGTCAGGCGGAAGGCCTCGGCGGCGGCGGGGGCCTGGGCCGCGTCGCGCCAGAGGATGCTGGCGCCGCCCTCGGGGCTGATGACGCTGTAGATGGAGTGCTCCAGCATCAGCACGCGGTCGGCGGCCGCGATGGCGATGGCGCCGCCGGAGCCGCCTTCCCCGATGATGGTGGCGACGAAGGGCACGGGGGCGTCGAGGCAGGCCTCGATCGAGCGGGCGATGGCCTCGGCCTGGCCGCGCGCCTCGGCCTCCACGCCCGGGAAGGCGCCGGCGGTGTCCACGAAGGACAGGATGGGCAGGTTGAAGCGCCCGGCCAGCTCGATCAGGCGGCGGGCCTTGCGGTAGCCCTCCGGGCGCGGGCTGCCGAAGTTGTGCCGGATGCGGCTGTCGGTGTCCGAGCCCTTCTCGATGCCCAGCACCATGACGGACTGGCCGCGGAAATGGCCGAGGCCGCCGACCATCGCCTGGTCGTCCGCGAAGGCGCGGTCGCCGGCGAGCGGCGTGAAGTCCTCGATCAGCCCGGCGATGTAGGCCAGGCATTTCGGCCGGTCCGGATGGCGCGCGACCTGGGCCTTCTGCCAGGGGGTGAGCTTGGCATAGGTGGCGGCGAGCAGCTTCTCGGCCTTGTCGCGGAGCTTGCCGATCTCTTCGGCCACGTCGATGCCGCCCGCATCGGTGGTGCGGCGCAGCTCCTCGATCTGGCCTTCCAGCTCGGCGATCGGTTTCTCGAATTCGAGGAAATGACGCATCCAGGGGTCCGGCAGAGTGGGGCCTTGGGGGGCGGGGGGGAATTAGCGCAGGGGCGGGGGCGGCGCCAGGGTTGGCGATTCCCGGCGCGGAGGGCCGAAATCCGGGCCCGGGGCCCGAATGCGGGTTCAACCAGGGCGCCGAACCGATCTAGGCTTCGCGCAATCCCGCCGGAAACACGGAGGGGAAAGGGAGAAACGTCATGGCCACCATCACCCGGCGCCGCGCCGCGCTGTTCGGCGCCGCCCTGGCGGGCGCCGCGCTGCCCCTGCCCCGCCTCGCCCGCGCCCAGGGCACCTATCCCGACCGCCCGATCCGCGTCGTGGTGCCCTTCCCGGCCGGCGGCACCACGGACATGCTCGCCCGCCTCTTCGCCCAGCGCATGACCGAGGGGATGGGTCAGGCGGTGGTGGTGGAGAACCGGGGCGGCGCGGGCGGCTCGCTCGGCGCCGACGTGGTGGCCAAGGCGGCGCCGGACGGGCACACGCTGCTGTTCCACAACCTCACCTTCAGCTCGACCACGGTGGCGCTGCAGCTCGCGAACCGGGCGCCGCACGACATCGAGCGGGACTTCGCGCCGGTCTCGCTCGCGGCCAACGTGCCCATGCTGCTGGTGGCCTCCGCCACCGTGCCGGCGAAGGACCTGCGGGAGTTCGTGGCCTTCGCCCGGGCCTCGGGGCAGGCCGGGCTGTTCTACGGCTCCACCGGGCCCGGCAGCATCATGAACCTGGCGGGCGAGGTGCTGAAGCGGGACGCCGGGATCACGATGGAGCACGTGCCCTTCCGCGGCGCCGCACCCCTGGTGCAGGAGATGGTGGCCGGGCGCATCCAGTTCGGCGGCGACCAGCTTTCCACCGCGCTCGGCCATGTGCGCGCGGGGTCGCTCAAGCCCATGGCGACGCTGGCCGCGCAGCGCTCCGCCGCGCTGCCCGAGGTGCCGACGGTGCGCGAGCAGGGCTTCCCCAACATGGAGCTGCGCGGCTGGAACGGCTTCTTCGCCCCGGCCCGCACGCCGGACGCGGTGATCGCCCGGCTGCACCGCGAGATCGCGGCCGCCGCCGCCCATCCGGAGGTGCGCCGCCGCATGGCCGAGGTGGGGGCCGAGCCCGTCGGCTCCTCCCCCGCCGAACTCCGGGAGGCCGTGGGCCAGCAGGTGGCCCAGGTGCGGCCCCTGGTGGCAGAGTTGCGGCTGCAGGTGGAGTAGGCCGCATGGCGGGCGTGGTTCTGGTGACGGGTTCGGGGCGCGGCATCGGGGCCGCGACCGCAAGGCTGGCGGCGCGGCGCGGCCATGCGGTGTTCGTGAACTACGCCGAGCGCGAGGACCGCGCCCGCGCCGTGGTGGAGGAGATCCGCGCCGGCGGCGGCCGCGCCGCGATGGGGCGGGCCGACGTGTCGCGGGAGGACGAGGTGGAGGCGATGTTCGCCGCCGTCGACCGGGAGCTGGGGCCGCTGACGGGGCTGGTGAACAACGCCGGCATCACCGGCCCCGCGACGCGGCTGGAGGGCTACGATGCCGCCACCATCCGGCGCGTCCTGGATGTCAGCGTGGTCGGCACCATGCTCTGCACCCGGCAGGCCGCGCGGCGGATGTCCACGAAGCATGGCGGCGGCGGGGGGTCGATCGTGAACCTGTCCTCGGTCGCCGCCACGATCGGGGGCGCGGGGCAGTGGACCGCCTATGCGGCGGCCAAGGGCGCGGTGAACAGCCTCACGGTCGGCCTGTCGCGCGAACTGGCGCCGGAGGGCATCCGGGTGAACGCCCTGCTGCCCGGGCTGATCGACACGGAGATCCACGCCGCCGCCGGGCTGGGCGACCGGCTGGCCCAGCTCGCGCCCAGCGTGCCGGCCGGGCGGATCGGCACGGCGGAGGAATGCGCGGAGGCCATCGTCTGGCTGCTTTCGGGCGAGGCCGCCTATCTGACGGGGGCATTGATCCCCGTCGCCGGGGGGCGCTGACCGCGCCCACCCTGCCCCCGCGCGCCCTGCCCGTGCGCTAGGTTTCGGCGCCGAAGCCCTCCAGCACGATCTTGCCGCGCACCGTCCCGCTCTCGACCGCGGCATGGGCGCGCAGGAGGTTCGCGGCATTGAGCGGGCCGAAGTTCGCGGCCATCGTGGTGCGCAGCGTGCCGGCGTCCAGCATGCGGCTGACCTCCGCCAGCAGCCGGTGCTGCTCCTCCATGTCGGGGGTGTGGTGCATGGGGCGGGCGAACATGAACTCCCAGTGCAGGGAGGCCGCCTTGCTCTTCAGCATCCGCACGTCCGGCGGGTTCTTCGGGTCGTCGATCAGGCAGACCGCGCCCTGCGGCGCCAGGATCTCGCAGATCGCGGGCCAGTGCGCCTCGCTGTGCGTGGTGGCGAAGACGTAGCGGACGGGCACGCCCAGGGTCCCGGCCTGGGCCGCGAGGTCGCCGCCGTGGTCCAGCACGTCATGGGCGCCCATCCCGCGCACCCACTCCATGGTCTCGGGCCGGCTGGCCGTGGCCACCACGCGCAGCCCGGTGAGCCTGCGGGCGAGCTGCACGGCGATGGAGCCGACACCGCCGGCGCCGCCGATGATCAGCACGGCCTCCCTCCGGGGCGCCGTGTCGCGCGGGATGCCCAGGCGGTCGAACAGCGCCTCCCAGGCGGTGATGGCGGTCAGGGGCACGGCGGCGGCCTCGGCGAAGGAAAGCGTCGCGGGCTTGGGGCCGGCGATGCGCTCGTCCACCAGGTGAAGCTCGGCATCCGTGCCGGGGCGGGTGATGTCGCCCGCGTAGAACACCGCGTCGCCCGGGCGGAACAGGACGGCCTCCGGCCCGGCGGCGCGCACCACCCCGGCGGCGTCGAAGCCGAGCAGCCTCGGCGTGCCGTCCGGTGCACCGCGCATGCGGACCTTGGTGTCCACGGGGTTCACCGAGACGGCGCGCACCTCCACCAGCAGGTCGCGCCCGGTGGGGGCGGGGGGATCGGGCAGGGTCATGTCCCGCAGCGCGGCGGGGTCGGTGGAGGGCAGGCTGCTGGTGAAGGCGACGGCTCGCATGGGCGGGTTCCCTGTCAGGCGCCCGGACGGTGGATCCGCGGCGCGGCGTTGAACATCGGTGCCGGTGCTGAAACACCGCCACCGCGTGATCGGCAACCCGCCTCCGACTTCCCCGCCCCTGCGGCCGGTCCGGGCCCGCCCCGGGCAGCGGTGGAAGGCGCCGCTCAGGCCCGGGCGAGCGGGTGATGCGCCTCGACCAGGGCGCGCAGCCGTTCCTCCAGCACCTGGGTGTAGATCTGGGTGGTGGCGATGTCGGCGTGGCCGAGCAGAACCTGGAGCGTCCGGAGGTCCGCGCCGCGGCCGAGCAGGTGGGAGGCGAAGGAGTGGCGGAGCACGTGGGGCGAGACCCGCTCCGGCTCGATCCCCGCCTGAAGCGCGGCTTCCTCCAGCAGGTTGTTCAGGGTCTGCCGCGTGAGGTGCCCCGAGGCCCCGCGGGAGGGAAACAGCCAGCGGGAGGTTTCATGCCCCTTCGCGCCGGCCCGGGCGGCGAGCGCCGCGGCGCGGGCGCGGGCGCTGATCGGAACCAGGCGTTCCTTGCCGCCCTTGCCGCGCACGACGACCAGGGGGGAGTCCTCCCGCAGCGCCGTGGCCGGCAGCTCCACCAGCTCGCTGGCGCGCAGGCCGGAGCAGTAGAGAAGCTCGCAGACCGCGACGGCGAGGGGCGCGCGGCGCTCGGGCAGGCGCCCGGCGGCGGCGATCAGGCGCTCCACCTCCTCCTCCCGCAGGGGATGGGGAAGGAGGGCGGACTTGGCCGGGCTGTCCAGGGCCTCGGTCGGGTCGTCGGCGCGGATGCCTTCGCGCGCCAGGAAGCGGTGGAACTGCCGCAGCGCCGAAAGGCGGCGGGCAGCGGTGCGGGGGGAAAGGCCGGCATCGGTGAGGCCCGCGATGTAGCCGGACAGGGTGTCCGCGCTCATCGCCTCCGGCCCTTCGCCCGCGCGGCGGGCGGCGAAGCCGGTGGCCTCCTCCAGGTCGGCGCGGTAGGCGGCGATGGTGTTGCGGGCGGCGCCGCGCTCGGCCACCAGCATCTCGAGAAAGGCTTCCAGGTGGCGGTTCACGCCGGAGGCCGCCTCAGCGGGGAGCGAATCGCTCGTTGGGCAGCACGCGCTCGACGGGCTGCTGCTTCACGCCGGGCGGGAAGGCGCCGATGGCAAGCAGGGCCGCGAGAACCAGGGCGACCAGCAGCAGGATCACCAGCAGGATGGGGCGTCGGAGCATCAGGTGATCGGCTTCCCCAGGGTCGGCATCTCGGTCGGCATCTCGGTCGGCATCTCGGTCGGCATCTCGGCGCGGTCCGTGCGGACGACGCGGCGGTGGGGTTGTGCTAGCGTCGCGCGCCGTGTCACGCAACCTCGCCGATCCCCTCCTCGCCCCGCCGGACCCCGCCGCGGCAGCCGAGCCACTCCCCGCCCCCGCCGGCCCGCCGCCGGGGGCGGGCCCGTCCCTCCCTGGGCCCACCCGCAGCATCGTGCTGGTGGGCATGCCGGGCGCCGGAAAATCGGCCATCGGCAAGCGCCTGGCGGCGCGGCTTGGCCTGCCCTTCCTGGATGCCGACACGGAGATCGAGAACGCCGCCGGCATGACGGTGGCCGAGATCTTCTCGCGCTACGGCGAGGCGCATTTCCGGGACGGCGAGCGCCGCGTGATCAACCGCATCGCGGCCGGCCCGCCCGTGGTGCTGGCCACGGGGGGCGGCGCCTATGCCGATGCCCGCACCCGCCGCGCGCTGCGTGAATCCGGCGCCGTGACGCTGTGGCTGCGCGCCGACATCCCCGTGCTCAAGCGCCGGATCATCGGGCGCAGCAACCGCCCGTTGTTCATCGGGCGCGACCCGGAGGAGGTGCTGCGGGGGCTGATGGCGGCGCGCTACCCCTTCTACGCCGAGGCCGACCTCGCGCTCGACTGCGGGGAGGACACGCCGGAGGTCACGACGCTGCGGGTGGAGCGCGCCATCCTGGGCTGGCAGCGGCCGGCGCGGCTGCCGGTCGCGCTGTCCACCGGCGCCTACGAGGTGGTGGTGGGCGCGGGGCTGCTGGCCCGGGCGGGCGGGCTGCTGGCGCCGCACCTGCCGTCCCGCCGGGTGGCGGTGGTGTCGGATGCTTCCGTCGCCGCGCTGCACCTGCCCACCCTTCGCGCCGGGCTGACGGAAGGCGGCTTCGACATCCGGGCCGAGGTGCTGGTGCCGCCGGGCGAGGGCTCCAAGCGGATGTCCATGCTGGAGGAGGTGCTGGAAGGGCTGCTGGCCGGCGGCGCCGACCGGGGCACCGCCGTGATCGCGCTGGGCGGCGGGGTGGTGGGCGACCTGGCGGGCTTCGCCGCCGCCGTCGCCCTGCGCGGCCTGCCTTTCGTGCAGGTGCCGACCACGCTGCTGGCCCAGGTGGACAGCTCGGTGGGCGGCAAGACCGGCGTGAACCTTTCGGCCGGCAAGAACCTGGCGGGCGCCTTCCACCAGCCGCGCATCGTGCTGGCCGACACCGACACGCTGGGCACCCTGCCCCCGCGGGAGCTGCGCGCGGGCTGGGGGGAGGTGGCCAAGCACGGTCTGCTCCAGGGCCCGCTCTGGGAATGGTGCGAGGCGCGGGGCCCGGCCGCCATGGCGGGCGATGCCGAGGCGCTGCGCCACGCCGTGCTGGAATCCTGCCGCCTCAAGGCCGGGGTGGTGGTGGCCGACGAGCGGGAGGAGGCACCCGAGGGCGGCCGCGCCCTGCTCAACCTCGGCCACACCTTCGCCCATGCCCTGGAGGCCGAGTGCGGCTACGACGGCACGCTGCTGCACGGGGAAGCGGTGGGGGTCGGCCTCGGCCTCGCCGCCGCGCTTTCCGCGCGGCTCGGCCATTGCTCGCAGGAATGGCCGGGACGGGTGATGGAGCACCTGGCCTCCGTGGGCCTGCCGGCCCGGCTGCGCGACCTGCCGCGCCCCTTCTCGGCGGAGGCGCTGGTCGGGCGGATGAGGAAGGACAAGAAGGTGCGTGACGGCGCCATGCGCTTCGTGCTGATGCGCGGCGCCGGGGATGTGTTCACCACCGCCGAGGTGCCGCCCGAGGCCGTGATGGCCCTGCTGCGGGACGAGGGCGCGGGCTGAGGGATGAGTGGGCCCCAGCCCTACCGGGCCATGGCCCACAACAATGCCTGGGCCAACCACCGGCTGCTCTCGGCCTGCGCCGCGCTGCCGCAGGAGGCGTTCACGGCGCCGCGGGTGGGGTTCTTCCCCACGCTGCGCGCGACTCTGAACCACATCCTGGTGATCGACCGCTTCTACGTGGACGCGATGGAGGGCGGGACGCTGGGGCCGGCGGCCTGGGCCGACCCGGAACCTTGCGGCACGGTGGAGGCGCTGCGGGACGCGCAGGCGGCGGTGGACCGGCGGCTGATCGCGGTGGTGGCGGGGCTGGACGCGGCGGGGCTGGCGCGCGCGGTTTCCGTGCACCGTGGCTCGCGGGTGCAGCGGGAGCGGATGGACCGGCTGCTCCTGCACCTGTTCCAGCACCAGGTGCATCACCGGGGGCAGGCGCACGCGATGCTGAGCGGCACGGACGTCGCGCCGCCGCAGCTCGACGAATTCTTCGCCACCGAGGAGGCGGGGCTGCGGGCGGGGGAGTTCGCGGATCTGGGATGGACGGAGGAGACGGTCTGGGGCGGCGGCTGAGGCCCGCCTCCTGGCCGCGG
>Ga0210040_10002777_pt1 | contig 24297 bp, 14 predicted proteins | sample CryGeyCG12114_NA_FD_185462 | JGI IMG/M metagenome (GOLD analysis project Ga0210040, IMG submission 185462) | Groundwater microbial communities from aquifer - Crystal Geyser CG19_WC_8/21/14_NA (SPAdes) (version 2) | ecosystem: Environmental > Aquatic > Deep subsurface > Groundwater | place: USA... | reverse complement strand
GAGATGAGGCCTGTCTCGCTCGAAGTTTTCGGGATCGAGACGGGATGGGCTTTGTCTCGCCCGAAAATTTTCGAGACGGGACGAGACGGGCCTGTCTCGTCCCGTTCGAGACGGGACGGCAGCACTAACCATTAGTTTTGATGAGCCCCAGAAACTGCGACTGTCTCAACGTGGTAAAACAAATACATGCAAACCACACATTTTAACCAAATATGACCACAAAACTGTAATAATTTCATTCCGTTTTCTTCAACATTTTGAGTAGTCAATGTCCAAATAAGTATGTTTCATCAATACATACAAAACATGCCATTTTTTGCGAAATTCTACCCAAAAGCTATGTACATCTATGATTAGTTCCTAAAATTAGTGGAATGGGAAAATAATCAGCAAGTTTTGCAGATAGATCATATATCTCCCTTCCAATCCCTTTTAATCGCTAGTTAGTAGTTACACAATCAAGAAATTTTCCTCGTCACTCCGTTTCTACTGAAACAAATCTTTATGAATTCATATCTCTTTCCGTTATTCTGCAGATTTTGTTATCTGACGCTAAAATCATGGTAATCTGATTACTGTCAAATCATTTTCGGACACTCCACATATTATAGAAAACCAAAAGTTTAGATAGCATTGGAGCTTTACAAATTTAAAAAGCTGCTTGAACTGAGCTGCAAGAAATGAATTTCACACCAAAACATTCCGTTTTTATAACTTTTTGTATCAAATTGAAATCAAAATGTGTGAGCAAAGTATTAACAATATTCATCCACTAATTTTGCAATCCAACTAGCCATAAACCAACAAAATTGTTAATATAATAAGATCGTTTATTGCAGATTCTTTGATCCATAGTTTTGTTGTACATTACATGTCAATTTTTATACATTTAGTAGTCTAGTCCACTCCGAAAACATTGGGTTCAATTGCCCAGTCATTTCATTTACAATATTATTTACATTTTCATTATTATGAATACTTACACGTTTTTGTAAAGAGTACATATTTATCCGCCTCATAGCTTCAAAGGTAAATGTAAGTTGGCCAATGTGGATGCTATAAGGAATTCAAAACTGACCTATAATCCATTGTATTCTAATTTGATAGAAACTATTAAACTCGGCACGTATAAAAACTCTAATTTGATATTTAAAAGTCGGCATGAGCCAATATTTACGTGATTGTATGGCATCATTTAGTTAGTTAGTTAGTAGCTGTGAAGATCTTATAAGGATTGGGACGCACATATCATGATCAAGTAGCTGATAAGATTTTAGGAAATGGAAATGCATGCGCATTTTAACATCTCGAGTGGTTAGTTAATAGCCTTTGAAAAATCTGACAATGGAATGCATACATTCTATGATAACTTACATTATCACAGTAAAAGGGAATCTAATCTAACCAAGTAAAAAATGAAAATAAAACTGTATTTACTGCATGTAAAGTCTGTGGCTGGCTTGCCAGTAATGGAAAGAGTGTTTTATGTCTTTTTTGGCCAAAAGGTAAAAAAAATGAGTAGCGCATAGTTAGTTAGTAACTAACTAGCATATATGGTGAAATGGCAGTGATGTGTACAAAACGTAATTAGCATGTGAGTGGCTGTGTAAGCAAATATATCATGCACATAATCATCATATAAGATGAGCCGTTTGGACTAGCCAACCACACTGTAAAATTCATTATTATTAGTAGATGATGATTGCTAGCACTGTTACACAATCCTCTGCAATTTCCATTGTTAACCTCACTGCAGTCAAAGGTCGGACACTTTTGCGAACAAAAGGTACCTCAAATACGTTTTGAAGGGTTCTTTAGTACAAAGCCACTTCTTTATACGGCGTCACTTTTAATACCGAACTCAAGGTACTTACTTTTTCTTGGATATCAATTAATTAGCTTGCTATATACTTCCCATTGAAGGCTAAACGGTATTTTGAGTGTAAGATTGGACATAATCTGGATTTTAATCTAAAAGTGGGATTTAAAAAAAACTTACTACATATAGAGATTTGTATGCAGCGACAATAACTTTACCTGGTTGATATACACTGTGCAAGAAATTAAACTTGACGCCGGTTTTTGCTCATTCGTATTGGAAGACAGGAACAGTTTTGATCCATTTTGTGTGTCTTGTTGTCATACAATGTTTTAGCTATTATTTGCATGTTAAAAGCATTTAAATATCGGATACTGTTCTAATGCAAATTTGTAGCTCATGTTCCCATTTTATAGACCTTCTATTCATACACAACATGCATACAACCTTTGATTTGCAAGTATGTTCACCTCCAGTTGTTGAAAACGATTCCCACGTTAGTCTAAAATTCTTCGACCTGTTGTGAATTCTGCAGCCTTGATGCAAGCATTTTGTAGTGATGCGCCGATATGGCACTTATTTGACTCATCTTTTCACGATTTCCACTCCAAACAAACTAACTATTACGATCTGTTCTTGTAACAGAAGAACACCATATCCTAACTAACTACACCTTTCTGTGGCAAATTATATAATTGCCAGTCTGCTGATGACGATCATCTGTACCTGCATGTAATTGCATTTTTTGATACCGGTCAATGTCACTCAAATCTTTTAGTGGATTAAAAAGCCACATTCTATACACTTGGATCTTTTGGGGCCAAAGTTATATTCCAAAAAACTTGTTTTCTTACAAATTGTGGTCACTTATAGTGAGTTAGTGCCAAAAATAATTCAAGTCGCTATGAATTATGTCATTTGCAAAGCCCCGCTCCTCTGATCTAATACATGTAGAATCTGTGTAGCCACTATGTGTTGTGTGGTGAGTAAATCTACTTCTATGGTATCAGAAAATTCCGTAAAATTTTTGCATGAGTGGCACGCCATCTCTGCCGAGTTTTTGGCGGATGCGAATACATAGGAAGATCGCAGATCTAACTATGTATATTTGATTGGACTGGAACATATGAGGATCATAGACACGCATTGAAAAAAATGTGGCTACAAGAAATGAAGGAAGTAAGTCTTCTAGTGTTATATAGTAATCTACTTCTATGGTCATTTGTATAAATCTTGTAGAATTTTAATGACAACTAAAGGCAGGTACAATTTAATCTCGACTCGACACAATTTCGGCGCACTGACAGGTTTGTTTTCTTGCAGCCAAATTCTTCAACTGGAATCAAAATCATACAATATTTTGTAGAGTCATTACAGAATGTATCTAATTTGAACAATATACTATTGTTAATGCATAAATCATCAGATTGATCCCGCAAAAACTCCATTGTTTAAATATTGACAAACCAAACCCAAGCAAAAACTATAATGTTTACCAATCAATAGATTATTAGATAAATTTCAATAAAATTGACCCACGATATTGGTTAATAGTGCAAAAAACGGAGGATCCAAATGTAATCAAATCAGAAATGAAGCTCTCAATCCACATAGTATAGTGATCTAATGTAGGGCAACAATAACATTTTTTATCGTTATCATCACCCATAAAATTGATCTATAAAAAATGGGATTGTTAACCAACCAACTAACTAACCAACTAACTAACCAACTAAAAAACTCATGGATAATGTTCAATATTATTGAGGATGCAAAAGCTCGTTGGAACAATTTCAATTCCAAAGTTTAAGAGTTTATTTCAAAGCGTATTGCAAATTGCAAGGTTATAGTGGCATAAAATTAAATAAGGGAAGCCAAAAAGAATCAAGCCCTACTATGAAAAGAAAATGTACTGCAGTTATAGTTACTAACTATATTACTGGTTATAGCAATGATGGAATAAATTGTTGAACTTGTTATTATGTTTTCATCAATCAATTGATAGAGTCGTCTCACCTAAATTTATGCTTCTATCGTCCTCAACTCATCACTAACGAACAAGGAATCCTTTTAGTAACCCATTTCGTTATAGTTGGTTGAATGTAGATCACAAAATGAAATCCATATCATCATCATCATCGTAGTTAATAGGATGCACTTGTTGCCAAAAAATGCGAACAAGTTATAGTTGTATTGTTTTCATATGCGTATATAGCTCATCACAACATTTCAAGTTCGACGTGAATCTATCAGAAGAATCAGATTATTATTAAATTTAGTGCCTTGATTAGTGTTAGTGGGGAGATCAAAAATTCATTTTTCCATTAACAATATAGATGTAGAAAAACATTCTCATCTTTTACTATTTTTGGATATAATGGAATGAAAGCTAAATAATTCGGTCCTATTTGTGAATCTATCATCGATTTCCCGAATACATCGAAAAACAGTGTTAAAAACATATTTTAGGTGGAAATTGAATTGAATTTTCACCAGCAAGAACATGCTACCATTACCATAAAACATGTACGAAACGATGTGAGAAAAATAGACTACCTTAATGAGAACTGCACATTATTATGCAAAAAGTCAATAATTCCCACATTCTGCTATTGGTGCTTATTACAGTGTTTTTCTAACTAATTAACTAACTAACTAAACCATAGCTGAATGCGTTAAGTAGTGCCGAAGAATTTCGTGAGCACCCATGCACCAAAAATGTAGAGTAGTTAATTGAGGGATGAAATGGAAAAGGGAAATATTTTCGTATCTCTATTCATGCATTCATTGAGGCATGCCTGCATTATAGGCCTATCAATAGAAAAGAATCTAGCATTGACAAATCAAGGATGCGAACCAAAATGCAAAGAAGAAGAGCCATTCTGTTTCTTAATAGACCAATTCATCCATGTCAACATGTCCTTTTCGCATGCACACAAAAAATCTCAATGCAGCAATAACCCATGCATTTTTATATAGTTCAATAAGTTAGTTACTACTTCAGTTAGTTATTTTTATTATGCAGAAAACAATTACGAAGGCTACTTATAATTTGAATATTTAATCAATAATAAAAACATGGAGTCAACTTCGTAAATTCAGTCATGTGAGTAAAAAACGCCGTTCGGTTTTGTATTTCGACAAATTTGTTTAATTGTGATAACTGATAACTAATTCTGTGAGGATGCGGATGCTGTTCACTTATATCATTTGTTGATCAATATAGTTACTTGGATAATCTAAAATTCACGAGCATATGAGTAAGAATATAAAAGTGAATTATATCAATGATTTGAATGGATTCATACTCATAATTTGTTTGTGCATTAGTTAGCTAATAGTGAGTGAGAACTTGCCAGAACTTTCAAGTTGATTCCATCAGTTTAGGTCCATCTGATTTTGAATTCCTTGACAAAAAGTCCTTCCAACAAGCTAAAGAATGTTCTACCTGCATGAAATATGGCTATAATGATATTGTTAAAAACATTTCCTTCAATTTGAAAAAAAATGTTATAGATTCTGTAACATGATATGAATATTGATGCACATCTTTATGGGAAAATTATTGATCAAGTTGAAGATAAACCAATTTAACTATGTAGATTGCAATGGATGCACCGTGAGAACATTTTGTGATCACTATTGTTGGCATTGAAAACAAACATGTCGCCTCCAAACTTTAAAATTTCATGGCCAACTAAATACAATGCATACTTGCATACAATAATGTGTGCATTAGGAATTTTGCAAAGCATTACAGAAATAAAAGAAGAAGCAAAATATCTACGCTAGTAATTCCATTTACTGTTTCAGTTAGTTGGTTTTGATCATATTTAGGAAATTGGAACACTTCACTTTAACATGCTTTTTTCTTTTTTTATAAGTTTTTTGAATTTCGTTATTCACTTCTAAAGTATAGAAATGAATTCAAATCTGAAACCCATTTCATACAATGCTACACATCGGTCAAACCTCCAATTTTTCCGCGTATATTAAATGAGTCTATTCAGCAACTTCATATCCCAACATCATTATCAATGCTGAATCTGACAATGCAAGTGACTAACTGTCGCTTTGAAAAGAAAGGATTAAAACTCACACAGAGAATAATGCAACAATGAAAGTGACACAGATGTAAAGAGATGAGGATGAGACTGAGACTTAATCGTGAGCTCAGATGGGGAAGATTGTAACCAAAGCTTTTAGCTATGCATTTAGTTCGTAACCATAATATGATATTCTGATGATGGTATTGAGATTTGGATTATGGCATAATTGCTGACTGGTGAATGATAGAAATGGAAAGTGGAATGCACCGAGTGTGCAGACAAAGATGGATCATTAGTCTTATTTGTTATGTTCTTCTGGTATATGGGCGATGGATGGGAATAGAAGAGGATTCACATTCACAGTCAGTTTTTCCCATTCACAACCCGTGCTGAGTAAATAAGGAAGTTTAATACAAAAATCATGTTCAAGGGTCTTCCCGAACCTTTTTCATGCTCAAGTCTATAAGGCAATGTTTGTCTACAATTTGTAAAATTTTAGCACTAGCAACTCAAAAGAGTTAAAACTATAGTTTGTTTGTTTGGGTGAGCAAATACATTGCAATGAGTGAATTTAGAATAGGATGATATTTAATAGGGTTTAAAAATCATAGAATAATTAGGCTTATTAATATGTGTTCCGAAATCAGTTTTTTTTTTGGATCACCCTATATAGTTAGGAAGATCCCTACATAAAAAAGTGTGACTTGCTTTTTAGTGCGCATATCAGATTACACGTAGCACACAAAGTTGTACGCAAAGTTATGAGACTGCACAGTGTGAACCTCACGAGTATTTCCCAATTCTATTGTTTCTACCAGCACAAATTGATCGTCGTTTTCATTTAATAAGTGATGGCAATGTTTTTCGCACATATTTTCACATTATGGTAATAAAAGTGCATAAAAACGTCAATCTATCCCAATTCTGCCCATCATTTATACATTATTTGCATCAGCAGTGTGTGACACTCTTACATAAATATATATTTTAGATGCTCATGATGATGCTAATTTCATTAATTCATGAATGTTATAAAAACACATTATTCCACTCAAGATGCAAAAATTGATAGAACAATGGGGCAATCCGTTATTGTGAGTCGCTCATCTTTTTTTCTAATTATTATTATAAACTTATGATAATGTATGTTCAATAAATTATTTTTTGCAACAGCTTACATATGTATTAACCAACTATTTTCATTATCACGAATCATACACAAGTGTGAGAAAATTGTTACAAATTGGCTACATGTACTTGTTATTTCCATACAAGTTGGTTTTACATACTTTTACCCAAAGTAATAATTAAAACTCAAGATGAGATTCTACCCATTAATTAAGCAAATTGAATTGACATTGTACACATTGAGCAACCAGTTCGGCTTATTAGTTGGCCCCAATATTACACGCTTATTTAAATCAATCGACAATTTCTTGTATTGTTGGTTAGTTAGTTAGAAAATGTCAAAGGTTTCATTGATTGTTGCATCATTTTTCTTCCCTTGTTCCATTTGTTTTACAGTAAATAAGTTATTGACAGCCGAGAAAAACATTTCCCCCATTTCGGATATTATTGGGCATGCAATGGAATTTAAATGATAAATTATGTTTTTTCCTGTCCTGCCATTATAATTTTTTTTGCAAACAGTTTAGATCAGATAGGCAGAAAATTATGTGATCTGATATAGGGAAATGAAAGTGAAGATGAGCTCCCATATTAAGTTACAATGGCACTACTTATGTAAATTGTTATATTGTATGAATCCACATGGGGTGAAAAGCGAACGTCGTGACCAAAGGTGTCTCTAAATCTACCAATACAAGATAGTAATTGAATTTCCTATAGAAAATCAATATTATCTCTCTGCTTTTGGTATGCATCCAATTTTTAACAAATAAATGAATTCATATGCATCATATTTTTTTGCATTTATATTTATTTACTTAGTCACTCAGAGAATTGCAACATGCTCACGAAATAAATGTATGATTAGCATGAAAATATTTTAATCAGTGACAAGTGTAAAATTAATATATAAATTAATTAAAGCTATAGCATAGAGAGGCAGTGTCGTTGCAAAAAATTTAACTTACAATGGGACTCATTTTTCATAAGCATTGCTAACTGATACACAGTGCGCTATGTACAATTTTTGCAACGAAATATAGAATATACTATACAATCACTGAAAGCAATTTTCATTTCAAGTTAGTTAGAGTTGCATACGCATGTTAAATTGTTAAACTTAACTGAGACACACATATTCAGCAAACTGTAGCAAAATTACCCAATAAATGGTCGTGCAGTGCCAAAATTAAAAAAATATTCAGTTCATATAAAATCAGTCATAACTTAAAAAATAATTGACGAAAATTATTCATATTTGCGACTATCGATTCTAATTTAAAATGCGGTTCGGATCATTTATCACCCTACACCCATCATATTTTACACTAAAATCTTGTACCCCTACTTGGGCAGCTTTTTTTAGCAGTCTTCTAATTTCTAACTAACTAACAAACTAAATCATTGCAATGCTTAATTGGAATACAATGTCATAAGCTAGAATGTTTACTGTTGGACATTTTTGCTATAACCTAACTAACTAATATCAACTAACTAATGTTTAGAACTAACTCACTACGTAATTGCTAAGGCATAATGATATGCATGATTTACCCTTTGCTATAAGTCTACATTGGAAGAAATAGAGTGGAAGAATTTTTTAGCAGAATTTTCTGTAGCTCAGCATTTTACATTGTTAGTTTACTAATAGGAGCAAGGAGATTCTAATATAACTCTAAAGGAAGACTTTGAACAGTTGAATTTCGTCGTAATTTTAAATTGTAGTTTGTAAGCTTTTTTTGTACCGGCCAATTCATTTAGTTAGTCAGTTGGTTAGCTACAAAAATAGCAGTAATCCAGTTTGTTTGTGTATTTTTAGGAAAATACAGCACCATATACTTTAAAATTATAAATGAAACCAATTGTTTTGGACTAATCAGTAATTGATCCTTATTTGCGATTTTTACAGGTACACACTTTATCAATTATTAGCAATGTAACCATTTTTTTTTAACATTCGAACTAAAAGGACTTGCTATTTCAGCGCTTCACAAATTGCATAAGTCAGTCAGAAAATGCCTATTTAGTCAATATTTAATTCGTACTCGCAATAGCATCATTCTAATAGCAGTATCTTAATCCACTTTCAAAGAGCAAAATCCTGGGAACGACGCACAACGAATTCCAAGCGGCAGCTGTACGTACCTTTTGCATTGGTAATGTATTTTTTTTTGTAACCGCATACAGTGGCTTCCAATTGTCCATTTCCGAAAAAAACAGAAATGTTTTTTTCGGTAGGTTATCTGGCATTTTTTGTTATTGTTGCCTCAACATTTTACAGATAATTTGTATAAATCCACCATTTATCGGGGATAGCCGAATAACATGGGGCAACTTTTTTTTACTTTTAAATGAACAGTAGGATTTTACTCTTGAAAGAAACGAACAGAGATAAATTGCGAGATATCCCTCTAAGTTCCACCTTGACCTTAGCAACCGCTTTTTATAACAAGCAACAGAACAGATGCACGAGCTTAATTACTAACCTTAACTCTAAGCTATCAATAAATGGAAATGCAAATGATACCCCGAAAAGTTGTCTTTCCTGTAACGGTCATGCCCGTATGTCTGTTTGCTGTTATAAAAAGTGTTCACCAAAGCATAAACTTTGAAGCATGTCTCACTATATTTATATTTCTAGGGTTAAAGTAAAGAGATCAGTTTTTTGAGACAGCATTTAGATAACATACCATAATCCTTAACTAGGCAAGAAAAGCAAAACACCTGCATGATAGACTAAAATTTTACTAAAATAAAAATTGTATTTTTTTGCCACATGAAATCTATTTGCTTGCCTCCATATTGACCGAAGTAAAAAAAACTTCTCAAGTTAAAATTCTTTTGACATAAAATTAAAAATAATACAGTCCACAGTCCACACACGACTATTCGCCATATAGTAGATTGCTTATGGGAGTCTAAAAAGGAGCCCTTAAATTCTTGTATTTCAACTCGACCAACTACCACTCCTAAAACACACCAGAATTCCCCATAATACTTCCTCTTGTAATGTTTCAACAACCCCCGATCTTGGGAATATCCAATAACGGTAGATCATCGACTAGATCCGTTAGCGACTTGGACTTTCGAATAATTGGCTCCTTGTCTCGCAAATCAGGAAGAGACGAAACCCTTCGAAGAACATGTTCAGCATTTACCACTTGATCGGCATAGCCCAATGAGACCAAAATCTTATTCAATTTGTTTGCGTAGTCCATATGACCTCGGACTATTTTACTCAGGTCAACATTATGCATTCGAGGATGCTTCCAGGTCACAGGTTCTAAACCGGCAACTCTATATCAAGCAAAGGAAAACCGAATTCACCGTGTGCTTAGTTCAATACGTATAAATAAATGTGTCGAGATTTTATTTGATCGCACCTGTAATGGCCAGTTGTTCCTCTGTACAAGAATTTTAATAGCCAATCTCCAGAGCAGTAGCCACTATATAAAGAGAAAACATTTTAAAATAAGTTTCACTGCATTACACGTATTACTTCTTTTTCGAACGAATATTTTACTTTACTTGATAATATTTCCCGATACCACACGAGACAAACTGCTCCAATCTGTAGCACTAAAGTGATAATCAATTATACAAAAATAAGTCAACAGGAATTCATTCAAACTTTAAATTTTGCGGAAATAGTATTTACCTCCCAGTGACTGGTGCGCCTAACATAACTGCATCCAATACAATGCCTTCAGACCCTTTTCTTTGACTAAGCTCCTGCATTCATTTAAATTCATTAAATATTCTGGATCATGCAGTCACATGTACAAAAATTTGAAAGCCACCTCCATTTAATTTACCAATAAACAGTAGTATACAACTCGGGCACCCAATGAGAGTCCAATTAACGTGACAGGGCGATTTCCATGTTTTTTTGACATCAATACGTCAGCCAAAGTTCGACCTACTTGTGCCGACCGTCTGCAGCAAACTCCCTATAAAAAATATTGGTGAATTACCAAACATGTTCAAGTGACAAATCTTTTGTAAAAATAATATTTACCCAGGGATTATCCAAAACTGACGCCAAAGTCAAAAGTCCAGCAGGCCATGCGATAGCAGCAATCAGACCTGAAGAGTACAAATTATTACATTTAGTGAGTACATTGCTCTCATAATTGCTGATGCAGTCGGTTTAGTTAGCTACAAACGGATCTTGATTTAGTAAAGTCCCCATACCAGATAGAATAGTCATTTTGAGAGCCTCTTGTGCAGCCATTGAAACAGCGAAGCTAAGTAAATAGTCCACAGCTTTTCCTAACTCGAGTAAATATGCCGACTCATAAATGAGACAGTATTGTTCTTGAGAAATCTTCAAATTTTCCCATGGAAGCCAAAAACCTTGCTCCCCAGTTTGGTCATTTAACCAACCAGAAACAGCGATCGTCAGATGAAGGTTCCTTGATTTCGTAAATACGTTAATCATCCTGTTTGCGTACAATCCCTCTCTATAACTAGTTACCACTAACTAAACTAACTAGCTACCAAGCTACCCTAGAGTTCATCTCACTCACTTGACACTGGGTTTGCGCAAAGGTCTCAATTCGAATTCCTCCACTTCTCCCACTCGTTTGCGCATCTTGACCCCGGAGAGCCCTGCCCCCGCTACCCCAAAAAGAGATCCGATCACAGCAGCTCCTGCAGTGGTGCCGACAGCTCCACCTATGCCCACTCCAAGGATTCCTCCAACTCCAGTGGCAATTAGAGGGGCTGCCAATCCTCCGGTGAGTCCTAGCAAGGCACCTCCTCCAATACTAGCAAGTCCCACTAAAGCGTACCGCTTGAATTTACGATTTCGTTGCCTTTTTTTCCCTTCCTCTACTTCCACTCTACATTAAATGTTTTAAAAAGTGGCATGATAAGGTATTTACACAGCCTATCGGTTAAAAAAGGGTTTTTTCAAAACATGCATACTCAGATTTATCAGCTTTTGTCTCAATAAGGAATTCTACCGCAGATTCCTCCATCATTTCCACAAGAGACCAATGGATATCTAAACTTTTGGACATTTCCAAAATCATTGCCCGTGTCCTTGAATCATATTTTCCTGGAAGAAGAATAATTTTAATAAAAACCTTGAATACAAATTCTTGGTTATTTAAAACAATCTTTTGAAAACATAAAAATTCAAAATACAAGAAGAAAGAAGCAGAAGTAGTAGAAAGTGTTAATTTACCAGATAGAATTCCTATGTAGAGCGGCGAAATTTTAGTAAAGACATGACATATTTGTTAATTACAAAGATCACACAAAACAAACTATACTATTTATATATATATCTAATCTACATATCTAAAAACGCACTACTATTTGTTAGCTATAGCTAATACAAAACTGATCACATAATCGCGTTTAATTTGACCCCTCATATTTTTGTACGACATCCATACATGCTAAGCTTGCACATTGAATTGAAGCACGAAGTTAATTTTTTTCTTTTTAGAAAACATCGCACTTTTTTACGCATTGAGTTAGTTTCTCGCTGGTGTCTTTTACTCCCTAAACCCTAACCCAAACTTCGAAACTTCCTGCATATAAATTCTAAATTCCTTTGACTAGACATAAAAAATTCTCACCTGTCTTGACCGAATGAAAAACCAAATCCTTAATGACTAGAAATGAGAAAGCATGTCCTTCTTCTTTGATCAAATTAACATACAGATGGTCACTCTGACTGCCTTCTCCAGAAAACAAAGCCAACATGACATCATTGGTATGTTCAGGTAAATCCAGATGAGTCCTCACATCACAAATCATATCCGTGGAAAATTTGAAATGGCATTTATCTTCGCTGTACAATTGGCGAAGTGTTAGCGCTGTCAGGGCTGCGTAGCTATATCTCGCTGCATCCGAAAATCGTTTCCCTAGAATAGAACTACAAGAATCTTCTCGGCTTTCTAAAAGAAATTAACAAGTCCATTGTTACAGTTTGAAAGTTAGAACTAGAACTAGAGTCAGCAGAAACTTAAGAATTGAAAAGCATCGAAAACAGGTTAAAACTTACTAGGAGAAAAGACATCCAAATTGGAATTTATATCGGATTCTTTATCCTTCTCCATTCGGATGGTTTTTTGTGATATGTTGATTGATATTCTAATCCTAATTGCTAGTAGTTGTAACAATCCAAGCTCATATTGTAATACTTCAGTAAGTCAGTAGTAGTAGTTAGAATAATACTATTTTCATTGTTAGTGAAATTTTTTGGAAGACGAGTTAGATATGTATAGTAGTAGAAGTATAGTAGAAAAATTGCCACTTTTCTGCTGGTAACAATGTTAGGTATTCACATCGCGATGATGGAATACAAAAATGATACAGGTGATAACGTAATAATAATTAACGAAATTAAGAATGATAATAGGAAAAGGAAATGATGGCAATTTACGTGAAAGTGGAAATCAGCTGTGTAGTCAGGCAGTCGAGTGTGAAGAAACCATAGAGTTTAGAGAGTCAAGTTTAGTATACCATGTGCCATGTTGGTTGTAAAAAATTTTGAAGTCTAGTCTATAACCTTGATTAAAACACGTTTACATTTTTATTCAAATTTTGTTAAAGATGCTTATGAACTGCCGCGATTGGTAGTTGGTATAGGTTGACAATACTGCTTTATAGATTATGTAAACAGCAAAGGATTTACAAAAAAATAAGAAAAATTATTAAAAGAAGATTTAAATCTCAAAACAAGGGAATTTTGGAGAGACATTATGATGAATAAAATCTTTGAAATCATAGAGCATGTACAGCACGCCAGAAATACCTTCAAAAAGAGAAAAAGGACGATCAGGTTCTCGGTTGCATTTTTGGCCATAATTGCAACACCACTTGGCCAGGATCAATGCACGTTTCAGGTGCAATTCATTCTACATAGCCACAAGAGTAAAGGCATTGTTATTTTTTTGTTAATGATATATTTCGCACGGTATCGAACGTTTTAGTTTTTGGAAAATACCTGAAACATTTTGTAGACAGCCAGTAGTGCATACACATTTCCAGAAACACCATGGCATAAACTATAGCTAGTTTTGAGAATACCTCGCTGCCAAACCACATCTCCACATTTCATTGCAGCGCTTTTATATTTTTCTTCTCCAAAGACCTTATTTGAGAGTAAAATTTTTAAATGCTTGGATTTCCATATATTTTTTGAATGTCCAGATTATCAGAATCTCAAAATGCACTATAATTCTACACACTATACCCAACACATAAACAAAGAAGTCATCTGCATGCAGAAGTTTGTGCACCAATGATGTACGTACGTAGATCGTAGGTTTACATCAATTATGTGCTTTAAATTTGCATGAATGTGTAGTTTGTAGCAAATTTTATGAATCTGGAATTCTGAGGACGAAAAAAAACTCACTTTATAAGCTTCGATAAAAAGATATACAGCTCCAGGTGCACCATGACACCAATGGACCAATTTATCAGTAGAAGACCCAACAGAGGATCGCAAATTGCCAGACGCAAAACATTGGCCCAAAACCCAATCAATAGTCAACTTAACGATTTTCATTTGTTTGTCGTTTAGGAATTCTTTGGTCTGTATGAAAAGTATAAAGTAGATTCTCTCATACTAAAATTAAACATAATAATTGTAGAAGCAAATGGAAAATGCTAAACCTTGAGAAGAATGTAAAGTATGCCGACAAATCCATGAGCAGCACCCAAATATGCCTTCTCGTGCCATTCGTAAAATAAATGCTGATTTTCACCTTTGTAGCCTGCATTGTACAGTCTGTGCACAACCTACAAAATACAAGACATAAATCAGGTACAATATGCAAGCTACATCTCAGCCGTTGCAAAAATAAATCACATGCTTACTTTAGCCAAAAAGTCGGGTTGAATTGCATCCGGACAGTGCTCATTCACAAAAAGAAGCGAAGATAAAAATCCAGCGGTACCATACAAGATTTCATGGGCAGAGTTGGGTTCACAAACAATTTCAAACAGATTTTGAAGTCTGCATGCGAATACTTAATTAGCCGGATACTTTTATGATTATTCTGTTCTTTTTCTACAAAAATCTTTACTTTTCAATATAACGGGATTGGTGATGATGATCATCCTCCGATTTCAAAACCAATCCTAGCGCTAAAGGGCCCGCATCTCCGCATAGGAATGTAGCTCTCCTGTTCCTTAAGTTTTTGAGCCCATGCTTCACAATTAATTGTGCGTCCTATAGAAAAACGTTTAAGTCATATTAAATTGTGACCCCACGCCCCACGTCGTGCAAGTTAAAACAATTAAGTATCTCGTAAATATCCGTACTTTTTCAAACTCATAATAACACTGATAAACGCTACCGCAATGACAACTGCTAACTTTACTTAAGTAATAATGCAATGCAACAGGGTATAATAATGGTGTAATAGTGTATGCATAATAATGGTTTTGTAAGTTTACTTAGAGAGCACAAAAAAATGCTTGCTGTGCGTGTACTTCCTTTCCTGATAATGCAAAGTTACTCAACGCCGCGCCGATGATTAGATATTAGGCACTGAGTGCCGTGCAAATGTTGAAATTTTAAACTTAAAATTCGTCAAAAATACAAGTTCACCAATTCACCACTATCAAAAAAATTTTAATCGAATGCTATAGCTGCATTAAATTAAAATCAAACCTCCAGATATTTACGAGAATTCAGATCTGAAGAACCGGCAGAAACTTTCCAAAACAGGAACCCAATTCCTGTGCATCCAGTGTAAATGGAGATGTCCTCACTGAATTTAATAGAACGATCTAAATTGGAAACAGTTTCCATCAGTTTCGGAATCCATGGTTCAATATGTGACTGAAAATATGACTTCGGATCATCAACCTAAGTAAAAACAAGTTTTTCAGTGTATAGTGAGTGTATCGAATCCCATGTCCCATGCCCTTTTAGTTTAGTTTTTATTATTATAATTATTTGGTGTTTACCAAATCTGACTCTTTGCCAATGTATGGGTTTGGATGATATCTTTCGCCCATTGTTCAAACTGGCAACTTTGACACACACTTTCTGGTCAGCAAGTCAGCATTAGAGAAATAAATTCATTCGGAAAATTGCCAACTGCTAAAAAGTAAACAACTACTGACTGTTTCCCGGTCGAATTTGAATTGAATCCATCGGCAATGTTTACTGTGCGTGCAACGTTGGTCTTGAAATCACCCAACTTTGGTCCAGCACCCAACTTTCTCCAAGTGTTGTTTTTAGGTTAGGTTAGCCCACGAGAAAGTTGGGTGCTGGAACAAAGTTGGGTGATTTAAAGACCGACGTGTGCGTGCATGCATATGGATGCATGTGATGGATTGGGGCTTGGAATCCGGTTTTGAAAACATATCTCAAGTTTGGAAATCAACAACGATTTGAATTTTTCCTAAATTCCTTGTTTTTGCACATTTTATCGGCATCAAAAGCTTTGACAATCTGTAGCCTGCATATTTTACGCTCCTTTACGCTATAGCATCATCGTATCGTTATCGTATATATGATTATAATATGAAAATGAATACGCAATCCAAACACTTTATAGATGCAGAGAAAACTGGTACAAATTCCCCGATACCACCTACATTGATTATCGATTAATTAACCGTAGTGTTTAACAAGTAATCTTATCCAATATCCAATATATAATTTTTTTCTCCGCTCCATAGACCTAGACCACTACAAAATTTTGAAGCTCCGCTCCAAACCACCAGAACATTTTGGAGATGCGCTCAGCTCCAAACCACTACAAAGCTTTTGAGCTCTGCCCCGTTTCACTCCAGGCCAATACAAAAGTTAACTCCGCTCCGCTCCAGCCCACTATACATTTTTTGACTTCTGCTCTGCTCCAGGACCACTATAAATTTTTTGACCTCTGCTCTGCTCCAGACCACTATAAATTTTTTAACCTCTGCTCCGCTCCAGTCCAGACTCCAGACCACCATGAAATTTTTGAGCTCCGCCCTAGACCACTATAAAATTTAGAAGCTCCGCGTCCGCTCCTGAAGAACAAAATATGCTTATTACTATATATGTAAAACGCAAAGATTGCGTTTCTACATAATCAAGCGTAAATGCTATTCAGTGGAAAAAAGGACGCAAGATCTGTAAAGCAATTACCGTCATCTATCGTATCCTTGTAAACCTTTACGACGGCGAAGTTTCTCCTTTGTAAGAGGCGGCAAAGAAATTTCAAATTTTACTTTTAAAATAGAAGCGAAATGTGTTTTTGTTCGTGTGAATTTTGATTAGGATTGGTCGATTGGTAGCTGTAAGTAATCTTAACTACATGATGTACTTAAGGAGCCATCACGAAGATTTTGACAACTGGGCTTAATTGACAGGATACCCTGTTTTGGAATATGAGTGGTAGGGAATATTACAAACAACATGAAAATTTTCATAAGCCCGATCCCAATTCCATGCCCAAGGTGGAGATCGTCCTTTTAGCTAGTCGACTGAATCTCCAGGACTGGCGGTCATTCAAGCTGGACGAGAGCTGCGTAATTTCCAGGAGGAATTTCTGCAATTTTAATTCCGAATTACGGTGATAATTTTTCAGCTTTAGTAATGGAATACTTCAAGGCTTACTTTAAAGGCTTTATACTTTTTGAATCCGTAAAAATTTGACATCCCATCCAACTTGGGGCACAATGAGATTGACATGTTTGGTGTACTTTACCATTCTCAAGCTGCAGATTTTGGATGCTTTTTGATTCGTTAATTCGTATGTTGCTGAAACTGTAAATAAGATTGCCGTCAAACGGAGAACATATTATAAATGTACGCCATAATGTCGGTGTGCAGCAAATGACATTTCGATGAAAATTAATCACCATTAGACAGGAAAACCCACGCAATAAAATGCACGAAACGTAATCTTTATTATTGCTATGTACAATCGCAACAAAATCATTTGTATTTATCAAGTTTCCCAGTTTTTAGCAATTCGGTTACTATACTGTATTCTGAATCCTGAAAGAGTATAGCACAGGTCACCGGGTGAAGTTAAAATTTACACTGGAATTATAATATTTTTGACAATAAAATAATTCTGGTCCTAAGAGATTTTACAGGAAACGAACAAACAAGTCTATTTTTTTAAATTCAAATCATTTTCATATTGTTTGAAAAACAAATCCATACCATTCGCATCCCAAAAACGATTAAAAATTTCCTCGTCTCTTAAATTCTTCATCACCCAATCAATTTCACCAGATTTACCCTTGGTGCAAATGAGCACTTGTCGAATTTTGCTTACTTTTTCGTCAAGTAATTTGCGAACATCTTCCGAAGCCCAACCATTTCCGTTCAGTTTGTACCACATTATTTTATTTACATTCCTCCACTTATCGAAAATACCCTCAATTTTATCCACCTCATTACTGCGCCCACCTCTGACCGGCTCTTCAAAAACAGTTAACTCTGAGCATTTAGGAAAGCTTTGCTCCAATTCTTCCAAACATAAATCTGTCCGACATTTCTTGTATAATCCCAATTTTTTAAGGTTGGAAAAGTGCTTTTTACCCATTTTACCAGGGTACAAAACCATTGTGGATAAAGATCCAGGGGATTTAAACACATTCCATGGCCAAGTTTTGTAACTGCTATCAATAAATGTTGTGAGTTTCCTACTTTGACATAACCAATCGTAATTGTCTGCTGAAGAACAATAATGGCTAACAAAAGTGCGAAGCTTTGGAAATGCTTCTCCATCTAACTCACAGATGAGAGAGAGAGACATAGCCTTACAATGAAATAAGCCAACAGTTTCTAAACTACCGGAATTCTTTAAAATACCTTTGTTCGCAAATTCTTGACTTACACAACTTGCTACAAAACACTTGTTTGTCTGTTTCAGTAAAATTAGGGAATTTAAAGTGATATCTACTGATTTTAAGTTTAAGACAGAGTTTTGAATCGGTAGAATAGATTTTAGTTCATAGTCCTTCATTAGAGTTTCAATTTTACCGCCAATATTCTCCAAGTCGAGGTCCATGTTTTTGTAAAGGTTACCCATAGAAGAATCAACCAAATGCATAACGAATGTCTCTAGTGCTGGGAGACAGATTTTCTGTGATCGATCGAATCGTTGGCTACTCGAAATTTCTATGTCATGCAGATACAAAGATTTCAGCATTTTCAACGCTTTAGCACGATTGGTCAGCTCAAATTCCAGAATGCTGCATTTTAAGTTTGATCGGGAGAAGATATGCACTGGGTCCAAGGGTTCGGTAGCCTTAGAAATCTCATGTTCGCCTTTTTGAAGAGCACATTTTTCACCTGAACGATAACAGTAAAGAGAAATTAAATAAAATTGCTGATTCAATTAAAGAGACGTTAATTACTTTATATGTACAGTGTATCTCTCTTATTCGCTATTGCTCGATCATATGGGGAACTGCAAATAAATCAGAACTCGTGCATATTGACAAATGTGTGCGACGCTGTGCCCGTGCGGTATATAAAAAGTCGAAATTTGAATCAATAAGTGATGAACTAACTTTCCTTGGCTGGTTTGTGTCAGATGAGATGTATAAATATGCTATTTTAATTTTTGTATTTCTTGTACTACATGACATGTGTCCAGATTATTTTTCGAATTATGTCATAATTATAGTTCATTTCAGAAAAAAATGGAATTTTTTTTTCGGTAGGTTATTTGGCATTATGATTGTTCCGTTGTCAACAAAATGTAAACAAACATTTTTTCAAATAATTTTTTTTCAACTGAGAAAATGAGAATTGAATTATTGTTGCCACAACATTTTACAGATTTAGTGGTTTACTTTACATAAATCGACCATTTGTCGGGGATAGCCGAATAACATGGGACAACTTTTTTTTACTTTGAAATGAACTATAAGCAAACGCTCTACTGTACTAAATATCCTAATCATATCACCTTGTCAACTATACTACCTATTCATAAATACAGCTATAATTTAGTTTGTGTGAATGCATGCAAATTTTGGAATAATCTACCGCCGTGTTTGACCAGTGTACACAGCTTACCCATTTTTAAGAAATTGTTAAAAAAATTCATCTTGAATCAGTAATTTTAGTTATTATGTTTGTCTTAATGCATATATTATCTTATCAGTGTATAAACATACTCAATTATAATTAATTTTAATTCTAATTTACCTATGCTTTCAATTACTTTTTACTTTGTACCGTCAATTGAAAAACCTGTATGTATAGGAAATTGATGATGAATAAATAATAATAATAATAATAATTTAAACATTTGCATCAAATCTAACTAACTAGATACATACTAAACAAAATGAAGGCTGCGTCCAAGTAAAAAAATGGCGATTGCCTTTCTTACCAGTTTTAGATAGGTCCACGTTCTCAATTTTGAATTCAATTTGGGCTAATAATCTCGAGTGCAGGGAATTCAGTTGGCTTTCTAAAATTCTTTTAACATTCATCTTCTGTTTTTCTGCTCCTGAATCGGGATGATCCTTTAAGTCCTTTAGATACATATTTGTCGTTTGGTCTAGCATTTCTTGAAGCATTGTAACCACTTGTGTTTCATGAGAATCCAAGACAGTCTTCACAAATTTTTGTCCGTCAAATTTTTCCGAAGTTTCTTGTTCCAGAGGGATGTTCATCAGTGGTACTATTTTAGCTGGAGCTTTAGGTCGGATTGAAGATGAACCTGGACTGTTGGGTTGAATTGAAGAAACGGGGATGTTGGGTTGAATTGAGGCAACTGGGATGTTGGGTTGAATCGAGGAAACTGAAAAGACTGGAATGTTGGGCTGCATTGAAGAAACTGAAATGTTGGGTTGAGTTGAAGAAGCTGGAGCTTTACACTGAACAGGAACATTTGGTTTAATTGAGCGAATTGAAATTTCAGGTTCTGCTTTAGAAACTAAAATTTTACTTTCGTTGGTTTTTTGAAAACACATCTGAAGTTTGGAAATCAACAACGATTTGAATTTTTCCCTAAATTCCTTGTTTTTGTACTTTTTATCGGCATCAAAAGCTTTGATAATCTGTAGCCTGCATATTTTACGCTCCTCTTCCGAATCGTTTCCTATCATTTTCCATTCATACTCTTGAGCCAATGAGTTTACCAAAGTATCCATGTGCATCTCAGCTTCTAGGAATTTCTGTTCATTGATACTTCTAAAAGTATTGGTCAAATCTTCCATTGTGGTTTTCAGCAAAGCTACTTGCTTTGATGTATCCCAATTTCCTCGATTTAAATACTTGGTTTGCAATTTGGACAACGCTTTTGAAATTAAAAGCGTGGAAAATTTTACGAAACAGGTCGGCTCCATTGGATCCTCGTTCGTGGTCTGATTTTTCAATGATTCTTGGTAGTCAGACAAAATAGATTTTTTGGCATCAGATAATGTAACAATGGAACGTTGTTGGTTCTCTTCCTTAAATTCTTCAAATTTGTTGATAAGTGCGGTGGATAATTCCTCTAAGGAACAAGTGATATTCGCCTGGTACATAATTTGAGCCGAAACTAATGATCTCACATCCTCATGAATTTCTTCTAATTTTTCTGCTGACACGAAGTCAAATTTTTCCAATTTATTAATCATGCACCCCCTATAATTTTTTTGAGCACTTGCTAATAATGATGCATTAATAATGCCGTTCACATTTTGACACAATTGACGTCCAGATAAATTTTTCTCCGCTACATTGGATATGAACTGGTGAACAAAGGATTGCATTTTTCTTGGAGTAATTTTTTTATCACCAATTTGATTATGCAGCAGGGAATTTTGATTCAAGATAGACCAAATAAAACTTTCAATAAAAGGAAGACTTCTGGGATGAATGTGCTTGCCTTCAAATCCTTTTTTAAGTAAATCGTTCCCCATAGATGGAAGTAGAAAGCATTGAACTTTTGAAAAAGCTTTTGAAAACATTTGTGAAGATATGAAGTTGCTTTTGACAAATAAAAGCTGACTGTCAATGAATGTCTGGATGGAGAAAGTTTCCCCGAAAGAGAGGGATTTTGTTTTTTCCCAGTCTCGGTGCAAAAATATCAAACTCTGGAAGGCGTGTTTTCCGGGAGGTCTACATTGACCGTGTTCATATTCCAAGAATGGATTTAAAGCTGTCAACAATCTTTTTTGTCCAAATGGGGATGTCAGGTCCAAAATTAGGCAAGAAGATAAGTGTAGAATGAGAGCTACCATTTGCTCCAATATTTTAGGATCGTCCTTAAATAAAAAACAATGTAGAAACTATAGTTGGCAGAAATTACATTACATTATCATATTTTCGGCGAAAATCCATGTTTAAATTAAATTTAGTCTAGTCTGATAGTGTATGCAAATAACTTACTGGCAATTTAGCATTCATAAGAATCAAAAATTTATCGTTCTGCCCAGGTGTCAAAATTGGGATAGGTTCATCCCATATCCATATGCCAGCTTTTTTAGTTTTATCAATTTCCTTTGCCCATGAAAATTTGAATCCTTGCAAAACTTCATCATTCAAAGAAGAGTAGTCCAACCAATTTAGAGTGGGATTCACTGTTGTCATATATTTTAGCACGAAATTTAGCATGATGGAATTGTAACAACATGAATCACCAATGATTGTCAAAATGATGAGTTCTTTATCGTCAATTTTTCGGAAAACTTCATCCCATTGTGGACCTGTTAGTGCTGCTAATGTGCTCCAATTTATGTTTTCTGCGTCCAAGAATAAAAATGGGTTTCCTTTGCTTTCGGTTGCTCCCATTTTAATTTTTTTTAAATGTAGGAGGAAGCTCTTTACACAGTGAAAATCTTTGAACCCACGAGTTTTCGCATGATTACTTTACTTGCCTAACTCCAATCCTTTTAAAAAATTCCATACTGATAATTTTTTTTTTGTCCTGCCTGATAAAAGGTGTGTGTGCGTCCATCAGGCAATGTAGGTACCCATACTTAATACTGCAAGATGAAGCACTGTACAGATTATAGTTGAGTATTGTTATTGTACAAATGCTATGACCACTTACGATCAGAATATTGATAATGACTTGAGATTTCGAATTAAAATTGTTTTAAACCTGCAGTTAAAATAAGAATTTATTGAAAAAATCAAGAAACATTGTCGAAAATTCGTCAGGATTAGAATTTCAATGTGGCTCTTAAAGTTTAACTACATAGTATAGATAAATTATTTTTTGTTATTGCTACCTAATTGCAAGGACCGCCATATTAATACCTTATTTCCTGGAGATAGTGAATTAGGCTTGTTTCCAGAGCCAGTGATTTAGTTTCCAATTATACTAAAATATCCTTTAGCTCCTTGCCGACACAAGCCATCGCATTGGTAGACTTAACAAGATAAAATGTACGACAATTCCATGCAGATTCTATCTCATAATGCGACCCAGACTCAGATCCATATTATTGTAACTGGACAATTGGAGTGGCCACCTTTTTTTATATACTTATGAGTGAAATGTACAACCTGCTTAAATAATTTTTACAGCGTTTAAAACATATGATGATACATGGCTATATATCGCTATATATCACTATTATATCTATTTACATGAGTCTACCGACTCCAACAAAAGACTTTGCAGTTTTGATCCTCATCTGTATTTACATAAGTTCGCTTATACAAAATGATGGATACTCAAAGGACCCCGCACCGGTAACACAGAAAGATGACATTCAGATGAAATTTTTTCAAAAATTTCTCAAATGTTAATTTTTTTGTGCTGAATCCGAATCTGCAATCAGATTTCCCAAATTCGGTTTCAATCACCCGCTACAGGTCATTGAAAGTCAGAGAACAATAAAATGACATTCAGTGAAAAATCAATGCAAACATGATTTTCTATGTTTTAAATAGCGCAGAAAACGATTCCGAATGTCAAAAATCGAAAACTCCGATTTTTATCCGATTCGGGTATTACTTGTGTAGAAATGACATTCAGTAGAAAATCGATGCAAACATGATTTTCTATGTTCTAAATAGCGCAGAAAACGATTCCGAATGTCAAAACCGAAAAATCCGATTTTATCTGATTTTCTACTGAATGTCATTTCTACACAAGTAATACCCGAATCGAATTAAAATCGGATTTTTCAGTTTTTGACATACAGAATCGTTTTCTGCGCTATTTAAAACCTATAAAATCATGTTTGCACCGATTTTCTACTGAATGTCATTTCTACACAAGTAATATCCGAATCGAATAAAAATCGGATTTTTCGGTTTTTGACATTCGGAATCGTTTTCTGCGCTATTTAGAACATAGAAAATCATGTTTGCATCGATTTTCTACTGAATGTCATTTCTACACAAGTAATACCCGAATCGGATAA
>Ga0210040_10002776_pt1 | contig 24305 bp, 9 predicted proteins | sample CryGeyCG12114_NA_FD_185462 | JGI IMG/M metagenome (GOLD analysis project Ga0210040, IMG submission 185462) | Groundwater microbial communities from aquifer - Crystal Geyser CG19_WC_8/21/14_NA (SPAdes) (version 2) | ecosystem: Environmental > Aquatic > Deep subsurface > Groundwater | place: USA... | reverse complement strand
TTAGCTTTGGTAATCGTAACTATGGTAACTTGAATACAAAATTTTAAATTTAAATTCCTAATATGTTCTCCATGGTAGCAATCTCAAATTTACGGCACAGCTTCATAAACTACTAGGATTTAGTTAGTAGTGCAGTAACCATTTAATTTATTGCATGATTGTTTATCTTTTCCTTTTCTAGACTTTGCTATTATTGGTAGGATTGCTCCCCATTGAGCTGCTATTATTATTTGCAGTTGTTGACTTGAGAATGTTATGGACTAGAAGGGGATGATTACTACTACAGTTACTACGACTATTATTGTTGTTACTGCTATTGCTAAGAATACTATTATTGTTGTGATTTGAATGGATGATTGGTAGCGGTGGTGGCGGCGGCGGCGAAGACAGGAAAATGGGGGAAGATGAAGAACTCATGAGTCGGGAGTAGCAATAGGCGCTCTTTTTACGTGCATAGTCCATAGACTCGAACAAAGCCAGGGTGTGCTCCTCGGCTTTTCTCCGCAATTCTTCCACACTGCTTCGACGCAGTTCTAATAGCAGTTCTGATGTTGGGGGTGCAACTACAAGCATAAAAAATGGAATCATTAGCAAGTAGTTTAGTTAGAAACAAGAATATTTCCTCTTTGGTTTGACAATTAAATTATACAGAATTTCTACTTTTCATGCATACATGTTTCCTAATGAAACTTCTCCTTTATCAATAAATCTTCTACCTGTGAATAACATGCAGAGATATATGGATTTTCAGAGTATATTGTAAGCGGTGGATAATTGACACAGTACAAAATGCTAAGCTTCAATACTTCCATTGAAAAAAAATCAGTTTAATTACTGACTTGCTAATCACTAGTCAGTCACAAGCAAAAAAATAAAATTATCGCAAATTAATGGATAGATACCAACTAACTAAAGCTGAGCTATAAGTGTAAGCACACTGTGCTCATTATGCAATAAAATTTGAAAGCCTACTTAAGGAAATTACTTTTGCAGGAGACAAAATCCTCATATTTTCTCATTGCCTTTCTTGCTAACTCAAACTAATGATGATGATTTTAATTTGGTATAGTTTGTAAATTAATGAGCAAAGCAATTTCACAAATGCAATGAGAATGAATGAGATTTGAGCAACTTACAACATTTGTTTTGCAGATGTTCAGGTAGGAAAAGATTGTGCGGGAGTAATGAGGCTGTCGTCAAAGTCGGACTGTTCAATGTGGATGAAGTGGGCACCACAATATTCATGGTTCCCGGTTTCATCTCATCATCTGACCGGATAAGATCTCTGTAGAAGAGCAAAAAGAACTCAATTTTAGACGTTTTGTGCAAAATACTGAATTTTTTTCATGTAGCTACGCATTTCAACCTTACTTCTACTAAACAGCTTTGATTAATACAAATTGAACCGTGAAAATCAATTTTTTAACAAAACTTATTGTGTTCAATTGGACATTTTAAACCGAAAAATGTTCATATTTAGTAACTAAATATAAAACTACGATGATTGAGAATATTACTAATGAACGGGCTTTCAAAATGCTTCCATAAATCAGATGATACCAAAAAGCGAATGTCAAATTATAAGTAAAAGGAAAAGATGAGTTATGATTTTGTTCAGTTTGTAAGATTACACAGAGAAAGCAATTACTTGTCAAGCCGTTTTAGATGGTGACTGTGATTTATGAGGACGGAGGAATCCGAATCGGAACATTTGGAGTCTTCATTTTGGTCCATAGTGAGACTAGCGCAGTCAATTTCTTCTTCATCCTCATCTTCCTCATCTTTCAAACTACTGCTGGTGACAATGGAATCGGGTTGACTGGGATCATCGACTTTTCGGTTGCTGGGCGTCCCTGAGATCGAGTCGTTGTCATCATCTGGGTTTATAGTTGAAGTCCCGTCTTGTTTTCTGTGCTCTTCTTTTAGTCGCTCAGCTTTACGCCATTTGGCACGTCGGTTTTGGAACCATACCTGGAATTTGGAGACTCACAAGTTATACTATCCAAGCAAACTAGATGCATACATTTTTTCATGCATGAATAAATATCTACACTTTTTTTAACCGGCACTAATGTGCGAAACAAGTTTTTAGTTATTTTGTTACGCAATGCAGTTTTGTAATCCGAGCAAAAAATGTGTCGGCACCCTTTATGGTAATTTATATCACACTTAATGCTATTTGTTTTTTTCGGCTCAATAAAAAAGTTTCAGCTATTTTTGAAGCTAAACGAATATAATACTTTATTTACGCAATTTTTCCAAATGCTTATTATTCGGAAGTCGGAATTTCGTCGCTATAAAAATGTGTTAAATATAGTTTTCACATAAACATGAATAAAAAACATGAATTTTATCCCTTTGACGTTAGATGTTTGACGTTCAAGGTTCCATATGAAATCGACATCTTTTCCCTTGATCTTAATCTTACACTGTTGCATCTGATTTTTAAATGATAGCAATAATAAAATACTGCATGATGACAATTCTGTGGCTGTCTGTCATATGGACCATGGGCGTGTAATAAGTTAGTCAAGATTTCGGCAGGTGTACTAGAACAAAGAGTGCGAGGGTGCGAAAAAAATGACAAGGTCATTTAGTACAGTTTACGTAATAATAATGTGTGTGCCACACATAATACGATGTGATCAACACAGTGAAAAAATATATTATCATACAAGATTAGTTAGTTAGTCACTAAATACACACTAACTGCTAAAGGTAGATGTTTACTAAATTAACATAATTTGCCAGGTAAAGAGGTGATACACAAACCTTTGTTAGATCATAATGCTTATGTAACTGTATTTTATGCTTCCTGAACATTTTGTACCTAATGCGTGAAAAATTACTATTCCAGTCCAATGTCCAAATTCCATAGCTACCTAATGTCTAATAGTATATGATAACATTTTTGGATTGTAGTGATTTGTAGTATTACCTGAATGATTTTAATCATAATACATGAAAAAATGGTCATTCAGATTTGAAGTGCATTTTACATCTAACTAACTACGCATATTACTTACTAACTTACCAAAAAAACGTAAATAGCAATCTTAAAACACAAGTAAAGCAGACTACCCTAAAATGTAAACAAACACATACATTTTTTACCCACATTTTGACTACGAAGGCCAACTTGAGTATAAAGTTGCATAAATTAAAAAAAAACTTTGTACTCCCTAAAAATTGCTACTTAACTTAATCTTTGACCTTAATATGGTAAACCAAACTAAATAAACTGCACTTATTGTGGCTGGATAAAGTTACTCAACACAATCTTAAAGCCTACGTATGCAATAGCAAGCGAATAAGTGAGTGAGTGAGCGCACTTACCATAAAACGAGAAAAGAGTAAACTTAAATTGAAAGGGGAAACTTTTTTCCTACCTCTTAGTTAGTTAGTTTAGCTTCAACAATCACCATAATAATAATAACAATGGTAATTCCAACTGAACGGTCAGCTTTGGTAATCCTCATACTCTATTATATAGGGAAATGGTTGCTCGCCAAAAGGAACAAACCTAATCCTCTAAATAGGGATTAAATTCACTCACAATTCTATCAAGAGCTGAATTCTGTTGATGGACCAAAGTATTCTTCCACATCATGATTCATTCATTGCATTTCCTTCATCCTTTTTATTTCATAGCATACTATATGCTACATTTATAGCTACTCGAGTGAATGCTCCCATTTTCAACATGTGTAAATCCTATTGCATGTGGTTACATTAGTTAGTTTTGTGAACCCTTCAAAACAATAGTAAGTAATCCAAATACAAATAAGGTTTTCTATGAAATCAGAGGTCGAAAATTTTCAACAATTTCAGAAAAATGTATTTATTTCATTTTGCCCCATAAAGAAATGACATACTATGTAATGCATAAAAAACTTTCAGTCTCAGTGCACTTTTATCATTTGAAATTTTTCACAGAATAAAATATGCATTTGTATAGTATAAAACAAGCCATTTAGTGTGAAAATCTTTCCCCATTTCTCAAATAGCACTCACATAATATAACGTTTTGTTTCCTCCACTATTTACAGGCTCCACAATTCATTTCCTCTTTCCAACCCATGAATAATGCGGGTGATAATAAAGTACCCAGTGCCTGTGTTATTATTACTTTTGTTATTGTATCCATTATTACCTTGGGTCAAATGACTCTGTACAGTAGTAACTGACTGACTTTTCACCCAGTGAGAGGAAATAGAGCCATGGTAAAGTGAATTCTCAGTCAGTCTACTGTCACATATTATATGGACCATTATTGGGTTCGTAGAAGATCACCGTGTGTCGTCTCAATAACGACTTCCTTTTCAGGCCTCTCATGCACTCTAATAATGGTCCATTAACGGCCCTATCATTTTATTGGAGACCCCTTCTTATTCTCAAATGCTAACATCCGCCCTAACAATAAATATAGTGCTTTAACTTCTCATTTTGGACTCAATGAACTCAGTGTGTATTAGTGTGCATGTAATAGCTACAGTTAGCAAGTTGGTATAAGGATGAGTTCATTGCTTTTTGTGGTTTCATTCCATTTCACTGTTAGTTGAGCTTGCAGAATTTAAGTATTGCGTTGGTTAGCTTTAAAATTGACTAGGCGTGAAATATTTTGTAAGGATTTTAGTTTTGTGCACAAGTTTAATTCAGATTGTTTTAATACCAAACTAAGATTTTCAATTGGCAATATATAGTATATACAATTTATTGAATGACTAGTAAGTGTTTTTATGAAGCCATAAGGCCCGAAAAAATTCGTTTTGGTGCACAACGCACGCTAATTATGCGTCTTTTGTTTTGCTTGCAAAGTGTAATGCTACGCTACAGATACTTGAGGCTGGAGTAAAAATTGTGTATTAAACTGTTTGAAGTGGTGCTAATTCACCCAAAATAGATATGAAAATTTCAAGATAAATGCAACCCTTGAAAACGAAATTAGCAGAGCCTCTTGAAAACAGTTATATGCAGTCGTACATAACTAGGCTATAGCGGATGCACTGGTTAATAATTTAACTTCACTACCCATATTAGCATATCAGATTCATCTGGTTTGAAAAGTATGCAAAAATCAGATTAGTATATTGAAAAAAAGTTCGTCTAAAGTTGTGTAAAAATATACTGAAGGCTGAAATTATTATCAATTTGTGATGCTATACTTTACCTGTACATACACCATGTACGTGGGATGAAAAAAATAGCTTATCTAAATACGGATCACGAATAATCTTATGTTGAAAGCTAAACGAGAAAAATCTTGCAATTTTAAATCAGACAAAGTGTAACTAACTAAAAGTAGATTGCATTAATTTGCAACATGAAGTAAAGCCCCTACTGTCCCAGTAGATATTATAAATGCACAAGGCCTACTAGAAAATTCTGTGTGTCTGACAGTGGCAATTATTATGATTAGTTTATTCATGATTAACACACACACACAGGACGAGAGGATTATTATTACAATTAGGGCTACAGCACATGATTATTGAATTAGTTGAGTTAGTTAGTTAGTTAGGAGAGCGCTGCGTGGCCAACATATGTAATGTGCTGTATATGTGTGACAAGTTGGACTACCCGTAATCTAATAAAGGGCCCTACTCTACGTTATATTATTATTATGAGTTTATTTATTAGTTATATATAGTAGCTTGCTAAGTGCACAGAATGTAGTGAGTGAGTGGGGGCTCAATTATGCAGGCTCCATGCATTTATGGATGAAGGTCGTCATATCGGATGAGTTGCAACACTATCGTTTGTGACAATTGCTGTGAATTCGGAACTAACTCAAAATCTAGTTAACAGCCAACATAAAATGTTTAGCCCATAGATCATAGGCATTTCTACGATTTGGATAGAAATCCAATTTTGAATCCATTTTTGATCAAAACTTATCACCAAGGAACTAGGAAGTATCCAATCCCACCCACCCCCCAATATATGCATAAACAAAAGGATTTTGAATTCAAACGCTCACTCACTCCCGTAATCAATGCAAATGTATTTAACAAGACTACAAGTATAAAATCGGGCTACAACATGAGTACATACGTTTTTGCAGCCTCTAACTTCAAAGAAAAAGTTGACAACTCATTTACACTGTATCTTAACAAACTAAACCCACCATAAGGCAGTGTTGCACAGTGTATACTGTATATACAATGTGATTACGCAAACAAGGGTAATCCCGCAGCAAACTCAACACAAAAGAACTTTTTGAATGGATGAATCCCATAGACTACACCAATGCATTATTGTTTGTACAATGTTTTTGTCCTTTGATTCATGCTTAATGGAGGAAAAGCATGGGTAATTCACCAGACTGGTAATCTATCCATTACAGAGTCAATAAAGGACTTCATTTGATACAGTTGAGTGCCTCCGGGTTGGGGTGAAGTACTTATTTACACTATAAGGGCTGATGGAGAAAAATCACACAAAAGTAGTTTTGTACACACCGAAAATGATTACAAGTAATGATTGTTTCATTTTATCATCACATATTATTATGGAATAGCTATTTACATAAAGAAAATGATTTATTTTCATGGTTGAAAACGAAACCACTTAAGTTTGTACAAATAACGGAGAAATTGAAGTATAGAGTGACTGACTGGATTGTTTACTTTGTGAAAATTGCGTTTTTCTTTCAAAGTTGGAAATTTTCTGTAGTTAGGCACAGAGATAGACTAGATACGACTAATGGTAAATAATAGATTTAGTGAAATCTGTAAATCCTTTAGCATCCTAGGGCTCATTGTATTACGGGACTGGGAGTGAAGACAAATGATAGAGCTTTCGAAAATTTAGGTCTGAACCAAATGATGCATGGAAATTTTGTATTGAAGGCTCTTTTCTGTATAGAATCAGCACACACTAAAAGTTTCAGACTTTTTGTACGTGTTTTCATTTAAAAAATTATAATGCATAAAATACCGAAATAGTTAAAATTAGGTTCATTTAAATTTACATTCGCTAAAATAAAAGAACTACTATTGTAGTTAATTTGAAAAAAATGACCATCATAGGTTAGAGCGAATGTTTTCTATGAATAAGGGAGGCCTGAAAAGTGTTAAATTCAGAATTTACAGCATTTCACTCGCATCGAAAATTCTATTAAGCTCCCGGGTGAACAGTACACAGGGATTGGGTATTATGCATGAGTCGGTAAGTAAAACTAACTAACTAACTCAACTGGCTGGGCCGAGCAGATATACATAACTAACTGGTGGTGGTGGTGGTAATGTGTAGCCAATTTGTAAACTAAATAAGAGTGATTTGTCTTAATTTGAGTGGATGAGATGAGGAGGAGAAATAAATGGGATTCCCTTTGTCACTTGGGACTTTTACATTTTCCCTCTTTGTCCTTTAGAGTTGGAAGGTAACCACTGTGGTGGCATTATAAAACTACACTACCTATCAAGAGCTAGTTTAGCTGGCTTGTTGGTTACCAACATTTTCAATCCTTGGTCTCTTGCAGTTAGTTAGTTAGTTAGTGACTGCTGATAGTTTGCTTTCTTTGTGCCACAGTCATATCCTATATATGTTACCGTCTGGATTTGGATGAAATTTTATTTAAAAAAAGCTTAAGTAACTAACTAAAAGTATAGTATTTCTGCAATTTTATTCAAAATCCTGAATATTCTATCCTCTTATTATGTACGATATGCATATTCCTTATTTTGGGATTCAATTTGTATTGTTTTGAAGAAAATTTTCGCTTTTAAATAGCTGTGGCCACTAAACAATTGACATTTTTAAATAAAAAATACAACCTAAAAATTGTTGGTTATAAAAAATAATAGTTGAACGGGCCCAATAGCTAGATGGCATGGAGATGAATGAGTGCATGTTTTTACTAACAAATATCTAGCCCTAGACAAACATTTCAAACTGTGAGTAGATTCTTTTGAGATTCGAGAGAGAGTAGACGTGTTATAATTTTGCTCTAATAAAGTTAATTGTTTTACTGTAAACTGAGTACGGAATTGGTCATTGTAGCTACTATGACTCAATTAAGGTAGCCAAATGCCCCAATAGCGACGTGCATGAATGGATCAACGAGAACCGTAGAGACCGTTCCGCCTATACAAGAAGAGTTGAGCCTATACACATTACATAGCCGAGCAGCAACAATAGTTAATTCAATCTAGTTGTTGTTAAAATACAAAATTGCATACAAAATTTAAGTCTGTTTCGTGCGGTAACATAAAAATGACAGAAAAACTATGCAGAATTCCCAAACTGACGGTATAGTGGGTGAATTCCCTTGATTCCCTTCTCTTTCTCTTCCCATTCTAATCCACTTACACTTTCTCTCCCTATCGTATTCTGGTGCGTACTAACTACAGTATTGTAAGGGCTGCTTGTATTGTGTGAGCTTTTCTGCGGTCACCACACACTTGATTCCTTTTCAATAAGGCAAATCAACCCGGAATACTACTTACATGTTTCCTCCGTACTCCCTCCTCTATCATTATTATCTTTATGATGTGTGTAACCCTTTCCCCCGATCCATTTCACCATCATTGCCCTCTAGTCATTGTTATTCTATCACGCATCATGCAGATCCTCTATGAATACTGAATACATTCTGGGTTTCAGTTTGTCAATCTGTTTTCACTATTGTATTCTTGGATACTTATTCTTGAAAATACATATAGTGTTTGGAATTGAAAAATAGGCTTTTTAAGATATATTTTGCATTGACTGTATTCGTGTTTAGAACTTAAATAAAGTTTCAAGGGCAAAAGTCCAAAAAAAAAGTTTTTGGAGCAATGCGAGAAAAATAAAAATAAACTTTTTTATAAATATGAAGCCTCAAAACACTTCCATTTTTTCGAATTTTCTCAAAAATTGAATATTCTACAGTCCCCAGAAGTCAAAGTAATCATGAATAGAAGCAATTTTCCATACATTCTTGTGTCAATCCCACTTGTTTACATTAGTGTGATTTTTCTCATATGAATAAATAAAAGCATGCTTGGGTGTACACAAGATGATATGATATTGAAAAGGAATAACACAGAAGCAAGGAAAGATCATGATGCATCCAATTTTGAGAACAGTAATTCAATGTAACCTGAACTCTGGCTTCAGTCAGATTGATTTTCATCGCCAGATCCTCACGAGTGAACACGTCTGGGTAGTGCGTTTGAGCAAATGCTGACTCCAATTCTTCCAACTGGAAAACAAAATCGTCTTACAATTTTTTCACACCTTCGGGATAAGTTGGCAATGACATGAAATAGGTTCACATGTGTAGTCTACAGTATTACTACTATGTAAATAGGGTTTGGAGCTTGTGTATAACAAATAGAAATTGCTTCATACAGAATACGATTTCGAGTTATTTGACTCCAGCTTTAGAACTTTCTAAAAAATAATGTACATCAATGCAAAAGAGTCTTCAAAAAATGGTTTTTGGTTTTTTAATTCGTTAAAAAAATCCAATTTAGAAAACGCAAATGAACGTTAAAACTCCAAAGCTTTCAGTAAATTGCATTATGAGATCTAAACTTTATTAATGAACTTAAAGCAGTAAAAAATTCATCTCCCACAAAACTTTTTAATAGACTTATATTCTTTTTACATCATTTTCATATAATATTCCCTTCCACAGGAAGAAATGCACAAAATATATCGCATTCTATTATTCTCAAATTATTCTAGATTTTGAGTATATTTGAAAGTATTCTCCTATCCCTCACAGTCAGTTCAGCTAATTCACTAATAGAACAGCTTTTGCAAGCAATTTTACATACATTTCGTTTAAATAGCCCTAAAATAAAGCAAAACATCATGAATTTCCCCAAACCTGCTGTAAAGTGAAAGTAGTGCGATTCCTGCGTTGTTTCCTGCGTACAAAATTGGTAGCCGAGTCTGGAGCATGTGTCTCATGTGAGGTCAAAGGTGAACTGTGAACCGGTACAGCGCCAGACCCATAGCCATACCCTGAAAAAAAAAATTGCATACAAACTTTTATCATATGATTAAGTTAGTTAAGTAAGTTATTCGTGAACTAACTAAAAGATGGAAAGAACAGTATAACTAACTTTGCACATTAGATTCTTTGCTAGTTAGTTAATACAGCTTACTTTACTATATTAGTTAGTTGCATAATAAAACTCTTTCTTTCCCCATTCAGACTGCCTTAATCGGATTTCCCTAATGCACTTCATCATCAATTATTTACTCGCATTCTCTTCAGGGAATTCCTTTACTCCTTTTTTCATCTCACTTTTTTCCCTAAATACCATTCTCCTCTATCCCATTATGATGAAATTATGGTACTCAACCCTTTGCCGACCCAAAAATATTCCGACCATTATTTTTATCAACTAATCACCACCGCTATATTGCTTTGGCTCCGCTTTTATAGTAATTTCCTTTGACGTGTTATGATGATGGGCACATGTGTGCACTTTTATAGGGTGGCATCTTCTGTCCCATATATTTATTTTTGCATATGTTAACAAGCTGCAAATTTGTTTGTCACAGTCAGTGGAAAGTGCTTTGTAACCATTTTTTTAAAGGATTGGACAGAATCGGTTTGGTTAGTTTGAATGCAATGATTTTGTATTCAAATGCAATTGCATGGTTTTATTTGGATATGAAGAGCCACTATGGATAATAATGATGATTATTTCCTAATTATCATAAATATCGTAATTGATGGAATTGCAGATTTGTCTTCTTTCAACTTTATAAGGAACAAAACCAGTAAGGAATATATCAGCAATATATCTGTTAATTAAAGGGAACTTTACGGATTTTCTAAAATTATTCTATCCGCCTCCAATGTTAATCAATCTAGTTAGAAAAATTTCACTGACGATTTTTCGCTATTTTCTTTTCTCAAACAATCTGTCATACTAAATTAAAATATATTTAATTTGCTTTCTACAGACCCATTGAATTAGTATGAGTATGTAACTCATAGTATCCTCTTGCCGGTACGAACAAAAAATCTCATTTAACGCAAAAATATCTCATATTTGGTAAAAAATGTAAGACTTACAATATGGAAACTCAATCCTATTGGTTGCTGCAGCGGCGGCAGCCGCCGCAGCAGCAGCCATGGCCGGACTTGTTGGACAATGGTAGCAAAACATTTGCTGTAAAAGGCTTCTTTTATTCATGTTGAACCAAGTGGCTCGTAGAGAACAATTTTGAGACAAGTATAGTTAGTAGCCACTGATTTCGTGAATAACAAGCCACTAACTAACTAAGAAACTAAACTGACTGAGCCCTGTACTTTCCCTAGCTTAAGTATGCCATGCACCTTGAATACAAGAGAAGAACAACACCATGTGGATCATTTTTGGAAGCCTGAATGCATGGACCTCTATTTAGGATTTGATCCTACGAGTGAGTTGAGTTGAGTTAGTAAGTGAGAGGCAAGAAAAGTGGCGAGCTTTTGGAGTAAAAGCCAAATAGTGCATGTGCAGAGGCGGGGAGTGATTTCATTTGGTGCAACCCACTTGGTGAGAGTATCAATGAGATGCATCCTGTATGCTTTCTGCACTATGTGTGTAGTTAGTCTATTATCTATGGGTGGATAGTAACTTTTTTAAATCTTGATGAGAAACAATCCATTGAAAGCAAATATTCATTAATAGTTTGACTTTGCCAATATCATTCGAAGATTTCCTACTTTAAAATCTAAATTCTGCATCGTACACTAAAACAAATGTATTAAAATTTATAAACTGGCAGTCAAGTCACACAAATTGCATACATATTTTAACATACACAAACATTTTTTTTTCAATTTTAGGTCTACTCATATACATGACAATTTTACTCGTCCCATCAAGTTATTAAACGTACATACGAAACAATTTGTATCGCCCTTTGGGATATCAAACCAAAGTAACATAATATATGAAACTCCCATGCATATTATTTGTGGAGTATCAGTCAGTGCATTATAACAGCATCATGATCACTTCCTCATCATGGTTAATAGAGATTGATACATGACTGTTTGTTGTTGGGAGAACTCTTTTCATTTTTATCAAGATGATCCCACTTGGTAGCTTAACTAACTGGGTACTACTGTATGTCAACCAAGTTATTCATGACATGTGAACAAAACTGACTGTGAGCTCCCCCTCAGTTTTTTTAAGTGACTGGTTGATAGACAGCCTGTTATGGAATTGAGTTGGCTTTGAAAAGAAACTTTTATCTATTTGTATGGACCTCAGGTATAAAAACTTATTATTAAGTATGGTTGCGAACAAAGTAAGTAGCATTTTGTAGACTCAAACTTTTAAATGCTTAGTTGGAGAAAATGTGTAGTATATGATAAGGTTATGTCATATCCATAATGTAAAACTTGTCAAATTTGAACAGGGAAGGCTTTTTTTCAGTTTGCATCATACAATCGTGTATTATATTTGTATCTTGTTCAATATTGCAAGCAGTTTAATGATGAGTGATCCATTTTGCATGTCATGTTAACTTACTTATGTGTGGTTATGTGAAAGGAATGGAAAATCCTATACATTTCAACTGCGCCATTATATCTTGTTAGAGAGGATAACGGATTCTTTAGTAGTTTGTGTAACAAATTGTGTTTATACTGAGCATACAAATTTCTCAGCAAATTATATTAGCTCCTTGCTAGTACTACTGTAGTCTTCTAACTAACTCAGAAGTCAGTATAGGTTGAAGGTCGGATTTTCGGGGCAATGCTATTCATTCCTACAGCAATATCCCCGGCTTTAAGTATAGATTGCTTGAACTCATAAACTGCTGTTGAGCATTTCAATAGAGCTTTTAATTTTGTAATTACGTGCATAGTTAGCTAATTAACAATTTTATTTACGATAGAAACCTCAATTGCAGCAAAAAAAATGAACACATATTTGCCAACCATTAGATAATCATATTATCTACTTTAAACAATTAAATCTTTTTAATTTATCACAAGACAGAAACTGAAAATATAAATTCATAAAATTTTAATCATTCCTTCAATATCTAGTTTAAAATGATAAAAACAGCTGCATAATGAGTGTGTTTTAAATTTTCACCTGCTCAGAAAAGTGCAATCAACTTACATGTAAACATTTGCCCTTTTTTCACAATCTATGGGTAACAATGCGACCTCTAAAATAGCCAAAGTAGCAAAATTTGTTGTCGAATTGCCTGGGCAAAAGAAAGGAAGGGAAGAAAGGAAAAAACTGTATAGTTACCTAGTACAGCCTTGGCAGATAGTGAGTAACTAACTACAAGGGTTTTATTGAATTTGCCCTCAAACACATCCAACACACACGGGAGCATCTCTTGTCAGCCGTCTTTCAAAGGAATTTCTCCTCCTAATTTCATTACGAGCGTGAGTTTCTCTCTCTCTCTCTCTTTGGTAAATTCAAGTCGACTGGCTCAACTAACTAACTAAACTATATAGGCTTCTGTCTGGCATGGTCGTGGTGCTGGATAAATTAAAGCGTTAACATCAAAAGAGAGACCCTTAATCTAATTCCCTCATCAGGAGAGATACTCTATCTACTACGTAAGTAAGTAAGTAAGTGCTCGTTCCACCAAAGTTCACCTAGTCTCTATCTTTTTCCCAAGTATGTATATACACACACACCGGCTAAGGTTTGGTATACTCTGATGCCGTGCGTCGGATTTTTTACGAACCAGAGTATATGACGGTCAGATAAACTTGTAGATGGTTGTACCATGTCTCTGGATTATACCAGCTAGGAAAATAACGTAAAATAGATTATGATGTTCATTTGATGGTTATTGCTCAAATGGGAGGAAAATTAAGACGAGAATAAAATTAATTGTAACAGGAAGAAAAAAAAAAAAAAAAAAAAAAAAATTTGTCAGTGGAAAATGAAATACGTACAATTGGTGTAATTTGTGATAATAATAAAATAAGGGTATACCCAAAGCCGTGTACTTTCATAGATTTCTACGCGCGTGCTTCTCCCAGCCAATCACAGCAGACTACCCAGCTCTACCTACCGATATGATTGGGTGGAAGAAGTACGCGCGTAGAAATCTACGAAAGTACACGGCTTATCCCTAATGTGTCTTTATCTATACACCACCATGCTTTTAATTTACGAAAGGTTACATATAATTTGCAAATTGGTAATTTGAAGCAATATTGGCTGACTTGAAGGGATATTGCAAAGCGAAGGTAAGAGTAGGACCTTTGTGCAGGAAAAACTAATAGTTCACACTAGGACTAGTACTTACACTCATGCTACTATGTTAGCCTGTAATCTCATTTCACACATTCAGTCAGTCAGTCAAAACTCACTCTCTTTACTCCAATCCTCACCAGTTCTTCACACCATCCGGCTCATACTAATCACCATCTTTTGTCCTCTGCCGCTAAATTGTTTAGTAGCCTGAAAAGTCTAACAGAAACAAAAACAAAATGTACTATTTCAATCTGAATTTTTACAGCTAAATGCTTCACTATCATATAATACTAACTAAAAAGAAACAAATTGCAAAAATTTAATTAAAGTCTTTATTCATTTTAGTTTTAAAATACTGTTTTAATAGATATTTTGTGCTACAAGCGAGTATGTCAAATTTTAGAAAATTTGAGGTTTCCCAACCCAACTAATTAAACTCGTTTTTTAAGTTGTTTTAAGTTAGATGTAGCAACTTAGATGGTACCAACAGACTGTGTTTGTGGGTACGGCAATATAGAACGAGCGATTCTAATATGAGTTTTAAGGCACAAAGAGTATCATGTGGCCGCAACAATACAAACTAGACTAGAAAGCTATCAGTTTTGGTTTTTGGCTCTCTCCCATACTCGCGCCTGGAACAACAAAATTGACGAACTGAGAATGCCCTGATCGAACATATAAAATGACGATGATGTTGATTTGATCTTTGTTATGTCACGAGAACATTTGTAGAATACAAAATTTGTGAAAAATGGTCTTGAATTTAACGCTACAATTTACGGAATTCGATTTCCTTGGCTACAGTCTTTTACTAAACTTTTATTTTATGAAAACAGAACACTTTTAAACTTTAAACTTTTTTTAAAACTGGAAAAAACTGCATGTAGATTTTTTAAAGTTATATAGGTAATCAAGTGGTCATTTATTTGCGTCATTGATAAAATACAGTCCTTAGTCAGTTAGTTACAGTTAGTGAGGTTGCTAGTTAGAAAACCAGTATATAATAAAAGTGCAACCTAAATGTATGTAGAACAAAAAAATGCATTTTTTCTGACTAAGTAAGTCATAATTCAAGGAAATCTATGAAATGTTGTCCAAAAAGTCTTCAGCTCTTCTCATGACCATCGATGAACTTGCAACTAATTATAACTGTACATGGACTTACGCAAGTTGAAATGTCAAATGTAACTGAACTATTGTTCACTTTTTTGCAATTAGGATTTCTCAATGCATACCTTTTTGGCCCAAAAACATTTTTACAGTAATATGAGTTTTATGAAACATTTATATTTCCACAAGTTCATAAAATTGTATTCTGCATGCATGATTCAGATGCGATAAAAGGGCATTCCAAATCTTTTGCAATGTCTAGACCAGCATGACTTGCATGCACCCATTGTTCACCTTTGAGTGACAATGAAAAGGTTTTAATTTGTGCAATGTTATTATGTATTATATTATTACTATATTATAAATGTTTGGTAAGTTCCGATTGTAATCATAAGTCTCAGTCATTGGCTGTAATATTTACAATCTTCCTCAAAAATAGTCAAAATCTCTATCAAAACCGTTCATTTAAAATTTAAAAAATCCAAAACCAATTATCCCTATTACTTTTTCAACATCATTTTCTCAATACACAGATTTTTTAAGGACGGTAAAGTTAAGTTTGAATTAAAAATGCACAAGTATACATTAAGATAATTATAATTTTACAAAACTGGTTCGCTTAGTTACATCAGTTAAAAAAGATAATCAGAGTAGACTAAATTTAAATCTTTAATATGAATAATGATTGAGTAAAATAAGGTTATCATTGCAGTAAAAGTATTTATAATCGTAATTTGCACTTAAACGCAAAAAAATTATCAATAACAATTAAATCAAAGAGAAGATTATTCCATAAATTACATGCTCTCCCTGAATTCATATTAGCAGCATAAAAACGCGGTAACAAAACAGGCATTATAATGTGATTATGGTATTTAGCAAAATAAAAAGTATCTTTAATCTTTACTAGTTCTTTAAACTACTAATCAGTATAAAAGCTATGAATAATCATTTAATCAAAGAGACATGGTCTCCGCATGCACAAGTTTCAAGAATTCTAACAATTCTTCCCAATTTTTGTCACTCAATTAACAGCACGCACGCTTTTGTCTATCAAAATGATCTATTTGACATTGTACAACGATATACTTTAATCGCAAAGTGACAGTAAGCTCAAGTAAGCTCATAAATGGTTGCAGGAAAGTAGTAGTAACGCTAACTAACTAACTAACCATTATTTGTGATATTAACTAAACAAACACACATGGTATAAAAATGTACCACAACTGAAACCCAATGCAATCTTCTTTCTAGCCCGTGTGTGTGTCACGGTTATACGAAAATATACTTATCGCCTATATAATGAATACAAAGTGTGATAATGAAAGGCCACATGCTATGAGGAACAATATTATTGTTGTGCGGTGTTTATTATTGAAACGCTCATCATTGGAAAAAAAATTTCGTCATTCTTAAACTCTGCTGCGTGAAGATCAATGTTTGATCAATGAGTTATTATTTCGTCATAGTCTAGCCCAGACAAATTGTTGCATCAACTTATCCAAAAATCAAACTGTAGTTAGTTAGTTAATTTTTTTGGCTAGTTAATTATTACAGAATGTAACATAGACAATTCGGTTAGTTAGTTAGTTACTAGCTTAAGTATTAAGAAGCAGCAATTGTGCCCTCTCACGTAGGCCGGAGGCTTTTTTGCGAATTATTTTGGTATTGTCCAACCAAATAGAGTTAGTTGGTTGAAATATGCGAATCTTAATCCAGTGATGTAATAATTCATTTTTTCCGCACGTCATTCATGTTATCACCATTTATGCAAATAATTTTGGCATAGCCCACATGCGTTTTTGTATGCTATTTATTATTGTTCACCTACTGCATTGTGTATATGGTGTGCTGTGTATAGCATTGTGCGTGAATATGAATAGGAAAAATTAATAGAAGAAAGTCAGTTTCTGATAAACTTAAAAACTATTTTTTACATTTACCTGACCCTGGTATGTGCTAACTGAAGAGTAAATAGTCTGAGCGAGCGAATAAGTTGCATACTATATAGATTGCTCTATTGTCAGTGTCAGACTGATAATATTTGCAGTCGAGTAAAAATTTGAATTTTATTGATAAATTCATCACGTACAACATGTTATGTCTCAATCACAAATAATCAATTTGTTAACACATACGGCTATAGTGCCAAATGCTATGCCAGGTTCACTTCCTTTCAACAAAGTGCATTGCATTATACAATGCAGCCGAGTATGAGATTCGCATGTGGCCAGTTAGTTAGGGTTAGCAAAACGTATGTGAACTTCCTAGAGCTGTGTGACGACGATAATGAACCTTTCTAATGATCATTTGGGCTCATTTTTTCATTCTGTAGATCAAGTTTACGCAAAATAATAGCTTGTGGTTTCAGGCCAAGATCCTTTGGACCGGATTTTAATTCACCTCGTCCATAGTGCATGGACACCACATTTTATCGTAGCTTAATTTGTCAAGTTACAAAAAGATTTCCTCAATTTTACACTTCATTCAAATTGTTTGTCAGGATACATTTGGCTAAAAGATTACAACTTTGACATGAGATGCCTAAGAAGGTAATATTTTACAAAATCCGGTAAGTAACTGTACGATTGCGCCCAAAACTTAATAGTCAGGAACTAACCAACTTACTTGACATATGAGTCTACTTGACAAGGTGTGTGCAAGAGCCCAAACAATGGTAATGACTATCATTGGCGTAACTATCAACAAATTTTGTGATCTTTTCAGTGTCTTGCGACATTATGTAAGTGAACAAGTTATCTTTATACAACGGCTGCTGATTTTATGTATAATAATAATGTCATTTTATTTTCAACATGTTTTCAGTCACGGTAGCACAAAAAACATACTCTTTGATATTTATAGTGTAATTGGTTAGTTCTTAAATTGGTATGTACATACATATGATGATCAAAAAACAATGTGAGTAGTATAAACTCATAATTGTACCTCAATAATGTTTTGAGCATCACAGAATTGTATAGAGTATAGTTTTTTGTGTACACTTGCACATACACTAATTATGATTACTGTTGCGCGCATATTATTTGCATAAGAAATTATTCACTCATCATCACACTTGTACACAGTAAAATGAAAATGTCTACAAAACAAAAACAGAACAACACAAGGAAAACAAAAATTCATAGACTACATGCTAACTAAAATGGTTATCAGGTAACAATAAATATAATACGAGAACAGTTAAATAAATAACTACACAGTTAGTAAATTCTGTATTAGCCCGTATTCTGCAAGGCAATTGCAATCACGGTGAAAAATAAATTTACTTATTAAGCAGTAATCAATTAACTTTTTACCGGCTTCTATGTACTTCAGATATTCAAATCAAACAATAAACTTGCATAAACATTCTTGATGGATAAGTAATCCATTTCTATGGTAACATCAAAGTTACCATGACAACATTCAGGACAAAATCTGGCATTCACAAACTAAATGATGAGCACACTTAGGAAAACAGCACAACAAAAACTGACTTGAAAGACTGGGTGACTACAAACTCATTATTATTTTATTATCATTATTATTTGTTATTGTGGTCCAGTCTTGAAGATCAAATAACAAAGAAAAATTATTACTCGCGAGGTGTGAAATTCTATGCAAATTTTTCATCTCTAGCATTGCTAAGTCGGTCAATGAATCCGCTTGTAAAGGTATTTCCAATTTTCATTCCATTAGATTCTCCAATCACTGGGCTACTATTAGTTGTTACCGGAATTGCAAGTTTCTTGTACAACCCGACTTGGTGGATGAGTTCATTGAGCTCTTCATGCATATGATGTTTAAGTATTCGGTCCAAACTCTTTTCGTCTCCAATCACCTCCTTGTTACCCAAAATCGTGTACCCAACTTTTCCATTGTAAGTGTATACTGCAGCAGCCACAGCTATAGAGAGCAAAACAAAAAGATTGTTAAATTAGTTCAGAGGACAAAGACACTAAGGGGTTTTTCCGCATTTTTTTCGCATCGGTATGATGAATTGCAGAAAAAGTGGTCACAGTTCGTTGTAAGTGGAGCTGGTTTAAGATACTGCCCATGCAACTTGAAAGATAATTTGCAAAAAATGAAGAGTATAGGAAATGGAAATAATAGCTTGACGATGACAGTGAGGATTGGACGTAAAAAATGACGGGTTAATAAGTATTGTTAGAAATCTATAAGTCTGATCATTTATTCCATCTTAATGATTCTTGCTAGTTCATAATTGTCTAAATAACGCTATCAGAAATTCGCGTGTCGCTAAATGCAAATATTATTTTAGTAAACCACGAGCTTTATAATTTCAAATCTTTGCATAACGCTTCATCGACTCAAGTATCTAATTATCTGACTTTTAACAAAGAATCTAATAAAAGGTAAATGGTAATGTAAAACAATCCTGAAAATTTTCCCTCACATGAATCTTTGAAAATTTACATAATCTGACAAAAAACATGTTTTTCGTACCTCTTTCGTTGTCACATTAAAAAACCTATTCTCACGTGTTAAGCGGATCATTAAATGGGCCTGGAAAACCACACAATCTTACTTGCTAACCATGTATTTTGCACACTTTTTGCAATGCTTATCATTGTACACATTCCTTCACCTCACGTGGTATCTACAAGTTCTAGAACTAACCACTTTTTTTTATTTCTTTATGGAAATAAGTCGTTGCTTCATTCAACTACTTACTGTTTTTCGCATATTAACCTTGAAGTTGTGAAAAATGCTCCATTCTACAAGATAAGAATAGTATACACAAACACCATAAAATTATAATACTTTGTTTGCAACCAAAAAAGAGCAATTTCATCTTTTTTGTACATCTTGTGTTAACTATACACTACTCGACTTTTTTCATGGGAATGAGTCAACAACTTTTTTCTCCGTGTCTGGTTTAAAATTAGTTTGGCCAATGGATTCTTTTACTTGTCGTCAAACTTGTACAAAAACAATTTTAAAAAATCTTTCAGTATTGTATGGCAAACCAGCGTGACCTGGTACATTGTTTCATGCATGACTCCCATTAGAACAAAATACGAAAAAATAACTCACACGAATGCTTCCACTGAAGGTTGAACAGTTTGTACATGATATTGACATTGGCACCCAGCAATTTTGCCGGCTTAGAATATGCAGGTACTGATGTGAATCCGGCCGAAGTTCCAAAATTTGAGTTGAAAAATCCTTTGAGCCATGAACTTGGTGCTAAATTTATCAATGGCATTTGCATATGAAGGATTTTTTCAAATTCAACTCCACGGTAGGCATCATAATCTTGTTCTGAGCTATGAACTCGTTCCAATGCGGTTGCACATTTGTTCAGTGGGATTCTGAATAGTCCGACTGCCCTGAAAGTTACAAACATGTTGGGAAAAATTAGTTTAATGCACCTAAAACCAGTATTAACGTTCGTTAAATCAAGTTTTTCCTATCCTTGACCTTTGAAATAATGAAAAGTAAGAGTATAGTAGATAATAAACAAACGGGATGAGGAATTATTTTCCTCTTCGTGATACCGTTATAATGAACGGAATTTACTACACTTACAAAACAATCCTAACTATTGATTTTACAGACCTTCGCTTGCAAAAATAATATTCAGGTATGATGAAGGATTCAAATTAAAATCATATTGTGTTTCCTTTCATGTTCGTAGGCTATGTACAAAGTCGCATTCAACATGATTTTTTAAACAAAGGATTCTCACGTCACCCCCGAGCAAGACTCAACATAAAGAAAAGACTTGTAAATATGTTCTTCAAACTGGATGGAAAAAATTGATGAAGAAAAAATTCTTTTCCTCATCTCATGTTCAAATTTCTACTTAAATAATATCAATAACACAACAAAAGCCCTTTTCGGCTTTGTTTACCGCTACCTTGTTCAACGTGCGAAATGTATAGTGGTCAAGATTGAGCTGGTTAGGTTACTGAGATTGAGAGAGTAAACAATGGTTCACGTGGGTTTAAAAATTCGTTACAAAAAAATTCATATACTATGCATATTTTGCATTCTTCCCACTTTGAGGTAGAAACTTACTGTTGATGCCAATTTAACTTTGTTCGTCCAATATGGAAATTACTCGTGCAGGATTTTTTTCAAGAGTACTCCTCTTGTGTAACGTGCGTAATGCCAAAAAGTCACTCCTTGTTTATGCGATAAATTTTAGGTAGATACTCAAGTCAAAAAAATTACAATCATCCATGACGTGATAAAATTGTGGTGTGGCTACGAAATTAAAAGTCGTGAATTTATTTCCACTGGATTATTTTATTTGTTAAATTTTCCTACTTACTTGCATAACATGCACTCGCTTTGCATGTGTGTTTATTATTTCAATTAAAGCAAACCGGTCTAATACAAAGTCACCAAAGTATACTATGGTCACTCATTCCTACCATGATTTTTTCTTTGTTCACGAAACCCTAAACTCTTTTTGCCCCAACTGATTCGATTAAATTTCAAAAATGCTACTTACCAATGATTACACATGGTAAATGGATGATTCGGCCTAGGCAAAGAATGCATCAATGAGAAATCATTGCCGGCCTTTTCCTTCATCCCCCGCGTTAAAGCACCCCCCAAAAGGGACATGCCCAGCGTGGCAAAATGGACACCCAGGGCTCTCCTCACTTCTTTCAAAGTATTCAAATCAAACTCGGTCATGCTGAAACACGTCTCCGTTTTGAGCTTCTTCTGAGTGAACACATCCTTCTCCTTCAGAAGAGCATCATAGAACAACTTAAATGTCAACTGCGGGAACCTGGACATGAACTGGAGCCATTGCCAAACCCCTTTGGTCTCACAATCTTTGACCATGTATGGACTTGTCACACCCAAAAGGGCATCTACCCAATGATTAAAAGTATATCCATCTCCCAACACATGATGCATCCTCAAAACAAGGATATTACGATTCACTAAAATTGCTTCCCACAAGGGTCCTCCATGCACCGGAAAAGGTGCACTTGACAACTCATTCATGTAGGACTGAAACTGGCCATTCACTGGCAAGTTATTATTAACATCACTAGTGGGAAGGGACACTTGCCTAATTTGAAGATTTAGGTCAAGTGGAACCCTTTTCCAAAAATAGTGACCGCCTAGAGGCGCAGGAATTTTGTCCAGCTTATTAAACTTGGGCAACACATGGGACACAAACCGGGCTTTTAGTTCCCCGAGGTCTATTGGTTTATCTAATACAATAATAGTGGCATTTGCTGCCAAAGGTTTTACGTAGAAATCGTCTATTGCGAATATTTTATCGTAGCTTGAGAGCGGCTCTATGAATTGGTAGTGTGAACTGTATATTTTTATGTATATCATCAGAAAACACTTGTACAGGAGTAATGTTGAGAAAACGAGAATTTCTATTGGTAACACTAATAAGTACACGAGCCAGCTTAGAAGCCGGGATTCGATAATACGGTCTAAATAGGTTGACATGATGAAAAGCTAATTTTTGCCTATGGACTCTTCATCTGGATTTTTGTGTTTGCACTTGACAAAGGTTGGACTTGGACTAAATTTTATTTGGTGGCCAACACAGGTACAAATAGAATTATAGTTAGTTAGTTAGTTTTGACCATTTACTTAAGGTAGGATGAGAAATGGCTTTCTTGTGGGAGAGCCAGTGTGTTCAGAAAGAGGTATGTTGGTCTGCTTGGTTTGCTTGTTGTGCTGTAAACTTCTTCGTCATACTCTTTGCATGAGTTAATTTGGGAGCACTAGGTACATGGTTTATGCACTACGTACCAACTAAACTACATGCGTCTTCATGAGGTGCGGTTTTGCCCAAATTCTTGTATCAAAGTGACTGACTACGACGTGTCCAGAGTTTTTTTGTTCCTTTTATATTTTGGGGGATTTACAATTTCGGCGTAGGAAGTTAAAGTACGAACTACTTATAGCTATAGTTATGTTGGAATTTTTGAGGTGACTTTTTTTGTGCGATTTGAAGCTATGTTGTTCGGGAAATTTTTTTGTACCTCTATGATTTTTTGGCAAATCAATAGGAATGACAGTGTGAAGAGAGTTATACATAGGTTGCTATTTATTATGCATCTACATAGGATAATTACCGAACAAATTCATATATAAGAAATATCAATTTTTGAAATGCCTCCAAACTGTATTGTATTGACTTCCAGTGCGTGGGGTTAACAAGGGTGGACCAAACATGAACCACACGTTTGGACACACAAAAAAATCTAAATTCTGAAATCCGCCTAAATTAAACCATTGTTAATTGTATTTTTTGGCACCACACACGAATAACAAGATTTCCGGTCTAACACAGTAAACAAAAGCATAAAACATGGACTTTGGAAGGCAAAAAGTTAGAACACAACTCATCATAAAGCGTGGAGCACTCATCCTGAACATAATTTGCACACAGATCCACGAAATTGCTTCTCCCAAAAAATTTGCAGGATTACATAGACTGGCTACATCCAAGTTAGTTAGTTAATACTATATCTCAACTACGGATGTGCGGCTAAGGGAAAAAATCTTCTTTAAACGTAATGCTTGTGATTATCACAACGCTTGAGCTGCAAAATAACAGTTTACTGCCATAATCATTTTCTTAACTATTGTATCCTATTATGTGCATTAAACATTGTTTTAGTACTGACTGACTAACAAGGAAATGAAATAATCTCGGCTTTAGATACACGATTCCGCATTTTCTATGGGGAATTATGAAAAACGTGCAAATTCTGACTGAGCACTAGAATGAATAAAATATTTTAAAACCTTGCCCTTGGTTGGTGGTAATATTTACCAATAGACAAAACATAGTCTTGGGCAGGTACGTGCGATTTTACATTTGCACAAATAAATAGTGATGCTCTGGTTAGTAAAACTTTTACGTGTACCTCAGAACGGAACGTGTTGCTGATGCAGTTTTTTTTGTGGATCCAACAGTTCAATAACAAATTCCGGTTATAGCTGCATTACGTAAAAGTTGAAAAACCCAACACAAATTAGGCAAGTGGACATGTGAATCATAAT
>Ga0210040_10002775_pt1 | contig 24306 bp, 20 predicted proteins | sample CryGeyCG12114_NA_FD_185462 | JGI IMG/M metagenome (GOLD analysis project Ga0210040, IMG submission 185462) | Groundwater microbial communities from aquifer - Crystal Geyser CG19_WC_8/21/14_NA (SPAdes) (version 2) | ecosystem: Environmental > Aquatic > Deep subsurface > Groundwater | place: USA... | reverse complement strand
GGATTTGATGGCCCAGCCTGTCGGTACGCTCCAGGTGTAACCGGTGGCGTCGGGTATCACTCCTGCACTGAAAGTCATGGTAGTGCCGACGCAGCTGCTGGTGTTACCGGTAATGGCTGGCTTAGCAGGTTTAGCCGATACGGTGACGGCAAGTGGAGTAGCCTCGCTGTTGCTGCAACCGTTCCCCGCCGATACGCTGATGTTTCCCCCGGCAGTACCAGCCCTCAGCACAACCGTGCGGGTGCCCTGGCCACTAACGATTGTCCAGCCTGCTGGCACGCTCCAGGTGTAGCTGTTGATACCTGTTACTGCCGCAGTCGTGTAGGTGGCCTCTGTTCCGGCGCAGATATCGCCGTTTCCGGTGATGGCAACTGGCGCGGCCGGTTTCGCGGCAACAGTTATCACTTTGGTCGCCGCTTCTCCCAGCAGCGAGCAGCTGTTCTTTGCCCGCACAGTTAAAGTGCCGCCTGCACTGTTCACGGGCACTTTTACAGTTACCGTTGCCGTACCCTGGCCGCTTACAAGCTCTACTCCTTCGGTAGCGCTCCACTCAAATGTAACATCGTTGCCAAGGCCTGTGGCGGTATAGGTATAGGTTGAGCCGTTGGCACACACGGGGGCTGCGCTGCCTGTAACCGTTGGTTTAGCCGGGGGCCCGATTGGCTGCACGGCCAATGTGGCGGCGGCCTCGGAGCCGCACTGGTTCTTAACCGCTACCCGCAATACGCCGGGAAGTAAGCTGGTGCCAGTGTTTACAGTAACGGTGTTCTGCAGTTGCGATACCAGTGTCCAGCCCTCTGGCAGTGTAAAGTCATAGCTTGCGCCTATAACAGGCGTAGCTGTAAACGTGATGTTCCCGGAGCTGATGCAGAGGTTTGTCTCTCCTGTTAAAGCAACCTCTAGAGCCGGGCATCCAACAGGAATGTCCACAGTGTCTCCGTCATTGTCCGGGTCAGTGTCTTTGCCAGGGGCGCTGCTGCCAGGCTGAGACACAACGGCAATGTTACGGATGGTACCTGATTTTTCGATGCGGGCCACTACCGTCAGGGTAGCGGTTGCGTTTTTGGCGAGGCTGCCTACCTCGTATATACCAGTGGCAGGGGTATATGTACCCTGTGTTGCTGAACTGCTGATATATGCCAGCCCAACCGGCAGTTGCTCTGTCACGATGATATTTTCTGCGGCATATGGCCCGGCGTTTCGGGCTACGATGGTGTAAGTCACCACATCGCCTACAAGGTATGGCCCGTCGCTAACTGCTTTTGTAACGCTCAGGTCATAAGACTCCACTGGCACAACAATAGGATCTGCATCAGTATTGTCAGTCGGGTTCGGATCCGGGTTATCCCCTCCTATCTCCACCCCATTCACGATCTGGCCGGCCGCCGTTACCCGGAAGACCAGCTCCAGCGTCAGGGTTTCTTTATTTTCCATATTCCCGATTGTCCACTCGTTGGCGGTCTCGTCATAGATGCCCCGCTCCGGTGTTGCCTTCACGAAGGTTAGCCCTGCCGGAAGCCGCTCCTTTACCTTCACCCCAAATGCCTCCCCTGGCCCGTTGTTAGCGGCCGTGATGGTATAGGTTACCTCCGCGCCTATAATCGGCGCCTTCTCGTCTGCCGTCTTCTCCACCGTTAAGTCAGACTCAATAGTGATTGGCAGGTAGATGATGTTGAAGTCGAGGTTAACTGCGCCCCCAAGCGAAATAGCACGGCCGTTGATGCTGGCCGCCCTGTTCAAGGTGATGTCATTCTGGGCGATAATGTTACCCACAAAAGCGGTGGAAGCCCCTAAATTCACATTCTTGCTTACCAGCCAGTACACGTTCTTCGCCTCGGCGGCGTTTGTTGTGCTTACACTTGGCGTCGGGTTCGGCATGGTGGGCGGGGAAACCATGAAATTGCCGTCGATGATGAAGATGAACGTCGCATTCACGTCGCCTTTGCCATCCAGCACCAGAGAGCCGTTCAGGGCAGCGTCTCCGCTTACCTTGTATACGCCGGGGCTTACCACCTGCCGCCCGCCCAAAGGCAGGCTGAGGGGACCGGTAGCCTCTCTGCTGCTCAGGTCGTTGTAGCCAGCACGGGCGTTCTGCTGCGCTTCGGCGGCAAAAGCATTCCCGAGCTCCTTCCTGCCGGACACCAGCAGACTGTACTCTCCGCTGATGGTGCTGCCAGCGTGAGTACCTACGTTGCCCTCCACGCCTGTGATTTCAGCCGGGTTGTTGTTGATCTGGGTTGCCGCCAGCACACTAAAGCTGGTGGCGCGCCCCAGTATAGGGTCTGACTGCGCAAAGCTCAGGGTGATGCCCGCAGTCATGAAAAGATAGACTAAGAGTAAAGCTCGAATCATAAGAATTATATAACACTATATGGTAATTTCCTAATTCAAAATTGCCTAAAAATAAGCCATATATATAAATATATGATTTACACTATTATTTACTTGATTTTTAAAATTAGGTTGCCGCTTCAGTGAAAGATTATATATAATAATATATTAAAATATAAATATATATAACAGATATATTACCAGCCGACTTACAGAAGGCCTCTTTTACGCCAAAGAGCTAATAATTGGGGTGAACGAACTAATTTGATAAGGCAAAAATAAAGATATTAAAATATAAAAAAATAAAATATTTCAATATTCTAAAGATTTATTCTTTCTAAGCGTAATGGCACCAGTGGCTTAGCATCCGAAGGAAAACAAATAAGTATAAAACGAGTGCAACAAAAAGCCCTGCTGCAGATTCTGCAGCAGGGCTTTTTATGTTAAGCTTACGACTTATGATTTATACGTGCACATGGCGCTCCGCATGGTAAGAGGAACGCACCAGCGGACCAGACTCCACATATTTGATGCCGCGCCTCAGGCCTTCCTCGCGGTAATGGTCGAACAGGTCGGGGTGAATAAACTCCGCCACCTCCAGGTGCATCTTGGTTGGCTGCAGGTATTGGCCCAGCGTCAGGATGTCACAGCCGTTTGCAGCCAGATCATCCATAGCCTGGTACACCTGCTCACGGGTTTCGCCGAGCCCTAGCATAATGCCTGTTTTCGTGCGCTTGCCATACTCCTTCGTGCGGCGCGTCTGCTCCAGGCTGCGCTCGTACTTTGCCTGCGGCCTGACGCGGCGGTAGAGTTCCTTTACCGTCTCCATGTTATGCGACACCACCTCCTGCCCCGGGGAAATCATCGTGATCAGGGCATCCCAGTTTGCCTTCACATCCGGAATCAGGGTTTCGATAGTGGTGGCTGGCGACAGCAGCTTCACCTGCTTTACCGTTTCGTGCCAGATAGCGGCACCGCGGTCTTTCAGTTCATCCCGGTTAACGGAGGTAATTACGGCGTGCTTCACGCCCATCAGCTGAATAGCCTCTGCCACGCGGCGGGGCTCATCCTCATCGTACTCGTTGGGGCGGCCGGTAGCCACAGCGCAGAAAGAGCAGCTGCGGGTACACACATTTCCTAAGATCATAAAGGTAGCGGTACCTGCTCCCCAGCACTCGCCCATGTTTGGGCAGTTGCCGCTTTCGCAGATGGTGTGCAGCTTATATTCGTCTACGATGCTTCTTACTTTGGCGTACTCCTTCCCAACCGGCAGCTTTACGCGCAGCCAGTTCGGCTTGCGTGGCTGACCCAACGCGTTCAACCCCTCGGGCATCGCATTCGGCTGTATAACCGGAAGTGTCATTAATTCATCCATGGTGCAAAGATAGGAAGTTATGCATTAAGAGGTTAGCGCCCGGCCAAAAATGTGGCCGCGGCGGATTCGGCTTCATAACAAAGCACCGGCACTGTTTGTTCGGGAAAGGGCTATTTACGGCTACCGTAGTAGAGGTTGAGGTAAACCGAGGTAAAGGTCTGGTTGTTGCTCGCGTTCGGGATGAGGATGGGCTTGCTGGCGAAAGTCTCCACCAGGAAACCCACTTCTATACCGGCAATGCTCTCGCGGTACCGGCCGTACTCAAAGCTGAGACCAGCTTTCAGGTGCACGCCAGGTTTCAGGTTCATCTCGCCAAGGCCCCTGAAAACGTTGTCGCTGCCCAGGATGTAGTCCCGGTCAAGGTGCTTGGCGGGGTCATACTGCTCTGTGCGGATGTTGGTGCCCTGCCCGCCGTAGTTGTAGTCGATATAATACGGCACCAGCAACCCCAGCGACGGCCCCACGGCTGCCAGCGCGTTTACCTGCACCCCCGACTCCGGCGCCTTCTTGAACAGCACCAGCTCCCGGCCGTAGTGCGGCCGCACCACAAACAGGTAGTTCTGTTTGCCGTATACAAATGCCTCACCCGAAACCGGGCTGAAGTCGCGGTTCTCCTTCGGGTGCTTCACCTCTACAATCTCCAGTCCACCGAACTGGTACATGTGCTCGGTCATGTAAAAAGTGGAACGGACAAACGCACCGCCAACCAGGCCGCCATTGGAGTTGAAGTTAACACCATAGCTCAGTTCGTTCTGGAAACTTTCATCCTCCTCGGATTGAGCTTTAACCGGGGCAGCTAACAGCAGCGCGAAAGCAAGCAGAAGTACAAGGGATCGGACCAAGGATATGTATTTTAGATGATATAAAAGTAAGTAACTTTACGCTTAATTCAAAAACAGAGTTTATAACCTATGGCTACTATAAAAAGCACGTACGAAGAAGGATTGCGCACTTCTGCTCAGCACCTTGCATCTGGAAACACCATCATAACCGATGCCCCGTTAGACAACAACGGCAAAGGCGAGGCTTTCTCCCCGACGGACCTGGTAAGCGCGGCCCTTGGCTCCTGCATGATGACCATTATGGGTATTGTGGCCAACCGCGCCGACATCGACATTGATGGCATGACGGTGGAGATAACGAAAATAATGGCTGCTGAACCGCGCCGCATTGCAGAAGTAGTCCTAAACTTTGCCATGCCCGCCGGCAAAACCTACTCCGACAAAGAGAAGGCGATGCTGGAGAACGCCGCCCGCACCTGCCCGGTGGCGCTAAGCCTGCACCCGGAGGTAAAGCAGACGGTTAACTTCCAGTATTAACGCGGGGAACGGCGTAGTCAGTATACAGCGTGGCTACGCCGCCACTTTTTTCTTCAGGGCATCCACGCCAATGCTCATGTGCGAGGCATCGTAGGTGCAAACGCCGTTCTGCAACAGCAGCAGCTGCGGTGACTGGTGCTCTACCTGCAGCACCTGGGCTATTTCATTCGATACCGGGCGGTAACGCAGCAGGTCCAGGTAATATAGTTTCACATTGTCCAGTCCGGCGCTGTCCCACTGCCGCTCGATGCGGCTTTTGGCGGTGGCGCTGATGGAGCAGGAAGTGCTGTGCTTGAAAATAACTACCGGCGTTTCTTTTGACTCTTCGATTACCTCATCCAACTGCTCGGTACTTGTTAATGGAAGCCAGTTCATATATCTCTTATCCTCTCGTTTTAAAGTAGTTGTTTGTTTTTTGCGCGCTTGTGCTTTCGCTTCTTAAAGAACTTGGTCCACTTAACCGGCTTCCCCTTATCGTTAAACTGGTAGCCTGAACGTTCATCCTGCTTTAGCCGCTTATGGGCTGCTGCCCCTTTCTTGAAAGTGTATGCATTTGTGTTCAGGTGCGTGTCCTTGTAAGCCAGATCAGCCTGTTCCGCCTCTTTCAGTGATTTCCGCACCTGCTGCTCATGCTTTTTGCCATGCGTGTTAAAGCTGATTTGCCCATAGCCGGGCAGAGCGCTCAAAAGCAGCAACAGCGCCAGGCACAGCACGCCTTTTGTGGCCTTACTTACAAGTATATGCTCCCTTACATTCATCATCGTAAGAGATTATACTGATCCTGAAAAAAGTAGTTTCTTTTGCCTACCATATATGCCAGCCTCCTTTCTTCACTCTGCCATTCTTATCCCTGGGCACCTTTACGGCCTCAAATCCCTGCCCCGCCTGTGTCGTCATTTTAACGCGGTTCCGTTTGCTGGTCGGTTTGGGGCACGGAATGCCCTTGCGCTGGCAGCCACTGCCCAGGACAAGCGTAAGACAAAAGGCAGTTAAAAGGAACGGGCGGAGCGTGCGCATGGCATCTTATGTTAAAGTGATTTAAGAGCGGTGATATTGTATAGCACGAATATAACTTAATACTGTAACATTGCCTCAACTTTCTGGCGCAGGCGCTGCCTGGGCAGGAACTCCTGTTCCAGGGGCGGCGCAAACGGCACAGCCGTATCCAGGCTGGCCACGCGGGCCACCGGGGCATCCAGCAGTTCAAAACAATTCTCCCCGACCCAGGCCGCAATCTCGCCGCCGATGCCTCCGGTCATGGTGTCTTCGTGCAGGATGAGTACCCGGCCTGTTTTGGCCACGGCAGCGCGCACGGCTTCTTTGTCCCAGGGCAGCAGCGAGCGCAGGTCCAGTATATATAAGCTGGCATCTGTCAGTTCCTGCTGCAGTTGCTTTGCCCAATGCACTCCCATGCCGTAGGTGATAACGCTGAGGTCCGTGCCTTCGGCCACTGTTTTGGCTTTGCCGATCTCCACGGTATAATAATCATCCGGTATTTCCTGTGAAATGGCGCGGTACAGCAGCTTGTGCTCGAAGTACATCACCGGGTTCGGGTCTTCGATGGCGGCGTTCAGCAGGCCCTTGGCATCGTAAGGCGAGGAAGGATACACGACCTTTAGGCCAGGGGTGTGGAAAAACCAGGCCTCGTTGCTTTGTGAGTGAAACGGGCCCGCTGCAGCGCCCGCGCCAGTTGGCATGCGCACCACCACATCGGCAGGCTGCCCCCAGCGGTAGTGGCTCTTGGCCAGGTTATTCACGATCTGGCTGAAGCCGGCGCTCACAAAATCAGCGAACTGCATCTCCACCATGCTCTTCTTCTGCCGCACCGACATGCCAAGCCCGATGCCCAGTATCGCTGATTCGCAGAGCGGCGTGTTGCGGACACGTTCTTTGCCGAAAGCATCCACAAAACCCTCCGTCACTTTAAACACGCCGCCGTACTCGGCAATATCCTGCCCCATCAGCACCAGTTCCGGGTAGCGTTCCATGCTCTGGCGCAGGGCATCCGAAATGGCATCCACGAAGCGGCGCTCCGTTTTGGTTTCCGAAGCAGGCTGAATCACCTCCTGGTCGAAGGGCTTGTACATATCCTGGAGTTCCTCCTGCGTATTAGCCTCCGGCAGCGAGGCGGCAAAGGCGGCTTGCAGGCCACGCTCTATCTCTCCGCGCAGTTCCTCTTTTATGCTCTCCATCACCTTCTGCGTCAGGATCACCTCTTCGAGCAGGAACTTCTCGAAATTCTCCACCGGGTCTTTCTTCGCCCACTTCTCAAACAGCTCCTGCGGCACATACTTGGTACCGCTGGCTTCTTCGTGGCCGCGCATCCGGAACGTCATGGCCTCGATCAGCATCGGGCGCGGGTTCTTCCGGATGCTGGCTGCCGCCTGGCGCACGGTATGGTATACTTCTATGATGTTGTTGCCGTCTACCTGCAGCGCATCGATGCCGTAAGCAGGGCCTTTGTCGATAAAATGCCTGAACTTAAACTGCTCGTTGCTGGGCGTGGAAAGACCGTAGCCGTTGTTCTCGATCATGAAGATAACCGGCAGGCTCCACACCGCCGCCACGTTCAGCGCCTCATGGAAGTCGCCCTCCGAGGCACCGCCGTCACCGCTGAATACCAGCGTCACTTTCTCCTTCTGCTCCAGCAGGTCGGCCAGGGCAATACCGTCGGCCACGGCCAGTTGCGGCCCCAGGTGCGAGATCATCCCGACGATATGGTGCTCGTTGGTGCCGAAGTGGAAAGAGCGGTCGCGGCCTTTGGTGAAGCCCGTGGTTTTTCCCTGAAATTGGGCGAAAAGCCGGTCCAGCGGCACTTCCCGGCTCGTGAACACGCCCAGGTTGCGGTGCAGCGGCAGTATATACTCGTCTTTCTCCAGCGCCAGCGCAGCCCCGACCGATATGGCTTCCTGCCCGATGCCCGAGAACCACTTGCTCACCTTGCCCTGCCGCAGCAGCACCAGCATGCGCTCCTCTATCATGCGCGGCTTCAGCACGGCACGGTACAGCTGGATCAGTTCATCGTCAGTATAGTCTTTGCGGTTGTAGTTCATCTCAAAAGGAAACCTTGTTACAGACTGGCAAGTTACTATATCAGCGCATGACCTGAAATTTATGCCACTATTTTTTAATTTTGTTCCTTTTGAATGGTTAGATGGCTTAATTGTTAAATGATTTGGGAAAGAATGTTGGCATGAAGCAGCTGATAACTTAACCCAACAGTTTAGCCATTCAACAATGCAACAATCAAAACATGATAGACTTCAAAGAATTTACCCTTGACAACGGCCTGCGCGTGATCGTGCACGAAGACCAGACCAGCCCGATGGCGGTGCTGAACGTGCTGTACGATGTAGGCTCCAGAGACGAAGAGGAAGCCCATACTGGTTTCGCGCACCTGTTCGAGCACCTGATGTTCAGCGGCTCCAAAAACATACCGGTTTATGACGAGCCCCTGCAGCGTGTAGGTGGCGAGAACAACGCCTTCACCAGCCCAGACATCACCAATTACTACCTGTCGCTGCCGGCGCAGAACATTGAGACGGGTTTCTGGCTGGAGTCAGACCGCATGCTGGAGCTTGCTTTCAGCGAAAACGGCCTGGAGGTGCAGCGCAAGGTGGTAGTGGAGGAGTTCAAACAGAATTACCTTAACCAGCCCTACGGTGATGTGTGGCTGAAACTGCGCCCACTGGCATATAAAGAGCACCCGTACAAATGGGCGACCATTGGCAAGGAAATCGCACATATTGAGGAGGCGACGATGGACATTGTGAAGGCGTTCTTCCGGAAGCACTACTCCCCGAGCAACGCTATATTGGTGGTGGCGGGCAACGTAACCTTTGAGCGGGCAAAGGCCCTGACAGAGAAATGGTTCGGCCCGATACCGGCCGGGGAGAAATATGTGCGCAACAACCCGAGGGAGCCAAAGCAAACGGAGCCGCGCGTGCTGGAGACGAGCGCCGACGTGCCGCTGAGCGCTCTATATAAAGCCTACCATATGCCCGCCCGCACCGAGAAAGACTACCACGCTGTGGACCTGATCAGCGACATCCTGGGCCGGGGCAAGTCGAGCAGGCTCTATGACAAACTGGTGAAAGAGCAGCAGCTGTTTAACTCCATTACTGCTTCCGTGTCAGGATCTGTGGAGCAGGGGCTGCTGATGATACAGGGCAAGCTCAACGAGGGTGTGGACCTGCAGGAGGCCGATGCAGCCGTTGAGGCGGTGAACCGGGAATTAATGGAACAACTGGTGGACGAAGAGGAGCTGAACAAGGTAAAGAACCAGGCGGAGACAGCCATTGTGTTTTCCGAGATTGAGCTGCTGAACCGCGCCATGAACCTGGCCTACAGCAAACTGCTGGGCGATGCCAACCTGGTGAACCAGGAAGGCGAAAAAGTACAGGCCGTGACGCCCCAGGACATCCTGCGCTGCGCCAGGCAGGTGCTCGACCCGAACAACTGCTCCACCTTGCTCTACAAGGCTGAGAAGAAGGAGAAGGCGGTGGAAGAGCCCGTGGAAGCAGAGGCTTAAGATAGCAATGCGTAAGCGAGCGGCAACGTCGCTTACGAAGTAACAGGATACAGTCTCCCTGTGGCTACTCATCTTTTGCAGTAGCCACAGGGAGACTTTGCTTAATAATTCCCCCTCTTTCCGTCTTCCCCTGTAACCTTACACCCTTGAAGTTTGTATATACAAATATTATCCGTACCTTTGTAACCACGGAAGGGGAAATGCGCATAGAAGACGAAATACATCAGAAGGATTTCAAGGATGACTACCGTCGCCTGCTGACAAACCTGTTGTTTACGAACAACTGGGTGAACCAGCAGTTGATGCCTTTTTTCAAAGATCTGGGCCTGACGCTGCAGCAGCACAATGTGCTGGCTATCCTGCGCGGGCAGCAACCGGAACCCGTGTGCTTCGGCGATATACAGAACCGGATGGTGGACCGCAACTCCAACGTGACGCGCCTGATCGACAAGCTGATCGAGAAAGGCTACGTGACCCGCGACATTTGCCAGTCGAACCGCCGCATGATTGAAGTGCGTATTACGGAGCCGGGGCTGCGCAAGCTGGAGCAGGTGGATGAAAACTTCCCGAAGCTGTTCGAGAAGCTTCATAACCTGACACAGGAAGAAGCGGTTTTAGCCAGCCACCTGTTAGACAAGCTCCGCGGATAAGCTATTTTTTAGCTATATATTTGTATACACAAATAATGTATAAACCTTTAATTAACGACTATGAAAAACATCAAGATAAACGACGCCACCATTCCGGCCCTTGGCTTTGGCACGTATGAGCTCCAGGGAAGCACCGCGCACAAGATAGTTACAGCCGCCCTGGATGCAGGCTACCGCCACATCGACACGGCGCAGATGTACAACAACGAGGAGCAGGTTGGGGCAGCCATACAGGAGGCAGGCATTGCCCGCGAAGACGTGTTCCTGACCACCAAAGTACTGCCCTCCAACCTTGCCAGCCAAAGCTTCCTGCCCTCAGTGGAGGCAAGTCTGCGGAAGCTGAAGACAGACCAGGTGGACCTGCTGCTGATTCACTGGCCCAATGCGGAGGTACCTGTGGAGGAGTATATAGGCGAACTGGTGAAGGCACAGGAAAAAGGCTATACAAAATATATTGGCGTGAGCAACCACACCACTGCCCTGCTGGACAGGGTATTGGCCACAGGCGCCGACATCATCACCAACCAGGTAGAATATCACCCTTTCCTGAACCAGGACAAGCTATATAGCTACCTGCGCGAGCACAGTATCTCGCTCACAGCCTATAGCCCCATTGCGCAAGGCAAGGTAATGGGCAACGATACCCTGAAAAACATTGGTGCGCGCTACAATAAGAATGAGGTACAGGTTACGCTCCGCTGGATGATGCAGCAGGAGGACGTGCTGGCTATCCCAAGGTCGTCGAAGGAAAGCAATATGCGCGCCAACTTCGACATCTTCGATTTTGAACTGACGCAGGAAGAGGTGCAGCAGATAGACAAGCTAAAGCAGGAAAATAACCGCCTCGTGAACCCTTCCTTCGCCCCGGACTGGGACTAATTTTCAATTACGGATTAAGAATTACGGGTTGGATAAATAGAGAAACACATGATGATGACTTTATGTATCTGACTCACTAACCTTTGAATATAAAAATGACACAACCACTTTTAAGACCGATAAAATTAAACGACCTGGCGTTGAAGAACCGCGTGATCATGGCACCGATGACGCGCAGCCGCGCCGATAACGAAGGCAATGTGCCAAACGACATGATGGTGACCTACTATACACAGCGTGCGGGTGCCGGCCTTATCATCACGGAGGGCTCCCAGATATCAGAGCAGGCGGTAGGCTACATCAACACGCCGGGTATATATACCCAGGAGCAGGTGGCAGGCTGGAAGAAAGTAACAGAGGCTGTACACGCCGAGGGCGGAAAGATCTTCCTGCAGTTGTGGCACGTGGGCCGCATGTCGCACCCGGACTTCCACCGTGGCGAGTTACCGGTAGCACCGTCTGCCATCAATCCAAACGCCAAGTCTTTCACGCCCGAAGGCTTTAAAGACACTGTAACGCCGCGTGCGCTCACGGTGCCGGAGATCAAACAGATTGTGCAGGACTTTAAGAACGCGGCCAAAAACGCCATGGACGCAGGTTTTGACGGCGTAGAGGTACATGCTTCTAACGGTTACCTGTTCCACCAGTTCTTCGTGACTTCAGCCAACACACGCACCGACGAGTACGGCGGCTCCAAAGAGAACCGTGCCTGCCTCTTATTTGAAGTACTGGATGCTATTCAGGAAGTAATGCCGATTGAGAAGGTAGGCGTGCGTCTGAATCCGAGTCTGCACAATTCATTCGGCATCACGGTGAATGAGGACACTATTCCGACCTATGACTACATCATCGGGAAGCTGAACAACTACAACCTTTCTTACCTGCACCTGTCGGAGCCGTTCACAGATGTAAGTAACGTGCCAGCTGCAGAGCCGAATATCGCCAAGCGTTACCGCCCCATTTACAAAGGCAACCTAATCATTAACGGCGGCTTTACACAGGAGTCGGGAAATAAAGTGATAGCGGAAGGTGATGCTGACATGGTCGCTTATGGAGTCCCGTTCATCGCCAACCCCGACCTGCCGGAGCGGTTCGCGCAGAACGCGGACCTGCAGGAAGCAGACAATAAAACGTTTTACGTTCCTGGGGCCAAAGGCTATATCGATTACCCTTCGCTTGCGGAGGTAGAGGCCTAAGCCAAAGGCGCTTTTCTATATATACCTGAGTTTACAGCCAGCTGCCGCAAGGTGGCTGGCTGTTTTTTTTATCAACTAGTTTCACCTCCGTGCCTGGGCCGGCAAGGCGTATGCGCGGCGGCTACCGATCTGATACCAACGGGCGAAGAGAGCCACTACCAGTAACAGCTCGGCAACGTCGCCGCCGTAGTACATCAACTGGGCGGCTTCTTGGAGCTGCTGCAGGGGGTGCGGCGTGTTTCGGGGCCAGTTGTAGGCATACATAAATTTACTGAGGAACGCGTGGGCAGCAATGCTGATGAAAAGCACGCTTACCCGAACGCGCATGCCGGGGCGCCGCGGTGCAGAATCCGGCCCGGCAATAGACCACACGAACAGGTAACCTGCCGCCAGAAAGTGGACATGCACGAGGTAATGCAGCACAGGGTTGGTCAGCGTCAGCATATAGAGCGGCGTCAGGTAGAGCAGGTACATGCCGCCGATGTTCAGCACAAATGCCGTCAGGGGATGGCTCAGCCAGTGGAAAAGCCTGCTGCGGAGCACAGCAGTTACATACCGGGCCCCGCCAACCGGCAACGTGCGCAGCAGCAGGGTCAGCGGGGCGGCCAGTACCAGCCCCAGCGGGGCCAGCATCCCGATCAGCAGGTGCTGGAGCATATGGCCCCGCAAATCGTGGTGCGCGTACCGCATAAGCGCAGGCAGCATCGCGCCAGCGAGCAAAGCAATGCCCAGGAGAAAGCTAAGGATGCGCCACCTGCTCCAGGGGCGCATGCCGGGGCGCTGCCGCACAGCCGCCACGACATAGGCCATTAGCGCCGCCGCCAAGAACAGGAAAGGAACTGCTGCAGCAAAGGCTCCCTCCCCGCCGGTTGCTATAGGATGCTCCATTGTCTCCATGGCAAGGCCTGCACGTTACTGATCAGCCGCTGCTCTATAGTGTGCTGCTGCCCGGTGTGCCCTGAAAGCCAGCCCTACCCCAATCAGAAGCAACAGCAGCCCTGCCAGGTTCCAGGCCAGGTCGTAAGGCAGCAGGCTAACACCGTAGCGAACCTGGTGCAGCCGCAGCACTTTGTGGTCTACAATGCCATCAAACAACTGGAAGCCTCCCAGCCCAAGGAAAAATCCCGCCCACGCCCACAACGGCGCAAGGGCATGACGGCGGCGCAGGTCAGCGAAGAGGAAGAAGCCCGCCACAAGGGCGATCAACTCAGCGGCGTGAAGCAGCCCGTCGGTCAGCAACCCGATCTCCAACGTGGCCTGATCGTAAAAGTGGTGCCACGCCAGCAGTTGGTGAAAGATGATCTCATCTACGGCCGCCATAACGCCGATGCCGATCAAAACACCTGTTCCCCTGGAGCGGGATATATCCGGCGGCTGCTTGTCGTGTTTCATATACTTCTTTTCTTCGTGAGGCTGCAGAAATGCAAACAAACCAAACGCTTTCCTGCACCACATGGCCACACGTAGGTACGCGGAATGTACCGAAGATGATCACTCCCTAAGCAGCACAAAGGCATGCTCCTGCTGTTACTGGAAACAGAAGGGCCAGGCTAGGCGCCACCTGTCCATGAATTTGCCCCCGTAGCTGTTAGCCATTACGCCGCCGGGGCAGCCACAACGGCGTGTAAACATCAAAAATGGAGACGATTTTTACCTATATAAGCACAAAATAAGCTAATTTTACTTTTTCAGCCGTGCCGTTAGAAGCAGCGCCACAGGCTTAACGCAAGTATATACGCTACATGAAACTGAAAATACGAACAGGCTTCGGCTACGATGTGCACCAGTTGCAGGGGGGGCTCGATTTCTGGCTTGGCGGCATCAGGATCCCGCATACGCACGGGGCGCTGGGGCACTCTGATGCCGATGTGCTGATCCACGTGATCTGCGATGCCCTGCTGGGTGCCGCCAACCTGCGCGACATCGGCTTTCACTTCTCCGACAAAGACCCCAAGTACAAAGGCATCGACAGCAAGATCCTGCTGAAGGAGGTGGTGCACCTGCTCGCGCGGGAAGGTTACGAGATCGGCAACATCGACTCGACTATATGCCTGCAGGAGCCGAAGGTGAACCCGCACATACCGGCCATGAAAGCCTGCCTGGCAGGGGTCATGGGCATCCCGGAAGCTGATATCTCCATTAAAGCCACCACCACAGAACTGCTGGGCTTTGTAGGCAAGAAAGAGGGCGTGGCCGCCTACGCAACTGTTTTGATCGCAAAGCAGTAGGAAACGGGGCCTGGTTATATAAGACACCGGCAGCCCCAGAACCTTATAGCTGCGCCTTTTGTCCTTTTCATAAGGTTCATCACGATATAAACGAACACCTTCATCTACACTAAAATTATATGAGACACCATGTCTATGGCTATGTGCTGCTGGCCGCCCTTGGCTTTGGCTGCACAAAAACGCCGACAACCACATCTACTTCTGCTACAACCACAGCCGAAACCAGCCCAAGCCCCGTAACGGATGCGGCCGTTCTGAGCGAGGTCTCGGCCAAATATGCCAGCTCGGTTACCGCTGCGGACCTTTCCAAACACCTGACCATCCTGGCTTCGGACGAGTACGAGGGCCGCGACACCGGCATGAAAGGCCAGAAAATGGCCGCTGAGTATATCTCCCGCGAGTTCCGGGAGGATGGCCTGGCCGGGCCGGTACAGGGCGGCAGCAACCCCTATTACCAGACGTTTGACCTGGAGAAGAGCCAGTGGGGCGACGGTTATATAACCGTGGGCAAAGAAAAGTACCTCATGATGCAGGACTTCTTCGTGCTGGGCAGTTCGCCGTTTCAGACGGAGCAGGCGGCAGACGTGGTCTTTGCCGGCTATGGCATCGACACCGACACCTACTCTGACTACACGAACCTGGATGTAACGGGCAAAACGGTCGTTGTGCTGGCTGGGGAACCGAAAGACAGCAGTGGCAGCTACCTTATCAGCGGCACCGGCAAGGCTTCGGACTGGGGCAACGACTACCGCAGCAAGCGCAAAGCCGCCACAGACCACGGTGCCAAAGCCGTGCTCATCGTGACGGGCACCAGCGCCAGCGAGTTCAACAGCCTGACGCAACGCTACAAAGCCTACGCCAGCCGCCCGTCCATCGGGCTCAAGAGCAGCGAAAGCCAGCCTACCGCCGCCACAATGTTTATATCGCCGGTAGCGGGCGCCGCCTTGCTGGGCACGACCACAGAGAAACTGGTGGGTTACAACCAGGAGGTGGCCAAGGCCGGAAAACCCGTGGTTGCCAGCTTTAAGGCAGCGAAAGACGTGAAGATCATGACGGCGCGGAACACTTCTCCGCTGGCGACTGAGAACGTGCTGGGCTTTATAGAAGGAACAGACAAGAAAGAGGAGGTAGTGGTGGTTACGGCGCATTACGACCACGTAGGCGTGGACTCCACCCGCCAGGGCGACCAGATCTATAACGGCGCCAACGACGACGGCTCCGGCACTGTGGCGGTGATTGAGTTGGCCGAGGCCTTTGCGCAAGCCAAAAAAGACGGCTACGGTCCGCGCCGCAGCATGCTGTTTATGACGGTAACCGGCGAGGAGAAAGGATTGCTGGGTTCGGAGTACTACTCGGAGAACCCGGTGTTTCCGCTGGAAAACACTGTGGCTGACGTGAACATCGACATGATCGGCCGCATGGACACCGACCACGAGAAAACCAACGACAGCAACTACATTTACTCCATTGGGGCTGATAAACTGTCTTCGGAGTTGCACCAGATAAACGAGGCGATGAACGAGAAGTACGTGAACCTGAAGCTGGATTACACTTACAACGACGAGAACGACCCGAACCGCTTCTATTACCGCTCCGACCACTACAACTTCGCCAAGCACGGGATTCCGATTGTATTCTACTTCAACGGCGTGCACGCAGACTATCACCAGCCGTCAGACGAGGTGGACAAGATTAACTTCGAAAGTGCTGAAAAGGTGGCGCGCCTCGCGTTTCACGTGGCCTGGGAACTGGCAAACCGCGATAACCGCATTGTGGTAGACAGCAACAAAAAATAAGCAGCCGGAAGATAGCCGTTTAAAGGGAGAATATTTTTGCGGGGGCAGCGTTCTTATATAGACCTGCGCTACTGCTTATAGCCTGTAACTAAATTAATGTCAGCCGATAACTGAAAAGCTTTCAGAAAAACACCCTAACTTTAAGGGTGTTTTTTCTTTTATTAGCACAAATAAATGTAGCTATATATAGATAAAGACCGTAGGGGAGAATAGCATGAGTAAACTAAAACAGTTTCTGCTGGATGCAGAGACAAAAGCCTTTGACCAGGGCCATCGCGCGACTATAAAATTCAACATCGGGAAGTACAACACTGCAGTGCAGCGTGGGCTTACCCAATACGCTGATCACGAACTGGCCCGTGAGCGGGGCTCTTTCATCAAAACGAACACCATCAACAACTTAGATAAGTACCTGATGGAGTTTGAGTCTAACTTTACGGCCCGCGGCGGCAAAGTGATCTGGGCCCGCGACACGCAGGAGGCGCTGAAGGAGATCGGGGAAATTATGAAGCGCAAGCGCGCACGCTCTGTCGTTAAATCGAAGTCGATGACGACAGAGGAGATTCATCTGAACGAGTTCCTGGAGAAGAACGGTATCGAGACCGTGGAGACGGATTTGGGCGAGTACATTGTGCAGCTGGCGGAGCAGCGCCCGTACCATATCGTGACACCGGCCATGCACATGTCCAAGAAAGACATCTCGGAGCTTTTTGTGCGCAAGCTGGGCATCGCCCCTACCGACAATGCCGAGGAGCTGGTAGCTGTGGCCCGCAAGCTGATGCGCGAGAAATACACTTCAGCCGAGGTAGGCATTACGGGGGGCAACTACCTGATCGCGGATATAGGCGGCGTGGCCGTGACGGAGAACGAGGGCAACGCCCGCCTCTCCACCACCTTCCCGAAAACGCATATCGCCATTGTGGGCATCGAGAAGATGATCCCTTCCATCATGGACCTTGACCTGTTCTGGCCGCTCCTGAGCACCAGCGGCACCGGCCAGAACGTGACCATCTACAACACCATCATGACGGGCCCGCGCCAGCCGAAGGAGAAGGACGGGCCGGAGGAGATGTACGTGATCCTGCTCGACAACGGCCGCACCGACCTGCTGGCGCTGCCGGAGAAACGCGAGGCCCTCAATTGCATCCGCTGCGGCGCCTGCCTCAACGTGTGCCCGGTATATAAAAACATTGGCGGCCACACCTACGAAACAACCTACAGCGGCCCGATCGGCTCCGTGATTTCGCCGCATTACAACGGCATGGCCGAGCACAAGCACCTGAGCTTTGCCAGTTCCCTTTGCGGGGCCTGCACCTCGGTGTGCCCGGTGAAGATTAACATACACAACCTGCTGCTGCTGAACCGCAAGCAGAGCGTGGACCAGGGAATGGCCGACAGCCAGGAAACAACAGCCTTTAAATTCTGGCTGAAAGCCATGAAGAGCCGCACGCTGCTGAACCTGGCCCCTGCCTTTGCCAAGAACTTCGTGCTGAAACGTATTCTGAGAGACACCTGGAGCAAACGCCGCGAGCCGTTGCACGTACCGCCGAAATCGTTTAACCAACTCTGGAAAGAGCGCAACTGATAACGGAGAAGCCTGCTGTATATAAGCAGGCTTTTTTGTTAGTGTGCGGCTGTCTGCTTTGTGCAGCCTGTATGGGCGTTTCCTTCTGCTTTGTCATCCTGAAAAGGATTTTATAGGAAGAGAAATTAAGCCGTCGCTATAAAATAAGGATATGGCACAGTTCCATGGCGCCTGCATCACCGGAACGAAATCAGGCCTTCTCTCAGCGTGCAATGCGCCATATATAGACTTGATCAAACCAACGGCGAAAACTATTACCGGACTGCACGTTTATATAAGCAAGAGGAAAACATATACCAGTAATATTATTCTGTTAGCACATTACTGGCAGGCAGGTTAAGCCAAAGCAGCTTGCCAAAAGACACTTACAGAATGACAGAATAGGTGAGGCTAATTCTGCCCACCTGCTAAATCAGAACCAGATAATTTAATTTCAAGCAAAACCTATATACGATATGACAGTTTCTAAAATGGCGCAAAACCTCATCGGCTCCGAGATTATCCGGGTGGCTGGCGAGGTGAACGCAATGATAGCGAAAGGCGAGCCCATCTGTAACCTGACCATCGGTGACTTTACCCCCGCTATATACCCTATTCCGGAGAAACTGCGCGAGGGCATTACCGAAGCCTATGCGCAGGGCCAGACGAATTACCCGCCGGCAAACGGAGTAGCAGTGTTGCGGAAAGCGGTGGCAGGCTTCACAGCGGAGAAACTGGGCCTCTCCTACCCCGAGAATGATATACTGGTGGCTGGCGGCTCGCGCCCGCTCATCTATGCCGCGTACCTGGCGGTGGTGGACCCAGGCGACAGGGTTATCTTCCCGACGCCCTCCTGGAACAACAACCACTACTGCCATTTGTCGGGTGCTGCGCCCGTGATGGTGGAGACGCGGCCGGAGAACAACTTTATGCCCACGGCTTCGGACGTAAAACCGCACCTGAAAGGAGCCACGCTGCTGGCACTTTGCTCGCCGCTGAACCCAACGGGCACCATGTTCACCAAAAAGGACCTGGAAGAGATCTGTGACCTGGTGCTGGAAGAGAACCGGAGCCGGAGCGAGGGTGAAAAGCCTTTATATATCCTCTACGACCAGATTTACTGGATGCTGACATTCGGCGCGGCAGCGCACTACCACCCGGTGAGCCTGCGCCCCGAGCTCCGCGACTTCGTAATCTATATAGACGGCATCTCAAAAAGCTTTGCCGCCACTGGCGTGCGGGTAGGCTATGCGTTTGGCCCGGCGGTGGTGATGGATAAGATGAAGTCGATTTTAGGCCACGTGGGTGCCTGGGCACCGAAGGCCGAGCAAATGGCGACAGCCGCGTTCCTGCAGCAGCCGGAGGAGGTAAGTAACTTTATGGACGCGTTTAAGCCGAAGGTGCAGGAAAGCCTGAATGTGCTATACAACGGTTTCCAGGAGCTGAAAGCGGCCGGGTTTGCCGTAGATGCCATTGAGCCGATGGGCGCGATCTACCTTTCCGTGAAGATAGACCTGGCAGGCAAATCCACGCCCGACGGCAAGGTGCTGGAGTCGAGCCATGACATTACGTTTTATGTGCTGCACGAGGCGAAACTGGCGGTAGTGCCTTTCTCCGCGTTTGGTTCCGGCCGCGACCTCAACTGGTTCCGGCTGTCTGTGGGCGGCGCCTCGCTGGACGACATCAAGGCTTCTCTGGGAAGGCTGCGCGGCGCGCTGGAGAAGCTGAAATAAAGAAGAGATCACCTTTAGTGAAAAAAGCCGCTGCAGTATATAACTGCAGCGGCTTTTTGTTTCGGCCCGCCACCAGCGTCCAAAACAGGATATTTACCCGCTGGGGCACCTGCTCCCCGGAAACGGTGTCCGGTGGAAAAACTGCAAGGGCTGCAAAAGGAACTGTTATATCACAATCTGGCGGCTGATGCTTTCGTCCAGCGAGATCAGGGTTTCGGTCCGTTGCACGCCTTCCACTGCCTGCAACTTCTCGTTCAGCACCTCGCGCAGGTGCTTGGTGTCGCGGCAGATGAGCTTGGCAAACATGCTGTAGGTACCGGTGGTGTAGTGCAACTCAACCACCTCAGGTATGGCGCGAATCTGCTCCACGGCGTCTTTATACTCAGAGCCTTTTTCCAGGAAAACCCCAATAAAGGCACAGATATCGAAGCCTACCGCTGACGGGTTTACCAGCAGCTGCGCGCCTTTCACAACACCCATCTCGTTCAGCTTCTTCATGCGCACGTGTATGGTACCACCAGACACGTTCAGCTCTTTGGCGATATCAGTATAAGCACGAGTCACATCCTGCATGAGCAGCCTTAAAATCTGCTTATCCAGATTATCGATTTCATAATTCATAGGCTCCTATACTTTCTGTTTTTGACAAAGTTATAAATATACATCGTTTATCATATAAAAATCACAAGTTCTAAAAATTAATTTTAGCGCATCAACAACTAAAGCAACACCTGCTACACTTAACGTGTATTAAACATAACGATTTCAACAACTATTCAAAGGGTTCAGCAGCTGCCCTGCCTGGTTTCCGCACTTTACTTTTTGGCTAATTACTGCCTGGTAAATAATCAAACTTAAGAGTCTCTAACGGCACTTGGTTAGCTTGAGCGGAAAAGCTATTTACAGCTTCCGGCTTAAATGACGGGCTACTTCCCAAATAAACTGCTCCCCTCCGGGAAGGGCGGCTATATATACGCTCACACCAAAACAAGTACCAGACTTATGCCTGCGCGGCCCGAGGCCGGCTTCGTAAAACCACGGCCCTGCCTGTTTCCGTAGGTACAGGAACAGCTCTTGACAACATACTTATGCTAACCGGACGCGTTAACGCACCTGATTTATACACAGAATACGATTGGCTCAACACCAACCGCAGCTGGTCTATCAAAGATTTCAGGGGCAAGATTGTCCTGCTCGATTTCTGGACCTTCGGCTGTATCAACTGCCAGCACATTGTACCGGACCTGAAGCGGCTGGAGGAGGAATATGCTGATGTGCTGGTGGTGATCGGCGTGCACTCTGCCAAGTTCGACGCCGAAAAGCAGAACGAAGCCATCCGGCAGGCCATGCGGAAATTCGGTGTGGAGCACCCGGTGGTGAACGATGCCAGCTTCAGGCTCTGGAACGAGTACGGCATCCGGGCATGGCCCACGGTGGTGCTCATCAACCCGAATGGCAAGGTGGTGGGGCAGCACGCCGGCGAGGGTGTGTACCAGACGGTGCAGCCGTATATACAGCAAATGACGGAAGAGTTTGCGCAGGAACTGAACCGGGAGCCGATAGACTTCCAGGCGGGGCAGGCGCAGGAACAGGCGGCGCTTGCCTTCCCCTCCAAACTCACCTGCGACAGCGAGGGCCACGTGTACGTTTCCGACAGCGGCCACAACCGCATCTTAAAGCTTAGCCCTGAGGGGCAGGTGCTGGAGGTGATTGGCAGCGGCGCGCAGGGCTTTGGCAACGGCAGCTATGCGGAGGCTTCTTTTTACGAGCCGCACGGCATGGCCCTGCACGGCGACGTGCTATATATAGCCGACACTAAAAACAATGCGATCCGCAGAGTAGACCTGGTGCAGCGGCAGGTGCACACGGCGGCAGGCACAGGCGAGTTGTCTTATTACTTTCTGGGCGACCAGGTAGGAGTGCCTGTGAACCCGAACAGCCCCTGGGATTTGCTCCTCCTCGACGATACGCTCTATATAGCCAGCGCCGGTAACCACCAGATCCTGCGCATGAACCTAGCCACCGGGCAGGTATTCCGCTTTGCCGGCAGCGGCCGCGAAGCCCTCACCGACGGGCCCTTGCTGGAGGCGGCTTTCAACCAGCCGAGCGGATTGGCCAACAACGGCAACGTGTTATATATAGCCGATGCCGAAGCCAGCGCCATCCGCACGCTGAACATTACGACGGGCATGGTGCTTACGCCGCTGGGCAGGGGTTTGTTTGATTTCGGGGATGTGGACGGGCACGTAGACGATGCGCTGCTGCAGCACTGCGTGGGCGTGGAGATTATCGACAGCGACGTGTATATAGCCGACACCTACAACGGCAAGATAAAAGTGCTGGACCTGAGCCGCATGCGCGTCCGCACCTTAGCTGACGGGTTTAGCGAGCCAAATGATATGCTGTTCCTGAACGGGCAGTTGTGGGTGACCAGCACCAACAGCCACCAGCTGTTTACCGTGGACCTGCACACCGGGGAGAAGCGGGAGGTAGCAGTCAGATTCTGAGCGGCTATATATGGCGCTGCTCATGTATGCTTCAAACCTGTGACCTGGGGTATACATAAAATACATTCTTACCCACCCCTAACCCCTCCAGGGAGAGGTTAGGGGTGGGTTCTTTCGAGCTCCTGCAGCTTTCACTCTTATATCCCGCCTCTACGCATTCACCTCCTCCGCCTGAGTTGCACCCAATGAGGCGCGCAGCCTGCGGAAGAACTTCAGCATCACCTGGAAAATAGGGCTCTGGATGAGGCTGTAGAAGAAGGTAGCTATAAACACCGGCCCTCCGAGAAAGTACCCGATCGCCATCACCACAAGCTCTACCACAATGCGGGCGCGGCTGATGGAGAGCTTCGTCCTGTCTGAAACGGCTAGCATAAACCCGTCGCGGGGGCCGGCCCCGATACCACCGGCCACATACAGACCGCCTGCAATACCGGCTATCACAATGGCACTGGCCAGCAGAAGATAATCGATGGGGCTATGGCTGGCGTCTGGCAGGAAATCAAGCCACAGGAAGAGGTCCATGAACGGCCCCACCAGCAGCGCGTTGCCAAAGGTGCCGATATTGATATAGCTCCGTTTCACAAACCAGGTAACGCAGACGAGCACCAAGCCCACAATTACGCTCCAGGTGCCGATGGAGAGGCCGAACTTCTGAAACAGCGCCACGTGCAGCACCTCCCAGGGGTGCAGGCCCAGGTACTTCACCTTCACGGCAATCGCGTTGCCGAAGCCAAACAAAATCAGTCCCAGAAAAAAGAATGCATACTGTATCACCCGGTCTCGCATGGCGGCTCTGCTGTGCTGGTTTTCAAAAGCCACGCAAGAAAGCGATTTTAGTTGAAACACTCCACACAGCGGCCCAGCACTGCGGGCAAAAGCGCACTCAGCCCATGTAATAGCCTTGCATATAAAATCAGCCGCTATCTTCCGGGAACTTCTAAACAGCTACGCCGCCGCCTGCAGCACCAGTTGGCTCTTCACACGCAGCGCCTGCCGTATATGGCGATCCTCGTGCAGCACCACAAATTCCAGCGTCTCCCCTATCCGCAGCTTCAGCAGCTTAAAGAACTCCACCGGCACCGCCTTTTTATGCAGGTCGGCGTTGCCGGCACGCTGCAGCAGGTGCAGCAGGCCGGCCTGGTGCTGCTGAAACTCCTCCACCGTGGCTCGGCCCAGGTTGCTGTTGATCGGGTTCATGTGCTTCATTGTTTGGTGTTTCTTCGTATGCTGCGGCTGCACCGTCTCCAGCGACCTTTTGCCCAGCCAGCTATAGCTGATTTCCGTTGTGTTGGCACTGCCGGAGTTGTTTTCGATGGCCATGGCCAGCGCGGGATTGTAGTAGCGGCTGTAGCGGTTCAGGTGCTCGAGGCATTCCAAGATGCTCCAGCTGTCGGGGCTGGTTTTAAAGTTGAGCTCCTGCAGGCCCAGCGGGGCAAACTCAGCGGCAACAGTTTGCTGCAGGTGGCGCGTGGTGTGGGTTAAGCTTTCCAAGGTATTCATAGCGGTTGCTTTTATTGTGTACAGTCCAAAGGTAGGCCACCTCCCGCTCCGAATCCTTGACGGGAATCAATATTTATACGTTAAATCCAACTCGAACAGCTAAAGATTAAAGGCAGGCATTTAGCAGGAATGACAGTAATCCACAGCGGAATCACTTCAGCCGGCTCAGGGTTTCGGGCGACATGCGCAGGTAAGAGGCAATGTATTTTTTTGGGGATGTGCTGGAACAGGTGCGGGCTCCGCTGCATCAGGCGCTGCTCCGGCTCGGGCAGCAGCAGGTCTACTTCCCGCTCTATCTTACCCACCAACGCTTTCTCCAGTTCCTGGTACCAGAACCGTTTGATGTTAGGTCGCTGCGCCATCAGCTGCATAAAATCACCTTTGCTGTTGCCCAGCAGCTCGTTCTTGCGCAGAGCCTGTATATAATAAGCAGAAGGTTTGGCGTCTACAAACGATGGGAAAGAGACCAGTAAGGTGTTGGGATGTCCGAAGCCCACGCAGATTTCCTCGTCGGGCAGCGGGAAATAAATGCGCAGCGCACCGCTTGTCACGAAGTACAGCCCCTGCTCCACCTGCCCCTGCCGGATCAGGAAATCGTACCGGCTCAGCTGCACCCGCTTCTTCCAGAGCGGCACAAAAGCGTCTATATCCTCAGGGCTAAGGAAGGGGACCTGCTGGAGGAGCGTGCGGAGCATGG
>Ga0210040_10002774_pt1 | contig 24307 bp, 23 predicted proteins | sample CryGeyCG12114_NA_FD_185462 | JGI IMG/M metagenome (GOLD analysis project Ga0210040, IMG submission 185462) | Groundwater microbial communities from aquifer - Crystal Geyser CG19_WC_8/21/14_NA (SPAdes) (version 2) | ecosystem: Environmental > Aquatic > Deep subsurface > Groundwater | place: USA... | reverse complement strand
CCAGGACGAGGCCCTGCGAGCCTGGCAGGACGACCTCATCCAGCGGCTGTTCGGCCTCGGGGTGGCCATCCAGGCGCTGCGGGCAGAGGCGGACGAGAGCCGGGAGAGCCCGGTGCAGGTGGCGGGCTGGCGCCGGGTCGGTGAGGAGGTGGACGCCGTGATCGCCGAGCTGCGCGAGCGCCTCACCGCCGCTCCCGACCCGCACTGACCCTGCGAGCCACGCCGGCCGGTGGCGCAATTCGCACACCTGTTCGATACTGGGGCATGGCCACCGTGGACAACCTGAAGAAGTCGGCACTGCACGGCACGGCCTGGCGAGCCGCGGTGGAGCGGCGCTCGCTCGCGGAGACGATCGCCGAGCTGCGTCAGCTCGCCTCGGGCCGGGTCGACCTGCTGGCCGAGACCGCGGGCATCACCGCCGGCTCCTGGCTGGCCTGGCCCGAGGTCCGCGTCGGGCACGAGCTGGTGGTGGCCGGCATGCTGATCATGGCGGCCGAGGGGCTGGACTACGACCAGCTCGGGCACTGGGTCCGGGTCGGCTACGAGCGTGGGCTGCGCGCCCGTGGGCCGGTGCACGGCGAGCCCGTCGGCAACGGCACCGGCTGAGGGCCTCGCGGGGCTGGGGCTCAGCCGGCCGCGCCGGCGGCGGACAGCAGCACGAGCAGCGGGACCAGGCGTCCGGCCGGCACCTCGTGGCGGCCGTGGTCGGTCGGCCGCAGCCAGCCGGTGGCCACGAGCTGGCGGAGGTGGTGGTAGATCTGGCCCGTGGTGCCCAGCCCCTCGGTGCCGGCCAGCTCGGTGGCCGTCCGGGCCCGGCCCCGGGCGACCAGCTGCAGGATCTGCAGCCGGGACGGGTGGCCGAGGGCGGCGAGCGGCGCCGCGGCGGCGCTCCAGTCGGTCTCCAGCAGGCGGTCGGTGCTCTCGGTGATCTGCCACTGCACCGGGCCGTCCCGCCCGTCCAGTCGGCCCGCGTAGACCACGGACGCGTCCAGGCCCCGGCGCTCCAGCTCCTGCAGCAGCCACCACGCCTCGCCCTCGGGCGCCGGCAGCGAGGAGGTCCCGGCGACGGCGTCGAGGCCGAGCCGCGCCTCGATCCGACGTACCCGCTCCAGCAGCTCGGCGAGCTCCGACACCGGCGGCCTCCTCGGGGTGGTGACGCGTCCATGCAACCACGTGGCACCCGCCGCGGCGCCCGTGGACGCACGAAGGGCCGGTGACGTGGTCACCGGCCCTCCCGTGCTGCTGCGTGCGACTACTTCTGGTAGCCGATGTTCTGCCACTGCGGGCTGCCGAGGCCGAAGGCGCCGTAGTTGGCGATCTTCGACTTCGTGGCGATCAGGTCGGGCCGCTGGTAGAGCGGCACGATCCCGACGCTCTTCCAGAGCAGCTGCGCCGTCTGGTTGGCCAGCACGGTCCGCTGCGTGGGGTCGGTCTCGACCTTGATCTGCGCCGTCAGCTTGTCGACGTCGGGCAGCGAGAGCTGCTGGTAGTTGCTCTCCGACCCGGTGCCGTAGAGCTGGTTGATGTTGGCGTAGGGGAACTGCGTCCCGATCCAGGTGAAGGCGATCATCTCGAACGAGTGGTTGGACAGCGTCGTGTTGAACGCGCTGGCCGGGACGTTGACGATGTCGACCTTCACGCCGATCTGCTTCAGCTGGTTCTGCGTCTGCAGCGCCTCGTTCTGGGAGGCGGGCACGCCGTCGAGGGCCGAGAACTTGACCTCGAGCTTCTTGCCGTCCTTGACGCGGATGCCGTCGGAGCCGGCGGTCCACCCGAGGGCGTCGAGGTCGGACTTGGCCTTGTCGACGTCGTAGTCGATGCCGGTCGCCTTGCCCTCGTCCTCGTAGCCCTGCTGGTTCGACAAGATGATGCCGTTGTTCAGCTGGGTGATCGGGAAGTCGATCCCGGCGAGGTCGGAGGAGCCGATGGCGGCCCGGTCGAGGCCCTCCACCAGCGCCTGGCGCACCTTCTCGTCCTTGAGCACGCCGGCCTTGGAGTTGAAGGTGATGTGGCGCCAGTTCGGGCCGGCCGCCTGGCGGACGGTGGCGTCGGCGACGCCCTTGGCCAGGCTGTAGCCGTTCGGGTCGGGCCCGATGTCGAAGGCGTCGATCTCACCGTTCACGAACGCGTTGGGCGTCGCGTCGGTGGCGATGGTGCGCCAGGTGACCCGGTCCAGCAGCGGCTTGTCGCCCCACCACTTGTCGTTGGGGACGACGGAGATCGTCTTCTGGGTGCGGTCTTCCTTCTCCACCTTGAACGGGCCGGAGAGCCAGTCGTCGTCCAGGGAGGTCCAGCCCTCGTTGAACGTCTTGGCGTCCTTGATGCTCTCGGCCTTGAGCGGCCCGCTCAGCGGGGAGGCCCAGTCGGGGAAGGCGTCCTTGAAGGTCACCGTGACGTCGAACTTGTCGCTGCCGGAGGTGACGCTCTTGATCTGGTCGAAGCCGTCGGTGGAGGCGCACTTGAACGACTTGTCGGCGCCGTTGCAGGCCTTCCAGGTCGCGGTGATGTCGTCCGCGTCGATCGGCGACCCGTCGCCCCAGACGGCCTTCGGGTTGAGCGCCATGTGGATCACCGTCGGCTTCTGCGACGTCACGTCCGCCGAGGTCAGGAAGTCCGGGTTCGGGGTGTAGGCGCCCTTGGCGTCGAAGTTGAAGTAGTTCGGCAGGAACGTGTTGCGGATGCCCGTCAGCTCGTTGTTGTTGCCGTCGATCTCCAACGGGTTCCAGTTCGTCCCCAGGTCGCTGACCGCGAGCTTCAGCTCCCCGCCCTGCGCCAGGTTGGCGCGGTCCTGGACGTTGATGTCCTGGGCCGTCGCCGACACCGTCGGCCCGCTGGACGCCGAGGCCCCGGGGTCCTCCGGGCTGCCGCTGCCGCAGGCTGCGAGGGCGAACGCGCCCAGCAGCAGCGGCGCCGCAACTATCTTGCGTGCAATCACTGATCCTCCAAGAAGTCTGGTGGTCGACCCTGGGTCGCCCAGGCACAAAGCACTCTAGACACCCGCACCAGGCAGACCGACGGAGCGACGTGCTGCAGGACGGGAACCCGGCCCACTCTGCCTGGTCCGTGCAACGGTCAGGTTACCGATCGGCCGGCCGCGGCTCGCCCAGCGCGTGGGCCCCGCCGGGGGAGTCCGGCGTCACCGGCACGACGACGACCTCCTCGTTGTAGTGGCAGGCCGACGTGTGGTCCCCCGTCGGTGCTGCGGCCGCACCCAGCGGGTACAGGTCGGGCACCACGTCCACGCAGCGCTCCTGCTGGCCGGAGGTCAGGGTGGGGAACTTCTGGCAGCGGGTGCGGAAGCGGCACCCGCTGGGCGGGTTGGCGGGGCTGGGCAGGTCGCCGGTCAGCAGGATCCGGCGCCGGCTGCGCTCCAGGTCCGGGTCGGGGATCGGGATGGCCGACAGCAGGGCCTGGGTGTACGGGTGCGTCGGGTGGTCGTAGACGCTCTGCACGTCACCGATCTCGACGATCTTGCCGAGGTACATCACCGCCACCCGGTCGGCGATGTGGCGGATCACGGCCAGGTCGTGGGCGACGAAGAGGTAGGAGAGGCCGAGCTTGGCCCGCAGCTCGTCGAGGAGGTTGATCACCCCGGCCTGGATCGAGACGTCGAGGGCCGAGACGGGCTCGTCCAGCACGATCAGCTTGGGCTCCAGGGCCAGCGCCCGGGCGATGCCGATGCGCTGCCGCTGGCCGCCGGAGAACTGCCCCGGGTAGCGGCTGGCGTGCGAGGGCTCCAGGCCCACCAGTCCCAGCAGCTCCGACACCCGCCGCTCGATCTCGGCCTTGGGGACGCCGAAGACCCCCATCGGCTCGGCGATCAGGTCGAACACCGGCATCCGGGGGTCCAGCGAGGCCATCGGGTCCTGGAACACCACCTGGACGTCGCGGCGCATCTCCCGGCGCTCCCGGCGGCCGAGCCCGGCGGTGTCGCGGCCCAGCACCACGACGCGGCCGTCGGTCGGCGGCTTGAGGTTCAGCACCTCCAGCAGGGTCGAGCTCTTGCCGCAGCCCGACTCCCCGACCAGGCCGAGGGTCTCGCCCTGCTTGATCTCGAGGTCGATGCCGTCCACGGCGTGCACGGTGCCGATCCGCCGGCGGTAGATGGCGCCCTTCATCAGCGGGTAGTGCCGCTTCATGCCCTCCAGCTGCAGCACCGTCTCGCGCTGGTCGCGGGGGACCTGGTGCGCGGGGGCCGAGGCGGGCAGCGCGACGGGGAAGATGTCGGCGAACTGCAGGTCCTGCGCCGCGATCCGGCCGGTGTGGATGCAGGCGGCGACGTGCCCCGGGTGCTCGGTGGGGATCAGCGGCGGCTCGGCGGTCAGGCACGCCTCGGTGCTCATCGGGCAGCGCGGCTCGAAGGGGCAGCCGGGCGGCAGGTTGACCACCGACGGCGGGTTGCCCTCCAGGCTGGCCAGGGCCTGCTTCTCGGTCGCGTCCAGCCGCGGCACGGCGCCCAGCAGGCCGATCGTGTAGGGCATCCGCGGTGAGTAGTAGATCTCGTCGACGGTGCCCTGCTCGACGGGGCGGCCGGCGTACATCACCGTCACCCGGTCGGCGATGCCGGCGACCACGCCCAGGTCGTGGGTGATCATGATCATCGCGGCGCCGGTCTCGCGCTGGGCCTTCTTCAGCACCTCCAGCACCTGCGCCTGGATGGTGACGTCCAGCGCCGTGGTCGGCTCGTCGGCGATGATCACGTCCGGGTCGTTGGCGATCGACATGGCGATCATGGCCCGCTGCCGCATGCCCCCGGAGAACTCGTGCGGGAAGGCCCGGACGCGCACCTGCGGGTTGGGGATGCCGACCAGGTCCAGCAGCTCGACCGCCCGGTTCATGGCGGCGGCCCTGCTCACGTCGTGGTGGGTCTGGATGGCCTCGACGATCTGGTCCCCGATCGAGTAGACCGGGGTCAGGGCCGAGAGCGGGTCCTGGAAGATCATCGCCAGGGACTCCCCGCGCAGCCGGGACAGGCGCTCGTCGTTCACCCCGAGCAGCTCGTCGCCGTGCAGCTTCACCGAGCCGGTGATCTTGGCCGTGGCCGGGTGCAGCCCCATCACGGCCAGCGAGGTCACCGACTTGCCCGAGCCGGACTCCCCGACGATCGCCATCGTCTCGCCGGCGGCGAGGTCGAAGCTGAGGCCGCGGACGGCCTTCACCGGGCCGGCCTCGCTGGGGAAGGTGACGTGCAGGTCCTGGACGCTCAGCACCGTGCCGGAGGTTGTCCGGCGGGTCTTCGCGGCGGGCGCGGACGCGGGGGGCAGGGTCGTGCTCATCGGGCGGTCCCTCCGGAGGCGGAGTTCGGGTCGAGGGCGTCGCGCAGGCCGTCACCGACGGCGTTCACGCAGAGCACGAGGGCGACGACGGCGACGGCGGGGCTGACGAAGAGCCAGGGGAAGGAGTTGACCTGGCGGGCGCCCTCGCCGAGCAGGGTGCCCAGTGAGGTGTCGGGCGGCTGCACCCCGAAGCCGAAGAAGGACAGGCCGGTCTCGGCCAGGATCGCCGAGCTGACGTTCAGGGTGGCGTCGATGATCAGCAGCGAGCTGATGTTGGGCAGGATGTGGCGGACGATCGTCGTCGGGGCGCCGAGGCCCATGAAGCGCGCCGCCTGGACGTACTCGCGCTCCTTGATCGACAGCGTCAGGCTGCGCACCACCCGGGCCGAGAGCATCCAGCCGAACGCGGCCAGCAGCACGACCAGCAGCAGCCAGGAGTTCGGGCCCTTCGAGGCGCCGGTGGTCAGCACCGCGATCAGCAGGAACGAGGGGACCACCAGCAGCAGGTCGATGACCCACAGCGCGACCCGCTCGAACCAGCCGCCGAAGTAGGCGGCGAAGGAGCCGATGATCGCGGCGGTGCCGGTGGAGAGGATGGCGACCAGGAAGCCGATCAGCAGCGACTTCCGCAGCCCGCGCAGGGTGAGCGCCATCATGTCCCGCCCGCTCTGGGTGCTGCCCAGGGGGTGGCGGTTGCTGGGCGGCTTGAGGTAGGCGTACCGGTCGACCTGGTCGTAGGACCAGTGGGACAGGTACGGCCCGGCCAGGGCGAGGACGACGAAGACGATGATGAGCACCAGGCCGACCACGGCGCTCTTGTTGCGGAGGAACCGGCGGAGGATGAGCTGGCTGCGGGAGATCCGCTTGCTCTCGCCCCCCTGCGGCGTCACCGGTTGGGCGGTCGTGCTCTCGTCGGCCACCTCGAGCAGGTTCTGACCCATGTCGTACTCCCTCTAGCTCAGCCGCACGCGCGGGTCGAGGATGGCCACGGCGATGTCGGACAGGACGGCGCCGACCAGCACGCAGGCGCCGGAGAAGGCGACCACCGCGACCGTCCCGTTCACGTCCTGGCCGGTGATGGTGGACACGCCGTACTCGCCCATCCCGTGGAAGCTGAACATGATCTCCATGAAGGTCGCCCCCGTGAACAGGGTGGCGATGGAGAAGGCGAAGTAGGTGCCGGTGGGGATCAGCGACGTCCGCAGCGCGTGCTTCATCACCGCGCGCGAGCGGCGCAGGCCCTTGGCGCGTGCGGTGCGGACGAAGTCGGAGCCGAGGGCGTCCAGCATCAGGTTGCGCTGGATCCGGCTGAAGAACGCGAGGTTGATCAGGGTCAGGGCGATGGTCGGCAGCAGCAGGTGCTGCACCCGGTCGGCCAGGGCCGCACCCGGGTAGCTGCCGTGGTCGCCGGTCTCGCCCACGAACTCGAACATCCGGACGCCGGTGGCGTTGTTGAGCTTGGTCGCCAGCACCTGCAGGGCGCTGGCGATGACGAAGGCCGGGACCGAGAGGATGAACAGCGAGCCCGCCGTCGAGGCGCGGTCCGACGGCTTGTACTGCCGGGTCGCCGTCCAGGCCCCGAGCAGCACCCCGACGAGGGTGCCGAGCAGCGAGCCGAGGGTGATCAGCCGGATGCTCACCCCGATCCGGCGGCCGACCTCGCCGACCACCTCACCGCCCTTGGGCGCCTGGCCCCAGTCCCAGTGCAGGACGATCCCCTTCAGCCAGGCGGCGTAGCGCTCCAGCAGGGGCACCTGGTCGCTCAGGTTGCGCGAGCGCAGGTTGGACTCCACCGACACGGGGTCGAGCGGGGGGTTGATCAGCTGGTACAGCTGCCGCGGGTGCAGCTGGGTCGCCGCCAGGAAGTAGCTCAGCGACACCGCGATGAACAGGAGGACGACGTAGTTGAGCAGACGTCGTGCGATGTACGAGCCCACAGCTTCGGCCTCTCTCGCCTCACGCCCCGATCGGCGGGATCTTTCGGACCGACTGTAACCCCGTCACCCGGGTGTCCCGCCGGGGCGGCTCGGTCGTCACGTGACTGGAACGTGACCGGTCCTGCGGGGCCGCTCAGATCCAGCTGCGGAACCACATCCGGGACAGCCAGGAGGGGTAGGGCAGCAGTCGGTCGGTCAGGATCGGGTAGAGGTAGGCGAAGTTCGCCGCGACCAGCGCGACGAAGACGCCGGCGATGATCGCGCCGACCATCCTGCGGTCACCCCCGGTGCGTGGACCGAGGAGCTTCCCGAGGCAGAGGGAGACCGCCATCACCGAGAACGGGATGATCGCGATCGCGTAGAAGAAGAACAGCGGCCGGGCGTCGTAGTTGAACCAGGGCAGCCAGGCGCTGAGCACGCCGACGACGGGGATGCCGAAGCGCCAGTCGCGGCCGCCCACCCAGAGCAGCACCGCCGCCAGCAGGGCGAGCACCGCGACCCACCACAGCACGGGGGTGCCGATGCCGCTGATCACGCGGATGCAGTTGTCGGGCCCGGTGCAGCCGTCGGTGCCGGGCTTGATGTCGTTCACCGCGTCGATGCCGATCGGCCGGGCCAGGATCAGCCAGCCGCCCGGGTCGGCCCGGTAGGCGTGCTGCGCGGAGTTGATGAAGCTGCCGGTGTGGAACCCGTAGATGTCGCGCTGGTAGTGCAGCAGCGACCCCAGGGGCCGGCCCAGCAGCTTCACGCTCGTGGCGCCGGGGTGCTCGGCCCCCCACTGCCGGTCGTAGCCGCCGCTGGTGGCCAGCCAGCCCGCCCAGGTCGAGACGTAGACGGCCACGCCGAGCACGACCAGGGACACGAAGGCCGGGACGCCGTCGCGCAGCAGCGCCGCGTTGGCCCGCCAGCCCGCTCCGGCCAGCCGGCGGGCGCCGACGTCCCAGGCCAGGGAGAGCAGGGCGAACGCGGCCAGCAGGTAGAGGGCGTTCCACTTGGTCCCCAGGGCCAGGCCGAAGCAGAGCCCGGCGGCGATCCGCCAGGGCCGCAGCAGCAGGGCCGGGCCGAAGCGGCCGCCGAGGTCGGCCAGCCCCCGTGCCTGCAGGTGGTCGGCCAGCCGGTTGCGCATCCAGTCCCGGTCGGCGGCCAGGCAGGCCACGGCCGCGACGACGAAGAAGGCCAGGAAGATGTCCAGCAGGGCGGTCCGCGACATCACGAACTCGAGCCCGTCGAAGGTGAGCAGCAGGCCGGCCACCCCGCCGACGAGGGTGGAGCGCGACACCCGCCGGACCAGCCGGATGGTGACCAGGACCAGCAGCGTGCCGAAGACCAGCGACGCGAACCGCCAGCCGAAGGCGTTCATCCCGAACAGGTGCTCACCGCCGGCGATCAGCCACTTGCCGAGCGGCGGGTGCACGATGAACGCGCCGCCGGGCTGCATGACGTCGGGGTTTCCGCTGGTGATGGAGTCGTTGGCGTTGGTCGGCCAGTTGCGCTCGTAGCCCGAGTGCAGCAGGGCGTACGCGTCCTTGGCGTAGTAGGTCTCGTCGAAGACGAGCTTGTCGGGGTAGCCGAGGTTGACCACCCGCAGGGCGAACGCGATGGCGCTGACCAGCAGGGTGACCAGCCAGCCGGTGAGCCGGTCGCCCGGCATCGGTGAGCGCAGCCGCTCGAGCGTGGTCGGGATCCGGGCCGGGATCGCGCGGGCGGCCACCGGGGCGGCCGCCGTCGGGGCGTCGCCCTCCTCGGCCGGGGCGTCGAGGACGGGGACGGCCTCGACCGCGGCTGCCTGCTCGGTCACCGGCTCATCCTAGGTGCGGGGTCTGCGACGCTGGGGGGATGGACGCGGCTGGCGGGGACCCTGCAGCGGGTGTGGTCGTGCTGGCCGGCACCCCGATCGGGGACGTGGGCGACGCCTCGCCGCGGCTGCGGGCCGAGCTGGCCGCGGCCGACGTCATCGCCGCCGAGGACACCCGGCGCTTCCGCCGGCTGCTGGACCGGCTGGGCGAGACGACCACCGCCCGGGTCGTCTCCTACTTCGAGGGCAACGAGGCGGCCCGCACCCCCGAGCTGCTGACCGCCCTGGCCGAGGGCGCCCGGGTGCTGCTGGTCACCGACGCGGGGATGCCCTCGGTCTCCGACCCCGGCTACCGGCTGGTCGCGGCGGCGGTGGCCGCCGGCTACCGGGTGACCGCCGTGCCCGGCCCCTCGGCGGTGCTCACCGCGCTCGCAGTCTCCGGGCTGCCGGTCGACCGGTTCTGCTTCGAGGGCTTCCTGCCCCGCAAGACCGGCGAGCGGGCCCGGCGGCTGGCCGAGCTGGCCGGCGAGCCGCGCACCCTGGTCTTCTTCGAGGCCCCGCACCGGACGGCCGAGGCGCTCGCTGCGCTGGCGGAGGCGTTCGGGGACGGGCGCCGGGGCGCGGTCTGCCGCGAGCTGACCAAGACCTACGAGGAGGTCGTCCGCGGACCCCTGTCCGAGCTGGTGGCCTGGGCGCAGGGAGAGGTGCGCGGGGAGGTGACCCTGGTGGTGGAGGGTGCGCCGCCGGTGGTGGTCGACCTCGACGGGGCCGCAGCGCAGGTGCTCGCCCTGGTCCAGGGCGGCGCCCGGCTGAAGCCGGCGGTGGCCGAGGTGGCCGCCGCCTCCGGCCTGGCCAAGAACGCGCTCTACGAGCTGGCCCTGAAGCTGCAGACGCACTAGCCCCGCGGAGCCCCGGACGGGCCCGGCCGAGCCGACTACGTCTGCGATCTCAGGGATCTGCGAGGGTGACCCGGTGGACCTGCCCGCCCCGCCCGAGCCGCTGCCGCTGCCGGTGGTCGACACCCACTGCCACCTGGACGCGACCGAGGAGCTCTCCGGCCTCGACCCGGCCGACGCCCTGGCCCGGGCGGCCGCGGTCGGGGTGACCCGGGTGGTGCAGGTCGGCTGCGACGTGGCCAGCTCGCGCTGGGCGGTGGCGGCGGCCGAGCGCTGGCCGAGCGTGGTGGCCGGTGTCGCGGTGCACCCCAACGACGCGGCCCGGCTGGGCGCCGGGCTGGCCGACGCCCTGGCCGAGGTCGCCGATCTGGCCCGCCACCCGCGGGTGCGGGCCGTGGGGGAGACCGGCCTGGACCACTACCGGACGCCGGACGCCGCCGGCCGGGCCGCCCAACGGGAGTCCTTCGCCGCGCACATCGCCATCGCCAAGGCCGCCGGCAGGACCCTGGTCATCCACGACCGCGACGCCCACGCCGAGGTGCTGGACGTGCTGGACGCCGAGGGCCCGCCCGAGCGGGTCGTGATGCACTGCTTCTCCGGCGACGCCGACGTCGCCCGCGCCTGCCTGGACCGCGGGGCGCACCTCTCCTTCGCGGGCACGGTGACCTTCAAGAACAACGGCCACCTGCGCGAGGCCCTCGCCCTCGCGCCGCTGGACCGGGTGCTGGTGGAGACCGACGCCCCCTACCTGACGCCCACCCCGCTGCGCGGCCGGCCCAACGCCTCCTACCTCGTGCCGCACACCGCGCGGGCCATGGCCACGGTCCGCGGACTGGAGCTGGACGTCCTCTGCCGGGCGCTGGACGCCAACGCGGAGGCGGCGTTCGGCGGACCCTGGCCCGCCTGGTCCTGAGCCGTGGAGCTGTCCGAGGCGCTGCGCCGGCGGCGGATGACCCGCCGCTTCGACCCCGACCGGCCGGTGCCCGGCGCCGCGCTGGAGGCCGTGCTCGCCGCGGCGCTGCGGGCCCCGTCGGCCGGCTACAGCCAGGGGGTCTCGCTGCTGGTGCTGACCACCGCGCAGGACCGGGACGCCTTCTGGGCGGCGACGACGGCCGGCGGCCCGGGCGGGGAGAGCCGGTGGCTGGCCGGGATGCGGTCGGCCCCGGTGCTGGTCGGGGTCTGGACCAGCCGGGAGGTCTACCTCGACCGCTACGCCGAGCCGGACAAGGGCTGGACCGACCGCGACCCGGGCCGCTGGTCGGCGCCGTACTGGTTCGTGGACGCGGGGATGGCGGCGATGGGCAGCCTGCTGAGCGCCGTCGACGCGGGCCTGGGCGCCTGCTTCTTCGGTGTGCCCGTCGACCGGGTCACCGCGGTGCGGGAGGCCTTCGGGGTGCCGCCCGAGCAGCTGAGCGTCGGCATGGTCGCCCTCGGCCACCCCGCCCCGGACGCGGCTCCGAGCGGGTCGGCGCTGCGCCGCCGCCGGCGCCCGGACACGGCCCGGGTCCACCGCGGCCGCTGGTCCTAGCACCCGGGGGCCGCGGAGCCGTGGATTTGGCGCGGTGTCGAGGTCGCCGTTATGGTTCCGTGACCATCCCGGGGGGAGCGTTCGGCCCGACGGGGATCACCGAGGGTCCGACCGGTCGGCGGGCCACCCTTTGGAGTGCTGTGCGCAAGATCATCCCCGTTGTCGCCGCCGGAGCCGCGCTCGCCGTGGCCGGCACCTCGGTCGGCTACGCCGCCCTGCACAAGGACGTCACCGTCTCGGTCGACGGCCAGGCGACCACCGTGACCACCACCGCCGGCACCGTCGGTGAGCTGCTGCAGGACCGGGGCGTCACCGTGACCGCGCGCGACGTGGTCGCGCCGGCGCTGTCGGCCAAGGTGTCCGAGGGCACCCGGGTGGCCGTCCAGTACGCCCGGCCGGTGAGCTTCACCGTGGACGGCGACCGGCGCACGGTCTGGACCACGGCCACCAGCCTGGACCAGGCGCTGGCCGCGCTCGCGGTGGACACCAGCGGGGCCCACCTCTCCACCAGCCGCAGCACGAGCATCGGCCGGCAGGGCCTGGCCGTGGACGTGGCCACCCTCAAGACCGTGACCATCAAGGTGGCGGGCGCCAAGCGGACGGTGCGCACCACCGGCGCCACCGTGGCCGACGCGCTCCGGGCGGCCAAGATCACCGTCGACCGCGACGACGAGCTGAGCGTCAAGCCCACCGCCGCGCTGGCCAGCGGCACCTCGTTCCGCTACACGAAGGTCGACGTCACCACGGTGCGGAAGAAGCAGTCCGTCGCCTTCTCCACCGTGCGCCGGGACAGCAGCAGCCTCACCCGCGGCCGGACCGAGGTCGACACGGCCGGCCGTGACGGCAGCCGCACGCTGACCTACCGCGTCGTCCGCCACGATGGTGAGGTGACCAGCACCAAGAAGACCGGCAGCAAGGTCACCGTCCGGCCCCGCGACCGCGTCGTCCTGGTCGGTACCAAGGTCCCGGCGCCGAAGGTGGCCGAGCGGCCCTCCGGCTCCTCGGGCTCCGGCTCCTCGGGTTCGGGCTCCTCGGGCTCCGGCTCCTCGGGCTCGGGTTCGTCCGGCTCTGGTTCCTCGGGCTCGTCCGCGCCGAGCGTCGCCTCGGGCGGGGTGTGGGACCGGATCGCCGCCTGCGAGTCCGGGGGCAACTGGAGCATCAACACCGGCAACGGCTTCTACGGCGGCCTGCAGTTCACCCTCAGCACCTGGCGCGCCTACGGCGGCAGCGGGATGCCGAACAACGCCTCCCGGGAGACCCAGATCGCCGTGGCGAAGAAGATCCAGGCGTCGCAGGGCTGGGGCGCCTGGCCCGCCTGCACCTCGAAGCTGGGTCTGCGCTGAGCCCAGCGGGCGGGCGGGGCCTGCTCGACCCCACGGCGGTCCGCGAGATCGCGGCCCGGCTGGGCCTGCGCCCCACCAAGCAGCGGGGGCAGAACTTCGTCACCGACGCCAACACCGTGCGGCGGATCGTCGCCGCCTCCGGGGTGGGGCCCGACGACGCCGTGCTGGAGATCGGCCCCGGCCTGGGTTCGCTCACCCTCGGCCTGCTGGAGGTCGCCGGGCAGGTGACCGCGGTGGAGATCGACACCCTGCTGGCCGACGAGCTGCCGGCCACGGTCGCGTCCCGGATGCCGGAGCGGGCGGCCGCCCTCGCCGTGCTCACCGCCGACGCGCTCCGGATCACCGAGCTGCCCGTCCCGCCGACGGTGGTGGTGGCCAACCTGCCCTACAACGTGTCGGTGCCGGTGCTGCTGCACCTGCTGGCCACCTTCGACAGCTGGCGGCACGGGCTGGTCATGGTGCAGGCCGAGGTGGCCGACCGGCTGGCCGCACGCCCGGGCTCGAAGATCTACGGGGTCCCCTCGGTGAAGATGGCCTGGTACGCCGAGACCAGCCGGGTCGGCACCGTCGCCCCCAGCGTGTTCTGGCCGGTGCCCAACGTCGACTCGGGCCTGGTGGCCATCCGCCGACGGACGCCGCCGAGCACCACGGCCGGCCGCGCCCGGGTCTTCGCCGTGGTCGACGCGGCCTTCGCCCAGCGCCGCAAGATGCTGCGCTCGGCCCTGGCCGAGCTGTTCGGTGGCTCCGGACCTGCCAGCGAGGCGCTGACCGCGGCCGGGGTCGACCCGCAGGCCCGGGGCGAGGTGCTCGAGGTCGGCGACTTCGCCCGGATCGCCGAGCAGTGGACGCCGGTCCCCGGGGTCGTCGAGCCCAGCCGCCGCCTCCCCGGGGAGACCCTCTAGCCTCGGTGCGTGGCCTCACCCCTCCCCCCGGCGCCCGTCGGAGTACGGGTCCGCGTCCCCGCCAAGATCAACCTGGCGCTCAAGGTGGGCCCCCGCCGGCCCGACGGCTACCACCCGCTGGCCACCGTCTACCACGCCGTCTCCCTCTACGACGAGGTGAGCGCGGTCTGGGCCGAGCCGGAGGAGTTCAGCGTCGAGGTCAGCGGCGAGGGCGCCGCCCAGGTGCCGCTGGACGAGTCGAACCTGGCTGTGCGCGCCGCCCGGCTGCTGGCCCGGACCCACGGGCCCTACGACTCCCTCGGCGTCGAGCTGAGCATCCGCAAGGCGATCCCGGTGGCGGCGGGGCTGGCCGGCGGCTCCTCCAACGGCGCCGCCGCCCTGCTGGCCTGCTCGGTGCTGTGGGACCTCGACGTCTCACCCGAGGCGCTCCGGGCGCTGGCCGCCGAGCTGGGCAGCGACGTCCCGTTCGCGCTGCTCGGGGGCACCGCCCTGGGCAGCGGCCGGGGCGAGGAGGTGGTGCCGGCGCTGGCCCGCGGCACCTTCCACTGGGTGCTCGCCTTCGGCCACACCGGCCTGTCCACCCCGGCGGTCTACCGGCGCTTCGACGAGCTGACGCCCCGGGCGCCGGCCCCCGAGGTCCCCGACGACCTGATGAACGCCCTGCGCAGCGGTGACCCGCGCCAGCTCGGCGCCGCCCTGGTCAACGACCTCCAGCCCGCCGCGCTGGACCTGCAGCCGCAGCTGCGCCGCCTGCTCGAGACCGGGCTGGAGTACGGCGCGGTGGGCGGCCTGGTCTCCGGCTCCGGCCCCACCTGCGCCTTCCTCGCGCCGAGCGAGCCGACGGCGATCGACCTGGCCGTGGCGCTCAGCGCGGACGGGCTCTGCCGCGACGTGCGCCGCGCCACCGGACCGGTGGTCGGGGCCCGCGTCACGGCGTAGCCGCAGTGGTGCGGAGCCCGGCCGACGGCGGCGGGCTCAGCTGGTGGGCGCGGGCTCCTCGACCTCGGCCCAGACCACCAGCAGCTGCCGCAGCGTCTGGGCGAGCTGGTGCTGGTCGTCCTCGGGCAGGCCGGCCAGCAGCTGACGCTCGGCGGCCAGCAGGTCGGTGAGCGCGGCGTCGACGGCCACGCGCCCGGCGTCGGTCAGCCGGACCAGCACACCGCGCTTGTCCTCGGGGTGCAGGTCGCGCTGCACCAGCCCGCGGGCGGCCAGCCGGTCGACCCGGTTGGTCATGGTGCCGGAGGTGACCAGGGTCTCGCGGAGCAGCTGGCCGGGGGAGAGCTGGTTCGCCCCGCCGGCCCGGCGCAGCGCGGCGAGCACGTCGAACTCCCAGGTCTCCAGGCCGTGCGCGCTGAAGGCCAGCGCCCGCTGCCGGTCCAGGTGCCGGGCCAGCCGGGTCACCCGGGAGAGCACCCGCATCGGGGAGACGTCCAGGTCCGGCCGCTCCCGCGCCCAGGCCCGGACCACCGCGTCCACCTCGTCGGTGGCGTCGGGGTCGGCGGTCATGCGGGTGATCCTAGGGTCAGCCGGTGGGAGCGGCGGTGGGGGCGAGGTCGTCGTCGGAGCGCGGCAGGGTGGCGGCCAGGGCGATGATCCCGGCGCAGAGCACGGCCGGCACGGCCATGGTGTGCTGGATGCCGAGGTGGCGGATCAGGGTCCCGACCACCGCCGGTCCGGCCAGGAAGGCCGCGTAGCCGAAGGTGACGACGACGGCCAGCACCCGGCCACCGCCCAGGTGCCCGGCCACGGCGTACACCTGCGGCGCGATCATCCCGACCCCGAAGCCGACCAGGGCCCAGCCCGCCACCAGCAGCGGCAGGCCGGTGACCACGGTGACCGTGCCGTAGCCCAGCGCGCCGCAGAGACCGCCGAAGCGGACCACGGCCCGGCGTCCGAATCGGGCGACCAGCCGGTCGCCCAGCAGCCGGATCACCACCATCAGCCCGCTGACCGCGACCAGCCCCAGCGCCCCGGTGGTCGGGTCGACCCGGGCCACGTCGGTGACGTGGATGGCCGACCAGTCCGTCGCGGTGCCCTCGGAGAGACCGAAGGCCAGGGCCATCACCGCGAGCACCCAGGCGGCCCGCGGGACCCGGGTCCGGACCCCGTCGACCGCGTGCGCCACCACCGCCGACTGCGGGGTGATCCGCACCAGCACGACGTAGGCGCCGGCCGCCGCCACGGACAGGCCGACCAGCAGCGGGGGCACGACCCGGCCCCCGGTGAGGCCGAGGGCGCGGCTGACCAGCAGCACCGCGCCGGCGCCCACCAGGTTGCCCACCGACCAGTACGCGTGGAACGAGCTCATCACCGGCCGGCGGCGGGACTGCTCGACCTGGACGCCGATCGCGTTCATGGCCACGTCCAGGGAGCCGTTGCCGAGACCGAGCAGCACCATCCCGACCAGCGCGACGGCGGTGGTCGGGGCCAGGCCGATGGTCGCGGCGGCCACCACCAGGACGGGCAGCGCGGTGAGGGCGACCCGGCGCGCGCCGACGGCGTCGGCCAGCCGGCCGCCGACCTGCATGGACACGATGCCGGCCGCGCCGGCGCAGAACAGCAGCAGCGCGACCTGGGAGTCCCCGATGGCCAGCTTGCTCCGCAGGGACGGCAGTGCGCCGGCGTAGCCGCCGAGCAGCAGGCCGTTCACCGCGAAGAGCCCGGCGACGGCCACGCTCGCGCGGCGACCGGACAGGCCCGTGCCGGTGCCGGTGCCGGTGCCGGCGGGGGTGGCGGGGGTGGCGGCGGTCATCTCGCTCCGCCGCTCAGGAACCGGCCGGGCGGCCGAGGGTGGGCTTGGCCTCCAGGTGGCCCAGCCCGTTCCAGGCCAGGTTCACCAGGTGGGCCGCGACCTCGCGCTTGCCGGGCTGCTGGGCGTCCAGCCACCACTGGCCGGTGACCGAGACCATGCCCACCAGCATCTGGGCGTAGATCGGGGCGTGCCGGGGGTCGAGCTTCTGCGTGCGGAACTCTGCCGAGAGCAGGTCCTCGACCCGCGAGGCCACGTCGCTCAGGATGGTGGCGAACGAGGTGGCGGCGCCGGCCAGCGAGGGGCCCCCGAGGGCGGCGTCACCGTGGGAGGAGTCGCGGGCCAGGATGCGGAAGCCGTCGCGGTGGGCCTCGATGTAGTCCAGCAGGGCCAGCGTCGCCTGCTCCAGCAGCTCGCGCTGGTGCCCCGAGGTCAGCGAGCTGCGGATGCCGTCCAGCAGGGTGCGGACCTCGCGGTCGACGACCACCGCGTACAGGCCCTCCTTGCCGCCGAAGTGCTCGTAGACCACCGGCTTGCTCACCTCGGCCTGGGCGGCGATCTCCTCCACCGAGGTGGCGTCGAACCCGCGACTGGCGAACAGCCCGCGGGAGACCTCGATCAGCTGCTCCCGCCGGTCGGCGCCGGACATCCGGACGCGGCCCGGCCGACGGGCCCTGGTGGGCTCGCGGCGGTCGGGGTCGGGGGGAGTCATGGCCGCCAGTCTGGTGCCGCCGCCGGCAGGGGACCGCATCGGCCACGCGGGCGGTGCGTCAGCGGTACCCCGTTGCGTAGTCTGATCTCCGGTCGTTCCCCGGTTGGTCTGTCGGTAGGGCCCGCCTGACTTTGAATCAGGACCAGCGACGTAGGTTCGACTCCTACCCGGGGAGCCCCTGATCGCCAGCCTCGAACGACAAGGGAGCTTGATGACCGGACAACCCGACGCGTCCCCGGGCCAGGTGGCCGCGGTGGTGGTCCTGGCCGCGGGTGAGGGCCGGCGGATGCACTCCTCGCGCTCCAAGCTGCTGCACGAGATCGGCGGCCACTCCCTGCTCAGCTACGCCGTCACCGCGGCCACGATGCTGCAGCCGCAGCACGTGGTGGTGGTGGTCGGGCACCTGCGCGACCAGGTCGAGGCGCACCTGGCCGAGGTCGCGCCGCACGTGCAGACCGTGGTGCAGGAGGAGCAGCGCGGCACCGGGCACGCCGTCCAGGTCGCGCTGGCCGCCCTGCCCGAGCTGGCGGGCGAGGTCGTGGTCACCTACGGCGACGTCCCGCTGCTCACCGGCGACACCCTGGCCGACCTGGTCACCGCGCACCGCGTCGAGCGGGCCGCGGTCACCGTGCTCACCGCCACGGTGCCCGACCCCACCGGCTACGGCCGCGTGCTGCGCGACGCCGAGGGCCACGTCGAGGCCGTCGTGGAGGAGCGCGACGCCGACGAGGCCCAGCGGCGGGTCAGCGAGATCAACTCCGGGGTCTACGTCTTCGCCCCCGCTGCGCTGCGCGCGGGGCTGGCCGGGCTGCGACCCGACAACAGCCAGGGTGAGCTCTACCTGACCGACGTGCTCGCCGACGCCCGGCGCTCAGGGGGCACGGTCAGCGCGCACCCGGTGGCCGACGTCTGGCAGACCGAGGGGGTCAACGACCGGGTGCAGCTGTCCCGGCTCGGTCTCGAGCTGAACCGGCGGACCCTGGAGCGCTGGATGCGGGCCGGCGTCACCGTGCTCGACCCGGCGACCACCTGGGTGCACGCCTCGGTGGACCTGGCGCCCGACGTCACCCTGCTGCCCGGCACCTCGCTGGAGGGGGCCACCTCGGTGGCCGCCGGCGCAGTGGTCGGGCCCGACACCACCCTGGTCGACGTCGAGGTCGGCGAGGGCGCCACCGTCGCCCGCACCCAGGCCTCGCTCAGCGTGATCGGCGCCGGTGCCTCGGTCGGGCCCTTCGCCTTCCTCCGCCCCGGCACCCGGCTGGGCGCCGGCGGGAAGATCGGCACCTTCGTCGAGGCCAAGAACGCCCGGATCGGGGCCGGCGCCAAGGTGCCGCACCTGTCCTACGTCGGGGACGCCGAGATCGCCGACGAGGCCAACATCGGCGCGGGCGTGATCATGGCGAACTACGACGGGGTGCACAAGGCGACCACCACGGTCGGCCGGGCGTCCTTCGTGGGCAGCAACTCGGTGCTGACCGCGCCGGTGGTGGTGGGGGACGGCGCGTACGTGGCCGCCGGCTCCACCATCACCTCCGACGTCGGGCCGGGCGAGCTCGGCGTGGGCCGCGGCCAGCAGCGCAACATCCGCGGCTGGGTGCTGCGCAAGCGGGCGGGCACCAAGACCGCGCGCGCCGCCGCGGCCGCTGCCGAGCAGGGAGCCACCCAGCAGGCTGACGCGGCCGGGGCCGGCCAGGACGCCCAGCCGGGCCGCGACGAGCAGACCGGGGGAGCGGCACGGTGACCGGGCTCAAGCGGCCCAACGACCGGCACCTCATGCTGTTCTCGGGCCGGGCCTACCCCGAGCTGGCGACCGAGATCGCCGAGCTGATGAACGTGGAGATCGTGCCCACCCGGGCGCTCAACTACGCCAACTCCGAGATCTACGTCCGCTTCGAGGAGTCGGTGCGCGGCTGCGACGCGTACGTGATCCAGAGCCACGCGGCGCCGGTGAACGAGTGGATCATGGAGCAGCTGATCATGGTCGACGCGCTCAAGCGCGCCTCGGCCAAGCGGATCACCGTCGTCGCACCCTTCTACCCCTACGCCCGGCAGGACAAGAAGCACCGGGGCCGCGAGCCGATCTCGGCCCGCCTGGTGGCCGACCTGTTCAAGACCGCGGGGGCGCACCGGCTGATGTCGGTCGACCTGCACGCGGCCCAGATCCAGGGCTTCTTCGACGGCCCGGTCGACCACCTCTGGGCGCTGCCCGTGCTGGCCCAGCACATCTCCGAGCGCTACGACACCTCCGAGATGACCGTGGTCAGCCCGGACGCGGGCCGGGTCCGGCTCGCCGACATGTGGACCGACCAGCTCGGCTGCTCGCTGGCCATCATCCACAAGCGGCGCGACCCCGACGTGGCCAACACCGTGGCGGTGCACGAGGTGGTCGGCGACGTCCGGGGCAAGGTCTGCCTGCTGGTGGACGACATGATCGACACCGCCGGGACGATCTGCCAGGCCGCCGAGGCGCTCAAGGCGCGCGGTGCGAAGGCGGTGATCGTCGCGGCGACCCACGCGGTGCTGTCGGGGCCGGCGGTGCAGCGGCTGAGCGACACCGGCTTCGAGGAGGTCGTGGTCACGAACACGTTGCCGATCCCGGCGGAGCGCCGCTTCCCCGGGCTCACCGTGCTCTCCATCGCCCCGTTGGTCAGCCGGGCGATCCGCGAGGTCTTCGAGGACGGCTCGGTGACGAGCCTCTTCGGCGGCCAGAGCTGACGGTTGCCGGGAGCGGTCGGCGGGCGGTCCCGTCGGCTGCCCGGTTCGCCGGGTCGGTCGCACTGGGCTAAGGTGGTGCAGTTGCCTCGGCGAGGGTCATGACCGTGATCGACGAGGGCTGCGGGTGGAGTTCCCCGCTCCCTCCGGACGCGCGTCCACCTCCTCGCCGGGCCACCCCCGTCCCACGTATGTCGTCATGAGGAGTTCGTCAGTGCCCGAGGTCAAGCTCACCGCCGAAGTTCGCACCGAGTTCGGCAAGGGCGCTGCCCGCCGGATCCGCCGCGCCCACAAGGTGCCCGCCGTGCTCTACGGCCACGGCACCGACCCGATCCACCTCACCCTGCCCGGTCACGAGACCCTGCTGGCGCTGCGCACCAACAACGCGCTGCTGACCATCGACGTCGAGGGCCGCTCGCAGCTGGCGCTGCCCAAGCAGGTCCAGCGCGACCCGATCAAGCACACCATCGAGCACGTCGACCTGGTGCTGGTCCGCCGCGGCGAGCTCGTCACCGTCGACGTGGCCATCCTCGTCGAGGGCGAGGCCGCCCCGGAGACGCTGGTGGTGGTGGACCACAACAGCATCCCCGTCGAGGCCGACGCCACCGCCATCCCGACCCAGATCATCGTCTCGATCGAGGGGCTGCGACCCGGCACCCAGATCCTGGCCAAGGACATCGAGCTGCCCGAGGGCTCCAGCCTGGCCATCGACCCCGAGGCGCTGGTCATCAACATCACCGGGGCCCAGTCCGAGGCCGCCCTGGAGGCCGAGCTCGCCGAGGCCGAGGCGGAGGCCGGGATCACCCCGACCGTCGCCGAGGGTGACGTGGTGCCCGAGGAGGGTGACGGCGAGCCCGGCACCGGCGAGGCCGCGGACTCCGACCAGTCCTGATCCCCGTCGCCGTCCGCGACCCGCGCGATGCAGCCGTGGCTGGTGGTCGGGCTCGGTAACCCGGGCCCGGCCTACGCGTCCCACCGGCACAACGTCGGCTTCTCCGTGGTGGAGGAGCTGGCGCGCCGCGGTGGGGCGCGGTTCGCCGCGCCCAAGGGCATCCGGGCCGACCTGGCCGAGACCCGGCTCGGCCCGCCGGGCGCGGACGGGCCACGGCTGGGACTGGTGAAGTCCCGGTCGTTCATGAACGAGACGGGCGGCCCGGTCTCCGGGCTGCTCGCCTACTTCAAGCTGGGTCCCGAGCAGCTGGTCGTGGTGCACGACGAGCTGGACATCGACCCGGGCCAGCTGCGGGTCAAGCTCGGCGGCGGCGACAACGGCCACAACGGCCTGCGCTCGATCCGCAAGTCGCTCGGCAGCGGCGACTTCTACCGGGTCCGGGTCGGCGTCGGCCGTCCGCCGGGCCGGCAGGACCCGGCCGACTACCTGCTCAGCAACTTCTCCGCGCGCGAGCGCGAGGACCTGGCCGTGGAGGTCGTCCGCGCCGCCGACGCCGTCGAGTCGCTGGTCACCGCGGGCCTCGAGCGCACCCAGAGCAGCTTCAACTCCTAGCGCTGGGTCCGCCTGCGTAGGCTCGCGCCAGCCTCGACGAGCGGGGCGGGGCGGGAGGAGCGGGGCCATGCCGGCGCACGTCCTCGAGGCCCTCGGGCTCAGCCGCCACTTCGGTGACGTCGTCGCCGTCGACTCCATCGACCTGCAGGTCGGGGAGGGCGAGGTGGTCGCCGTGCTGGGGCCCAACGGGGCCGGCAAGACCACCACGATCGAGATGCTGCTCGGGCTGCGCACCCCGACGTCGGGCACCGTGCGGGTGTTCGGCGGCGACCCGACCTCGGCGGCGGTCCGCGGCCGCGTCGGGGCGATGCTGCAGGACACCGACGCCCCGGACAGCCTCACCGTCGCCGAGATCGTCGACCTGGTGGCGGCCTACTACCCGTACCGGCTGGCCACCGAGGACGTGCTCGAGCGCGCCTCCCTCACCGGGCACCGCCGCCGGCGGGTCACCCAGCTCTCCGGCGGGGAGCGGCAGCGCCTCTCCTTCGCCCTGGCCATCGTCGGCGACCCCGACCTGCTCTACCTCGACGAGCCCACGGCCTCCCTGGACGTCGGTGCCCGCCGCGCGTTCTGGCGCCAGGTGCAGGCGTTCGCCGCGCTGGGCAAGACGATCCTGTTCTCCACCCACAACCTGGAGGAGGCCGACCTCGTCGCCGAGCGGGTGGTGATCATCGACCACGGCCGCATCCACTCCGACAGCACCCCGCGCGAGCTCAAGGGCCTGCTGGCCGGCCGGACGCTGGAGCTGCTCACCGACGCCGACGAGGCCGAGCTGGCTGCCCTGCCCGGCGTCCGCGGCGTCACCCTCCTGCCCGCCGACCCGGTCGGGCCCGGGGCCGACGCCGGCCCGGCCGACCTGCGCCGCGTCCGGCTGCAGGCCGCCGACGCCACGCCGCCGCTGCGGACCCTGTTCGCCGCCGGCCGCCGGGTCGAGGGGCTGGTCGTCACCGAAGCCACCCTGGAGGAGGCCTTCGTGCACCTGACCTCACCGGAGGCGCCCCGGTGAGCGGGGAGCGCCGGCTGAGCCCGGGCGCCACCCGGACCCGCGGGGTGCCCGCGATGCTCGTCACCCAGGTCGGCTCGGAGGTGACCCGCTACCGCCGGATGCCGGAGTACTTCGTGGGGGTGGTGATCCTGCCGGTCATCCTGTTCGCGATGTTCGGGCTGCCCAACGCCGGCGACGTGCTGCCCGGCGGGACCACCGTGGTGGCGATGATCTTCGTGTCCTTCGCCTGCTACGGCGTGGTCAGCCAGGCCCTGTTCTCCTTCGGGGCCGAGCTGGCGGCCGAGCGCCAGAAGGGCTGGCTGCGCCGGCTGCGGGCCACGCCGATGCCGATGACGGTCTACTTCGCCGGCAAGCTGGCCATGAACCTGGTCTTCACCGTCACCATCGCCGGGGCGATGGCCCTGCTGGCCCAGCTCCTGGGCGACGCGGACTTCGGCCTCGGGCGGCTGCTGCGGACGGCGGCCGTGCTGCTGCTCGGGACGGTGGCGTTCTCCCCGATGGGCGCGGCGATCGCCTACCTGGCCCGCCCCAAGGCCGTGGCCACCATCGTCAACCTGGTCTTCCTGCCCCTCTCCTTCGCCTCCGGCTTCTTCTTCCCGCTCCGCCAGCTGCCCCAGGTGCTGCAGGACCTCGCCCCCTGGCTGCCGACCTACCACTTCGGCCAGCTGGCCCGGGACGCCATGGCCCCGGCGGCCGACGTCGAGGCCTACGGCGGCGGTTCGAGCGGCGGTACGGCGCTGCACCTGGCCGTGGTCCTCGGCTGGGCCCTCGTCTGCGTGGCCGCCACGGTCTGGGGCTACCGGCGCGAGGCCGCCCGCGAACGCAGCTGACCCTCCCGCGCCCCGTCGTCCTTCCCGCGCCCCGTCGTCCTTCCCGCGCCCCGTCGTCCTTCCCGCGCCCCGTGCGCCGGGCGCGGCAGGGCGCACGGGGCGCGGCAGGAGCGGTTGTCCACAGATGTGCTCGCGGCCGGGCCGACCGCCGTGCTCCCGTGGTGGTCTGGGTCGGTGCAGCACGCCCCCGACCCGCGGCTGGCCGGTCTCACCACCAAGGAGCTGCTCCGGGGGACGCGCCGGGGCGAGCTGGTCCGGCTGCGGCGCGGCTGGTACCTGGTGGCCGAGCAGGTGCCGCCCGACCCGGTCGGCCGCCACCGGCAGCTGCTGCACGCCACCTGCCCCCTGCTCGCACCGGGCAGCGTGGTCAGCCACCTCTCCGCCGCGGTGCTGCACGGCCTGCCGGTGTGGCGCGAGCAGCTGAGCCACGTGCAGGTGACGCGCACCGACGGCCGCGGCAAGCGCCGGGGCAACGTCCACGTGCACGTGGCCCCGCTGACCGACGCCGAGGTCGTCGAGGTGGACGGGCTGGCGGTGACCAGCGTGGCCCGGACCGTCGTCGACCTGGCCCGTACGCTCCCGCTCGACCGGGCTGTGGCGGCCGGCGATGCCGCGCTGCGGGCGGGGACGGGCACCACGACGCTGGGCGAGGCCCTGGACGCGGCCGCCGGTCGGCCCGGGGTGGCGGCCGCCCGACGCGCCGTCGACCTGTTGGACGCCAGGAGCGAGAGCGCCGGTGAGTCCTGCAGCCGCGTCCTGCTGCACCGGATCGGGCTGCCCCCGACCAGCCTGCAGCACGAGGTCCTCGACGAAACCGGGCGGCTGGTCGCCCGCGCCGACTTCGGCTGGGAGGAGCACCGGACGCTGGGGGAGTTCGACGGCCGGGTGAAGTACGAGCAGCTGCTGCGGCCGGGGGAGACCGCCGGCGACGCGGTGTGGCGGGAGAAGTGGCGCGAGGACGCCATCCGCGACCTGGGGTGGCAGGTGGTCCGCTGGGGCACCTCCCAGCTCGCCGACGAGCAGCAGCTGCGCGACCGGCTGCTGCGGGCCTTCCGCCGCGGCTCGCGGTGACCTGCTCCCGTGCCCCCTCGTCCCTCCCGCGCCCCCTCGTCCCTCC